>ERZ808043.81-NODE-81-length-18847-cov-19.289025_pt1 | contig 18847 bp, 24 predicted proteins | sample MGYA00380194_ERZ808043 | MGnify/ENA primary metagenome ERZ808043 (study PRJEB31490, sample SAMN06133370) | cow dung metagenome | isolation source: H3 | host: cow | place: China: Chengdu | collected 2015-05 ...
AAGGACGGTGGCGATTACTCGACCCATACGAGGTCGTACTCCGCCGGAATGTGGCAGTCTGTACCCGCATGGCAGGCATGGTAGCCTGTGCCGTCCTCCCAGCCGACGACCTGCCGGGTGCTGTTGGAGCGGTAGACCTGCGGCATGTCCGCGAAGCAGGCTCCGGCGAGGGAGCCGAGGAGGGCGGCGAGGACTGCCGCCGAAAGGAAAGTCTTCATGCTGCCTCCTGAAGCTCTTCAATCGCGAGGCGGAACTCGACATAGAAAGTGCAGGGAGCCTTGTTCCGGGCGGAGGTGTTGGACAGCTTATAGACAAAACGCGGCAGGCCGTCGTGCGGCAGGGACTCGAGATCCATCCACGCACCTTCGGCTTTCATGAAGCCGAAGATGCCGTCAAAGGTGAAGTCCATGCGGAAAGTCCTCATGCCGTGGTCACTGCCATAGCGGATACGGATCTCGCTGACGCCGTGAGCGGCAGCAATTCCGGAATGCCATGCGGCGATTGCCTGAAGCTTGGTCATCTCTGTGTTCACTGTGTTGTTCATAATCTCTTCTCCTGAAAGGCAGGCCGGAGCCTGCCTGAATGGTTGGATTAGGCGGCGAGCTGCATGATTACCGCCCTTACGTAGTCAGTCGCCTGGAGCCTGACGCTCCTGTCGGTACGGTTCCACTCGGCGGTCTCCTGAATAAGGTTGTCGGCAAATTCCTGAAGATAGCCGAAGCGCTTGCTGTCTGACCAGACTTCCTTCTCGTCAACTCCGTACTCGGCGCAAGCCTGCTCGCTTGCGTCCTCGATGAAGTTCCAGACCTTACGGTTGACTGCGGTGATGTTATCCATTTTACTTCCCTCTGTTGCTGCTGTTGTTGCTGTTGCCGAGCTTTCTTCCAAGCTCTGCGTTCAGTATATGACAGCAATCAAACGCAATCAAACGTTTTTTAACAAAAATCGATAAATTTTGTGAAGTGCATCACAAAATCAGGCAAATGTAGGCTAGCCTAAATTTCAAAACGTTTGATTTATAAGCTAAATCAAAGAGTTATCGCAAATGTGATGTAGGCTAGCCTACATAAAAATCTCTTGCAAACCAAAATTGACGGCAGTAGACTGAAATGGCTGCCGGATGACAGCAGGCAATCAGGAGATGAAATGGCTGAGAATGAGAGAGAGAAGCGGTTGGCCTCCGCAGTAATAGACGAGCTGGGAGGGGCGGTCAGGGTGGCAGGCATCTGTAAGGTGCGTCCCGCGTCAGTCTCAGGCTGGAGGGTTTCCGGCATTCCGGAGGCAAGACTCCAGTACCTGATGCTGGCCTATCCCATGCTGAAGGCCTGGGCGATAGAGGATGAGGAGGAAGAATGCCAAAAGAAGACAACATCATGATGCTGAAGGTCTATGGCAAGCTGGAGAACGCAAAGAAACTGATTGACGAGGCCATGAGCCTATGTAATGAGCTTCAGCCGGTACGGATTGCTCCGGAGACAAGGGAAACCCATACGGTTGACGACATCAGGAGCCGGATTAAGGAGATGATGGAGCAGGCGAGACCGCAGGCAAAGGAGTTTGTGAAGGAGATGCTGCAAAGGCACAAGGCCGCGAAGCTGTCAGACCTGAGAGCAGAGCAGTATGAGCAGGTATGGAAGGAGTGCAGGGAATGGGTACCGTTTTAAGGAAGGAGGAGGCAGGGACGGCGCACGCCGTGCTGTCAGCCTCCGCGTCATCGAGGTGGCTCCACTGCCCGCCGTCACTCAGGGCAGGCGAACACATCATCAATGTGCCGTCCCAGTGGGCTGACGAGGGCACCAGGGCACATGAGCTCTGCGCGCAGGCTCTCGCGAAAGACTGGGGGAAGGAAATAACCCCGCTGAAGCAGGCTGACAGTGAGTACGTCGAGGAGATGAAGCAGTCCGCGGTATGCTATGCCGCATTTGTGAAGGAGCAGGCCGGAAGCTGTGACTGCGATGTCTTCATTGAGCACAGGGTTGACTACTCCAATGCAATCGGAGTACCGGACAGCTTCGGTACTGCTGACTGCATACTGCTGGAGAAGGGTACGGGCATTGCCCATATCATTGACTTCAAGTATGGCTTCCAGCGCGTCGAGGTCATTAAGAACACACAGCTGATGCTCTATGCTGCAGGCGTGTATTCGGAATTCGGGAAGCAGTACGGCATTAAGGAATTCAGACTGTCGATTTTTCAGCCGAGGATTGCCAATGCCAATACCTGGAGAATTACGGCAGAAAGGCTGACGTCAGTCTGCGAGAAGGCCTTCAGGCCTGCCGCACAGCAGGCGGTCAGCGGCGGGGGCGAGTTCCGCGCCGGAGAATGGTGCCGCTTCTGTCCGGTCAGGGCAATCTGCCGGAAGAATGCCGAAAGGCTCATGACTGACCCGAGGATTGTCCCGCCTCCGATGCTGACCGACAAGGAGATTGTGGCACTGCTTCACATCGCCGATGACATCTCGTCATGGCTCAGCGATGTGAAGGCTTACGCCCTTGAGTCCGCAAAGGCCGGCCATGCCTGGGAAGGATTTAAGATAGGGCATGCCAAGGGCAGGCGCATCTTCACTTCGGAGCCCGCGGTTGCGGAGGTGCTCAGGAATGCCGGCATTGAGCCTTACGCGGAACAGAAACCGAAGCTGAGGGGGATTTCAGACCTCGAGAAAGAGCTGGGAAAGAAGAAGTTTGCAGAGCTGCTCGGAAGCCTGACGGTTATGAAGGAAGGCATTGAGAAGCTGGTAGCAGAAGGAGAATAGCATGAAGGAACTGAAGATAACACAGGGTCCGGTCCGCAGGGCACAGAAGGTTGTACTTTACGGTTCGGAAGGCATCGGGAAGTCTACGCTGGCAGCGCAGTTCCCTGACCCGCTGTTCATCGACACTGAAGGAGGCACCTCGCATCTCGATGTCAGGCGCATCAGCTTTGACGGGTCATTCGGAGACCTGATTGAAACCATCGAGGCTGTGGCGGCGCAGGATGTATGCCGCTCGCTGGTGCTTGACACTATGGACTGGGCGGAACAGATCTGCGTTGCTGACCTGCTGAAGAAGTACCGCCAGACCTCGATTGAGTCCTTCGGGTACGGCAAGGGATATACCTATCTCGCGGAGGAGGTGCAGCAGATCCTCAGAGCGATGGACAAGGTGATTGCATCCGGAAAGAATGCGGTCATTGTCGCTCACGCCAAGATGAGGAAGCAGGAGCTCCCTGACGAAGCCGGAGCGTTTGACCGCTGGGAGCTCAAACTCTCACGCCAGTCCGCTCCGCTGGTCAAGGAATGGGCTGACATGCTTCTCTTTCTGAACTACAAGACTGTCGTCGTCCATACTGACGCCAATACCAACAAGGCTCAGGGCGGTAAGCGCGTCATGTACACTACCCACCACCCCTGCTGGGATGCGAAGAACAGGTGCGGTCTGGCTGACGAGCTGCCGTTGGACTTTGCATCAATCGCGACAGCTTTTGAGTCTCTCTCTGAGCTTATGGCAAAATCAGGGATTACCGAGGAGCAGATCCGCTCTGTCGTCTCGGAGAAGGTACTGCCTCAGGGCGCTCCGCTGTCCTCCTGTGAGGGCGCGCTCCTGCGCAACTGGGACAGGATTGTAAGCAAGATTAAGGAGTAATTGATTATGGCAGATAACACCAATATGAATGAAGCGATGGGCTGGGATGACTCCATCGAGAACGAAGGCCAGGAATTCATCCTGCTCGATGAGGGCGACTACGAGTTTACCGTGGAGAAGATGGAGCGCGGGCAGTTCAACGGCAGCGCCAAGCTCTCTCCTTCCCCGAAGGCCACGCTGACCCTCGCTGTTGCTACCAACTGGGGAACCGCTCACGTCAAGACTGACCTCATCCTCAACCGCGCGCTTGAGTGGAAGCTGTGCCAGTTCTTTCTCTCCATCGGGCTCAAGAAGCATGGTGAGCCGCTGGTCATGAAGTGGGGCGAGGTAACCGGCAGGACTGGCAAGGCCCGTATCCGCCAGCGCTCGTGGACCGGCAATGACGGAGTTGAGCGCAAGTCCAACGACGTAGAGCGCTACCTGGATCCAATGGAGAATGTTGAGAACAGTGCTCCGGTTCAGAAGAAGAAGGTTCCAGTCCCTCAGGTCAAGGAGCCTGACATGTCCGACAATGATGAGGACTTCCTGAAATGATGAAACTCCGCCCGTACCAGAACGAGGCGGTCAACGCGGTCTGCAATGACTGGCAGAATGAGGGGTATCACCGCACGCTGGTGGTACTCCCCACCGGATGCGGGAAAACAGTTATTTTCGCGTCCGTCATTGCCCGCGCTGTCAGAAAGGGCCGCAGGGCCCTTGTTATCGCCCATCGTGATGAACTTCTGCAGCAGGCCCATGACAAACTCCTGAGTGCCGCAGGCCTGCCATCTGTTTTTGAGAAAGCTGAGCAGACTGCCGTCGGTTCCAATTCCAGTGTGGTTATAGGCTCTATCCAGACTCTTCAGTCCTGGAAGCGTCTGTCAGCATTCAGCCCGGATGCTTTTGATGTGATTGTGGTTGACGAAGCACACCATGTCATGTCTGACTCCTACCTGAATGTACTCGGGTATTTTGCCAATGCGCATGTACTCGGGGTTACGGCAACGCCTGACCGTACCGACCGCAAGGATCTCGCGAAGTTCTTTGAGAATACAAGCTATGAGTACAGCCTTATCACTGCCGTAGGCGAGCACTTCCTTGTTCCTCCGATTGCCAAGCGCGTACCGCTGAAAATCGACATCTCAAAGGTCAGGGTAAAGGCCGGAGAATTCATGGCCGACGACCTCGGGGAAGCTCTTGAAAAATACCTCACTGAGATTGCCAGCGTTATGGCCATTGAGTGCAGAGGCCGAACAACAGTCGTATTCCTGCCGCTCGTCAGCATTGCAAAGATATTCTGCGAATGCCTGACAAACGCGGGGATGAAAGCTGTCGAGGTTGACGGAGGCTCACCTGACCGGAAGGAAATACTTGATGGTTTCAATGCCGGGAAGTATGACGTGATCTGCAATGCTATGCTGCTGACTGAAGGCTGGGACTGCCCGCGTGCTGACTGCATTGTTGTATTGAGGCCGACACGCTCACGCGCTCTCTATGTGCAGATGGTTGGAAGGGGGCTGAGGCTGAGCCCTGATACAGGAAAGAAAGACTGCCTGATCCTCGATTTCCTGTGGATAACCGCAAAGCATGACCTCATCCACCCGTCAGCCATTATCGCAAAAAGCGATGAAGTTGCAAAGAAGATGGACAATCTTCCGCTGAATGCCGAACTGGACCTGATTGAAGAGGCAAAAAAGGCTCAAAAGTCAGTGGAGGAGGAGCGCCGGAAAGCACTGCGCGAGAATATCGCCGCCAACAGGCAGAAAAAAGCCGAGACGATTGACCTTGTCGCCTTCGCTGAAAAGCATCAGGCTCCCGAACTGCTGGACTATGAGCCTGTCCACAAATGGGAAAGCCAGAAGCCGACCGGGAAACAGCTTGCACTGTTGGAAAGGAACGGCATTGATACTGACGGTATGACCAAAGGTCTCGCAAGCAGGTGCATCAGCATTCTGCTTGCTCCGTCAGAAAAACAGTTAAAATGCCTCAGAGGAGCAGGCTTCTGCCCTGACGGGTGGAAGAGATCTGAGTGCAGCTGTGTTATCAGTGTACTCATTGACAATCATTGGACAGTGCCCGATTGGATGGCACCCGCTGAGGAGTTCAACCCGGCAGATTGGGACTGGTCTGATTACAGGAGAACAAATGGCTGACATGAAGGTGCTTGACGCGCTGTCGTCAATCGATCCTTCCATGTGCAACTATGAGCAGTGGGTTGAGGTAGGCATGGCCCTCAAGGAGGAGGGCCTTTCTGTCTCTGACTGGGACTCATGGAGCAGGAAGGATGCGGCAAGATGGGAGGCAGGTGAATGCGAGAAAAAATGGAAGAGCTTCAATGGCTCCGGGAGGCCGGTAACCGGAGGGACTATCATTGAGATGGCAAGGCAGAACGGATGGACTTACAGCGCGAAGCTGTCAAATGACGCGCCGATGGATTTCGGGGATGAAATCTCCATTGAGGAAAAGGAAACCTGCGAGGCAGCAGGGCCGAGGCAGCAGGCTGACTACGAACAGCTGAAAACCTACATTCAAACGCTCTTCCGCCCTGATGAGACGGTATGGTACTGCACCAAGTCCTTCAAGGGCGAGGACGGCAAGTACAGGCCGAGCGGAGAGCACTACCACATGAAGGCCGGGGATATGCTCCGCCAGCTTGACCATTACCGCAGCCTGCCGGAAGTTGTCGGGGACTGGGATCCGGATGCCGGAGCCTGGATCCGCTTCAATCCCTTCGACAACTCAGGTTTCTACAAGGACGAAAACATCACAGCCTACCGCTATGCCCTCGCTGAGTCTGACTCGCTCCCCATCGAGGAGCAGTACAGAGTCCTCAGGGAAAGCAGGCTTCCGATTGCCGCGCTCGTCGAGAGCGGAGGGAAATCACTCCATGCGGTCTTCAGAGTTGATGCAAAGGACAAGTTCGAGTACGCAAGCCGCGTCAGGGATGCGTACGCCAGCCTGAACACCTTCGGGTTCCTTGTCGACCCGCAGAACAAGAACCCCTCGAGACTTTCCCGCATGCCCGGAGTTACAAGGAACGGGAACGTCCAGAAGCTGATTGCCACAAACATCGGATGCAAGACATGGGAGGACTGGCAGAGGACTCTCAGAGTCTCACCGCTTCCGGAAATCGTCTCCCTTGGTGACAGACTCCTGCACCCCCTCGACATGCCCCCTGAACTGATCAAGGGAGTACTCAGGGAAAGTCACAAAATGCTAGTTGCGGGTCCGTCAAAGGCCGGCAAGTCCTTCCTGCTGATGGAACTCTGCATCGCGTTTGCCGAGGGGCTGTCATGGATGGGATTTGAATGTGAGCAGTGCAAGGTGCTCTATGTCAACCTCGAGATTGACGAGGCAACCTGCGAGCACAGGTTTATTGCCATCTATGAAAAGCTCGGATTTGCCAAAGACAATTGGCATGCCGGTAATATTCAGGTGCTTCCGCTCAGGGGACAGGCCAAGCCGCTTGATGACCTCGTTCCCCAACTGATTGATGCGATAAAAGACCAGGGGTACAAGGCTGTCATCATCGATCCTATCTACAAGGTCATCACCGGAGACGAAAACAACGCCTCGGACATGGGCCATTTCTGCAACCAGTTTGACAGGCTGTGCCAGGCGCTGGGCTGTGCTGTCATCTACTGCCATCACCACTCAAAAGGCGCTCAGGGACAGAAAAAGGCTCAGGACAGAGCATCAGGCTCAGGCGTGTTCGCAAGAGATCCGGATGCACTGATTGACATCATCGAAATTGAGAAGTCAGAGGATGAGCCTATGGCCTTCGGAGAGTCTATAAACGTTGACAGTCAGCATGGCCCCGCGTTCCGCATGGATTTCTCACTCAGGGAATTCGCTTCGCCGAAACCGGTCTGCATGTGGTTTGACTATCCCTGCCATGTGGTTGACACTGCCGGAGTGCTTGACGGAGCGCTTGCTGACGGTGAGGAAGAAACCAGGGAGATGAAAGCCGCGAAACGGCAGAAAAAAATGTCGGAAAGCAGACTTATTGACGCCTATGCCGGCAGGACCGTCCTGCATAATCCCAAGCTGCCAGCTGACAAAGGATGTCCGATTTCAGTCCTCGCCGAGGAAGTAGGGGTTACTGACCGTACGCTCAGGAGCTTTTTCAAGGAACATACGAACAACTGGAGAAATGATAAGGGAATTGTATATTATTTGGGGGATTTATCAGGCTGGGAGGGTTTTGATACAGAAAATGCACAGCAGTAATTTTATGACAGAATAAGTCATTTTAATGGTGATGGAAATGGAAAATAAGCTAAATTTCCTTTCCATGGAAATGGAAAATAAGCTAAATTTCCATCTTCCAAAACGAGAGTTAATATGATGAATTATGTCCTCATGGAAATGGAAATTAGGGGTATATAAATATAACCATTTCCATTTCCATCGCTCGCGCGTCGTGCACGGTGGTAAAAATGGGGCTTTGAAGCGCCCCCATTTCTACCGCCTGCACGTGCACCCCCGCACTTCCGCGAGTGATGGAATGGAGGAAATGTGAATGTGTGTAAACAGATCCAGGAGAGCGTATTTCCATGGTAACTAAAAACGAAGTCGGATTTACAGTGCCCGGCGAGCCGGTTGGAAAGGGCAGGCCGAGACTGTCATCAAGAAACGGGTTCGCGCATGCTTACACTCCGGCAGGCACGAGAAAGTACGAAGCTATGGTCAGGAAGCTGGCGGGAGAGGAGATGGAACGGCAGGGACTGGCCGTTACGGAGCTTCCGGTCTATGTCTCAATCGCGGCAAGGTACGCCATTCCGAAGAGGCACCTTGCCTCGGATGGCAGCCTTAGGAGCCATAAGGCCGGAACGAAGCTGGCTGGCGAGCTGGATGCCATGCTCAACGGCGATATCATGCCGGGGAAGCCTGACCTGGACAACGTGGTCAAGGCCGTTCTCGACGCGCTCAACGGAACAGTATTCACGGATGACTCGCAGGTTGTCTCGCTTGTGGCGGGCAAGGACTGGCAGAATGCTGAGGAAGGGTACGGGCCGGGGGTTGACGTTGCCGTATGGTGGTACGCGGATGCATGACTTGTAAAAATTAAATCACTATGACCGTTTGACAGCGCTGGTGTTTGATATAATACTGACAGGCTGATCCAGCCTGAGATTTTGGAGTTCCGGAATGGACGACTTTCACGCTCTTCTGCCGTACTGCGCTGCCGGTGTGATTGCGCTCATTGTGGCATTCTGCCGTTCGACAATAGCCAATGTTCCGCCGACTGTCAGGCTCCGCATACTGGATGCCATCATCTGCGCCGCTGGGGCTGTGGCTGTCTGCATTGTGGCAGGGAACCATTTCCCGGAACTCTTCACGCATGGCGACGGGGTTGCCGTCGCCTTCACATTCGGGTACCTCGGCGCAGGCAGGCTGTCTGATTTCGCTGTTTCCCTCGCGAGGAAGAAACTGGGAGGCAGTGAGTCATGATGAAGGCGGTCCTGCGCTATGGCTCAGAGGCGCTGATTTGCGGCGCGTTTGCATGTTATGGCTACGCATGGCTTTATTTTGTGTTGGCCATAGCGTGCTCTGCCGCGCTTGCGGTCAGCAGGCAGAGAAGCAGATACAGGGAGGTGAGCAATGATCACCAAGCCTAAGATTGAGATTGACCTTGCTAAGGTTACTCAGCTGGCATCAGAGGGCAAGACTGTTGCTCAGATGGCCGCCGCGCTGGGAGTCAGTGATGACACGATTTACAGCAGGAAACGGGAAAGCAAAGAATTTCGTGAAGCGATAAAAAAAGGTCAGGAAATGTCCAATGAAGTCATTGAGAACACGCTGTTCAACATGGCCAAATCCGGCGAGTGCGTTGCCGCGACAATTTACTGGCTTAAGTGCAGGTGCCGTGAGAGATGGTCTGACAAGCAGCAGATTGACCTGTCCTCCAGCGGCCCTATTCAAATTCAGATCATCAACGACCTGAAGGACTGATATGGCGGTGAGGCAGGTCAGGCTTTCCGACATTGTAGGCAAGGGCTATGCTGATTTCTGGCAGGCCTCTCAGCGCTATCGTGTTGTCAAGGGCTCTCGCGCCTCGAAGAAGTCCACCACCGCGGCGCTCTGGTACATCGCCAACATGATGGCACAGCCGCAGGCCAATCTGCTTGTGGTCAGGCGCTACGGCAGGACGCTCAAGGACTCCTGCTTCGCGCAGCTCCGCTGGGCGATTGACCGCCTCGGCGTGTCGGAGTATTGGCGGGCGACAACCAACCCAATGGAGCTGACCTACGAGCCGACAGGGCAGAAGATCCTCTTCCGGGGGCTTGATGACGGTCTCAAGATCACCTCCATCACGGTCGCGAAAGGCGTGCTGTGCTGGGTGTGGATTGACGAGGCCTACGAAGTCCGCAAGGACGACTTCGAGAAGCTCGACGGCTCAATCCGCGGAACCATGCCCAAAGGCCTGGCTCCGCAGATTACGCTGACCTTCAACCCCTGGTCAGACCGCTCATGGCTGAAAAGCGAGTTCTTCGACAGGCCGCGCGCGAACGTGTTCACAAAGACCACGACCTACAGGTGCAACGAATGGCTCAGCCCTGCCGACCTTGAGCGCTTCGCGGAGATGCGGAAGGACAATCCGCGAAGGTTTGCGATTGAGGGTGACGGCAACTGGGGAGTCAGCGAGGGGCTGATTTTTGACCGCGTGTCAGTGCAGGACTTTGACGCGCAGGCCATGCTCAGGAACCGGAGCGTCCAGCCGCTGTGGGGGCTTGATTTCGGCTTCACCGACCCGACTGTCCTTCTCGGGCTCCTTGTTGATGAGGAGCACAGGAAGGTTTACGTCTGGAAGGAGTGGACGGCGACAGGGTGCACCAACGCGGAGATTGCGGAGGCTGCCCATGACCTCGGCATCATGCATGAGAAGGTCATCTGCGACAGCGCAGAGCCGAAGAGCATCGCTGAGATGAGGAAGTGCGGCATCAACGCAGTTCCGGCCTACAAGGGGCCCGACAGCGTTCAGGGCGGCATCAGGACAATGCAGGGCTACGAGTGGGTAATCCACCCCTCCTGCACCTTTGCTGCCCACGATTTCATGAACTACGTATGGAAGCGCGACAAAAGCGGGCAGCCGACCGACACGCCGGAGCACGAGTTCTCCCACGCGCCTGACGCCGCAAGATACGCGATGTCGGGCCGTAGGAGCATGATGAGGATTGACCCGTCAAACATCAGGATGCTGAGGACAGGAGTATGACGACAGCGAGAAGGACGAAGAAGACAATCGTGAACGCGTCCAACGCGGCAGAGATTGAGCACATGCTCCGCATCCCGCGCCGGACTGTCGCCGCTTTTGACTCTCCGGCAAAGGTCAGGCAGGCATTTTCCCTGCCCGTCAGCCTCGGCGCGCCGCGCGAGGAGCGTGAGGCTCTTGACATGGCGTTTGACTCCGTCGGGGGATACTCTGCCATCTGGGAGAGCCTCCAGCAGCACGCGTGCGACATGGGGCAGTACCCGATTACCAGCTTCATCGGCTACGGAGCGCTCCAGCAGATTGCGCAGAACGGCATGATCCGCGCCTGTGTGCAGACCGTCGCTGACGATATCACACGCGAGTGGATCAGGATTGAGGGCGGAGACGGCACTGCGCCGGAGGCTGTGCAGGCTCTTGAGGATGCGGTCAACGATAAGTACCATCTCAAAGACCTTATCCACAAGGCCGCGGCGACTGTCGGCTATATGGGCGGCGCATTCATCTTTATCGACACCGGGGCGGAGGGCGCGGATCTCGAGCTTCCACTCCGCATCTCGTCTCTCTCTGCCGAAATGTCGCAGAATATGGATCTCAGCTTTGTGCTTGTCGACCCCGTCAACGTAACCCCAGGCGACTACAACAGCGGCAACCCGCTCCGGGCTGACTACATGGCCCCGAAGTGGTGGTGGGTTCTTGGGCAGAAGGTGCATGCCAGCAGGCTTATCCCTGTCTTCGACAATCCGCCTCCGGTGCTCCTCCGCCCCAGCTACAACTTTTTGGGGATACCGCAGGCGCAGATCCTGTGGGACTATGTGCTCCACTGGAACGAATGCCGGATCTATACCGCCAACCTCCTGAAGAAGGTGTCGCTCCTCGTCTTCAAGACTGATGTCAACGCGACTTTGCAGACTCCGGGCGGTGTGCAGGCGCTCGACACGCACATGTCGATGTTCCAGCGCTATCGCGATAACGACAGTGTGGCAGTCTGCGACATGACCGACGAGGACATCGTCAATGTACAGACTAGCATCGCGGGCTGCACCGACATCGTGCGCCAGTCCCTCGAGATGATAGCGGCTATCAACAGGACTCCGGCAGTGAAACTCCTCGGCATCTCGCCGTCGGGCTTCAACGCGACAGGCGACAGTGACATCAGGAACTACAACGACCATGTCAGGACGAAGCAGGAGCTTTATCGCTCCGCCATCATAACCTGCATCAGGGCGATTGAGATCGCGGAGACGGGCAAGATTGATCCGTCAATCACCTTCGAGTTCAACACACTCGGCGTTGACTCCGACACCGCGAAGGCTGCCAACGCGCAGACGCGCGTCAACACGCTCGGCGCGCTCCTTGACCGTCAGGTCATCAGCCCCGAGGAGGCGCGCATGGCAGCAAAGGCTGACGCCGACACCGGCCTCGGCTTCATCGATGACGAAATGCCGGACACCGGAGCGCCGCAGGACTTTGAGACCAACGAGCCGGAGAACCCCGCCGCCGGCCTGATGGCACGGCAGGAGCCTCCTGCCGCCGGAAAGAATGACGCGGAGGCTGAGGAATGAGCAAGCCAAGGACAGCGCGCGCCGTGGCGGGCAATCAGGGGGTTCAGAGGGAGTTTGCCCGCCGCCTGAATGCCGTCCTGCGCAAAGTCCTCCGTGAGGCTCTTGCCGACATGAGGAAAGACGCGGAGGCCGTCGGCATGGCGCAGGACGCCGCAGGCGATGCGGTCTCCGGATACCTCGCTGACCGCTTTGCCGAGCGCATGGCACGCTGGATGATCAAGGCGGGCGAGGAGGCGGAGAAGGTCTCCCGCTGGTTCTGCGCGCAGATGTACCGCACTACCACCTCGGCACAGAAGAAGGCTCTCGAGGCCGCGGGCATGTCGGAGAAGGCTATCGACATGAGGTGGAAAGTGCCCCTGCTGAAGCGTCAGTACATCAGCCCGACCGCGGCGAAGAGGCTCGCCAAGGACATCGCGGATAACACCGGGCTGATTACCAAGATGGCGTCTCAGGATCTTGCAAGGCTTCAGGCGATGATGAGCGAGTCCGCAGGACGGAACGTGAATTTTGACGACATCGAGAAGCTGCTCGAGTCGTCACAGGGGTTTGATACCGAGCGCGCGAAGCGTGTTGCCCTGGATCAGACCAACAAATTGAACCAGCAGATCCAGCGCGACAACGCGGAGGATCTCGGTATCACGAAGTGCATATGGGTCCACATGCCGGGGCAGTACACCTCAAGGCAGACCCACAAAAAGTTTGACGGTCAGGTCTTTGACACAAAGACCGGGCTGTATGACTCTGATGTAGGCAGGAATGTACTGCCGGGCGAGCTGCCGTATTGCAGGTGTGTCGCCCGAATGGTACTGCCGGAGGGACTGTATGACTGACGTAATCGAGCGTGTTGCCCTTGACGCTGAGAGTAAGAGGACATATGATGACAACGGCTTCCTGCACGTGAGCATTTCACCGCTCACCCGTGTGCAGGTCGCCCCATACCATGGGAGCGAGATCCCCGGCTGGCAGTCGCTCGGGCTTGATCCTGAGCGCGTCTATAAGGGCTACCGCAGTGCAGAGGAGCTCTCGAAGCCGGAGACCATCGAGAGCGTCAACGGGATACCTATCCAGCTGATGCACCACATGGACTACGCCGACAATCCGGCAAAGGCAACGCGTGTGGGCAGTACCGGAACTGATGCGGCATTCCATGACCCGTATCTCACGAACAGCCTGCACATTCAGGACAAGAAGGCGATTGACCGCATTAATGACGGCTCAATGCGTGAGCTGTCGCTTGCCTACCGCTATAAACCCATTTTTACCGCAGGCGTGTCGCCTGACGGCGAGAAGTACGACTTCCTCATGACGGACATTTCCGCCAACCACCTCGCCCTCGTAGACGAGGGCAGGGCGGGACATGAGGTGCTCGTATATGACAGCAAAGAAGGAGAAAAATCCATGGCTGAAGAAGTAAAAACCCCTCAGGCGACTGACGAGGAACCTGCGAAGCAGGAAGCGGCAGTTGCCGAGGTCGCAAAGGGAGTGCAGGATCTCGTAGACCTCAGCAAGCCCGCAGAGCCTGCCGCTCCCGCCACTGACGAGGAATGCGCGAAACCAGCTGAGGACGAGGAGCCGGACGCAATCGCCGCCCTTGTCAAGGATCTGACCGCCGCAGGCCTCGATCCCTCGAAGCTCCCCGGACTGGAGGACAGGCTCAGAGCCCTCGCCGCTCCCACCGCCACTGACGAGGAATGCGCGAAACCAGCTGCCGATGAGGAGTGCGCATCTGCCGAGCCCGCGAAGGACGAGGAGACCGCGCCAGAGGCAAAGCCTGCCGAGGACGAGGAGGTAACCGAAGGCCTGAAACAGTGCGGGCTCGACGGCGAGGAACCTGCCGTACAGAAGGCGTTTGCCGAGGGCTACAGGTACGCAAAGGAAGGCAATACCGCGGAGGCTCCCAAGGCTGAGGCCGAGGCCGCCGCTGACCGCGCCATCAGGGACGCTACTGCCAAAGTTGAGGCGAAGTATGCCGCAATCGAGGAGTGCCGCAGGAGCCTCGGCAAGGTCAGGCTCATGGCCTATGACTGCGCAGGTGATGTGTACCGTGATGCCGTCAAGGCCGAGGGCATCAGTTCCAAGGGCATGAGCGACGATGTTGCGATGAACGTTTACCGCACTGCTGTCGCCATGAAGGCAAAGTTTAACGGCGCTGCGATGGACTCAAAGCCTAAGGCTCAGAAACCGGGCCGTCTCAGCTCTATTCTCGGAAACATCAATAAGGAGTAACTATGGCTATGCAGACCAAAGTAGGCCTTTATCCTGTTACCGGCTTCCCCGGACAGAAGGTCAATCCCGGTTCCGCAGTCTACACCGCAGAGAACTACATCTCTGACGGCACACTGACCGCAGGAGCCTTCGCTTTCACCTCTGCCGTGACCGGAACAGGCACTGCCGCCGCCTTCAAGGCCGCAGGCAAGACCGGAACCGCTCTCATCGGCTTTGTTGAGCGCACTGTAACCGGCGCAATCCTCTCCCCTCTCAACGAGGCTGAGGGGGTTTACGCCCAGGGAACCGGCGCTTCCATCGCGCTCCGCGGGCAGTTCTACGCGTCTGCCTCCGGTGCCGTAACCGAAGGCCAGTCCGTACTCGTTAACCCTGCTACCGGCGCAGTCACCTACGGCAATGCCGGATCCGACAACGATACCGGCTGGATCGTCCATCTGCCCAACGGTCTTGCGACCGCGGCAGAGGGCGACATCGTAATCTATGAGAGAGTCTGAGGAGGCAACCAATGACTAATCTTGATCTTGAGAAGGCAAGGGAACTGGGCATCTCCTCTCCCTATGCCGTCGGCTTCATGCCTTACAATGAGGTGAACGGGAAGATCCGCACCGACCTCGACGCCGCAAAGCGCCAGCTTGCGCAGGACTCTGCGTCCGTAACTACTCCGAGCGTCGGCGCTCCGTCCGCGCTCTACACCTACCTCGACCCCCGCATCGTGGAGATCCTGTTCGGCGTTACCAACGCGAACCGCTTCTTTGCTCCGGTGAAGAAGGGAAGCTGGACTGATGACTTCACCCAGTTCCCCGTCGAGGAGATCTCCGGCAACGTCGGCCCTTACGCTGACTATGGCGACGGCCCTTCCAGCGATGCCAACCACGAGTTCCCCGTCCGCCAGTCCTTCAGGTACCAGACCAGCCTGAAGTACGGCGACCTCGAGGTTGCGAAGCTCGGAGTTGCAGGCATCGACCTCGCGTCCAGAAAGCAGACCGCGGCAGCTCAGGTAATCGCCATCGCGGAGAATAAGTTCCAGTTCTATGGAGTCAAGGGGCTTAAGTCCTACGGCCTCCTCAACGACCCGAACCTCCCTGCGTCCATCACCCCTATCAGCGTAGGCGGCAAGTCCACCTGGGCGGATAAGGTTGCGGCAAATCCCAGCGACGCGGCAAACATCGTCTTCAACGACGTCATGAAGCTGTGGGGCGAGCTCGCCAGCAACAATGGCGGCAACGTCGATGTGAACAACCGCATCGTCCTCGGCGTAAGCAACAAGGTCATCAGCTACCTTACCATCCCCAACCAGTATGGCAAGACCGCGAAGACCCTGCTCACCGAGAACTTCAGCAGCATCGAGATCGTTCAGGCACCCGAGCTCTCCACCGCTTCTGGCGAGACGCTCTACATGGTCGTTCCTGAGCTCTTTGGCGAGCCGACCGGTGAGTGCGCCTTCTCCGAGAGGTTCCGCATGGGCAGGCTCGTCGCAGAGACCTCCAGCTTCAGGCAGAAGGCTTCCGCCGCCACCTGGGGATGCGTAATCCGCAGACCGTCTCTTGTCGCTACCATGCTCGGAGTCTGATAACAGGCCGTAAGGCCTAAAGTGGGAGCGGCATTGCGCCGCTCCTTGCTGCAAGCCGAAAGCGACAGCGTTTTCGAGTTGCATCAACCACCAAAGGAGTTTTTATGACTGCCAAGAAAGTTACCAAGCCTGCCAGCACCGACATTGTCGGAGGGACTCTCCATCGCGGAGAGAAGACTGAGCCTGTTTTTTCTGACTACACCTTCATCGCCTGCGGGCTCATGAACGGCATCAAGTTTGATGACATTGACAACGGCAACGGCGGAACCAAGACCGTCGAGTTCTCCGGCATCAACTACGCGCTCCGCGGCAAGGCCGAGGGTATCCTCAACAGCACCGGAAATGCCGTCCTTTCCAAAGTCGCGAAGGCCGACTGGAAAGACATCCTCCGGAAACATGGGCGCGAGCGCGTCTTCACTGCTGTTCCTGCCCTTCTCTTCGAGGTTCCAGGCGGACAGGCCGAGCTTGACGCGCGTGAGGACGAGGTGAGCGAGATACAGAACGGCCTGTCGCCCGTCGAGCCTGGCAAGGTCGCAGGCATCGAGAAAGCAAAAGCTGACTAGGAGGCGCTATGGCAGACGTAACCCTTGATATCTCAAACTTCCGCGAACACTACCCGAAGTTTACAGAAGAGAAAGTCACTGACGCGCAGATTGAGGAAGCATGGCAGTTCGCGTGCTCGATGTGCGGCAGTACTGACAAGGACTCACGCCTGCCGTACATGCCCGCCGCCGAGCCTCCGGTTTATGACCGCAAGATCGCGCTGTACCTCATCATGTGCCATGTGCTGACCATTGGCATGTGGGGAGCGGGTCAGGCCGGCGCGGTACAGTCCGCCTCTCAGGGCTCTGTTTCAACCTCGTTCCAGCTTCTGCAGGGCAAGACCACGAGTGAAAGCTGGTGGCTGCAGACTCCCTGCGGAGCGCGTTACTGGCAGATGATCAAGCCCCTGCTGATGGGCGGCAGGTTCTACTTCGGCAACAACTTCCATCCGTGGGGCTGACATGTCGAAAGATCTGAACGAGGCAAAGGAGCGGATAAGGCAGAGGATCGCGGAGGAGATGCAGAAGCATCACTCCGCGCTCATCGGCATTACCGACCCGAAGCTCGCCACCATTGCCACGTATCAGGAGTTCGGCTGGGTTCAGCGCGTGACGGCAAAACAGCACGGCTGGCTCGGAGCTCATGCGGGATGGGACAAGGCTCCGCGGACCGGGGCGTCCCTCGTCCTGAAGCCCAGGCCATTCTTCCACAGCACCGTGATGGCGAAGCACAAAAAATGGTTCCAGATTGCCCGCCGCGCGCCGCTCGTCATGGGGATACCGGACACCGAGAAGCTCCTCGCGCTTGTCGGTGCGGAGATGGTTGCCGACGTACAGCAGACCATCAAGGACGGCGGTAACGAGTACGCGACATTCGATGAGCGGCATCCGCTCACGATGGCAATCTATGCACAGCATGCGCAGGGGCATCAGACCGACGGCACTGGCGGCATCAGCATCGGCAAGCCCCTGTTCCTGACCGGACGTATGTTCGCGTCAATCCATTTCGAGATCATTGAGGAGGAGCCTGCATGAGCCTGAACCTGCATGACATTGTAAGAGGCGCGGTTACATCAGTCCTTAATGATGAGGATGTCTACCTTGTGCAGTCCATCGGACAGGAGTCTGACTGGGGTCGCGTTACCGCGAAGTACGCGCCTGCCGAGCTTGTCCGCGCTCAGGTGCAGACGCTCTCAGGCGATGACCTGACGGTTAGTGCCGAAACCGAGCGGACGGAGCGCGACCGGAAGTTCTACCTGTACAGCGATACCGCCTCCGGTCAGACGCCTGCCGGAAACGTGAGGATTCTCGGAAGAACGGGCGATTTCCTGTACAGAAAACAGGCGGGGACATGGTGGCTGGTGTATAATGCAACCGAGGACTTTACATCAGCCGGATGGGTCTGCGTCCTTGCTTCCGAACAGCAGGAAGTTCCGCCCGAAGTCCTTGCCGCCATGCCTGAGGAGGAAACGAATGATTGACATTCCCACGCTCATCTGCAAGTTCGTTTATGAGTTCGTGAAAGGCGACGGCGTACCGCAGTACAGCAAATCACAGATTGTTCAGGGCTTTCAGAACCTCGCGAACCCTCCCCGCGGAACCCATGAGTTCTGTACCGTCTCGCTCCTCAACTCGATCCGCCATGGCACTGGCTGGCATCACTGGACAAATGAGAAAACCAGTGATCCTGAACCCTTTGAACAGCACCTCGAAGCCGTCGTCGAGCACGTGGTGCAGATTGACATGTGCTCCGCGGAGCCTTACGTACTGCCGCAGGTGACCGCAGAGCGCGCGCAGATCCTGCAGCTTGTCGCAGGCTCCAACATCGCGACGGAGTATTTCGAGAGTGCGACCGGCGGGAAGCTCACCTGTCTCTATGCCGAAGACGCTCAGGATCTCGCAGGCTTCGACGAGACCAAATCCTACACGCGCCGGTACATGCTCCGCCTGCATCTTGCGGAGAAATATGACGCGCATTTTGACTCTGACTATTTCACAAAGATAGCCGTCAGGCCGATGGCTGTCGACGGTTCTAATTTAGGTACGCCGGGCACAATCCTGACCGGCGATGTAGATGTAGTAACCCAAAACCTCAAAAAGGAGGATTAAGATATGGCAATCCCTGCCAGTGA
>ERZ808043.82-NODE-82-length-18157-cov-3.074226_pt1 | contig 18157 bp, 21 predicted proteins | sample MGYA00380194_ERZ808043 | MGnify/ENA primary metagenome ERZ808043 (study PRJEB31490, sample SAMN06133370) | cow dung metagenome | isolation source: H3 | host: cow | place: China: Chengdu | collected 2015-05 ...
TAACGAATTGCCAAAGATACAGGGCGACGACCAAACCGCTGTAGAGCGCGTTATCATCGTATTCCCAAAAGACAAAGAGCCTATAATGGCGCAGATGCTCGGTCTCGGCTCTATCGACAAGGTTGTGTATAAGATTGAGGAGCTTATTGCGGAGTAATCTATGAAACTTTACCGAGGTTTTGACTTCAATAGACTTAAAGCCATTGCGTCAAAGGCTGGCAACCAACAAATAAAGCGTGATGTCGGGTATGCTCAAATGTTGCATTATCATAATCCCGAAAAAAACTTACTGCGAGATTATTGATGACAAAGCCTTTATTATTGCACAGTATCAGAAGGAGCGTATGCGGATAGTCGGGTTATGCACAACAATCGATAGTAGAGGACTTGGTTTGGCTTCCATACTTCTACAGCGTTGTGTTGCTGAAAGCAAAAAGTGTGGTTACACGAAGATTACTACCCGCAGCAAGTCAGGGGCAGATTATTATGCTCGTAAAGGCTTTGATATTGTCGGCATCAAGGAAGGGGATTTTCTGTTAGAACTTAATATTTCGGAATAACTATGGCATATTACAGCAGCCCACGATGGACAAACGAGATTGCAGATTGCTCAATGCCGATGACATTCGACACATACAGCAACTGCTCATTTGGCTGCCTCTATTGCTTCGCACAGTTCCAGCGAGGTATTGGCGGAGCAAAGGAGAGCTACCTCCACAAAGATGTGAAGAATGTGTCTGTGGATAAGATTAAGCGTATGTTCACCGACCCGGATAAATATGCAGGGCAGTTTGCACCATACATCAAGGCACGCAAGGTGATGCAGTGGGGCGGCATGAGCGACGAGTTTGACGGCTTCGAGAAGCAGCGAGGCAAGACGCTCGAGCTGATGCGCTTCTTCAAGGAGATTGACTATCCGCTTTGCTTCTCAACAAAGGCTGCGTGGTTTACTGATGACGACCGCTATATGTCGCTAATCGAGGGGCAGAAGAATTGGAATTTCAAGTTCTCAATCATCACGCTCGACGAGGCAAAGGCGAAGCGCATAGAGAAGGGCGTGCCAACACCCGAGCAGCGCCTTGAGGCTATACGTCGCATTGCTGAGGCCGGGGCAGGAGGTGCGACACTACGCCTACGCCCATTTATCATCGGCATATCAACACCTACATATCTCGACCTTATAACCGAGGCGCACAAGCGTGGTGCAACGGCTATGAGCACGGAGTTCTTCTGTGTGGAGCAACGAAGCCCAACGCTCAAGGCGTTTATGCCCGAGATTAACGAGCTTGCAGGCTTCGATGTTATGGAGTTCTACAAGAAGTACAGCGTGTCAACAGGCTACCTACGCCTCAATCGCAAGGTAAAAGAGCCGTTTATGCGCAATATGAAAGCCAAGTGCGACGAGCTGGGTATGCGCTTCTATGTTAGCGACGCTCACTTTAAGGAGTTGTGCTGCAATGGCTCGTGTTGCGGCCTCCCGGCAGACTGGAACTACTCACGAGGCCAGTGGTGCGAAGCATTGCAGATTGCCAAGAATAGCCCCGAGGGCATAGTGACATTTGACGATGTGTGCAAGGATATCAATGCCCTTGTGTCGCAGTTCGAGTGGCGACAGGCATCGGGCTATAACTGCAATAGCAGCGAGAAGCGTGCCAAGTTTGAGGGTATGACCATGGCAGACTATATGCGCTATTTGTGGAACAACCCGCAGAACGGACAGAGCCCATACAAGCTCTTTGAGGGTGCGCTCGTGCCTGCTGGGAAGGATATTAACGGCAACATTATTTACAAGTTTAACGGAGCACGATTCTAATGCCAAGAGACAAGGGAAAGACAAACAAGGACTACAGACGTGAGGCGGAATATCGCAGGGTAATCGTGGCGGAATTATACCGTCACGGCTACTCCTATCGTGAGATACGTGAGGAGGCGATGAACAGGCTCGGCATCGCCAAATACTCGCTCAAGACAGTACACGACGACATCAAGGCACTCCTCGCCGAGTGGAGAGAGATGCGCCAGCTTGACATAGACGAGCTTCAGCAGCTGGAGTTGCAACGCATAGAGGAAACAATCAAGGAGGCGTGGGCTGCGTGGGAAAAGTCAAAGACCGACTACGACAAGAAGCGCAGCAAGCAGTTTGGTGTGCCGGCAGCGAAGGGCGAGGGTGGCAATGGCGACAATAGCATTGAGACCACAGCCCTTGAGCAGAGCAAAGAGGAGGTGGTGCAGAGTGGCGATGTGCGCTACCTCGACATTATCCACAAGGTGAGTGTCGAGCGCCGCAAGATACTCGGCTTATACGCTCCCGAGAAGCGAGAGATAACAGGCAAGGACGGCAAGGAGCTAACACCGCAATTCAAGGTTGAAATCATAGACCGCAGAGAACAGATAGAGGGTGACAACGATACAGACGACGAGAGTCTACGCCGAAATACAATCGGCTTTAATAGATAAGGGCTACAACACCGTTAGCCTACAAGGTAGCAGCCGTAGCAGCAAGACGTACAACACGCTGATATGGCTGATTATCTATTGTCTATCGCATCGTTATACTCGCTTGAGCATTGTGCGTGCCACGCTCCCGGCAATCAAAGGCTCAGTATTCGTGGACTTCAAGGACATACTCCTAAAGATGGGAGTGTGGGACGAGAAGGCGCACAACAAAAGCGAGATGACATACCGCTTCGCCAATGGCTCGTGGGTGGAGTTCTTCTCGACAGATAACGAGCAGAAGCTGCGTGGTCGTAAGCGTGACATACTCTTCGTGAACGAGGCTAACGAGCTGTCGTTCATCGAGTGGCAGCAGCTCAAGATGCGTACCACGAAATACACTATCCTTGACTACAACCCATCGTTCAGCGACGAGCATTGGATATGCCAAGTCAATGCCGACCCACGCACATATCACTTTATATCCACGTACAAGGATAACCCATTCCTTGAGCAGAGCATCGTGGAGGAGATTGAGAGCCTAAGACATAAGAATAAGTCATTGTGGCAGGTGTATGGCCTCGGTCTGCAGGCTGTCGTCGAGGGCTTGATATTCAAAGATGTGGTGCTGGTTGATGATATCCCCGCCAATGTGCGCAAGCGCTGGCGAGGCATGGACTTCGGATATACGAACGACCCAACGGCTATTGTTACCGTAGGTGTAGATGGCGACAGCCTATATCTTGACGAGGTGGCATATCACACGCAGATGCTCTCGGGCGACATCATACGCACACTCAAGGCACAAGAGGAGCAGCTGGAGATTATCGCTGAGAGTGCCGACCCACGACTGATACAAGAGATATATCGTGCGGGCATCAACATACACCCGGTCAAGAAGTTTGGTGGCTCGGTAGATGCTGGCATACAGAAGATGTTGCAGTACAAGCTACACATAACCAAGCGCAGCACCAACATAATCAAGGAGCAGAAGAACTACACGTATCGACAAGATAAGGAGGGCAAGTGGCTCAATGAGCCGATAGATGCCTACAACCACGCAATGGACGCAGCACGCTATGTTGTTATGGCAAAGCTCCTCGGCGGCGAACGTAAGCCTATCGACAAGGCACGTGTGGCAAGAATAGCATATTAACCAAAACAAAGAGAGATATGAGAGGAAAAACACTGGAGCAGATATTTGAAGCTGGGCGCTCGGCTAATGATATCATTGCCGATTTGAGGCGCAAAACGATTATTCTACCATCGTGGGAACAGCAGCTCATAAAAGAGTATGAGCCCCGATACCACCCTGTGATGAATAAAGATGCTTACCCCGATAAGGTGGAAGATGGAAAGACGAAGCGTGTGTCACGCATAGCCTACAACACGCAGAAGCTCGTTGTTAAGCGCCTTGCCGGGTTGTGCTTCGGCACACCAGCAGAGATAACATTTCAGCCCGGCGATAATGATGTCAAACAGCAGGAAGTGGCAACATATATCAAGAGCATTTTGGAACGTAACCGCATCGATAGCCTCAATATTGAACGTGCCAAACAGTTGTTCGCCTCGTGCGAAGTATTTACGCTGTGGTATGGCGTGAAGCAGTCAACAATGGAGTATGGCTTCATGAGTGACACCAAGTTGCGCTGTAGATTATTCTCGCCCATGAACGGAGATATGCTATATCCTTTGTTTGACGCTTATGGCGACCTCATTGCTTTCAGCATCGAGTATAAAGAGACAACCAATCAAGGTACAGTAGAGTACTTTGATACATACACCGTAGACAAGCACTATCGCTGGCTCAACGAAGGCGCTGGTTGGATTGAGGAGCAGACAGAAGACATCAGCATAGGCAAGATACCGGGCATCTATGTGTGGCGACCCGAGCCCGCATGGGAGGACACATCTGGGCAGGTGTTCGAGCGAGAATGGAAGATGTCGTACAATGGCAATTATATCGACAAGAACAACGTGCCTATGGTTGCCGTATATGCTGACGAGGATTTGCCTTTCGGCTCTGAGCCTGTCGTGAATGAGGAAGATAGGAATATCATGCAGTTGCCCACGAACGGCAAGATTGAATATGTTACATGGGAGCAGGCAACAGAGTCGCTCAAGTTCCATGTCAATGAGCTTAAAAACTCAGTATTCGAGCAACTGCAAATCCCTAATTGGAGCTACGAGGATATGAAGGCTGTGAACACCTCGGGAGAGGGGCTTAAGCAGTTGTTTATAGACGCTCGTCTTAAAGTGTGCGAGGAGAGCGGACGCCTTATCGAAATGCTTGATAGGGAGGTGAATGTCATCAAGGCATTCCTCAAGACAATGCTCGACAAGAGCTATACCGAGGCTATCGACTCGCTCAAGTTCTCGGTTAAAATCACCCCATATACTATCGACGATGAGAAGGAGCGCCTGAACAACATCATGCTTGCTAACGGCAACAAGCCTGTAATCTCGCAGCGTGAGGCAATCGAGATGGCAGGATATAGCACAGATGTCGATAAAACGGTGCGACAGCTTGCAGAGGAGGGAGTGAACGACGCATTTGCAATGTAATTAAGCTATGGCATTAGATAAGTGGGAAAGACAGCACGTGGCTAACATAGCCAAGTACGAAAAGGAGATACAACAGATATATGCTACGGCTATTGCCGAGGCAACACGCATAGGCGCAATGGCGAGCTTTAACCCGAGCAAGCCATTCTCCTTTGCTGACTTCCCGCTTACTGCCAAGCTCATAGAGAACATGCAGCGCAAGATGGCAAAGGACATTGAGGCTGTAGTGACTAAGGGCATTGAAGCAGAGTTCGACCTTTCGGAGGCAAAATACAATGAGCTTGCAGAGCGCATTTTTGGCGACTTAGACGAGGAGTTGATGCAGTTGCGCACACGTGCCTACATTGTGCAGCGAAATGCAGCGAGAGAGGCGTTTAACAAGCGCAGAGGGTATGGTCTAAATCTTAGCGACAGGGTATGGAAATACACTGGACAATTTCGTGAGGAAATAGAGATGGCTCTCGACCTCGGCATGCGTGACGGCAAGAGCGCCGACGAGCTCAGCCGTGAGGTGCGTAAGTATCTCAACAACCCCAATCTGCTATTCCGCCGTGTACGTGACGAACATGGAGTGCTCCACCTGTCGAAGCGTGCTAAGGCATACCACCCCGGGCAGGGTGTGTACCGTTCATCGTACAAGAATGCACGCCGACTTACCGCCACAGAGACAAATATCGCCTATCGCTCGGCAGATTATGAGCACAACCAAGCTCTCGACTTCGTTGTGGGTATTCGTGTAATGCTGTCGAACAACCATACGTTGAACGGAGAGCCGTTTGTTGACATCTGCGATTATCTGAGCGCTCCCAATGGTAGCACAGCGACAAAAGGCAAAGGGTGTTATCCTAAGGACTTTAAGTTCACAGGGTGGCATCCCTTGTGTCGTTGCTTTACGCAGACGATACTCAAGACCGATGACGAGGTGTGGGAAGATACAAAGCGCATCATGCGTGGCGACAAGCCATTGCCAGCCAACAAGAGCAAGAACTATGTTGATGATGTCCCGGACGAGTTCAAGGCGTGGTGTAGGCTTAATGCTGGGCGTGTGGAGCGTGCCAAGAGCCTGCCATACTTCATCAAGGATAACCAAGAGTATTACGACGCAGCGTTCAAGAAGAAGGCTATCACGCCTCTTGAGCTTGCCGAGCAGCGCCATGCACAGCGCACACCAGAGCAAGCGCAGGCGATTAGGGATAGATGGGAAAAGAGACGAATATTTTACGGCAATTATAGCTCCGAACAACTTGCTCGCTTCAAGGAAATAGAAGTAAATCTCGGTATTAAACGAGGAATGCCAATGAGCGTAGGTAAAGCTGACGAGCAGAGTGCTAATCCTAATTATGGCAAAGACTATCAGTACTCCATCAATTGTCAAACGTGCGCTCCAGCGTATATGCTCCGTAGGGCAGGTTTCGATGTGTATGCTAAAGGCAAGACACCGGGCTCACTATCTGATTGGATATCTCGAGGACACTCGTTTGATATATGGGAAAATGCCAATGGCTCGCCAGCAATACCAATGCGATATAACGACTGGATGGCGCAGCGTGGGTATAAACAAATGACCCCTCAAAGGTATAAACAATTCTTTGAGGAGTCATGTAAGGATAGTGGAACGTATGTTGTAACTATTAAATGGAAAAGTGGTCAGGGGGCGCACGCTACAATTATTGAACGCTTTGACGATGGCAGTATTTGGTATGTCGAGCCTCAGTCGTACAACACTTCAAGAGGTGTGCTGCGAGATATTATGGAGCTATGCAATGATGGTGCAGCATCAGCAGTTGGGTCACGAGGTGTTATGCGTGTAGATGATAAGCTATTTAAGCTCGCTTACCTATCAATCTTTGAGAAGTATTGAACCTAAGCGGAGCGCCTCAAAGCCTGTAACTACATCAACCGACTTGCCGTCGTATAAGTAATAAAACGGAAAGCCTGTTTCAATATCTTCGGGGAAGCGGTACAAGTACGCTTGTTTGCCCTTATATATTCCGATGTAATCTATGCTGTCGCCGTAGGCTTCAATGAGCTCGGCGGCAGCTTTTTTTACTTGAGCGGGGATATTTTTCATACTCTAAATTATTACACGCTACGGATAGCGCAAAGTTACTAATTTTTCTTGACTTTATGTGCCTTGCGGTACATTATTTCTTTGGTTATGACGCAGTATGTGGTAATCTTCGACTCGCCATGGTCAAAGCTGCAGTTCCACAGCGTTTCGAGCCTACACCCGATTTGCTCGGGTGTGAAAAGCTCGTATATCGCTGCAAGGCTGCCGAAGTACCACACCTTGCGACCATTCACCTTGCGGAAGAACTCCACGATAATAAGCGTGGAGGTGGAAAGGGTGTTGTTCATGTTATGCACTTTTCTTTGATTTAGTTCGTACATTCTGCGGTAGCTGCCAGCCCTTAATATTTGCGACAGTTTGATTGAATTTAGCCCACACATCCTCGTCTATAAACTCGAAGTGCATAGTGCCTTTCTTATAGCCTCGGATGCGGAAGAACCCTGTTATAACCTCCTCCGATACAATCTCACCATTTGTATCACGCTTAATCTCCCTACGCATCATATCCACCCACTTACCCCACTCGATGTGGTTATTATTGATAAAGTCGCCCAAGTGAACAGTTCTCTCGTATGGCACTCCGCACACATAGCATAAGGCTCGTATAATATCCTCAATTTCTTCTTTTCTTGAGCTCCACCCAAGTTCCACATAATTATTTGCTGTACCCCAATGATAACCTTCACAGAGCCCTGGCACAATAAATCTGCGATTAACCATATAGTTGGAATTGGTCTTCCACTTCTCTCCTGCGGTGCTATTGTCCGCAGAAAATGAGCATATAAGGTCAAACGCCTCCACCAATGTCTGTTCCATACGATTACTGTGTGTGGCAACGATCATCTCTACAACACGATAGATATTAGCCATTGTGAAAGGCATATTAACCTGTCGCTCAACAAACCTATTTATTTGCTCTCGTACAGACTTAGTAACATATCGCTTCATATCGAGCTTATTAAATACTTGCCTCCACGCTGCTTTTTGCAGTTCCTTGCGATACACATCTCTTGTTATCTCGGTGTATCGTTTCTCCCCCGACCAGAACGCACCAAATTTGATGGGAGTATTATCAAATGAACTTGCAAGGTCGTTTATCTCCTTAGATGCCTCCATAACAGCATCAAACTTGCGCACAGCACCAACATAACGATTAACAATATCTCTTATGGCGTTATATGGCATAATGCCTTGCACATCGCTACGCTCGTAGTCATCAGTTGCATCAAAAAAGAAGTCATCAAACTCGCTGTCGCCCTGCTTAGGTTTGAATAAGTTAATACATCCTATTCGACAATCTGTTCTGCGCTCTGCCCGATCAAAGCATTCTCCAAAGTCATCGCTAAAGCCATATTTGGCGATTAACTCCATAATCTGTACACGCTTGGTCGAGAAAGAACGATGCCTATTTATCATGTCGTGGTTACATAATGAAATGATATGACATCCATCTGGGGCTATCTCGTATGCGTGAAGTATATGCTCCTCGGCTCTCGAAAATGGAGGGTTCATAACTATCATATCAATATGACTCACATCCTCAGATGTGAGAGATAGAAAGTCACTTGCTATAACATTACACTTACCTGATAGTACCTTACGGAGTTTATCATCAATCTCGCAAGCGATAACATCTTTTGCCAAACGAGCATTAAGGACATCAACGATATTGCCACTACCAGCAGATGGTTCAAGTATTATTTTACCTGTAACATCTGCGTTCATCAGCATACGCTCTACTACATCGGTGGGTGTAGGATAAAAGTCTATCCCAAAGAAAGAATTGCTATTCATAGTGTTGTTGTTTGTTGTTGTTTTCAAGGGCAAAATTAGTTTGTTATTTTCAAATATCCAAATATTTTGCAAACTTTTTTATTAATAAATTGCTTTATTTTTTGTAAATATTTCATTTCTTGTGTATTATCCAATCGTCTAAAAAGTATCATTTTACACTGTTTTTGCGTAGTTTTGCATAAACCAATTAGTTAATTGCAATGAAACAGACAATCATCGACTTGCTCAAAACCAAATTCGAAGGGGTTGACGAGTCTATCCTAAGCCGAATTGCGGATACCAAGGCGGCTAAAGCAGTCAAGACCGAGGAGGAGGCAAATGCCTATGTCGAAGGCATCACCCTCACCCATCTGCTCAACTCATACGGCGACATTCGTTCGACCGAGGCGCAGCGCACAGCAGTAGCCAACTATGAGAAGAAGCACGGCATCAAGGACGGCAAGAAGGTCAGCACCGAGGATGACCCTAATGCACTCGGCACAGGCGATGACGATAACGACACCCCAGCGTGGGCGAAGAAGCTCATAGAGGATAACGCTGCGCTACGCAAGCGCCTTGATACCCTCGATAGCGAGAAGCGCACATCATCACGCAGGGAGCAGCTCAACGCTATCATTGGCAAACTGCCCGCAAGCCATCGAAAGGGTTATGAGCGCATGGCTATCGACACGCTCACAGACGAGGAGTTCACATCGACATTGGACGCTGTTGGCACTGAGGTCGAGGATATCCTCAAGGAGACAAAGACTACAGGACTACAATTCAGCGCACCGTACCAGCGCCAGCAGGGAAATCGCTCGGCCGGAACAAAGGAGGCTTCAAGCACTGAGGTAGAAGCCGTAGTCAAAAGTATGTTGTAACAAAAACAAACATTATGAGTGTTGTAAATCTTAACAAGGAAACAATCAATTACGAGGACGGCAACGACGCTATCGTCATCGTAAACGATTTGGGCGACATCCCGGGTGGTCGTTCGCTCGACGTATCCGAGGTCACTGCTGATGTTATCCGTGCAGGCCACATTCTCATCGTAAACGACACCACTAAGGAGGTGAAGCCTCTTGGTGTATCGGGTGAATCGTATGTGTCATTGCCATCGGGTCACTCATACCTCGGCGTACTAAAGCACTCTGTGCTCAAGACTGATGCACGTGCGGCAATCTTGACTATCGGTCAGGTAAATGCAGCAGCAAGCCCTTATCCTGTGACATCAGCCATTAAGACTGGCTTGCCACGTATTGAGTTCCTATACTAAAACGAGTAAGCTATGAAGAAGAGTCTTTTTTTGGAGATTGTAGATAAGTATTTTGCACCGATTGTGCGAAAACTTACAGAGGTTATTAACGGCAAGAAGGAGTCAGAGCAGTTGCTCTACAAGACCATGCTTGACGAGGAGTATTCGCCTGACCTCAAGTGGGAGTCAACAGAGTTGCAGGGCTCGATTGTTGCTGCCGAGATTGTTGCGCTTGATTCACGCCTACCACTCAAGAAGCGTGATGCTATCAAGCAGGCAAGCGGCAAGTTGCCAAAGATTGGTATCAAGTTCCGCAAGGACGAGAGCGACATTGTTGCACTCAATACCATGATGGCGGCAGGCGCTACCGAGGATATTGTAGCTCGCAAGGTACTCAACGACGTGCCACGTGTAATCAACGGCATCGACCACCGCATTGAGATCATGTTCCAGCAGGGTCTATCAACAGGTGTTGCCCTTGTAGAGGCGGAGGATACCGATGGTACAGGCGTACGTGCAAACTTCGGCTATGCTGAGAAGAACATCAAGCATTGCACCGCCGGAGCATGGGGTACTGAGACCGCACAGCCTATCGATGATATTCAGCAGTTGTTTGACGAGGCAGAGGCTGACGGCACAAGCATTGCTCTTGTGATGTTGAGCAAGGAGCGCTTCGACTTGTTGCGCCGCAGCAACGCCGGCAAGCTCCTTGTTGCTAACGACAAGGGTCAGGCTGTGACCAATGTAGATACCCTCGGCAAGCCAACGCCAGCGCAGATGCTTGAGGCTTTGGAGGCTGAGTTCTCGTGTCCTTTCCGTGTGGTTAATTCATCGTTCAAGATTGAGAAGCCCGATGGTACACGTGAGACCATTCGTCCATGGGAGCAGGCAAATGTTGTCGGCTTGACATCGGAGAAGGTAGGTCGTCTTGTATATGGTCGCTTGGCAGAGGAGACCAACCCTGTCGCTGATGTGACATACGAGAAGTCGGGCTCATTTATTCTTGTATCCAAGTTCTCTAAGAACGAGCCATTGCGTGAGTTCACATCGGGTCAGGCATTCGCATTGCCTGTTATCGATGGTGGCAACAACGTATATGTGCTTCACACGGACGCTGAGAACGAAAATTTTAAGTTAGCCCTTACCTCCCTTGAGTTTGGTAAGGGCGCAAGTTCCAAGACAGTAGATACACACTACGATGGTGATGGCAAAATTACAGCCTCGTCTAACGTAGCGTGGGCAACAGTAAAGGTTGTGCGTGACAAGGTGACTATCACAGTCGCCGAGAACGCAGGCGATGACGAGCGTAGTGGCAACATAACCATTACCGACGGCAAGACCAGCGCAACAGTTACTGTTAAGCAGTCTAATCTCTAATGTAGTTAAGCCATGACCGTAGTTGAAGCACTTAAGAGCATTAACGCCTATCCAATCCCTATGCAGACGCTGGCGTGTATTATCGAGCTCCGAGGATTAAACCCCGACGATGTGTGTGATAAGACGCTCACTGCATACAGATTGACCGAAGCCGATGTCTATATGTGGTTGTCGTTTGCACCCGATGTTTCGCAAGGGGGGCAGTCGTACTCATTCACAACAGAACAGCGTATTCAGTTTCGACAGATGGCATCGCTCATCATGGGCGAGGTGGGCGAAGCTCCTAAGCGCAAGGCTACAATATATGGCTATAAGGGGTCAAGGCTATGATAATCCAGAACGGCTACATACTATTTCGCTTATCGGCAGATGGGGGCTTGGATAGTGCAGGCTATCCAACCTCTACCGCCGAGAGGTGGAGCGAGCGTATTGCGTGTCAGTATTTGCCCGGCAACAACCTGCGAGCACGTAGCAATGGCGAGGCATACACGGCGCAGTCGTACACGGTATATGTCGAGCGCATGGATATTCCCAGCGAGGTGGTCAAGTTATGCAGTGAGCATGGCGAGATAGGGCAGTTCTCGATACGCTCATACGAACATCTTGATGCCGTATGTCAAACCAAAATAGTTCTTTGATATGCCTATAACACCGCCTAAGGATTTTGCAAAGCAAATAGAGCAACAGGTGCTTGAGATTATTGAGCGCAAGCGTGAGGCGATAATCTACAAACTTGGGCACATAGGCAATCAGGTGGTGAACATGGTGCGACAACAGCACAAGTATCAAGACCAAACAGGCAACCTAACATCATCAGTGGGCTACGTGATAGTCGTAAATGGCGAGGTCGTACAGGAGAGTGCTTTTGAGGCAATACTCCCAACGGCAAAAGAGGGCTCAGAGGCAGGGCGTTCGTTTGCTCACTCGCTTGCTAACCAATATCCGCAGGGCATAACGCTGATTGTGGTTGCAGGTATGAACTACGCTGTGTATGTGGAGGCAAAGAACTTGGGAGGCATGATAGCCGGCGAAATCAAAGCCAAAGACTTAGTACAATCATTCTTACAACGACTCAATGAAGCTGACAGCACACAAAGTACAGAGTGACATCATGGCGTTGCTCGAAGATAGCAAGCTATGTGGCAATGTGTCGGGCAAGGTGTATCGTGAGGGATACAGACCTCGTGATTCTCGCCTTGAGGACATTGTCGTGATGTTCATTACGGGCACACCAACGCAGGTGGAGCGTGGCGCTGTGACGCTCAATATCTACATTCCGGATATCGTGCAAGCTGATGGCGTGAATGTGGAAGATGGGCGCAGGACGTCGCACATTGAGGAGCTTGCCAACGAGTGGGTATTAGGTCTCAAAGCGACCCTTTCTAACTACAACTTCACGCTCCTGCGCACGATACATACGCTAAGTGACGAGGCTATTAAGCAGCACTTCGTTGTCGTGCAGATGGAATATAGTTACAAGAATTAGAAACGATAATAACCGCAATATTATGTCAGTATTAGGTTGGGGTAAACCCACAGTAGAATATGTAAAGAGCGAGAATGGCGCTCCCGGCAGCGAGTGGAAGGAATTCCCTGAGATTGTCGAGAATAGCACTCAGCTTGAGACCACAGAAGGACAGCTTGTCGAGGCTCCCGAAGAGGGTGGCGATATTGTAGACTCTCGTCGTGCTAAGAATAAGTATAAGCTATCGTTCGAGTTGTATGTCAAGAAGGGCGACACGAAGCCTATTGAGGATGAAGACGGCGTAATCGTTGACAACTATGCTGTTCGTGTAACGCCTGAGGATCCCGAGTGCGAAGGCTTTGTAATCGACAAGGCAAACGTGTCAATCGTTGAGACTTTCACATCGGCAGATGGTAAGCGTTGGCGCTACACTTTCGATGCAATTAAGCCTGCAACAGGCAAGGTACTGAAACCCTATACAAAGGGAGCACAGTAGAGGTCAACCTCCGCTGGGTAGGCTAACGTGAAACCGCCACACGCAGGTGTGGGAGATAGGAGTTCGAGTCTCCTCCCAGCGACTAATAACAATACAATTATGACAAAGAAAAGACCACAGACTATTGAGAGCCTAACAGCAGATGCTGTTTTGGAGCGACACACAGCAATCACCATTGGGGGTGTGGAGTATATCGTAGCGCCACCGACATTGGCGACGCTTATCCTCGTTAGCGAGGAGGTGTCATACCTTCCCAATATCACATTTGACAAGGAAGCCAACGTTGCTGATGCTTTGCGTGATGCACGCTTCTTCCGAGGGCTTGCCGACATTGCGGCAATACTTATCCTTGGTGCGCAGCGCCTTGTTGTAGAGGAGGAGCAGACGTACAAGTTATGGGGCATCATTCCACGCAAGCGCAAGGTCAAGGTCGATATGAAGAAGCGCATTGCCGAGGCTATGATGAACGTGCGCATGAGCGAGCTCAGCAAAGCTGTAGCCACGATGCTCTCGATGCTGGAGACAGAGCATTTTTTCGTGCTCGCCACTTTCCTGACAAACATCAATCTGACGAAACCGACGAAAGTGGCAAAAACGACAGCGTGTGGGCAATAATAGGTGGCTTCAAAAAGACCTATGGCGATGACTTTGAGAGCATCATACATCGCAGTTATCGAGCTTTGATAATGTACAACGCCGTTATCCCGAGCTACGATAGCGACAGGACGAAGAAGGATAACAAGAAGATAAACGCTTCCGACCCTAAGAACAAAGGCGAGGTACACAAAATATTATTCGGAGATTAAGACATGGCAGATGGTCAGTATAAATTTAGCATAGAACTTGACGACAAGCAGCTATCGTTAGATGCTAAGTCGGCAGCTAAAATATTCGACCAATTGGTCAAGGATGCGCAGAAGGCAGGTGTAAAGATTGACGAGGCGCTGACAAATCCATTTGATGAGCTACTGAGCAACCCACCTCAGTTGCCACCTCTCAACGTGCCTACCAATGTACCACAGACCACGCAGCAGTTTCATGGGCTTAATATGGCTACGCAGCAGTTGGTGCGTGAGTTGCCGGCAGCGACTATGGGTCTCAACACATTCTTCCTTGCAATATCTAACAACTTGCCAATCTTCACAGATCAGATTAAGGCAGCGACGGAAGCTAACAAGGAGCTCACCGCACAGGGCAAGCCTACGACATCTGTGTTTAAGCAAATCATCGGCTCATTGTTTAGTTGGCAGACAGCACTCATAGCTGGAATAACAGCCCTTAAGCTCTATGGCAAAGAGATTGGCAACTGGGTAGCCAACTTGTTTAAGAGCAAAGATGCGCTTTCGGCTGCCGAGAAAGCACAAAAGGGTCTTAATAGTGCTATCAAGGAGCAAGGCCTCGGCATAGGCGATGACATTATAAAACTTAAGGAATTGCAAAGGACATGGTTGTCTTTAGGCAACGACATGACCGCACGCAATAAGTTCATCTTGGACAACAAAGCAGCATTTGATGACCTCGGTGTGTCGATAAGTAATGTTGCAGAAGCAGATAGCCTATTTGTCAACAACACACGAGCATTTATACAGGCTCTTATGCTTCGAGCGCAGGCATCGGCAGCACAGAAGTTGGCTGAGGAGAAGTATGAGTAGTGGCTTAGAAAACGACAGGAATATATAGACGAGCGAGAAGCGGGCATATCTGCCAGCGATAGATTTAATGCTGCTGCATCGGGGCTTGACCAGTCAGCGACGACGGGAAAAACGACAGGTAAAATACAAACAGCTGACGAGCTATACCAAAACCGAATAAACATACTAAAAGACGAGGCTAAAGAAATCAAGAATGAAGCCGACGCCATGTTTGATTTATCGGTGGAATATAACAATAATGCAAACGAGTTATTGAAAGCTGCAGGCTTCATGCCGTTTGGTGGCGGTGCTGGGAATGGCGATGATGATACATCTGAGTTTGAGGAGCGTGTTAAAACCATAAAACAGCTAAATAACGACCTCGCAGAGGAAGTTGTGCGCACGCAACGAGAAATGGACGATGCCGAGATAGCAGCTATCAAAGATGGTGCAGAGCGTAAGCGCAGGGAGATAAAGGAAGCCTATGAGCGCAGAGCCGAAGAGATTAATAAATACGAGGCTGACCTAAGAAAAGCACAAGACGGAGCACTTACGCCCGAACAAAAAACCAATTTAGCCTATCTAAGGCAGGCTAATGCTGACACGCTATCTGCTGGCAAAGAGCTTATCAAAGCAATGGAAAATGAGGTAGCGCAAGAGGCGACAGATGCCATGAATGAGTATCTTATTGCCTATGGTACATTTCAAGAAAAGCTATTGGCGACGGTTGAAAAGTATGCAGACCTTATCGCTAATGCTCAGAACGAGGGCGAGAGGAAGATGTACGAGGCAGAGCGTGATGCCATACTTGCGCAATTCGAGGTCGAGGCAAGCGCTTGGGCAAAGAGTCTTGTTGATAAGAGCGTCAAGGAGCTTAAGGTTATGGCTGAGGGCTTGCAATCGGTTGTTGACAGCCTGCAGGCGGAGTACGATGCTATGGGTAGTAGCGACACGCAGGAGGCCAACGACTTGCTTGAGACTATCAACTACCTTAACGCACAGATTGCACAACTCAAAGAGCGCTTGGGTGAGGCTGACCAAAAGATCAAAGATGGCAAGTGGGAGGATGCTGCGCAGATATTACAGGGTATTAGTAGCAATGCTCGTGAGGCGGCTGATGCTATCGAGGGTGTAGACGAAGGAATGGCGAGTGTCCTCCGAGGCTTCGCTGATGGCGTGAGCATTGTGGGTAGCCTTGTAAGTGCTATTATTATGCTATCTACGGCAGGGCAGACTTTACTGGGAGTCTTTGCAATTATAAGTGTGGCAATACAGGTAGTATCAAAAATCATTCAGATTACCAATGAGCATGAGGAGGCTACACGACGAGTTACTGAGGCAGTAGACAACTACACCAATGCACTGCGAGCGCTCAACGATGAGCGAGAGAGAGCAGCACACAATACCATCTTTGGTGATGATAGCTTTGGCGAGATGCTCACAAATCTGGAGATTGCAAGAGAACGCCTAAAACAGGTGGAGGAGTTGTATTCCAAGATACAGGAAAAGGGAGTTCCAATCCAAGAATTTACCACCTACTCCACAGCGGCAACCGAGAGAGCACAAAAATATTACGACGATATAAAAGCATCAGATGCGGCACTTGTAGCAGATATGCGTACAGGCTGGCAAAAGAGTACAGGAAGCACCAAAAACATCAAAGTCCAAGACCTTGCTGACTTCTACGATGCCAATGGCATGCTCGACCTTGAAAAGCTCAAGGCATGGTATGACCAATATGGAGAGTATCTAAGTGCCGAACAGAAGCATCTTGTAGACCAACTTATCGAGGGCTGGGAGGTGTACTACGACTCGACAGAGGCTGCGACAAACTACCTTAAGGGCATCTTTGGCGAGCTTGGCGACGACATCACAAAGTCAATTGTCGATGCCTTTGCCAACGGCACAGATGCAGCACAGGCGTTCAAAGACTCCGTGAGCGACATCATGCGCAACTTCGCCAGCGACATGGTAGAAGCAATGTATATTGCGCCATTGCTGGAGCAAGCGCAGGCAGATGTTGAAGCTATTTGGAATAACGAAACGATGAGCCATGAGCAGAAGTTGGCAGCGATAGCCGCACGCATGGCACAGCTTGGGCGTGAGCTTAACGATACAGAAGATGACATCAACGAGTCGCTTGGCTATATAGATAGAGCTGGCAAGGATAATGGATTCGATATATTCAGTGGGGGTGACCGCAAAGGCTCAACAAAGGGCATTGCTCAAGCATCGCAAGATAGTATTGACGAGCTTAATGGTCGTGCCACAGCGATACAGGGGCACACCTATTCGTTGGCGCAAGGGCAGAAGCAACTGATAAACGACTCGGCGCAGGCATTGAAGCACCTTGCGGGCATTGAGCTAAACACATCAAGGTTACACAACATAGAGCGCACCATAGATAGCATGGCAGGCGATATTAGTCAAATGGCGCTCCGGGGTGTTAAAATGATATAGTGATGAAGGGACAGTTGTACATAGACGGCAAAGATGTATATACCAACTTTGGGTTACACATTGTAGAGCAGGGCTGGAATGGGCTCATTCAATGGGCTGCACTCAAAGCTGTGGCATACAACGATTGGCATGAGGAAGATGGCATCGAGCCTGACCTTAGTAGCCCCGCGCTCGACAGCAAAGAGTTCACTATATCGCTTGTCGGCGCAACATCACGGAGCAGAGCTATGGCTTTCATTGAGGCATTTGGTGGTAATGCCTATCACACGCTCAACGCAGCATCTATTGGGCGCAACTACAATGTGCGCCTTGTGAGTGTCGAGCCGATACGTGAAGAAGCAGGCATATATTTTGTGGATATAACATTGGCTGATGATTTTCCCTTACGAGGGTATGAGCCACAAGCCCCAAGTAGCAATATAGAGCGAGCTGCCGACTTCTTGATTGACAATATGCCATTTACAGACTATGGCGTGCGCATACTTGAGGGCTCGTTAGCCGAGATTACACGATGTGCCGATGTAAAGCTCAACCTTGAGCAAGATATAGCGTCACAGAGTGGCAAAATATACCATAACGGCAATGTGCGCTACGGCGCTTACGAAGCTACGCTATCATGCCTCATGAGGGC
>ERZ808043.83-NODE-83-length-18120-cov-5.674444_pt1 | contig 18120 bp, 18 predicted proteins | sample MGYA00380194_ERZ808043 | MGnify/ENA primary metagenome ERZ808043 (study PRJEB31490, sample SAMN06133370) | cow dung metagenome | isolation source: H3 | host: cow | place: China: Chengdu | collected 2015-05 ...
CCACCGTGCCATTTGCAGCGGGGTCGTAAATGTGATAAGGCATACCCGACAAACAAAGAGGTATGGCGGATTCCAACTGAAACTCCAGATAACGCGCGTTCTTCCTGAACGGATTGATAGAACCGTTTTCAAGCTCGGGAAGAATTTTCGTGTCCTTAGGAGAAAAGGCGCGAATTGCCATGCTTATTGCGTTGAAATCGTACATATAATCTTTGCCCGAATGCTCAAAATATCCGGGGAGATGAATACGATTTAACTTTTCCTTGCCGCCGCTAAATATCTCGAAAAGCTTCGTCCAATCCCTTGCTTCCAAACAATGCTCTTCAGGAAATGAAGTCATAAGTGCAATATTCGTAGACGGATTCGCGCTTTTTACGATTTTATAAATCAGGGAAGCGTAATCGAGCATAGTTTTTTTAGAAATATTTAACCACGCCTCGCGTTCTTTCGTCGGCTCGCCCTTTTGAAATGCTTTCTCGCAAAACTCTGCGCGGGTATAGGACTCGCCCAAAAGTTTATTAAAACTTGCGATATGCTTTTCACAAAAGCAGCCGCCCCATTCGAGCGGAGCGTGGTTATGTAAGCGGAAATCATCCTCTACCCAATAATAATCGGGTTGGATCTCTTTAATCATATATCCGAGAAGTGATGAAAAATGTTTTTGCCAATTCTCGTCAAGCGGACAAGCAACGGACTGCGAACGCTTTCCGTTGAAATCTACCATTGTCGTAAACTCTTGTCCCACTTTTAAGCCGATGCCTCGGTCGAGATGACCGATTCCTATCCAATGGTGCAAGCTTACGCTAATTCCGTTTTCGCGCAACTGCGATGCGGCGGTTTTTACAACCTCCACCCAAGGCTTAATTTCTTCAGGGGTAATATGTCCGAGAAAAAATTCTTCGCCTGTTGTTAAAAAGATTACGTTAGTGAAACCGAATTTTTTACAATGCAAAACAAGCCCTTGAATACGCTCTTGGGCGTATTCATCGGGCGTGATTTGTATCCGTAAGGAATTTTCGAATGGAGAAAAGCCGTTTCTCATCAAAACTCTCCGTTTGTTTTTTAGTTGTTTACCCACTTATGTTCTTCTTCACCTGTGCAGAAAATGCCGCGGTTCTTCCCCGCCATAATCCACAAGCAATAGTTTTTGTACCCTGGCGCTACCGTGAACGGATGGTAGCCTTTCGGCACTTCGACGAGATCACCCGTCTTTACCTTATAAACTTCGTTAATATCCCCTTCTTTGGAATATACCGCTTGGAAACCGAAACCTTGGGGTTTGTCGAATTCGAAATAATAAATTTCGTCCAAGAAGCCTTCCGTAGGCATATTGTCAATGTCGTGTTTATGAGGTGGATAACTTGCCCAGTTACCGTCCTCTACCCAGAATTCACCGATATACAAAAGGTTTGCGCCCACCGTTTCGGGAAGATTAAATGCCGCTTTTCTTGCAAACGCGCCTTTACCCAAATCTTTCGTTATGATGTCTTTCACAGGCACGTATGCAGGAGCGAAATATTTATCCGCAGGGGCTTTGCAGACGGCAATCTTCACGTCTCCGCCTTTTCCCGTTACGGTAAAGGTTGTATCCTTTCCTACGTACACCGCTTCCGCAGGCGCTTCAAATACGTCTTTACGCATACCGACTTCGTCAAAAGCAAAGTTTTCACCTTTTACGCTACACTTTCCGTAGAGAATAATGAGTGCAAATTCTTTGCCTTTTTCATCAATCGTATAGCTTTGTCCGTCCGCGAGCTTTAAAAAGTCAAGCTCGGCATACGTAAGCGGGGAGTTTCTATCCGTCGTTACTCTTTCATAGCCATATTTTTCTACGTAAGATTTTTTCAAATTCATAATTACATATTCTCCAAAATCATTTCTTCAATAGAAATTACGCGATATCCGTCGGGACAGGTTGCTTTGAGCGCAACGTATTCGGCGGGATTTTCCGTAACCAACGTTTTACAATCCATGTTCTTAGCGTTAAACCATCTATCTTTCGCGACCTGCGTCATTACGTCGGGCATATATTCCGCCATAATAAGCTGTCCTGCAAGATTTGCTTCCTTTCCGATAAGTAACATATCTTTTACCGTGCCAACCTTTTCGATAAGTTTTCTGCCCGTTTCGCTATCGTCAAGTTCTCTTGCATACGCATAGTTGTCTTGGAGCGAATATGCATTCGCAGATTTCTTTACGCTAATTTTACCGCTTTCAATCAAAGAGAGCACATATTCGTTGAATCCAACGACTTTCGCCTTGATTTCAATACCCCATTCTTTGTATTCGTGGAGCATAAGTTTTAAATCAACGGGGTCGTAAACGATAACCGTTTTATATGCGTTCAATTTTTCCGCGCAAGCCTTTGCCGCGTTTTGTGTTTCCTGCGTTTTTCCCGTCAAGAACCAAAGCGCCGCGCCGCTATCTTGTTCTTTCGTAAGGCTCACGTTCACGCCTGCTTTCTTCAAAAGCGCAACTGCATTTTTTACGCTTTCAGGAGATTTATAGAGCGCGTCTTGGCCAACGAACAACAACGTTTCGTTTGCCGTATTGTACAATTCGTCAAGGCATTTGCAAGCTTCCGCCCCGTAAACGTTGCCCGTCGCTTGATATTTTTCAAGCAAGTTGATGATATATGCGGGCGTTTCACCGTTTAATACGATCTCCGTTTTTACTTCTTGAATAAACACTTTGGGATCCCAACCCGTAAGGCAGTTGTTGGTGCAAGCACCGCAAAGCGTACATTCGTAAATGTTGTCCGCAATTTCTTTTAATTCCGTTGCGCCACGCGCCACAAGGGAAACACCAAGCGCACGCGCTCTTGCCGTGTTTCTTTCAAGTCCCGTCGCGTTGCCAATCGGGCAAATATGTCTACACATCCAACAAAATCTGCAACTATCCGCAATTTTCTTTGCTTTTTCCGTAATATTCATTCGTTTGCCCTCCAAATTATAAACCAAGCTTGAACGGGTTCATGATACCGTTCGGATCAAGCGCTTTTTTAATGCCTTCAAAAACTTGCATCGCAGGTCCGTACTGCTCTTTCATCAAACGACCAATCTTTATACCTACGCCGTGGTGGTCATTGACGACACCGCCGTTCGCAATCGCCGTTCTCACGCCCAAATTCCAAACTGCGTTGTGTAAGCGCATTGCTTCCACAGGATCTTTCGGAACGTCTTTTTCGTCGATAATGAAACGGTCGTAAATCATACAACCCCATTCATACCAATGCGAGAAGTGTGCGATAAATTTAGCCTGCGGGAAATTCGTTTCTATTGCTTTTTTCATCTCCCAATAGATTTTTTCAATCTTATCGTAAGGCGCAATCGTGTCCATCGTACCGAACATTTGCGGAAGATCCATCATGTGTCCGGGATAGAAGAACGTGATTTTTTCTTTCCACCACTTTTCACCGTACTCGCTGCCCAAGTCTTCTGCGCCGTATTTTGCGAACGTTTCAAGCAAAATCTTTTCTTCTACGTCTACAAGCTCTTTCACGCCTTCATATGCAATATTCATGAACGCGCCCGGCTTTGCAACGCCGACGATTTTCTTTATTAAACTTGCCGTTTCCGCTTCGTCATACAAACGCATAACCGAGGGCTTGAACTTTTGCAATACTTCCCTGCTTGCTTTGAACGCCGAAGACATATCCTTAAACAAGAAACCACGGAAACGTCTTACTTCGGGTTGCTCGTAAATACGAATTTGCGCTTTCGTAATAATGCCGAGCGTACCTTCGCTACCTATAAAGATTTGATTAAGGTCAGGGCCTGCCGCATGCTTGGGCGCACTGCTCGTTTCGATAATATCGCCGTTGGGAAGAACGACTTCCATCTTCAAAACCATGTCGTCAATCTTGCCGTATTTGGTCGAAACAACACCAATACCTCTATGCGCCAAGAAGCCGCCTACCGTCGAGCAGGTCAAGGAAGAAGGATAGTGCATCGTCGCATAACCCTTTTCATTTGCCGCCCATTCAATATGCTTATAAATCGCACCTGCTCCACATTCTATGTACATGCTATCGGTGTTGACTTCGTAAATTTCGTTCATACGCTTGGTGTCAAGCAAAATTCCGCCGCAGACGGGAATCGCTCCACCTTGCGTGCCGCCACCGCCGCCCCACGTCGTTACGGGGAGTTTGTAATAATTGGCAATTTTAAGCACTTTCGAGGTTTCTTGAGCGTTCTTAGGCGATACAATAAAATCTGCCTCAGGCATTCTTCTGCCTCTGTCTGCCCACATACGCGAAAGCCAGAAATAGTCAACGCTGTGCGTTACTTTATCAATCTGACGCACAGAACAATTCTCGCTTCCTACCGCATCTTCAAGTTCCGTCAAAATTTGTGTTAATAAAAAATCGTTCATCGGTCGCTCCTTTTGTTTAAACCATTTTTTTCGGATTTTCCTAAACTATATTTTATCATAAATAAAAATAATATGCAAGCGTTTGACCGTTACATTTGAAAAAATAACTTTAAAAAATAACTTTAACAATAACTTTTATGACGGCATAAAGAAAATCAAAAGCTTGTCCCTTTCCTTTTAATTTACTTTACTTTATTTTCGCCTGCTGTTGCACCCTATAAAACGTCTGTTGACTTTTAAACCCCGCTTCGTATAACAAATCTAACGTAGTACGCTTCACACCCGACGCGCGCAAACGCTCTACGTAAGCAAAACGAAGACCGTTGACGTATTCAGAGATACTTTTGCCTATACACCTGTGGAATACCCGCGAAATGTGCGATTCCGTATATCCAAGCTCGCGCGCAATCGCCTTTCGGGAAACGTCGTTTTGAAAATTTTCCTGTATGAAAGACAAGATCTGCCTAACAAGCGAACTTTCGTCTCGCGCTTTGTTTTCAGAAAAACACAATTTTTCGTACAATCGAGCCAAAAACAAATCCGCCGCCGCGCCTTTGATTTGCTCGCTTCCTGTTAAATACGTATCCGCAATACTCAATAACTCATCACAAAGTGCGGAGTCGCATAAAATCGGCTCTGCAATCTTCAAATTCTTTCGCCATTCGTTGAATTTTTGCAAATATCGATATGGGAAAATCACCACGCAAGCATCTCGCGCTTCCTTTAAAGCACAATCTTCATAGCCGTGGATTTCGTAGCTATCGATTACCACTACGCTCCCCGCGCCCACTTCCTGTCTCCTGTCGCCCACACGAACGGTATAACCGCCCTTGCGCAATAACAAAACTTCTAAATTTAAATGAAAATGTGCAGGAAAAATAGGTTTAGGGTTGAGCTGTACGTTCAGCTCATCTTTCTCTTCCCGCATTTTCTCGTAAAATGCTTCCATAATTGTATTATATCATAAAATGAGAGTAATTTCAACTATTTTGGTATATATTTTGGAAATGATTTATGTTATAATAAAGAAAATCCCTTAAAGGAGAGAAAAAATGAAATACAACGTAAAACAATTCACCTTGGAACAAAAACTGCGTTTTTTGGAAGGTCAAGACGACTGGCGCTTATACGACGCAGAAGGTACTTTGCCTGAAACGTTTCTTTCCGACGGTCCGCACGGTTTGCGGAAAATGGAGGACGGTAAAGTCTTACCTGCAACGGTTATGCCTACCATCGTTGCGCTTTCGCATACTTGGAATCCCGATTTGGCGTTTCTTGACGGCGAGACCATTGCTGACGAGTGTATAGAACACGACGTGTCGGTACTGCTCGCCCCCGGCATAAACATCAAACGTACTCCGCTTTGCGGGCGCAACTTCGAGTACGTTTCCGAAGACCCCTATCTTTCGGGTATTATGGGTAAAGCGTATATCGAAGGCGTACAGAGCAAGGGCATAGGCGCTTCGCTCAAACACTTCTGCGCGAATAACCGTGAATACGACCGTTTCCACCAATCGAGCGAGATTGACGAACGGACGCTCCGCGAAATTTATATGTCCGCATTTGAAATTGCCGTGCAGGCAAAGCCTTGGACGGTAATGTGCTCATACAACCAAGTCAACGGCGTTTGGGCAAGCGAGAACAAATGGTTACTCAAAGACGTTCTTCGCGACGAATTCGGCTTCAACGGCTTAATCGTTTCCGACTGGAACGCCGTACACGACGCGCCCCGTTGTGTGAAAGCCACTCTTGATTTGAGAATGCCTAAAAGAACTTCTTTTGAAGAGTTGAAAGCGGCTTATGAGAGCGGCGAAATTACGGAAGCGGAAATCGACGCGCGCGTGGAAAAGGTTCTCGAGTTGATTGAAAAAGCGGAAACCGCAGAAAAGAAAGTTACAATGACGAAAGAACAACGCCACGAAAACGCCGTTACGATTGCAAAAGAATCCATTGTGCTTTTGAAAAACGAAGAAAACGTTTTGCCTTTGAACAAGGGCAACATTCTTGTGGCAGGCGCATGGGCGGTGCAACCCACCCTTGGGGGCGGCGGCTCGGCACTCGCCGTTACTGATTACAAAATTACCGATTTGGCTACTCTCTTAAAGGAACGGATACCGGGAGCGAACACTTCCTTATTTCCAATGATCCCCTCCACCATGACAATGAACACGACTTATATGAACGCGCGCAAAGCGGATTCCGTCGTGCTTTGTATCGGTAACGAATCAAGAGATGAAGGCGAAGGACACGATCGTCTTACCATCCGTCTTCAACCCAAACAAGAAGATCTTATTCTCAATCTCGCAAAAATCAATAAAAATCTCGTAGTGGTTGTATACGCAGGTAGCGCAATCGATATGAGCGCGTGGATTGATAAAGTGAAGTGCGTTGTGCTTGCAGGCTTTGCAGGCGAAGGCATCAACGAAGCGCTTGCCGATATTTTGTCGGGCAAAATCGCCCCTTCGGGTAAACTCACCGAAACGTTCCCTCTCTGCATTGAAGATACGCCGTCGGGAACGGAGCGCGGAAACGGCTTCTACGAACGCTACTCCGAAGGTCTTTTGGTGGGCTACCGTTGGTACGACACCAAAGAAAAAGACGTTTTGTTCCCCTTCGGCCACGGACTTTCTTACGCCGATTTCGAATATTCCGATTTGCAAATCGAAAAGAACGGCGAAACCGATTACACGGTATCTTTCAACGTGAAGAACTTGTCGAATATGGAAGCGAAAGAAATTTCGCAGTTGTACGTGAGCGACGTGTTCGCTATGGTGGAAAGACCCGTGAAAGAATTGAAAGGGTTTGTGAAAACGACGCTTAAAGCGGGTGAAAGCAAGCGCGTGAGCATCAAGCTTGATTTCCGTTCCTTCGCTTATTATAACGTATCCTTGAAAAAATGGCACGTTGAAAACGGCGAGTTTGAAATTTTGATTGGTTCGTCTTCGCGCGATATTCGCTTGACGGGTATCATTGACATTCAACTGCCCAGAACAAAGCAATTCACTTTGCCCGTCTAATTCCTAAACTGTAAAGTTTAAACAAAAAACCTTGTCTATGGTAAATTCCATTGGCAAGGTTTTTTTATTATTCTTTTCTTTTTATTATCCGACTACGTTGACGCTTATAATTGCCTTCCAAGCGGAACAACGTGGCATCTCATCACTAAATTCTTTATTGCCGCCAAAATAATCCAACAATTCTTCTTGCAATTCAGGAATTTCTTGTATTTCGCCGTTCAAGTAAGCTTCTAAACGCTTCGTGCAAGCTTTTACACGTTGCATTAAAGCGCCAAGTCGAATATCCTGCACGTCGAAACCGTGCGGTTTATTTTCTTTAAACCATAATTGTTGGAACTTATTATAAAACGTTTCCAACTTTTCCGCCGTTTTTTTATAATCTTCCAAGATAAGCTTAAGTTGCGCTTTATCTTTTGCTTGATACGCTTTACGAGAGCGAACGCCTAAATCGTATTTCACTGACAATACGTCGCATAAAGCAGACATAAAATCAAATAAATATCCGCATTTGCTATTTTTGCCATATTCTTTTAACTCCAAGGCAAGATCTGCATATTCCTGCGCCACGCCCTGTTTTACCGTGGAATCGTACATACCGTTAAACAGGTCTGTGTAAAGCATAGATTTGGCAGGACCTTTTTTGGGAATACCGCAAGCTCCACCCACCGTGTTAGGCTTATCCAATGCCATAAACGCGTCCCAAGATTCTCCTGTAATCTGTTCGAATTCGGATTTGATAGTTTCCATATCAAATTCACCGTCATAAAATCTTCGAACTGCATATAAAGCAGGCAAAACTGCATAGAACGAACATTCTTTCCCGTCGTCGCCCCACATTGTGATTAAGACGTTATCAATTTCGTTATTTCGCGCCGCGCGCATAGCGGGCAACATTGTATCAAACGTATATTTGTTTCCTGGTGCAAAGCCCGACCACGTCCATGCACCACCCGCAAACCACGTTTCACCCATTTGCTTATGCAATACCATCATTTTTTCATAAAAAGGTTGCTCGGTATGGTAATAATCCCAGTAAACCAACTGTACTTCTTTAGGAATAATGGAGATAATATCCTTAGGCAATACGGGATCTTCACAATAATATTCGCCATTGTTACACGCTCGGAAGAACATATCCGACCACATAATGGGATTAAATTCATATTTCTTTGCAATCTCTATTACTCTAAGCAAATGCTTATATAAAATATCAAATTTATTCTCCTGCCCGTGCTTTTTACGGTATTTTCCGAACCCTAACATAAAAGCTTCGTCCATACCGATATGCACGTGGTTTGAAGTGAAACATTCTCGAATACTTTTAAACATATTCTCGATAAACTCATACGTTCGCTCTTCACCAACGAATAAAATATCGCCGTAGTCGTTAATGTAACCGTAGTCGCCCCAACGGAAAATTTGATTTAAGTGTGCCAACGTTTGAATGCAAGGAATAACTTCCATTCCTATCGAATTGCAATATGCTACGATTTCTTTTAATTCTTCTTTCGTATAACGACCGCGCATATACCCAAAATACGGCTCACCGTCCACTTCATACGTATCTTCCGTATAAAGTTGTAACATATTATATCCCAAAGAACGTAAAATGGAAGCATATTTTTTCACTTCTTCCACTTTCATCACCGCGTTCCGAGAACAATCTAACATTGCACCAAATCTTTTCACCTGTCTTTCTCCTTTTTATACCATCGATTTGTTTTATCTTAAATAATAAGGCAATTCTTCGCCAATCGAACAAATGATAAATCCGTTCTTTTTCTTGGGCACACTCACCTTTTTAGACGTTTTTTTGACTGCCGTCTTTTTTGCCTCGATCGGTGCAATCAATTTTTCCGTCACTTCTTCCGCAGGCGCGGCGATTACGTGACTATTTTGCATATCCGGCGCTTCCGTTTTCACCTTAGAATATCCGCTATTTTCCACTCTTTTAATTGCGCTCTTTCCGATTGACATTGTCTATAATCTCCTTCGTAAATTTTATATATTCCATAGCACTCCTGCTCGTCTTTTTAAAATCAACGACGGGACGACTACTGTCTTGCGCCCATTCCACGGCACTGTCGACACGTATATACGTATCAAACAAATGCACCCCTTCAAGCGCTTGCAACGTTTCAAGCGTTTGTTTGAAATATTTCTTCCTTTCGTCCGCCTTGGTGATTGCTATTCCCAAAATTTCTAATTTCGGACTTATCCGTTGCACTTGATTGCAAAATTCAAACATATTTGCCAAACCGAAAAGCCCCCAAGGACTCGCTTCAACGGGAATAATTAAATAATCCGCCGCGCACATAATGTTCATTACCCAACCGCCAAGTGTGGGAGGAGCATCAATCAATACGTAGTCGTAATGCCCGTTAGCGCAAACCTTTGTCAAACATTTAGCAAGCACCGTCTCTCTTTGCCATTTGGAAAATAAATCAAATTCGATCGAGCTCATCAAAGACGACGACGGCACAATATCCAATCCGTCTATATCCGTATGCGAAATGAAATCGGAAACGTCTTTTTCTTCTTTCACGGCAGTGTAAATCGTTTTGCCCTCTTGCGCAAACTCTAACGCACGCTCTTCGTCAAAATAGGAAATGGTAAGGTTCATTTGCATATCGCCGTCAATCATTAACACCTTATACCCTTCCAGTGCCATTGCACAACCTACGTTCGAACACGTAGTCGTTTTTCCACTGCCACCCTTATTGTTCGCAAAAGCTATTACTTTCGTTTTACTCATAACCATTTTCCTTTTTTATAATAACCACGTATCCAAAGTGTTTGAAGCGGAAGCCGCTTGTTTTGGAGTAGGTTTTTCGATTTTCTTTACCTTCTTAATCGGCATATCTTCTTGCAAAAACGCCGCCAATTCCGCTATGCCTTCGCCCGTAATCGAACTGACGGGAAATATCTTTTTACAACCTGCAATTTGCAACCAATGCCGAACTCGTTCCACGTTTGCATCCGGTTTATCGATCCCCGTGATGATACCTATCGTTTCACGATTTACCATACTCGTTAAACAGGGCGAAAAAATAGAATACGGTTCGTTTGCCGAAAGCACCAATCCCACTACGTCCGCTTCATACGCGTAAAGCGCCAACGCGCCGCTCGTTTCTCTACGTTCGGTGTATTCGCCGGGGGTGTCGATTACCGTGTCCAAGTAATTGACGTATTGCGTTTTATAATATTTGATTTCTTCGCCGCGCAAAGCTTGCGTTAAGGTCGTTTTACCCGCTGCAACCCTGCCGAGCAACATTAATTTTTTCATTAGGTTTTGGTGAGCTCGCAACAGGTGTAGCCCAATTTATTTATGAAATATTCTCTAATCGCCACAAAAGCGGCTTCCACGGAAGAAACACTACCCGTAATGATAAGCGTGCCCGTAAATCTATCGACAAAACCAATTTCCGCCCCCGAAGATTTCATTGCAATATCCGCCGCAATCACGGCGCTTTCATACGGAATCACCGTGAGCACCCCGATTGCGCTTTTCGTATAATCCGCTTGCGGATCTAAACCGAGCTTGACGTATAACGTTTCCCCGGGATTTGCGATAATATGGCAAAGCGTGATTTGCTTCCCCGGGACAAATTCTTGAATGATTGTCATTTTATCTTTTAATTCCATATTCTTTTCTCCTTAGCCGCCGATTTGGCACTTTAAGCCGCTTTCTTGCGCTACGCTTAAAAGATATTCCATTTTTTCCTTAGACGGCGGCTCAATATCTTTGAGCGCATAATTTCTATTCAATCCTGCGTATTTATCCTGTCCCAAACGGTGATACGGCAATAAATGATGCTCTTCTACGCTTTGCAAACTTGCAGCAAACTTAGAAATGGCTTTTATCTCTTCCGCGCTATCGTTAAACCCTGGAACGACGGGAGTTCTGATGATCAATTCTACGCCGCTTTGCGCTATCTTTTTAGCGTTTTCCAAAATTAACTCGTTGTTCGCGCCCGTAAATTTCTTATGCTTTGCGGAATCCATATGCTTTATATCCAACAAATATAAATCCAAATAAGGCAATATCGCTTCAACCGCTTCAAACGGTGCGTTTGCCGTCGATTCTATCGCCGTATGCAGACCGTGTTCTTTGCAAACTCGAAGCAAATCTCGGGCAAACTGGGGTTGCGCCAAAATTTCACCGCCTGAAAGCGTTATCCCCCCGCCGCTTCTACGATAATACGGCAAATCGCAAAGAAGTTCGGGTAAAATTTCTTCTACCGTAACGTCCTTTCCGACAATCTTTTCCTTGCCGTTTTCGTGCATAATTTGTATTTCATACGACTGCGATTCGGGATTACAACACCACGCACAGTGCATATAACAACCTTTAAAAAAGACGATAGAACGTATCCCCGGTCCGTCGTGAATCGAGAAACGTTGGATATTAAAAATACGTCCTTTCGTTTTGTATATGCTCATATGTACAATTTTATCCTATTAGCCCTTATATTCCTTAAAAGCCTTGCTCGGTACGATTGATAATGTCGTTTTGCAAGGAACGGGAAAGCGTTGTAAACAATGCGCTATAACCCGCCACTCTTACAACGAGCGTCTTATACTTTTCGGGATTTTTTTGCGCGTCCAAAAGCGTTTCTCTCGTTACGACGTTAAACTGCATATGCATACCCTTTTGGTCGAAATACGAACGGATAAGCGCCACGAATTTCGTCAACCCCGACATTCCCGAAAGCGCAGATGGATGGAATTTTTGATTCAAAAGCGTTCCGTTGCTCGCTACGCATTGTTCAAGCTTCGCCACGGAATTTGCCGTTGCCGTCGGACCTTTTTTATCCCTGCCCGAAGCAGGCCCGATACCGTCTGCAATCGGCGTGTAGGCAAGTCTTCCGTCAGGCGTTGCACCCGTTTGCGCACCCAAAGGCACGTTCGCCGATACGGGATAGAGTCCCGCTTGGAAAACACCGCCACGGGGATTTTTATATTTTTCCACTTCCTTTGTGTACGTGTTTGCAACGTCGCGCGCGAACATATCCGCTTCCCAAATATCGTTGCCGTATTTCGGGCAAGTTTCGTCAATTAGGCGTTTGATTTCTTGGTATCTTTCTTTTTGTGTTTTAGAAAGCCCCGCCCCCGATACGACTTCTTCATAAATGGTGCGAACGACCGATTCGTTAATCGAAACGCCGTCCTTTGCAAGCTTACACGCCACTTCACACGTGATTCGCTCCGCCGCCGCATCGTCAATAGCGTAGCCAAAGTTCGCTTTTAACGCATCTCGAAGCTCCGCAAGCGTTACCTTTTTCTCTTCAAACACAAGCTGTTTGATTGCAAGCAAACCGTCGGTATTGTTTGCGATACCAAAGCCCTGCGGGCCTGTAAAGTTATAAATCGCGCCGCCTTCTTGCAAGGATTTTCCACGCCCTATACAATCTTCTACCATACACGATTGGAAAGGCAAAGGACAACGCGTTGCGTGCGCCGTGTCAATCGCGTTGTTTGCGTTTACAAGCAATTTTATAAAATAACTCTGTTGCGTTTTATACGCGTTATAAAATTCTTCGAACGTTTGCATCTGTGCAACGTCGCCTGTCTTAGGCCCGATCTGTACGCCCTTATCTACACCGTTAGAGAATACCAGTTCCATAGGACGGCACATGTTAAAGAATGCCGCGTCGTGCCAACCGTCCGTTTTGCCGCCCTTTTGCGGTTCAACGCAACCGATAATGCAATAATCTCTCGCATCTTCAAGGGAAAGCCCCCTTGCCATAATGGAAGGGATAATAATTTCGTCGTTATAATAGGCAGGTAAGCCCGTGCCCAATCTCGTCAACGCCGCCGCTTTGACAAGCAACGATTCGGGCGAGCCGTTCCATACGCGAATGGATATAGACGGTTGCGGCAAAGGCACGTGCATAGACGCTTCTAAACACATATACGACAAATCGTTGGTCGCATCTAAACCGTATACGTTTTGACCGCCGACGATTAAATTTTGGAACATACCGTAGCCGGCAAAACCGTCCGCAGACACCGCGTCGCGCACCTTGTTGACGTCGTTGAGTTTTACCCAAATACAATCAATCAACTCTTGCGCCTGTTCTATCGTAATCTTTCCGCTTTCTATATCCTTTTTATAGAACGGATACATATATTGATCAAAACGTCCCGGTGAAATAGAATGTCCGCTCGATTCTACCTGCAACAATAACTGCACAAACCAAAACGACTGACAAGCTTCGTGGAAATCGGTTGCGCCGTATTCGGGAACGCGCGCGCAATTTTTTGCAATTTTTTCAAGCTCTTTTCTTCGCTCTACGTTCGTTTCTCTTCCCGCCGTTTCCTTAGCAAGTGTAGCATACCGCTTCGCATAGACAATAACCGCTTCGCAGCTTTCTATGACCGCGTTTAAGAAATTCGTGCGAGAAACGTATTCGGGATCGCTAAAATCAAGCGCCGACAATGCCGCCTTCGCTTCGTCGATAATCCCACGATAACCAATTTTTAAGACTTTTTCGTAATTGACGTTCACGTGCCCGATACCGTTATAAAAATAATTCCCGGGCGTGAAAATACCGTGTTTCACAAATGCGTCGTAAGCCTGAGTTGCCATATTTGCCTTGGCTAAATCGCTCGTAGTTTTTCCTTTCCAATAAGGATATACCGCTCTTAAATCCGCTTTCGTCTTTTCACTGATATAGAAAGGATCTGCGGCGCGCGTTGCCACCGTGTCAAATTCCGCTTCTAACCATTCGTAGGAATATTCGGGAAAAACTTGACAACCCCTGGGTGCAACCGTTGCGCTACCGACAATCAATTCCCCGTCGCGAATGACAATGGGAATATTCTTTAAAATATGCGCAAACGCCGCACTCCGACGGCGAACAATCGGTAAATCTTCCGTGGCTTGATAACTTTCGGTGATCAGTTTGCCACGTGCGGATTCGATTTCAGGCATATTCGCGTATAAATCGTCTATTAATTTGTCAATTCTTGCGCTCTTTTCTAAAACGAATTGAATAGTTTCCATACCTTATAGCCCTTGCGTTATATTTGCTCCCAAAGCTCTTCGTGCGGCGCGGCAATAACCGAATAGGAAGAAAGCTGCCCCGATTCTTTTGCGTAATTTGCACTTGCTTCCACTGCCGCCGTTACGTCCCCAACTTCACCCGTAATCATAAACACGCCTTTTCCGCCCATACCGCGGGAAACGCGGAGATCGTAAATTTCCACCTTTGCCGTCTTTACGGCAACGTCTGCCGCTTTAATTGCCGTAGCCGCCGAAAAGGTTTCTACCAAACCCAAAGAACCTTTTTTCGCCGTAGTTTGTGTGCCGAATAAAGCCGTTATGACCTGTTCGTCTATTCTGCCCATAAGCGAACAATCAATCACGTAATTTTCAAATTTGGCGCGAACGTGCTCCAACGCCGATTGTACGTTGGAAATCGAACCCGTCAAGATGATTTCGTATTTCCCAGGGCACGCAGGATGCGCGGACACCATTTCCACGCCTGCGCTTTTGAGCGCAGCGTCCGTTGCCTCTACCCCTTTGGGAATGCTCTTTAATTCTATCACACCTACCGACTTAAACATTATAATTTACCTTATCTATTCTGATTTTTTCGTCGTTTACTACCGTTACGACGCCCGTGATACTTGCGTGCTGTGGAATGGACAATCCGTTTGCGCTCTCGGCAATCAAATCGCCCCTGTTCACCTTTGCTCCGTCCTTTGCAACCGCCACACTCGGCGCGCCGATATGTTGTCGCAAAGCAATTTCTACCCTTTCAAAATCCGTGCTTTCGCCTTTGAACGTGGGCAATTTATCGAATTTTGCCACGCCTAACACGCTCGCCCAACGCTCGGAAGGAATCATGCGGTATTCGCGTTCCGTCGCCACTTTTACGTCCTCTTTCGCCACAAAGCGCATACCTTTTTTGGCGAGCATTGCTTTATATTCGTTAATCACCGCTCTTGGTGAAATGCCTTGGCAGCAAGCGAGCGTTTCACAAACGCCGCAACCGCAACAAAGCGTTGCCGCAAGCACCATATCGGGTATAATCTTCGCCGCGCCTTTTGCGGTTCTCACCATTTTATGCGGTTCTAACGGATAGCCAAGCAAGCCCCTTGGACATAAATCCGTGCATCTTGTGCATTGACAACACGCCGTTTCCGCGCGCGCAATCGATTTTTGTCCGTCTAATTTTTTGCTTTCCACTGCCGCAGAATTTTCAGGTAAAATCAACAAGCCTTTCGTCGTCTTGCTTATCACTGCGGTAGGCGGATTTATAATTTTTCCCATAGAAGGTCCACCGTCTAACACCACGTGTCCTTCGGGGATTGTAATCGAATTTTTTTCAAAAAGTTCGGCAACCGACGTGCCTATCGGCACTCTCGTTACGATAGGACTCTTAATATTCCCACCGATTGTCAACCATTTCATAGTAACGGGCGCGGAAAACTTAACTGCCGCCGCCACGTTATACAACGTTTCGACGTTATATACGATAACCCCTGCCGTGATTGGTAAATTACCCGGTCGAACCAATCTTCCCGTCGCTTGATAAATCAAACTGATTTCATCACCCATAGGATAAACGTCGGGTAATACTTTCAAAAGTATGTTTCCCGCAAGCTTCGTTCCGTCTTTTAAGCCCAATCTTGCCGCCGTGTGCGCTTTCACGCAAAGCAGCGCAGACGGAATCCCCCCCTGCGTTAATACCGCTTGAATACCTTCAAGCACCATCGGCATTTCACGAAGCAATAAATAATAATCCGTATAGAGCAAGGGTTCGCATTCCGCGCCGTTTACGACAAGTAAATCTGCCCCTTGCGCGAGCTTCGCGTAAGCGGGAAAACCTGCGCCACCTGCGCCCACGATTCCTGCGTTTTTTAATTGTTCCTTGAACTCCATACCCATTTCCTGCCGTTCGTTCTATACCGAAAACGTATTTAATCTACAATACCGACAATCACCGCATCACAGGGTGTGTTCGTGTTGTTGAGCGCCAAACGTGCGGAGCTACCCGTCGTGATAAGCACCGTTTCACCGATACCTGCACCAACGCTATCTACCGCAATTAAATATTCCCCTGTAAGTTCGTTGTTCTTGATAAGCTCTACTTCCATAAATTTCGAACCTACCAAAGCTTCTTGTTTTCTCGTGGAAACAATGTTTCCCCTAATAATACCTTTTAACACTTTTTCACTCCTTAACGATTTGCACTCTGCAACCGTTACCGATTCCCGTTGCATTCGCATCATCCGTATCTACGTGCATTTCCAAACGGAAATCTTGGCTTACGCGAACCTGTACGTCATACCATCTCGTACGACGTTTACCGCTTACGTCTACCGTCACGAAATCCCCGTCTTTTACGTTAAATTTCATAGCGTCCGACGGCGACATATGAATATGTCTATTTGCAATGATACACCCTTCCGCAAGGCGCACCACGCCTTTGGGACCTATGATTGTAATGCCTGCCGAACCCGTCAAATTGCCCGATTCTCGCACGGGCGGTTTCACTTTCAACACGTAAGAATCCGTTGCTGAAATTTCTACCTGCGATTTGCTTCTAAGCGGGCCTAATACACGTACGTTTTCAATCGGACGCAAGGACGGACCTATAATCGTCAGCAATTCTTTACAAGCGTATTGTCCGGGTTGCGATAAATCTTTTAAAGGCGTCAATTCGTATCCTTCTCCAAACAACGTTTCCAAATCCGCTTTATTTAAATGAATATGTCGATTGGATACGCCTACCGGCACGCCGTTTTCCGAAGAAACGCCGCCGTTTTCCATATCCGAAAGTATTTTTTTGACCATTGCCGCAATTTGCGCGCTTGAAACTTCCATGTTATTACCTTTCTCAATCTTAAATGCGGTAAATCTACCTTCTTTTCTACCTTTTTTTGAATTGAAAAACCTCCGTAATGCCTAAAACCAAGTTTCAGGCATTACGGTTTTCCTACGCTTAATAAGATTATTTAATGCTAGGAAGAAGCTTTTCAACGTCTGCGTGGGGTCTGGGGATTACGTGCGTTGCGATTACTTCGCCAAGCGCCGTCGCCGCTGCCGTGCCCGCTTCTACTGCCGCTTTCACTGCGCCTACGTCGCCTCTTACCATTACGCTTACCAAACCGCTACCGATCTTTTCGCTCCCGATCAACACTACGTTCGCTGCCTTTACCATTGCATCCGCCGCTTCGATTGCCGCTACAAGACCTCTCGTTTCTACCATGCCTAATGCTTCCATCATTGTTTTTTGTTCTCCTTTTTTTTATTAAAGCTTTCGCTTCGATTTCGTTTTTAGCCCGTCGTTAAAAATTTCATAACGTCGGGATGTGGACGTGCGATCACTTCGCACACTTTTACGTTGCCGACTTCCGCCGCCGCTGCCGCGCCTGCTTGTAAAGCCGCCGTTACCGCCGATACTTCGCCTTCGACAACTACTGTTACCAAACGACCGCCAAGCCGTTTTTCTACGTGGATAAGCTTTACGTTTGCCGCTTTTACCATGGCATCAAGACCAACGATTGCGGTAACCATAGCTTGCACTTCGAGTAACGCTATAGCTTTCATTCTGTGCCTCCTGCTTCGTACAGTTTTCTTCCTATGCCTTTTATAAAATTATTTAATGCTAGGAAGAAGCTTTTCAACGTCTGCGTGAGGTCTGGGGATTACGTGCGTTGCGATTACTTCGCCAAGCGCCGTCGCCGCTGCCGTGCCCGCTTCTACTGCCGCTTT
>ERZ808043.86-NODE-86-length-17514-cov-3.841429_pt1 | contig 17514 bp, 17 predicted proteins | sample MGYA00380194_ERZ808043 | MGnify/ENA primary metagenome ERZ808043 (study PRJEB31490, sample SAMN06133370) | cow dung metagenome | isolation source: H3 | host: cow | place: China: Chengdu | collected 2015-05 ...
GAATACGCTCGTTTAAAACACCTTATGTTTATGCGAGGCTCTTCTGAAAATACTCCGGCATTGGTTACAATGAAGAAAAATATTCAGGACCGGAAAAAAGCTTTATCTGGGGCTTTGCTTCGTTTAGATGGCATTCGTTTAGTGGTTTGCCGTTAAGAGGTTTTTATGAGTGAATTGCGCGCAAAAATTTTAACAGAGGCAAAACGTATTGTTGTAAAAATTGGTTCTAGAATCCTTGTGGATTCTGAACATGGTGGCGTCAGAACTCGCTACATTCAAAAGTTAGCAGACTCTGTTGCTTGCCTGATGGAACATGGAAAAGAAGTAGTTATTGTCACAAGTGGTGCCGTTGGTACTGGCATGGCAGAACTTGGGTATGCTGAAAAGCCTAAAGTTATGGCAGAAAAACAAGCTTGTGCCGCTGTCGGACAAATTGATTTAATGTATGCGTATCGTGAAATGTTTCGCTGGGTGCAACTTTCTTGCGGGCAAATTCTTTTATCAGCAGATGATTTCAGAGATAGAACGCGATATAAAAATTTGCAGAATACGATTAAAACAATGCTTGCCAAAAAAATTGTTCCGATTATCAATGAAAATGATTCTTTAGCAGTTGCAGAAATTAAAGTCGGGGACAATGATAAACTTTCTAGCGATGTGGCTTTGTTTTTAGACGCCGATTTGCTTTTGATTTTTACAGATGAAGATGGTTTATTTGATGATAACCCTAAAAAGAATTCTAAAGCTCGTTTGTTGCGCTTTATTCCAGAAATTACACCTGCAGTTCTTGCATTGGCTGGTGCTCCAGGAGAAACAGGCTCTGCTGTAAGTACTGGTGGAATGCGTTCTAAATTAGAAGCTATTCGTGCAGTTGTTAATAGCGGTGCTAATGCTTTCTTAGCAAATGGTATGAAGGTGTTGCCTCATGAAGTTCTTTTTGAAAATGCTTTAGGAACTTTGTTTGCTGGTAAAAAACAAAAAATGAATAGCCGTCGTCGTTGGCTTTCTTTTGTAAGCACACCTAAAGGGAGTGTGATTGTCGATAAAGGTGGCGTAAAAGCGCTTCAAAAAAATCATTCCAGCTTGTTACCTGTTGGAGTTATTCAAGTGGGTAAGCATTTTGATGCCGGTGATTTAATTGAAATTCTTGATGAATCAGGAAATCGTATTGCCCGGGGAATTGCTCAATATGGGAGTGATAATCTTAATCTAGTGTTAGGCAAAAAAACTCCAATGGTGCGAGAAATTCTCGGTTCTGATATCCCAGAAGAATTAGTGCATAAAAACGATCTTGTTCTGTTTTAGTTAAAACAAACCAAGATGTTCTAGTAAAATTTTTGTGCCAAGTGAAATTAAAATAACGCCCCCTAGGCGTTCGGCAATGGTTTTACAATGACTGCCAAGTTTTACTCCAAGTGCTACTCCAATAGCAGAAAATAAAAAAGTAGTACAGCCAATAATGCAGCAAGTCCCAAAAATGTTTACATGCAAAATGGCAAAGGAAACACCTGCAGCTAACGCATCAATACTTGTAGCAACCGCAAGAATAAGCATTGGCCATGGAGAAAAATCAGGAGAAATTTTTGAATCTTCGCTAAAGGATTCTCGGAGCATATTAAAACCAATAAAAGCAAGTAAAGCAAAAGCAATCCAATGGTCAAAACTTTCAATAACTTTACTAAAATGAGAGCCTAGGAAAAAGCCAATTAATGGCATTAAAGCCTGGAATGCACCAAAATAAAGTCCGGCAAGGCAAATATGTTTTACTTTAATTTGGGGTAATGCAAGACCTTTTGCAATGGATACCGCAAAGGCATCCATTGAAAGTCCTATAGCCATTAAAATAATCTCAAAAAAAGACATTATTTCTTAAGCTTTTCTAAGTAATAATTGATATGAGAATCTAGGAAAGGTCTGCTATCAAATTGTAAACCGAAAACTTCAGAAATTTTCCGGACAGAGAAAAACATAGGAGATTCACTCCAACCTAAATCTTCTTCAATGATTTGAGACGAGCAACCAGGAACAAGCGCAATAGCTCTTTCAGCAATTTCTTTCCAGCTAATCCAAGTTTCACCAAGAGCCAAGAATATTTCTTCGTTGAGATTAGATTCAATAAGTCTTGTAAAAACTTCAGCTTGTTGAGAGGCGTGAATAAATTGCGTGCCATCATTTTTAATAATGTGAATCGGCTGGTTATTTAAAACGGCTTCTGCAATTTTGGCAAAACGGGTGTCTGGTTGAGAACAACCATCAGGAAACGCTGGGTTCCCAAAAGTATAGCCAGGTCTAATGATATTGCGTTTCATACCAGAGCGACGAAAACCTAAAACATAAGCTTCGCCAGCAGCTTTTGTTGCTCCATAAAGGTCAACAGGGAGGTTTACGCAAGTTTCATCCATTGAAGGGCGCATTTGGCCCATAGCTGCCGTACTAGAAGTATAAATAAATTTTTCACAGCCTGCATTTGCTGCAAGTTCTAAGAGTGTTGCCGTTGCGAGCGTATCGTTTTTAAGCATGGTTGTTGGCGTTTCACCCCAGCCAAGAGCAATGTGAATGCAAGCGTCACACCCTTGTATAGCTTGTTGCAAAACATCAGTATCACAAAGAGCGCCTTGAAAAAAAGAAACGCCTTTAGTTTCTGCTAAACTAGGGATTTTTTCTGGATGGCGAGTAGAAATGTGTAGTTCATGGCCATGAGAAAGAAGAGATTTGGCAACATAATGCCCGATAAATCCAGTTCCACCAGTAAGGAAAATCCGCATAAAAACTCCGTAAGAAACAATTCTTTAGTAATATACTTTCCAAAATGTATTTTTTTCAAAAGTAAAGGAAATTTTTTTGTTACGAAAGCTTTATTTTTATACATTCAGGATATGCGCTATCTTTTTACTCTATTATTAGCTTTTTTTCTTCATTTACAAGCTTTTGCCGCCTCTGGAGTTTGGATTTCACTTTCTGGCGATGTAGAACCAGTGATGAATGATTTTGTAAGGCGTGCGATATCTCAAGCCAGACAAGAAAATCCAGATTATATCTTATTTGAAATCAATACATTTGGCGGGCGGTTAGACGCTGCATTCGATATAGTTGATACAATTCTTGGGATTAAGGACATAAAAACAATTGCGGTAGTCAAAAATAAAGCAATTAGTGCCGGCTCTTTAATAGCTCTTGCCTCAAATGAACTCTATATGATGGAAGGAACAACTATTGGCGATTGTGCTCCAATTGTTCAAGGTGCTAGCGGAACGCCTGAAATTGTTGGCGAAAAAGTTCAATCTCCGTTGCGTGCAAAATTCAGGAATTTAGCTCAGCGAAATGGTTATCCAGAACTTTTAAGTGCCGCTATGGTTACACCAGAATTAGAAATTTACCAGTTAAAAAATAAAGATTCCGTTTTAACGATAGAATCAAAAAATTATGAGCATTTCTCTGAAAATGAAAAGAAAGTTTGGGGAACGCCCAAAGTATTAGTTCGTGCTGGCGAACTTTTAACGATGACAGAAAAAGAAGCTCTTGAATTTGGATTTTCTAAAGGGACTATTGCTTCAAGAAAAGCATTAGAAGAAAAATTATCTATAGAAAAAGTAAGTGAAGTTCAAGAACATTCTGGTGAAAAAGTTGCGCGTTTTATTAGTGCTATTTCTGGGTTGTTGTTAATTCTTGGGTTTGGCGCTCTTTATATGGAATTTAAAACACCAGGTTTTGGCATATTTGGAATTATTGGAATTGTGGCGATAGCTTTAGTTTTCTTTGGCTCGCAAGCAGGTCGCATTGAAAATTTTGTTCCGTTGATTTTGCTTATTGTAGGTGTTGTTCTTTTTGTACTAGAAATTTTTGTTTTCCCTGGAACAATGGTTTTTGGTGCGCTTGGGATTGTTAGTATGGTAATAGCATTAGCCTTAGCATTTGATTTTACAACGCTTCCTGCTTTTTTACCTTCGCTAGGTTCTGATATTTCTCCTATTTTACTGGCGTTATTTTATGTGCTTACTTGTGCTGGAATTGCATTGATAATTCCATTAGTGTTTTCAAAATACATTGTGCCACTTCTTCCTGAAGGGTATTCCCCAATGTTAAAAACGGATTTGGCCGATTCTCAATCTCCAACAGAAGAAGTTCAAGAACTGAGTGTAGGTACTTTAGGAGTTGCCAAAACATTTTTACGACCAGTCGGGCATGCTATTTTTGAAGGTAAAGTTATTGATGTTCAAACTTTAGATTCTGAAATAGAACCAGGAGATAAAGTAGAAGTTGTGAAAATTCAAGACGGACGAGTTTTCGTTCATAAAGTTTAATTATAATCAAGGAGAAACCATGAATTCAATTTTAGTTGTTGGAATTGTCATTGCAGCCATAGTCGTTCTTGTGCTGCTAGCGTTTATCGCAAAATTCTTTAGTCTTTGGCTTCAAGCGCTTTTCTCTAAAGCGGGAGTTAGCATTTTCCAATTGATTGGAATGCGTTTAAGAAAAGTTCCGCCACAGACAATTGTTGAAGCAAGAATTTTGAGTTGCAAGGCCGGGATTCCTGTAGATACTAATTTGTTAGAAGCTCATTACATGTCTGGTGGTGCAGTTTTGCGTGTAGTTCAGGCCTTGATTGCAGCAAATAAGGCAAATATTGATTTGAATTTTAAACAAGCCGCAGCGATTGACCTTGCTGGCCGAAATGTTTTAGAAGCAGTACAAATGTCTGTAAATCCAAAAGTGATTCAAACGCCAAAGGTGAGTGCAGTGGCTCTTGATGGTATTCAGCTTCATGCAATAACTCGTATTACGGTTCGCGCTAGTATTCAAAAATTAGTTGGCGGTGCTGGCGAAGATACCGTTGTAGCTCGTGTTGGTGAAGGTATCGTTTCTTCAATTGGTAGTGCATTGAGCCATAAAGATGTTCTTGAAAATCCAAATATGATTTCTAAAAAAGTATTGGCTTCTGGTCTTGATGCTGGAACCGCTTTTGAAATTCTTTCTATTGATATTGCCGATGTAGATGTCGGCCAAAATATTGGTGCTATTCTTGAAACGGACCGTGCAGAAGCCGATAAGAAAATAGCTCAAGCTAAGGCAGAAGAACGTAGAGCTATGGCTTTTGCCGCAGAACAAGAAATGAAAGCAAAAGTGATGGAAATGCGTGCTAAGTTAGTGGAATCTGAAGCAGAAGTTCCTATGGCTATGGCGGTAGCGCTTCGCGAAGGTAAACTTGGCGTAATGGATTATTACAACTTAAAAAACATCGAAGCTGATACGCAAATGCGTAAAGATATAGGCGGTTTACCTGAATCGCAGTCTCCTTCAGATGGAAATTAAAAGATGGAAACCTTTCTTTTTCTGTTGTTAATTATAGGTGGTGAGGCGCTCTTTTCTTGGCTTAAGAAAAATGCTTCTAAGCAAAAAACGCAAGAGTTAGAACAAGATGTTTCTGACAGAGAGATTTACCCTGAACAAGAACGTGTTCCTGAATCTCCTGCAGAACACTTGCGTGAACTTTTGCGCCGTTATGCTGAAGATCATCCAGAAGAAATAGAAACCAGCACTTCAGAGCCATATCTTTCAAGTGATGAGTATTTTGAAACGGAAGAACCAGTAGCTTCAGAAATGTTAGAAGATATTCCTGATGAACCTATTGTAAAAGAAGAATCTATTTTTGCAAAATACCAAGGTAAAGCATTTGAACGGCGCGTAGAAAAAGAAGAAGATTCTTCGTTTGATGTAGTGCCTTCTCGACAGAATAAAAATTTAAAGACTTGTTTTTCTTTGAATGCGGCTCGCGCTGGATTCGTTTGGTCAAAAATTCTAGAGGAACCTCGTTTTAAAAGACGCTGGAATCCAATGAATCGTTAGGTTCTTGACAAAAAAAATCCTCCGCGAAAATTTCGCGGAGGATTTTTTAATGCAGAAAAATTAAACCAGTTTCTCTACAGCATTTGCAATAGAAAGTAAATTTGATTCTTCAAAAGGTTTGCCAATTAATTGAAGGCCTACAGGCAAGGAATCTACATAACCGCAAGGCAAGGAAATTCCAGGTAAACCTGCAAGATTCAAACTAACAGTATAAATGTCAGAAAGATACATTGCCATTGGGTCTGTTTCGCCTGTACCGCGTTTGAGTGGAAGTGAAGGCATTGTTGGGCTTGCAATCACATCACAAGTTTCGTAAGCCTTAGCAAAATCTTCTGTAATCAAACGGCGAACTTTTTGTGCTTGAACATAATAAGCATCATAGAAACCAGAACTTAAAACATAAGAACCAAGCAAAATACGACGTTGGACTTCTTTACCAAAGCCTTCAGAGCGAGATTTAGCGTAAAGGTCAAAAAGATTTTTGGCTTCTGGACTGCGATAAGAATAGCGAACGCCATCAAAACGACTTAAATTACTTGATGCTTCAGCTGTAGCAATAATGTAGTAGCTAGAAACGGCATGCCCAATATTTGGAAGAGAAATTTCACGGAGTTTAGCTCCATTTTGTTCCATTTTTGTAAGCATATTTTCAATAGCTATTTTACACTTTTCATCTAAACCAGAAGCAAAATATTCTTTTGGAACGCCAACAATTTTATTAGAAAGATCTTCGTCAAATTTTTGAGTAAAATCTTCAGTAGGCCTTGCGCTTGTTGTATTGTCATGAGGGTCTTGACCGCAAATGATAGAAAGAAGCTCAGCACAGTCTTTAACATTTGTACCAAATGGTCCAATTTGGTCTAAGCTAGAAGCATAAGCAATCAAACCATAACGAGAAACACGACCATAAGTAGGTTTTAATCCGACAACTCCAGTACAAGCAGCAGGTTGTCTAATAGAACCACCAGTATCAGAACCAAGAGAAGCAGCTACACAACCAGAGGCTACCGCTACAGCAGAACCGCCAGAAGAACCACCAGGTATTCTGTCACTTGCAATAGGGTTTTCTACAGGACCAAAGAAAGAAGTCTCATTAGAAGACCCCATAGCGAATTCGTCCATGTTGGTTTTACCAACAATCACAGCGCCAGAAGCTTCTAATTTTTCAAGAGCAGTTGCTGTATAAGGAGCTTCAAAGTTAGCAAGCATTTTGGAACCAGCAGTTGTTTTAGTTCCATAAAGGCAAAGGTTATCTTTAACAGCAACAGGAATACCATCAAGTTTACTTTTGGTTTTACCTTCTGCACGACGCTTGTCTGATTCTTTAGCAAGCTCTAAAGCCCTTTCAGATAAAACCGAAACAAATGCGTTTAAAGAAGACGTTTCTTGTATTTTGGCTAACGATTCTTCAACAAGTTTTTGAGAAGTTGTTGTGCCGTTTTCTAATTCTTGAGCGAGAATGTTTAAATCTTTCATTAGCGGTCTCCTGACCATTTCATTATGTAGAGAGAAACTATCATACCAATGATACTTACGAAATTAAGTTTTAACCCGAAACCTAAAACGAATTTAACCATATAAAGGTCAATAACGATAGGTTCATCAATACCAAGATTTAGATTAAAAGCAGCAATGAAAAAATTACGGACAATGTTGTTTTGCCCACCAGCATTCATAAGTTCTCCAAGAGAACCAAAAAGAAGACCAAAACATTCACCGAGAATGCCGCCAATTAGCAAACCCAAAACAACAAAAAGTATAAGACGTCCAAAATTGGTTTTTCTTGTCATAGAAAATCCTTTTACAATGATGGCAAAATATAGAAAGTATCAAGGATTCCAATTTATTTCAGGGATGTTTTTTGACCTTAAAAAAGCATTTGTCTGGCTAAAATGCCTACACCCGAAAAAGCCACGGTAAGCAGATAAAGGACTTGGGTGAGGAGCTTCAAGAATTAAATGACCTTTTTGTTTAGAAATAAGCACTTTCTTTTTAATGGCATAACTTCCCCAAAGTAAAAAGACGAGATTTTCTTTTTTTTCAGAAAGTCTTGCAATTATTGTGTCTGTAAAACGTTGCCAACCAATTTCAGAATGTGATGCAGGGGAGTGAGCCCTGACGGTTAAAGTAGCATTTAACAGAAGAACGCCTTGTTTTGCCCAATTCTCTAAATTTCCATGAGAAGGCATAGGAATACCTAAATCTGATTCAAGTTCTTTAAAAATATTCACAAGAGAAGGTGGTGGGGCAATAGAATAAGGAACTGAAAAAGAAAGTCCGTGTGCTTGTCCTGGATTATGGTAAGGGTCTTGCCCGATAATTACCACTTTAGTATTGGAAACGGAACATAAATCCATTGCGGCAAAGATTTTAGAGCCAGGAGGGTAGATAACTTTTTTTTCATTTTTTTCTTTCAAAAGAAAATCTTTGATTTTTTTAAAGTAAGGTTGTTCAAACTGATCTGCTAATAATTCCAACCAAGAAGATTCTAGTTTTACATTCATTAGGTAGTCCTGTTTTGAATACGTTGGGTTAAAATGGCTGTTTTCTCTCCAGCAACTCGTGTGTAAAATAAAATGCCCTCGTTTTTTCCCTTGGGTTTCAAACGTTTGATTTCTTCTTCAGGAATAATTTCTACACCACGTTTTTTTAAAGTGAGTTTGCCGATACCATGTTTTTTTAGCATATTTTTAACGGCTGAAGTCCCTAATGGCACAGAATCTAAAACAGCAAAAGAAGAAAAACCAATATGTGAAATAGGTTCTTCTGTGGTTAAGTAAGCAATTCCATCGGATAAAATTTTAGCATTCCATTCTTTGGCAAATTGTGTAAAAAGTTTACTGCGAATAAAAAGAGAACAAGGTTCAGAAATGAATTTTTGTAAAGACCCTTCTTCTAGTATTTGTTCTTTTTCTAAAGTAGTTCTATCAAAAGCAGAAATAAATTCAAAAGATTTTTCTTTATCTAAAATAACGGTTCTGATTTTTCCTGGATTTTGTGCTAAATCGCCAAGCAAAACAAGGCATTCGCGGCAATCTTGTCTTGAACCTAAATAAATAATTTCAGCATCAAGAGGAATTTCATCAATAGGGTAGCCAGGAGGAAGTTTTACCATTCCGCCTTTGTAGGATTTTGCAATTTCTAAAACTTCTTGTAAGGATGGTGTTAAATTTTCAAATTGCCTTTGATTTTCCGATTCTGATTTTCGGCGTGCCGGGTCAATAGTGAAAAAATCGGCAATAGCATTAGGGACACTTAACTTTAAGTTTCTAACATCAGCCTTAAGAACATTTGCTTTTTTATTTAAAGCTTGCATATTGTGTGTATACATTTCAAGGCGTTCTTCGCTCATATCAATTCCTGTTATTTCTAAAGAATCTGGTATGAAAAAAGAATCCCCACCCATGCCACAACATAAATCGTGAACGCTTCCAAAAGAAGGCCACAATTTGGCTTTCCATTGGCTAATATCGTAAGCAGTTGATTGTTCTAAAGCGAGTTTATCGCATAAAAGAAAAGAATCCGTATTGAATTTTTCACGACTTTTATTGACCAAAGGAATATAATCCATAATGGCACGGCGTTCTTCTTCTGAAAATGATTTTCCAAGGAATGCTGAAATTTTTAAAGAATCCCATTTTTCTTTAAGAACTTTTGTGATAAAAGTCTGAATTTCTTTTGATGTCAAAAGAGAAACATAAAGCATAGACAAGGAATTTATTTAAGAATGCAACGAACACTAGCACCATGTTCTGGATTAAACTTTTCAAAAGTCATAATAGGCTTGTCATAATGAAAAACAGCTACTTCACCTTCTTCTGTCCAGAAATAAGCTTTTTTACCAGCGTTATCAAATTTACGTTTTGACATTTCTACATCGCTAGCTGCAAAGTGAGCGCCGCCAGCTTTAGCTCCAAATCCAAACTCATCTTTTCCATTTCCAAAATCAGCAGTGCCTTTCAAAGGATCCCAACCATAACCCGCTTTGAGTTTTGTGCCTTCATCTTTACCTACAAAGTCCTTTAATTTAGACCAATCTTCTTTTGAGGCTAAACGGAAACTTTCTGGGCAAGCAAGCGTAGAAGCTTCTTTGTTATAAAGCCTTCCCCAGTTATTACATTGCATACAAAGAGAACCTTTTACGGTAGCAAAATTCATATTTTCAGCAATCCATGTTTGTTCACCGATTTTTATCCATTCATAGGCAATACCGTCACGCGGGTCTTTATAGCTTCCGCTAGTAGTTGCTTCACCATTTGCTTCAAAATATTTTCCAAAAGCAATTTGTTTATTTTGACTGTAAGGGAGTTCTTTGGCAACTTGTCCGTTTGAATGGTAGTTTTTGACAACACCTTCAATATAACCATTAACATAAGGCGTTTCTGCTTTTATTGTTCCGTCTTCGTAGAACTCTTTAGAAAGACCATTACGTCTATCATTTTCATAAGGAGTTTCTCTTTTTATTTTACCATTTTCATAAAATTCTTTTTCTAAACCATGTTTTTGGTTTTCAACATACGGAGTTTCAAAGCGGATATTTCCGTTTGGGTATGTTTCTGTGCGAATGTCATCGCAAGCAGAGCATAATAAAGCAATTCCAATGCTTAAAGAAATAAAATGGATTTTTTTTGCTTGAAACAAAATGCGCCTCCTTCAATTAAAGGTTTATCCAAGAAAATTTTCCAGAACATGCTAGAAGAGCTATCATGTAAAGCATGCCGTCGTAATAGCGCCAAGTACCTGTAGGAGTTTCTGTATTCCAAAGGTCTTCGGCAAAAATTTTAATGTATGGGTGATTTTCAGCAAGTGCTAAAGTTCCTGTGGCGTTCATTGCGATATGGCCAGTTGTTGCCGTTCTTGCATTTTCACTTGCTTTAGTTCCATCTACTTCGTAATCAGAAAAATAAGGTCTTTGACTTTCAAAGAATGAAAGCATTTTTAGAACAGATTCGCTTTCCCACGTGTCATGAGAAAAAGCTGCGTAATCTAAAGAAATGTTCCAAATAACTCGCCAAGCATCACCAGAAAAACAATGGCTTAAAGAATGCCAAGAAGTCTTTTTGGGTGTGCCGTCAAATTCAGAATAGTCGGCCGGCAAACCTGTAACTGGGTGTAAAGCTTTTTTTAAATATTCTAAACTTTTTTTGTAAGCATTTTCCCAAAATGAATCACCAGATTCTTTTGCAAATAAGCGATAAAATGCAAGTGTATGGTAACTCGGGTCAGTAAAATCGTTTCCTTCTGCAGGCGAAAAACGTACAAGTCCGGTATTTTTGTCCATCATGGTATGGACAATCCCTTCTGGTTTTTTATAAGCCATGGCGTTTAAAATTTGAAGCGCATCTTCTTTGTATTTTTCTTCATGAAAAATTTTAGACGCAAGTAAAAGAGCTGCCGCAAAATATTCTTCGCCATCGGGTGCTGCTCCTTTATCAATCATACTAAAATCATGAGTTGAAACTTGCCAAGAAAAGTAACCTTTCCACTCGCCTTCGTGATTTAATAAATAACGTTTTGAAAAGTTCCAAAGTTTATCAAAGAACTCTTTTTTTTGCATTAAAGCAGTAATAAGCATTCCATAACTCATTCCTTCTGAACGAATGTCATTATGCCCAATATCTACAATATAAGCAAGTCCATCATTTGTTTCAAAGTACACGCGCTCGTTTTCATTATTACCTTCAAAAAGAGAATGAAAACTTTTTTCAAGTTTTAGTTTAATTTCTTCAGGAGAATGATTTAATTCAAGGAAAATATTACGCATAACTTTAAAATAATAAAGAATAAAAAAAATGAAATTGAAAAAATAAAATCTATTTGATTTTTTAGGTATTTTCTTATAGCAATATGCAAAATATATGGTGGGTTATTTGAGCAAAAAGAGTCTGTTTTTTAGGGCCCTTTATTTTGACTATCTTTTTTTTGAAGTTGAGTTAAGTGAAAATAAAAAATATTGTTGTGAACAAAGAAAAGCGCTCTTGCGCACCATCCCATGGCGAATGCATTCTAGGTTGTCATGGCGAGAAGTCTTTTTAGACGACGCGGCCATCTTGTTTTTTGTCATTACGAGCGTAGCGAAGTAATCCAAAAAAACAAGTGTTGCTTGTGAGGAGATTGCTTCACTCTTTCAGAGTTCGCAATGACAAGATTCGCGGGCAAGTTCGTTCGCAATGACAAGATTCGCGGGCAAGTTTGTTTGCAATGGCAAGAAACTTGCGGTAGATTCCCCCAAAAAACAAACCGCTGGCGCTTTTCATCGCAATAACAACGCCATCAGACAAGTCATGAACAATACAGGCCGAGATAAACTACTGCACAATGACAAGGTTTGAACCTAATTTAATAGCAAGATAATTTGTGGATAATGCTTTTTAGATTATTAAACCATACAAATAAATAAAACAGACAATTTCCTTTATTTTTGTGAAAAAAGTTTTTTTAATTTCCCCGGTTCGATATAAAAATCTAGATTTTCAATGTGAAAATTAACCTTCAGTTATAGGCTAACGAAACTTCAGTCGTTTGGCGGCTACATCAAGGTGAGGTTTTTTTGAAAGACGATTGTGAAATTGTACGCAAATTGCTAGATGAAAGAGCAATGAATTTGGCTTTGGATGCCATGGCTTTGGATTTGGTTCGTTTACACCCAGAAGCAGAAAATCTAATTGTTATGGGCATGGCTACTCGAGGAATTCCTTTAGCGAATGAAATTTCTCAAAGACTTACGCTCCGTTATGGGAAACCAGTTCTTTCTGGCGAGCTAGACGCTTCGTTCTATCGAGATGATTTTCACTACAGAAACCATTTTGGAAACCCTGTCATGCGGGTCCTTAAAACTCCTGCTTCTGTAGAAGGAAAAACAGTTGTTTTGGTAGATGATGTCCTTTACACGGGGCGCTCTGTGCGGGCCGCAATGCAGGCGGTTTTTGATTTAGGTCGCCCGGCAGCTATTCGCTTGTGCTGCCTAATTGATAGAGGGTGTAGAGAACTCCCTATAGCTCCAGATTGTATCGGGTTAAAAATTGATACAGCACCTGGCGAAGAAGTCCGAGTCCGGATTTCTCCATTAGACAATGAAAATGCAGTGTATTTAGTTAAAGTAGGTGAATCAAAATGAGTTCTTTAGAAATTAAACATTTATTCGGATTGCATGGCGTTTCCAAAAGTGACCTTCGGCAGATTTTAGATACAGCCAAACAATTTAGGGCTGTTTTAGATAGGCCTGTTAAAAAGGTTCCTTCGCTTCGTGGCATGACTGTAGTGAACCTATTTTTTGAAAATAGTACAAGAACACGAACGAGTTTTGAACTAGCAGAAAAACGTCTTTCAGCCGATGTGGTAAATTTTACAACTTCCAATTCAAGTGTGCAAAAAGGTGAAACATTAGTTGATACTTTACGTAACATAGAATCTATGAAAATAGATATCGTAGTGGTGCGTCACAAAGGAACAGGAGTCCCTAAATTTTTAGCAGAACATAGTAACGCAATCGTTGTAAATGCTGGAGATGGAGCGCATGAACACCCTACTCAAGCTTTACTTGATATGTTAACGATTGAAGAAAAATTAGGAACACTTGAAAACAAAAAAATCACGATTGTTGGAGATATACGCCATAGTAGGGTAGCCCGTTCAAACATTTGGGGTATGACAACAATGGGCGCTTCTGTTACACTATGTGGCCCAAATACACTTATCCCACGCAATAAAGAATTGCTTGGCAATGTGACTTGGGAAAGCAATGTAGAACGAGCCGTTCAAGATGCCGATGCTATCATCGCTCTTCGATTACAAAAGGAACGTATGGACGATGCTCTTTTACCAAGTATGCGCGAGTATCGAAATTTCTTTGGTGTCACAGATAAAGTTCTTTCTCAGGCAAAAGATTCCACTTTGATTATGCACCCAGGTCCTATCAATCGTGGTGTTGAATTAGACAGTGATGTTGCAGATGGAACACATTCAGTTATTCTTGATCAGGTAACGAATGGTGTAGCGGTTCGTATGTCGGTTCTCTTTTTGTTATCGGGAGGTCGTTTCAATGTCTAAGGTTATTCGTAGTGTTGTTTTAAAAAATGTTGAATTTTGGAATGGAAAAACTTTTGAACACCGAGAAGCTGTGTATTTAAGAAATTCTGGAACTTTTTTATCTCCAGAAATTGCAAAACAAACCAATTTTGATGCAGAAATTGATTGTGATAATGCTCTTGTAATGCCTGCAATGTTTGGACTTTCTCTTGACTTTATGGCACCACAACGAGACGATGTCTATACTTTTGCTCAAGGTCTTGAAGCAATGCATCGTGGTGGGTTTTATGGCGGGTTATATGAAAGTGCAGCAAACCCAATAGACAATAACGAAAAGTTATTTGCGGCGCAACAACGTTTAGCTGGGACAAATTACCAAATAAAATTTTTAGGTTCCTACAGCGTGGGTTTTGGAAGTGACAGACTTTCTGAAATGCTAGAACTGACAGAAGGTGCTGGTTTTGCCAATGAAACTCCAGACGCATTAGCTGGTTTTGGCGACGGCAATGTAAGCTTTCCTACAACTCGATTCTTGCGTCTTGCTATGGAATATGGCAAAATGACTGGAAAACGATTCTTTTTTACACCAATGGATAAGTCTTTAAGAAAAAGTGGGTGTGTGCATGAAGGAGCTGTCTCTGACATGCTTGGAATGAAAGGAATTCCTCGGATTGCAGAAACCATTGCCGCTCATACGGTTCTAGAATTAGCGAGATTCTTAAACGTTCCAGTACATTTTAAACAGGTTACCTGTGGTGAAACATTGCAGTTAATTAAAGATGCAAGACAAAAAGGTATAGATGTTACTTGTGATGTTAATTTATACCACCTCTTGTTCGATGATTCTGTTTTGTTAGAACTTAATTCTTCTTATCATTTATTACCTCCTTTGAGAGCTAGCTCTGATAAGGCTGCTCTTTGGGAAGGTATCCAAGATGGGACAGTAGATGCTATAAGCGTAAATCATACTCCTGTACTCCGTCAAGATGCAGAAGTCAATTTTGAAGATTCTGTTCCTGGAGCACTTTCATTAGAAGTGGCATTACCTGCAATATGGAAAGAATTGTCTAAACGAGTTTCTGCTTCAAGAGCAATAGAATTACTTTCAAGTGGACCAGCTAGACTTTCATCAGCTCCTTTAGCGTATGATGAAAATGATTCTGCCCGACAAGCACACCTAGTTGTTCTTTCTTTAGATAAGCCACATTTGGTTAGCGCATCTGATTTTGCAGGTCAGGTATGCAATTCTCCATTATTAGGGAAAGAACTCCCGTCTTCTATACTTGGAACTTATATCAATGGAATTTGGAGAACCATAGCGAATGCCTGAACCTATAGTTCTTGTCTGGATAGGAACAATAGTCACATTGCTATTGGTGCTTTTGATTTTGTTAGAAATCCATAGAAACAACCAAAAACGTGAACACGAAGAAATGTTTGGTTCTGCAGATTTCATAGAAAAGTCAAATAAATTCCGTTTAACAGAAAAAGAACGCCATACGATGGATAAACTGGTTCGTCGTTCTGTCTTTTCAAATAAAGATGCTTTGTTTAATTCTTCGGCTTTGTTTGAAGATGCCGTAAATCGTTTTTATGAATTCCGGAAATTAGAGTCTATTCGCGAAATAACTTTATCTTCTGTGACTGTTATTAGACGAAAACTAGGTTTTACTGTTGGTAACGATGGAATCATTTTTGTTTCAACCCGGCAATTTGAACCAGGTACTTTAGTGCATTTAAAAATGAATGGCAAAGTGGAACGATTGTGTGTAAGCAGTATTAATGAAAAAATATTCACTGTTGTTCGAGAAGGTTTAAAAGACGATGTCTTTGAAAAAGGAGTTCGTTATCCAATCAGTTGGAAACGAGCCGGAGATGCGACTTATACCACGTTTCCGCGGTTTGAAAAGAAAATAGGTGAAAAACTCGTTTTTCTTCATACAAAAAAAATTGTAAGAGAACAACAACGCTTGTGGGTTCGTGAAAAAGTGGATATTGAAATTCTTGCAGAAGTTCAAGAAGGTTATTCATTACAAGGTAGGCTTTTTGACCTCTCTGCTAATGGTATTGGTCTTGGATTGCCAGAAGAATTTAATTCTGGAACCGAAATGAAAATTGAATTTGAATTGCCAAGTTATGGAAAAGATGTGGTTGAAATCCAAATTTTAAGGAATTTGGGTAAAAAAAATGCCGATTATCCAGACCTTTTTTCTTATTCAGCAAAGTTTATTGGAGACTTTGCTTGGACAAATGAAAAGGTTTTGCAATACATTTTTGAGCTCAGAAGGCATCAAAATCGTCTCCAAAAGGGGGTAAGCGGTTGATTTTTAACAACTTATGTAATTTTCTTCTTGACATTTTGCTTATTATAAGGTAGAATTTAGGAGTATATGCTTTTAAAGCGGGGTTTATTTTGAGTTCTCGTTTGCTTGCACGCGTGTTAGGTGAACGCCAAACTGTCGGAATCGACATTGGCCACTATAGCGTTAAGATGGTTCGAATGTTGCACACCCACAAGGGTGAGCATATTGTGCTGTCTGCTGATTTAGAGCCTCTTTCAGAAGGCATTGTTGTTGATTGTAGCATTCAGGACGCCGAAAAACTTCAGGAAGTCATTTCTAAGCTTTTCGCACGTAGCATGATAGAAGAAGGTGTTGCAGAATACATAGCTTCTATCAACGGGGCTTCTGGAGTCCTTGTTGATTTAATGTCTGCGAAAGTTCCTAAAAATGCAAATGAAGATGCTTTCTTATTGCAAATGGTTCAAACAAAACCACCATTTGATGACCCTGATAACGTTCTTGATTATCAAGTTTTATCAAGAAATAGTGATGAAGTCAACATTGCAGCTGTGGCTGTGAAAAATGCTCAATTAGAAGATTGGGCTGCCTTCTTTACTCGTGTTGATAAAAAACTTTCAGCGGTTGATGTTTCTACTTTTGCTTTAGCAAATGCTTATACCGCTACAGTCGAAGCAGAAGATCACGATAAGTCTGTAATTGTGTTTAACATTGGCGAAAAGAAAATGGATGCCGTTTATTTGATGAACGGAAATTTCAATTCTTATCGGACTATGACTAGTGGTGCGTTGGATTCTGTAATCAGCATGCTTTGTAAACACCTTAATATTGATGCAGAAAAATGCCATACGATTTTTGAAACAGGTGATACTTCTTGTGTAGATGGTTTCTCAGAAGCAGAAGTAGAAGAAGCTTTGAAAATTTCGTATGAAGAAATTGTGAGTGCAATAGAATTTGGTATTCGCTATTTCTCTTCATTAGATAATGCTGAAAATCCAGAAAAGATTTTATTAGGCGGTGGCGGTGCTTGCTTGCCTAATTTGACATCTTACTTGAGTGAAAGGCTTGGTTTAAGCGTTGAAACGGTTAACCCATTCCGTAATGTTGTGTGTGATTCTTCCGTAGTGGGAGATAAAGGAATGTCTCTAGCTCTTTCCAACATTTATGCTCCGGCTCTCGGACTAGCAATGAGGAAATTCTAATGGCAACAAAGAAAAAAGATTTGAATCTCTGTATAGAAATCAATTTGCTGCCGGCTGAATTCCGTCGCCAGAAAAAAGATTTCTCAGGGATTCTTGATAGGCGAGTGGTTTGGCCAGTTGTAGCAACAATCGTTTTTGTA
>ERZ808043.87-NODE-87-length-17447-cov-4.013702_pt1 | contig 17447 bp, 10 predicted proteins | sample MGYA00380194_ERZ808043 | MGnify/ENA primary metagenome ERZ808043 (study PRJEB31490, sample SAMN06133370) | cow dung metagenome | isolation source: H3 | host: cow | place: China: Chengdu | collected 2015-05 ...
TGTGCTTGAAAAAAATTCTATCCCTTGCAATGTTAACGGTGGTTCCTTTGCTTGCTAAAGATTATTCTGGAGCTGAATTGTATACAAACGAAACTTACCAATATGGTAAATTCGAAGCTCGTATGTATATGGCAGCAGGTTCTGGTCTTGTAAGTTCTATGTTCCTTTACCATAACGATTCGTATATGGGTGATCCGGAACCTTGGGTAGAAGTAGATATTGAAGTTTTGGGTAAAAAGCCAGAAAGTTTCCAATCCAATATTATTACTGGTAATGCTGCTAAAAAAGTGACAAGTGAAAAGCACCATTCTGTTTCTCCGGCAGCAAATGCAGCTTACCACACTTATGGTTTAGAATGGAGCCCGACTCATGTCTCTTGGTTTTTAGATGGAGTAGAAGTCCGCCGTACAGAAACTGGTGTAAGCGATTCTAAAAATCAAGTAGCTGCTCTTATTCGTGAACAAGGCCTTCGTTTTAATTTGTGGTCTTCAGAAGTGGCAGCCTGGGTTGGTGAATGGGACGAAAGCATTTTGCCTGTTTACCAGTACATTAACTGGGTAAAAGTTTATGATTATACACCGGGTGCTGGTGAAAATGGTTCTGACTGGACTTTAAAATGGGTTGATGATTTTGATACTTTTGATGATTCTCGCTGGAGTTGTGGAAATTGGACATTTGACGAAAACCGTGTTGATATGCACCCAGATAACATTCAGGTAAGTAATGGCACTTTGATTTTGGCAATTACAAAATCAGGTCAAGAAGGTTTTTCTGGAACAGTTCCTGTAGATGACGCTGCTTCTCCAGAACAACCTCCTGTAGAAGATCCAAATGCAATTTCTGTTGTTAAACCAGCAACTCCGTTCCATTTAAATAGCCAAGAAAATGGTGTTCTTTTAAGTTCTAAACTTTCAGGCACTTTGTCTTACGAAATTTATTCTATGGCTGGTGTTCGCTTGCTCAATGGAAGTATTTCTGGGAACGCTGGCTCTTATTACATTTCAACAGATGCTTTATCGACAGGCCGTTATTTGTTGAAAGTAAATCAAGGCTCTATGGGGTATTCATTCCATATTAATAAGAATTAAATTGTTGATTCTCTCCTGCGAAAACGATTTCCGAAGGGCTTTGCCCTTCGGAAATTCATTTTTTCACTTTTACTATATGTTTGTTTTTAGCGGGGCGACCGAGAATGTCGAAGGCTTTTGTTTTTTCTGTGCTAAATATTGGGCGTTTTTTGCGGAGAATTGTTGTTGAAGAATTGGCTTTGACTAATGTGTAAAATACTTTTTCTTCACTATCTTTAAGTGAAATAACAAATCCATTTTCAGTAGGTGATATTACTTTATAAGTTGGATTAGAGGATAATTCATAGGAAGTTTCAATACAGATATTTTCGTTATTAGGGTCTGGAGTTACGAAGTAACTTGCGTTCTTTTGGAGAAGATTTTCAGGTTGCTCCCATACTTCTGTAAATAGGGTGTCATGACGTAGGTATGAAATTCTAGTATAGTCAATTTCAGGTTGTTCGGAAATAGCGGGATTGTAGATATAAGAAAAGCTTGAATCTTTTCCTATAATATAATTTTCCTCTTGAATGATTTGCTTGTCATAATAGGTGGTTGTTTTGATTGAATGTTCTGTTTTTTCTTCAATAGTTCTTTGATGTATTGTTGAGCATTTTTCATTTGTACAGTGAACGATACTGTCCAAGTTGTTTTCCGTGTAGTGATATTTCATTGAGGCATAATAACTAAAGTCGGAACCATAATTTTCAATGTAAGCACTATCTAGGTGATATTTATTTGCAGAATTATAAAGTGTTGCTTGAATCATATCAAGGCAATTTACTGCATACACATTTATTGCGGTAAGGAAGAAAATAAAGAGAAGTTTTTTCATATTGAAAATTTAAAAAAAACTAGCAGTTGAAGAAAAAACGCCCTCTTTTGAAAAGTTTTTTGTTTTTTAGCTGAATTTTAGGTTATATTCAAAGGGTGAAATAGAAAGTTTAGCTCTTGCCCTCTGTACGAAATCTAGACCATTTCCATAAGCGAGGACAGGGTGAACGCTCACGTAGATACGTTTACCGGGCTGCTACGCGCAGCTCCTTTGGGCGTGTCTCGACAAGTTGTTGTCATTGCGAATCCCGAATAGAGGTGAAGCAATCTCAATTCAGCAGCATTGTTGCTCGTTTTGGGGTGTGGGTCGTTTGCGTTTATCGCTTAGAGGCATGTCTAGAGCCCCGTACAGGTAAATGCAACGATCTGCGCCTTTTTTTTGGTGTTTTCATCTAACAAAAAGTGCGTGTTATGCAGGCAGGGGCCAAACTCCAGAAGTTTAAACTGATGGAGAGCGTTATGACGACAAAACAGCCTATTAAGATATTTTCACGCCTGTCTTTCTGGAGCGTAGCGATAGGATCCATGGCAATTCTCGCCGCCTGCGGTGGTGATAGCGGGAGCAAGTCCAGCGGAGCAGAAGATGCACCCGTCCGCGAAGTTTCCACCATCTACGATCTAGGAGCCTGTCCCCCCGACCGTGAGGGGGATATCGTGTATGTCACGGCACAAGCCATCGATTATTTGTGTTCAAACAACAATTGGATCGATATCACGACCCTGTCGGAAAATCCCGACGTAAACCTTTCCTCGGGAGGTGTTTCTGGCAACGACCCGGAATCTAGCAGTTCCACCGTGGACGACCCGCTGAATGGCGGTTCCAGTTCGTCGGTTCGCGCGTCCTACATTGAAGTTTCTACAAAGGAGCAGCTCGGCACCTGCGATTCCAGTGCCATTGGCCTACGCACTTTGGTGTTAGCCGATTCTTCTTACTTCATCTGCAAGGTAGGTGGCTGGGCAAAGGACGAAGCATTCCTAGGTTACGACATCGTTCCTACCAAGGAAGACTTGCCCCTGTGCCACGCGGGCAGTGCCAAACAGCGCGTTTTGGTCAAGAAGGATTCCGTCTTCTTCAGATGCGATTCAGTAAAGTGGGAGCCCGAGACCGCCGACGGCTATATCGTGAAGAACGCGTCCATCTTAGGAGCGGCGCAGAAGGGCCCCTTCAAGTTTGGTTCTCCTCTGACACTCCGCGAAGTCCTTTTGCACGACGACACACTGACCTACACGGGCCGCGAATACATCGACGAGATTTCTAGTAACAAGGGCGATTTCGTGATTCCCAAAGTGAACCTGGTTTACCCCTACGCAGTGCTTGAAGTTCGTGGGTTTTGGCGTAACGAAGTAACTGGCGAATGGAGCAAGGATTCCATGACGCTCCGTGCCCTGACCGATTTGACCAACCGCACCGAGGTGAACATCAATCTGCTTACCCACCTGGAATATGACCGCGCCGTACAGCTGGTGAACAAGGGCTACAGCGTGTTTGCCGCCAAGAAACAGGCCGAATACGAAATCATGACGGCATTCGGGTTTGCGACCACGGTGGAATATTCCGAAGACCTGAAAACATTTGTGCCATCGACTAGCGAAAATTATGGGGAGAACGCCACACTGATGGCGATTTCGCTGCTTTTCATTGGCGACAGGAGCGAAGCCGAAATCCAGAAGGCAATTGCCGACTTCAAGCAGGACATGGCCGGTGACGGCGAGTGGAACGACGCCCAGACCAAGGCGGACATGGCGGACTGGGCCGAAAGTTTTGACTGTGGTTCTGTGAGGGCAAATGTGAAGAGCTGGAACATTTTGGACATTCCCGCTTACGAGAACTACCTGACCATTTACTGGAATAACGCCTACGAATTGGGCGGCTGCGCCTCGACCCGCTACGACGTGGTGGCACAGAACAGAAACGCCAAGAGCAAGAACTACAATGTCCACTACATCTGCAAGGCTACAGGCTGGCGCAAGGCTACCGATTACGAGAAGGACACCTACCAGTGGGCAGAAGGTGAAGAGGGCGAATTCAAGAAGGGCAACGTGACCGAAACCTACTACGTGTTTGAAAACGGTTCGTGGACCGTGGCGAAAAACGAAACGGCCCTGGGACTATGTACCGAGGCACGCAATGGTGAAATAGGTAAAATCGACACCACCTACTTTATTTGCGACAGCAAGAACTGGCGCAAGGCCACCGTGCTGGAATACGACACCTACCAATTCGGTGCGGGCAACGATGGCGAAGTCCGCATAGGCAAGGTAAATGAAGACAAGTATTATGTCTATGAAAACGGGGCATGGCGGGCATCTGCAAGTGAAATCGAAAACAACCTGGGTGCGTGCGTCGCAAGCCGATTGAATGAAGTGGGTAAGTCCGGGAACACCTACTATACCTGCAAGACAAGCGGCTGGACGAAATCGACGGCTTTAGAATACGACACTTACGACTGGGATGTCGGAACGGAAGGAGCAGTCAAGCCTGGCAGCGTGAATACCTCGAACCACTATGTGTATGAAAACGGGGCATGGCGGGCAAGCAAGAACGATGTGGAATACAACTACGGTGCTTGCGTCACCATTCGCGAAGGTGAAAAGCATCCGCTGAACAGCAAGTACTACATCTGCGAAAATAAAGCTTGGAAAGAAATCACCGCTACAGAATATGGACTAGGATATTGCACCACGGCAAAGAATGCTGCCGTCGAAAAACTTAATGATGTGTATTACATCTGCAAGACAAATTCCTGGAAAACGGCAACCGTGCTGGAGTATGATACTTATGGAATGACTTGTAGTACAGATGGAGCCATAGTAGGTGGAAGAATAATCCCAACAAACAAGTATGTTTGCGATGCAGGGGCGTTTAGAGTCGCAAATGAACAGGAAAAAAAGCTGAATAAGGGTTGCGTTAATTACACGGAAAACGAGAAACTTTCGCTTAATGGAATATACTACATCTGTGAAAATAAAGCTTGGAAAGAAATCACCGCTATAGAATATGGACTTGGGTATTGTACTACCGCAAAGAACGGCACCGTTGAAAAATTGAATGATGTGTATTACATCTGCAAGTCAGAAAAATGGAATGTTGCAACTGCGCTGGAGTATGATACTTATGGATGGACTGCTGGAACGGACGGTGAGATAAAGGCAGGAAGCGTAAATGCGAACAATTACTATATCTACAAAGACAGTAAATGGCAAGAGACTTCAATTGGCACAGATTTAGGAATCTGTAACTCTGATAAAGACGGCTTTGTCGGAGTTTCGGGTGGAGTTTATTACATCTGCAAGACAAATTCCTGGAATGTCGCAACAGTGTTGGAATATGATACATACGGTTGGACGGCTGGAACAGAAGGTGAAGTAAAAGCCGGAAATGTGAACACTAGCAACTACTACATCTATATAGGCAGCGAGTGGCAAACGGCCAGTAGCGTTGAAAAAAACTTGGGCGGATGTACAACCGCTCGTGAAGGCGAAGTTGATAAATCAGAAGACACCTATTATATCTGCAAATCAAAAACCTGGAAAACGGCAACCATAAGGGAATATGACACCTACGGGAAAATATGTCTTACAGATGGTTCAATAGTCCCTGGAGAAGTTACTCCACCAACAATAAACAAATATGTCTGTGACGCGGATACATTCAGAACTGCTAATTATCAGGAAAAATCCCTGAATAAAGGGTGTGTCAGCTATACAGAAGGGAATGAAATAAGAAAACAATTATCATCCGTTACCGATTTCGTATATCTATGCAATAATGGCTTATGGGAAGAACGTATTGAATTTGCTAGGGAATATGGAACACTGACAGATGAAAGAGACGGCAAGACATATAAAACTGTTACCATAGGAACTCAAACCTGGATGGCGGAAAACCTGAACTATTCCGATAGCGTCAGTTACCCCAGTATGAAGGGACAGAATTGGTGTTACAACAGTTTAGACAGTTGCACGAAATATGGTCGCCTGTACACCTGGGCTGCCGCCATGGATAGCGTCGGAACCTTCAGTACCAATGGGAAAGGTTGCGGAGATGGAAAAACTTGCTCGCCTACTTATCCTGTACGGGGAATTTGCCCCAGTGGATGGCATTTGCCCCAAAAAAGTGAATGGGCGACGCTAATTACCGCAGTAGGAGGTGAATCAACGGCAGGCAAAATGCTTAAATCAGCAAGCGGTTGGAAATCTAATGGCAACGGCACTGATGCCTTCGGCTTTTCCGCTCTTCCTGCTGGCTACTACTCTACTACAGGAGGTAGTTTCCTCGATGTAGGCAGGTTTGCCCACTTCTGGAGTGCCACAGATTATAATCGAGATGCCGCCTACGAATTTTACTTGCAAATTTCGTATTCTTCTGCGAAATTTGCAAGTACGAATAAGAGCAAAGACGGGTTCTCGATTCGTTGTGTAAAGGACTAGTACCACTCTTTGAAAAAGGTTTCACTATCAACAAAGGATGAATTATGACTCAAAAGCCTAAATTACTCAATACACAAGAAATCAAGACTTATCTTGCAAATGGCGGAATACCAGTTATTTCCGTTATAATTCAAAAGGGAACAAAGTTTGATCGCAAGTACATCCTTTCTTTGGCAAGAAAGTACAAAAATTCTAATGCATCAAGGTATGTTTACATTTGGAACTTAGTAGACGGTATCATAAATTATCCCGAACAAGAAGGTCAAATTATCTATATAGGACAATCTTCAGCTAAAAAGGTGTTTGATCGGTTGACTCATGAAATCGCTAAGGAAAACGATAAAGGGAATGACCAATGTTCCAACTACACTTTAACGCTGTTATATCACAAAGGAGTTCCCCTAAAACTTTGTGTCTACTTTGTTACTAACAATACATCACCAGAAATTGTAGAAAGTTCGCTTCATTTGTGGCACATAAAGCGATATGGTTCATTACCAATTGCTTCAGGAGCATCAACAAAAAATAGGTCTCTTACCGATATTGCAAATACTTCATCTGAATTTCCGATAACCATTTAAAAAGCATGATGATACAAGAATCACATTTGATGAATCATGAACATTTTGTTCAAGAAAAACAAAACGAGGTCAAGACTCTTTTTCTCTTGGAGTCTCCTGGGAAAACAGAGCTAGAAAAGGGATATCCATGTGCAGGTCCAAGTGGCAAAGTCATGTCAAAAGCACTTCTCAAAACGAATTCTGACCCAAAAATAGCTTTGGGTGAATTGATTGCTAATGGAAACAGTAGAGTAACTCAGTATGCACTTTTTGATACATTTAGGTTTCCACTAAAAGCAAGCGATGTAGTAGGCGACAGATTAAGCCAGCAAGAACTAATTTGGCAAATGCTAAAAGATTGTGAACGGTGCAGTGGTTCAAACTGTAGATTACCGGATGGAAAATTTTTATTGAATCAACACCGTAAAAATATAACAATTTGCATACAAAGAGTAAGGAAGTGTGAAGAAATACTCTTTAACGAATACAAGGACTCGCTTAAAGCGTCGCTTGACTTGTTTAAGAATCTGATAAAAATTATTGTATGTGGTTATATCGCTCAATGTATGTTTTGTGTTGCCAATAACTTTAAAGAATGGCCCCTTAATTGTTTTGTCAAATGGCAAAATTATCGAGTAGCATTCATTGACCATCCCATTAATTATTGGGATGCGAAGAAAATGATTGTTTCAAAAAATAAGTATGGGAAATCATGGGGAGAAAGCCTAGATTTTGGATGAAATTGTAATTGGTCTTTACATTAAAGATGGAAAACCGAAGGGGGCGGATTCGGTGACTGTAAAGAAAGCCTAGCTAATAAAAAAGAGACCACAAGCTTATTTGCGGTCTCCGTGTAAAAGCACCAATATTTTATTTATTCCGGAAGTTGTTGGATGAATTTATCGGGCAAAATAGCCTTGACTTTGCTTTTTTCAAAATCTTTTATATTTTTCATCCCTTGCTGCGGCCATTTCTTTTTTTGCATCGAAGTTGGCTGGTATTCGTCCACGGAATTTTTTCAGATTGTTCAATGCGGTCAAGCCTTGAGAGGAGTCTTTTTTTGAAGCCTTAGCGTAATTTATGCGTGCAGCAACGAAGAAGATGAAATCATTCACCTCTTGTTTTGCCGTCTGCGGCAAGGTTTCGTATATGGACAATGCTTCTGGCATAAAAACTCCGTTTAGTGGGCTCTCTTCTAAATATATAATATTTGGACAGAATTTACCAACCCCTTCTGTATTTAAGTTTTTTGAATTGGACGCGATACCGCGACAGCCCACCCCGCGTCAGCGGGGAACGCTCAAACTAAATTAGGGCGATAAAATGACATTTTGTCAATTCTTTGCCCGCGAAAATAAAAAAATTATTCAGTATTCAAAAGAGCAATCCAAACATAGGATGACGTGGGACCGGGGAACACCCAATAAAAAAAACTCTCGCACGGCAAATGCTTACGAGAGTTAAAGATTTGTTGGTTTATTAGTGCTTGGATTTTTCTAATTCACGAGCGTTAATAATCAACATTTGCAAACGGTTTTCAATATTTGCAAAGCTAGTATCTGGGTCGTAGTCAAGGCTTAACACTTGAATGTGTGGGAATCTTTCCTTGACGGCTTTGGTTAAGCCGCGGCCAGAAATGTGGTTTGCTAAGCAAGCGAAAGGCTGCACAATAATAAAGCTATTCACGCCTTGTTGTGCGTTGTAGAGGATTTCGCCAGGGATTAGCCAACCTTCGCCGGTGTTGTAAGAAACGTCAATAATGTCGCCTACAAGACCCTTTAATTCATAACAATCAGCATGGTGTTCGTAGAACTTGAACTTTTCAATGCGCTTGTAAATCTGGTTAACTGCAAAGGTGTAAACTTTTGCTGTTAAGCCGCCGACAAGCCATTCCATTGTTGGGTTTTGTATAAAGCCGCGTTGGATTTTTTCTGCACGAACGACTTCATCAACTCGGAAGAAATCCATCATAAATGGAAGCACCACTTCCATGCCGTTGTTCATTAAGTATTCTTCAATAAAGCCGTTTGCACTTGGGTGGTAGTTCATAAGAATTTCACCAAGGAGCGAAACACGAGGCTTGCGAACACTTCTGTCTGCTTCTACGCCGTTAAATGCTTCAATACACTTTTCAAGTTCTGTAAGCATTGCTTTTGGATAAGCAAGCTTTGACTTTGGTAAGTGAGCTATCATGTGCATTAATTTAGGCATCCATTCGTCGTAGACTTTTTGGGTGTCGCCTTTGTGGATTTCGTATGGGCGAAGCGCTCTGTAGATGGTTTCAATACAATCCATTACAGAAAGCCCCCAAAGCATGTGTAATTTGAAATCTAACCCTAAGCGGAAACCAGGGTGCATGTTCTTTTCATCGGTTCCTGTGGTGATGATAGAAACCTTTGTGTAGCCTGCTTCGTCAAGAGCTTTTCTAGCAAGAACAGCGTATTGCACAGCACGACAGTTTTCACAGTTTTTAGCAAGGCCTACAGAAACTTCTTCTTGTGGAATTTCTGGGTGTTCTTCTAACCAACGTAAGTTTTCACCAATGTTTACTTGAGCAGGGAAACAAATATCGTTGTGAACGTATTTTTTACCAAGTTCAATGGCACGAGCGTCTGCTAAAGGCAAGCATTCTGCTTTAAATCCTAGCGTGCGGAAATATTCTGATGCAAGAATACTGAAGGGGTGTGAAAGGTTTGGAACCAAAATGTGACGCAATTTTTTGTCTTTCTTTTCGAAAGGCGCAGTGAAAAGCGGTTCTTTAGATTCTTCTTTTTCTGGTAAGTTTGCAGCTCTACGTGAACGCACTGTTTCAATAAAACTTTTTACACGAATTCCTACAGGACCTCTAGCATCACCTTCGTCAAGTTTTAGCATCAGGAGTTCTTTTATAGAACGAGTGTGCAGTATGCGACTCATTTCGTCGGTCAAAATGGAATCATGGCCGCAACCAAAGCTTACAATTTGTACGAGTTCAAGAGCCGGGTCTTTGGCGGTAATCATTGTAGCGCCAAGCATACGCATGTGGAATGTATTTTTGATTTCCATGCGAGTTGCTTTTGGGATGTCTTGATCGTAAACGCCTGGTAAAGATTCTGTTGTTAAAACAGGAATGCCAAGTGCTGTAAAATGTGTTGCTACATTGTGGTTGACAAGAGTGTCGGCGTGGTAAGGACGCCCTGCAATTACAACAGCAAAAGAATTGTTTTTACGAACATCTTCTAAAATTTTTGCACCTTCAGCTACAAGAGTATCGCGATAGGTTTGGAGTGCTTTTTCACCTTCGGCAACTGCTTTAGCTAAAATCTTTTTAGGCAAGTTCCAGTTTTCATGGAACCAGGTTACGGTCTGGCTTTTACGGAGCTTGGCGTCAAACCAGTGGAATACTGGTTGATCCATAGGAATGTTGTAATTAAGTTCTGGGTTGTCTGTGTTTTTACAAACGTTTGGATAACCTTGAACAACTGGGCAAACTGCCGTTGCAGAGAACTTTGTGTGGTCACTAGGAACAGCAACCATCATCGGGAAGAAAATTCGGTCTACTTTTTTGGCGGCTAAGTACTTGATGTGGCCATGGACTAATTTTGCCGGGAAGCAAACGGTATCAGATGGCACGCTATGAAGCCCTGATTCAAACAAGTCATAATCACTTTGTTTACTGATAACGACATTGTAACCGATAGAAGTAAAGAAGGCTTTCCAGAAAGGCATGCTTGACCAGAATTCCAACACGCGCGGGATACCAATTGTTTTTCCGGTTTGTGGGATAAGTTTTGCTGGCGCGTAATCTTTGACCAAAAGTTGATTGGTGCGTTTAATCATATCAGGAACGGCGAGCATTTTCCTGTTGATTTCTGCAACAAGTTTTTTGGTTTCTGGGTCATTTGGGTCTGCAGTAACTTCACCACGTTCACAACGGTTGCCAGTTACATAACTTGTGCCATCGCTGAATGTTACAATGGTTCTTGAGCAATGGTTGGTGCAATATTGGCAAATCTGTCCGGGTTTATTGTCCCAACTGAAATTTCTAGCGGCATCAAGCCCGATAAATGAAGATTGATAATCTGGGTTTTCAGCGCGTTTGCTTTCCATAAAGCGCTTGGTTAAAAGGGCTATACCAATGGCCCCCATTTCACCAGGGCGTTCCGGTCTGATTGGTGTTAAACCAGTGTGTTGCTCGAAAGCTCTTAAAACAGCATTGTTTTTAAATGTTCCGCCTTGTACAACAACTTTTTTACCCAAAGTATCTAGGTTACGAATGCGAATCACTTTTGTGAAAACGTTTTCGATAATAGAGCGACAAATACCGGCGATAATGTCTTCAGGTTGTTTACCATCTCTTTGTTCTGTAATAATAGAACTGTTCATAAAGACGGTGCAACGGCTTCCTAGTTTTGAAGGATTCTTTGCATTGAACGCAAGTTCTGCAATTTTTTCCATTGGAATGCCTAAAGAGCGTGCGTAGGTTTCAATAAAGGAACCGCAGCCCGAAGAACAAGCTTCGTTCAGAATAATTCCGGTAACAATACCATCTTGCACCGAAATGGCTTTCATGTCTTGACCACCGATGTCAAGAATAAAAGAAACATCTGGGCAGAGGTGTTGGGCGGCATTAGCGTGAGCGACTGTTTCAACCGTGTGGTAATCAGCGTGAACGGCTTTTGCGATAAGTTGTTCACCATAACCAGTTGTGCCAACGCCAAGAATATTTAATTTACAACCAAATTCTTCGTATCTGTCAGCAAGTTCGACTAAAGCGCGTTTTAAAACGGCCAAAGGTTCGCCATCGTTACTTGCATAAAAACCATCGAGAACTTGTTCGTCTTCTGACATTAAAACAAGTTTTGTTGTTGTAGAACCAGCATCAATACCTAAATAAACATTTAACTCTGAACCAGAAGTCGGTTGCGGGTAAAAAGCCGGAGCCATTGGATGGCGTTTTAAAAATTCTTCACGTTCATTAGCGTCTTTAAAGAATGGGTTCCCGTTTTCGCGGTGTTCTGCCTGGCGTTTTTCATTAAAATGACGCAAGGCTTCTAAAGAACCTTCTTCTCTGTAATCACAAGGTTTGTCATTGAACATAGAACCAAGTGAAAGAGCTGCCCCCCAAGCAACCAAAACTTCAGAACGTTCCGGAACAATGGTTTGTTCTTCTGATATGCCAAGACGTTCTTTAAAAACACGGACAAGTGTTGGGTTAAATGTTAAAGGTCCGCCCTCAAAAATAACTGGCGGTTTGATTTCCATACCCTGAGCAAGTCCACCAATGGTTTGCTTTGCAATCGCATGGAAACTAGAAAGTGCGATATCTTCTTTTGCAATGCCTTGGTTGAGCATTGGTTGGATATCGGTTTTTGCAAAAACACCACAACGGCCAGAGATTTCGTAAACTTTTTGACCTCTTGCCGCATAAGATTCAAAATTTTCTGTTTTTATACGTAATAATTCAGCAACCTGATCAATGAATGCGCCAGTACCGCCGGCACAAACACCATTCATGCGCATGTCACTGGCAATAAGTTTACCAGTAGTTCTGTCTTTTTCAAAGAAAACGACTTTCGCGTCTTGGCCACCAAGTTCAATGGCTACGCGAGTTTCTGGGTGAGTTGCTCTGACAGCAAGAGCATTTGCTACAACTTCTTGAACGAAAAAAGCCCGGGTTGCTTCTGCAAAAGGTTGGCCGCCGCTACCGCAAAAAGCTACGCCAAAAGTTTTACCTGGAAATAAAGCGTGAGCTTGTGAAAGCAATTCCATAACCTTAGCGGCTTGCATTGCATTGTGTCTTTGGTAGGAGTAGTGTAATAATTTAGAGGTAGCAGGGTCAACAACGGCTATTTTTACAGTTGTAGAACCAACATCAACGCCGACCCATAAATCTTCATTCGTTTTCTTCATAGTGCGGCAAAAGATAGAAAAATCATTCTTTTTTAGATTGAAAGGTGTTTACAAAAATGGAAGAGAAATCGAAAAATTTAAGTTTTTTTGTAAAAAATAAGGATATTTGAACGTAAACAGCGATGATTGTATTATATCTAAAGTTATTTTGTAAGTAAATTGTGTAAAACTTACAAAAACATTGCAAAAAATTGTTTAAAATGTGTTCCTCATCATAAGATATTGTTATTTTTGGTGCAAAATCGGAGGAATTATGAAAAAATGGCTCGTTGTTTTATCTTTTTTGCTTTTCGGTTGTGTTTCCGATAAAAGCGAAACTTCTTATTATTTTCAATCAGGTGATTTGTCTGCGCATGTAGCAGAATCATCTTGCGCAAAAATGTCAAGTGTTTCTTGTTTTGATATGGTTTCAAGAATACGAGGCGCCAATTTCTTTTCTACAAGCGAGTTTTCTCTTTCAAAAATTGAAAAATATATGCGTGAAACGGTTGGGTTGACAGATACAGAAATCAATCTTGTTCTTAAAGCTTTAGATAAAGAAGGTGAAGCTTATTACCCGACAGCAACGCATTACGTTTATATAAGAGAAGAATAATTCTTTAAAAATTTTAACCTACCTACCCAAAAATGAGAATCCCTTAGGCTTTTGCTTAAGGGATTTCTTTTACATATTTTTTTTGAATTTTTCACGAATGAGTAATAAATCGTGTTCGTAAAAACCTGATTTGAAATCTTCAAAAGCCCAAGAAGTGGGGTGAAATTTCCCTTTGGCATAAGTGAGGAGCATATCTAACCAGATTCCGTTGCCGGCATAAAGTTTGAAAGGACCGCGCTTAAAGGAGGGGAGAACAACTTTATCTAAATCCATATAGCCAATATCAATATTGACTTTTCTGTTTTCACTTTTTGAAAAAGAAAATTCTATTTCATTGGAACGAATTTTTTTGTTGGTGATTTCTTCTGTAAAGATTGTGCTTTCAAAAGAAACAACACCTCGGAACAGGCCTTCTCCCATTTCATTTTTATAATAAGTGGTTCTATTGAATGGAAAAAGTTTTCCAAGATGTCTGATTTTTCCCCAAGAAGTTTCTAAAACATTCAATAAATCAGAGTCCCAATCAGGAGAGTTTTGCAAGATAAACGCTAAAAGTTGGGCTTTTTCTGAAAAATGATGTGCTATTGCCATTTTATATAGGAGTGGTTAAAGACCGCGACGTTCTGCATCAAGAAGCATACTTTGCAAAGTTTCTTCGACTGATTCAGAAAAACTGCCAACGCCTAGAGAACAATTGGATACAACTTGGTTATTACGCAAAAGACGAATTATAGAAAAGCCTCCTTCTTCAGAAAAAGAGAGTGTGAATCCCATTTTTAAAGCTTTTTCAATTAAATCGCGCATAAATAGACTCCTAAAAGTTCAAAGTTTTAGGCATAAACTAGGCTTTTTTATTTAAAAAAGCAAGAGCGTTTTGAAAAAATAGGGATATTGTCAGAAAAGACTGGCGAAAAACCAGTCTTTTCTGAATCTTACCAAGAAGTTTGAATGTAACGGCTTTTTATTTTGCCCGCTGTGGTGAATTCTATCACCACTGCCCGTGAAACGGGCAGTTTCAAAGGCTTTGTTTTGCCTTTGAACAGCGGCCTGCCTTGCAAGTCAAAAATACGATAAAAAGCTGTTTTTTCATTAGAAAGATTAAAAGACGGTGAAATAAAAGAAGATTCTTCAGAAGAACTGCTCTGGATTTCACTACTAGAAGATTCTATCAGTAGCGTATCTTTAACTGTTAAACGCCCGCCTTTTGAAAAAGTTGAATCTCCATTTGTTGCTGAAACTTTGAAATTAAAAACGCCTGCTTCTGTCGGAGTCCCACTAATAGAAATTTTTTGATTGATTTTGTCAACAATCGTTTCAATTCCTTGTGGAAATCCTACTGGGATAACTGTTTCGGCTCCAGTCCAGGTGTAACAAAAATCAACAATAGGTTCGCCTAAATTGATAGCTTGGCTACTAGAACCAGCGCCGCATTTTACTACTTCAGGGAAAGAATTTCCCTGAACCGTAAAAACAACTGATTCTGACATTGACGAAAGTCCGGAATTGTCTATCACAACAGCTACGGCAGAATATGTTCCTGAAAGCAGATTTTCAGTTGTAATTTGGTATGGAGAAGAAGAAACAGTTCCAATTAAAGTGTTCCCTAAATAAAAAGAAACACTTTTAATGGTTCCATCATTATCACTAGCATTGGCTGTTAATAAAATCGATGAATTGGCGTTTAGAATGTCATTCATTTTAGGTGATGTAATTGAAACAGAAGCGGCTTTATTACTTTGTCCAAAAGCCTGGTTGTATTCGGGCATTTTTCCGTACCTGCCACCAACACCTGCTAAATTAGGAATATCTTTTGGTAAGTCAGAAACAGATCTTTTTTCAAAATTATAGTTAGGTGTAAAAGTCTCTGCTTGAGGAATTCCGCTTTTAACAGAGCCATTATAGCGGTGTTGCTGCTTGGTTGAATTCCCAAATGAAATGCCACTGAAATAGACATAACCATAATCGCCCCATTCAGCAAGATAACCTTGTCCGTTATCTATGTAACTGTTTTCATAGCGGACATAAGCTTTTGCATTTGCACTTTTTCCGTTTGCTCCTGCAATAAAGAAACGATTGGAATTTACATATTGGTTGTAAAGGTGAACTTGAGAACCATGAGTTTCGCCTGTTACTTTTGGAACACGACCATAAGTATTGTGCCAATAATTATTGGCATAAGTTAAATGAGCATCTTCGACTAAAGCCATATAAGGGTCTGTTCCCCAGCAATTAAAATCATTTGCCCCATCAAAATCTAAGTAACTGATTGTTGCGTTATCTAAAAATTCCATATCCATTCCGTCAGAAATCCATTTGTAACTAATGTGATCGGCCCAGAAATTTTTAACATGGTTTGAAGAATTTCCGACTGTTTCAAGACCATCGCCACCTTCAATAAGGTGAGGGTTTACGTCGTAAATGGCCAGGTTTCTGTAAATGTGATTCCCTGAACCTTCATTGGCACGGACTACAATAGATGCGCCGCGTAAATTTGCGCCACGTCCCATTCCTATAAGAGTCTTATTAGGTTTTGTGGTAATCCAATTACTCCAGGCTTGTAGATTTTCATTTTCTTGTACAATTTGTACCCCGGGTTCGCTTAAATCACTGCAGTCATTTGCTTTGAATGTGATGCGGTAAAAAGTGTTGTATTTACCTGTTATGCTATTTTTTTCTGAACAAGTGGTTTTACACCAAGTTCTGCCTTGTTTTTTCGCTTCTGTGACGGCATTACGCATTTGTCTAAAATCATAAGTTCCTTCAGGAACCAGAATAGTTACAGGTGAATTGCTTTGTAAATGTTTCCGGATAGAAAGAGAATCACTTGCGATAACGATTTCTCCAGCGTCACCACCTGTTGTAGAGTTTCCAAAACCTTCGGCTTTAATAAAAAAAGTGTAGAGTAGAACGGCTATAGAATCGTTTTCGCTGCCAGACCAAATCCATTTTGCTTGTGTGTTTGGAGCAAAACCAGTTAATGTGTTTCCGCTTGGTAATTTTGTGTTTGTATAGTTTAGGGTTGTGGCGTTTCCCCAGGCAGAAAGGTCTCTGCCTTTATTTTTCCAAGAATCATTACTGACGGCAGGTTTTGCTTTCCATTCACTGTTTGAATAGTAGGATTTGTCTAAATCATCAATTTGTACCATAATACCAGGAGCATTTTGTTTGTTTATGGAAACAACAGAAATTGCATTTTCTCCAGGTAAAAATGTCATAGGGATAAAACGTGTGCGGCCTGCCTGGTGTTCTTCGGCGAGAAGATTACCATTGTGGAATAGTCTATAACCGCCATCGGCGACTATCCATATTCCAGGCCCTTCACCGGCATTATAAGTGGCCGCAATTAAAGGTGAGTTTATTGATGTTTCTCCACCATAAGCTTTTTCAGATGGAAGTGAAACGACTTCGGTTAAAGGAATAGCCGCATAAGTAAGCGATGTTCCTAATAATGCAAGAATGCTAAAAATTTTACCCATACAATCCTCATTCATACTTGTCAAATATGTTGAAAGTACCTGAAGGAATTTAGTTCATTCATTGGATTATTTTTGGATTTTTCAGGAAAAATGATTTTTTTCGTTGTTTATGGACAACGAGAAAAATTATTGAAATGTTTTTTGAAAAACCATTAAAGAATAAAAGAGATGACATAGAAATGCGGTATTTTTTTGGGGGGGATAGAAAGCTCATGCCACGCGCCACTTGTTATTGCGATGCGAACTAGCGCTCGGTTTTTGTCACTCGCGAAGAAACGTAGTGATTGAAGCAATCTGCTTGCAAGTTGCAAGCAATCTCCTTGCTAGTAGATCGCCACACTACGTTCGCGATGACAACTTGAACTTGTCATTGCGAACCCTGCAAGGGTGAAGTAATCTACTTGCTAGCAAAACTTATTTTGTCATTACTTCGCTACGCTCGTAATGACAAAAGCCAAGATGGCCGCGTCGTCTTAAAAGACTCCTCGCCATGACAAGTTGTTTTTCCGCGACACTCGCTTGTGGGGTGTTGAAGAAACCCTTGGCGCTCGGTCATGTCAGATTGCAAAACAAATAAAATCCCTAGCAAAAC
>ERZ808043.90-NODE-90-length-17338-cov-8.886681_pt1 | contig 17338 bp, 14 predicted proteins | sample MGYA00380194_ERZ808043 | MGnify/ENA primary metagenome ERZ808043 (study PRJEB31490, sample SAMN06133370) | cow dung metagenome | isolation source: H3 | host: cow | place: China: Chengdu | collected 2015-05 ...
TGCCTCCCTGAACCAGATTGTATATATGCACAGTCTTGTCCACATAAACCCAATCCTCTTCACATAATTTCTCAAACTGCTGTATGCCTATAGGGAACTTCATAACCTTGCTTATTTCTGTATTCAGCTACAAAGTTATATTTTTTTCTTTAAAAACAATACTATATGAGCCAAATAATCCTTAGTATGTTCCGAATGATTTAATCAATGTTTAAGGTTTAACGATGAACGAATTGGGGGTATCAACGTGATTACACTGATTCAGACGGAGGGATTAGAGCATGAGATTATTGTACCAGGCGTGGTATGCTGTGAGGTCTATGGTGGAGCAGGGTAGGGGGAGGTGTTCCTTGGTGCGGTAATCCTGGTATTTGTCCTTGCAGAGCAGGCGGAGGTGAGTGTCGGTGAGGATGTGCATAACCAGAGGAAAGGGTGAACTGGTGAGTTCTAGTATTTCTGGTTCTTCTCTCAGGCAGAGCTGTTGCTCTGCAAGGAAAGCAGACTTATCGAAGGCTGCCCAGTCTTTACCTATTCTATACAGGTGGATGTGGGCAGAGTTTTCCCTTTCCCGTGTGGAGATAGTCCGATGCCTATTGGCAAGCAGTGAGTCTATGAGCAACAGCTGGTCGAGGGCTGATGTGTGTGTGCTGTACATGGAAGGAGAAGGAATTAGTCGAGAACCTGAATGTAGCCATCGCTAATCTGTGTGAGCATGACGCCAATGACACCTTCTACCATGACGAAAACCCTTTTATGCTTGCCTGGGGCAACCCTGACGAAGGTGCCTTCCACTCCGTCAAAGGTACCTCCAGCAATCCTGACACGTGTGCCTTTACTTAGGTCTATCTCGTCGGGAGAAAGATATCGCAGTTTCTCGTTGTGGGTATTGCATACGGAGATGAACTGTGCCATCTGCTGTTCGGACACTATGATGGGGGAGTTTCTGCCATCCTGGTGCTGTACAAGGAAATGAAGGTATTCTATGCGTTGCTTTATGTCCTTGAGTGTATCACGGGTAGTATGTACGAAGATGAGGTTGGAGACGGCAGAAACAAGTTGGCGGACGGTCTTTCGTCCCTTGTACTTCCTGATTTCATACCTCATGGGCACGAAGCATTCTACTTCTTCCTGCTCCAGGATAGCCTTTACCTTGAGTTCCCTGCCAAAAGTGGCACTCATAGCATACCATAGAAGGGGATTGGTGTTTGTGGGAAGAGAATTGCTATTGGGACTCATCTGGCAGGCTTCTGTTTCATGCAGGCATATTCCTTTGGCTCCCCGAGGCTTGTGTATCTATACTCAGTCTCAGGCATTTATGCATTGAGTGGGAGCAGAAACATGTAGGACAGGCTCCCAGCGTGGATAAGAAATCCATCTTGTTCTTAAAAGTCAATCTTCTCGGAGAAGATGAAGATTACCTTGCAAAGGTAGCAAAATTCTTGAAGATTGAGAAATTTTAACTAAATATTTTAATTATTTGTTCATACGGCTAATGATTTGTAACTTTATTCTTCTGGATGAGAGAGGATGATGTACGAGGAACATAAATTGGAGATATTGTAACTTCCTTATATTTAAGCCTGAGCATGCATTGTTCATCTTCTCCGAGAAGATTGACATTTTTATGAGTGCACTCATACGCATGAGTGAAACACTTAAAGCAGTTTCAGTATCTTTCTGTTAGCCCTGTCTATAACCTCTGTCTGGAGTGATGCAAGATAGATACGCGTGGTCTTTTCCGAGTCGTGTCCCATGCCTTCGCTGATGATGGGCAAGGGGATTCCCTCGTCGTGAGCTATACTTGCCCATGAGTGGCGGGCGCAATAGAGGGTGAGTGGCAGGGGCAGACCGAGCCTTATGCCTATTTCCTTGAGGTGACGGTTTATCAGGTGTTGGGTCTTCTGGTACTGCTTGCGCGGGTCGCATGTGGTGTGACGTATGATGGAGAACAGGTATGGAGAGTTTGCTGGTGCAGAATAGCGGTCCAGTATCTCCTGCATGCACTGTTCCCAGTGGATGTGGAGTTTCTGGCTGGTCTTTTTCCTGTAATACGAAAGCTGGTTGGCGGAGAGGTTGTCCTTTCTGAGAAGTGCTATGTCTACAAAGGACATGCCACGTGTATAGAAGCTGAACAGGAACATGTCCCGTGCAAAACGCTTGGAGGGTTCTGCACGAAGGTCCATCTCCTTGAGCTGACGTATGTATTTGAGAGAGATGGCACGTTTTACTGTCTTGCCGATGGAGGTGGTAGCATGCCTGAAGGGAGAGGTGTCCATGACGAGCTTTTCGTCCACGGCCTTGTTGTAGACGGCACGAAGGTGTTTTACGTAGAAGGATATGGTGTTGTGCGAGAGATGCCTTTGGCGCAGATGATATTCGTATGCTTCCAGAAAATTGGGAGTTATCTGGTCCAAACTGACGTCCTTGCCACCCAGAAAGCGATGAAGGCTGTTTTTAGTGGTGAGATAGGTTTCTGCGGTACGTATTCTGCCCTGGCGGAAGTAGGCATTGACGGTGCGGTCAAAATAGGAGTAGAGCGACAGAGGTGAGTTTGCCTTGGAGTACATTGTGCTCTGCCGGCTACGGGAGTGCAAAGCACTGAAGCCCGAATTTACTGATATTTTCTTCATTATAGTAGCATTGTTGGGTTGTTTCATCGTTATGAGAGTCCGTACATCCCAACAAAATAACTAAAAATCGCAGAACTATACTGCAAAGGCCATAAAAAAGCCCTCCCGAGGACCGAGGCGGGTCGTCGGGAGGACCGAGGCGAAAGAACCGGGAACTCTGGGTCCGGTCCTCGGGAGGACCAAAACAGAGGCGAGCAGTGACCATGTCGTATGGTACTGCTCGCTGGATATGTTCAGGGCTCATGGGGGGGAGGGCCCTGATATGATGCTACAGACTATCTGGCTATAAGCCTCTTGCCATTGCTGATGTATATGCCCTTGTGCATGGTGCCGGAAACCTTGGTGCCGTCCAGTCGGTAGACGGGACCTACGCTTTCCTCCACGGTTGTGGCCTCTATGGTCTCCACTGGAGTTTCGCCTGTCACGAACCATTCCATATCATTAAGACTCATGACACCATCACTGTTGTGAACAGGGTAGTAATAAAGGCGGATACCACACTGGGTGTAGCTATTTGCTCCATGGAACTTGGCATAGAAACGTTGTGTCTGTCCGGGTTCGATGGTAGCAGGGAGGAGGAGCTGTTCTGTTGAATAGACATATCCATCATTATAGAGATTCTCATAAAGCATGGCAACAATGCCTCTGTAGTATGGTTCGGAACCGTTGTTCTTTACCTGGATGACAGCGCTGACCTCGTTGATGTCAGGAGTGATGCTGACCAGGGTAAGGTTGGCCTCCTTGGTGGGAGCCTTCTTGATTTCAACAGAAGTGGTGGCAATGACACTGCTTCCGGCCTCGTCGGTTGCCAGCCACAGGTTCCACTTGCCATAGGTTTCGGGGGTGAAGGTAAGGATAAAGTCAAGTGTCTCGTTCTTCTTCAGAAGGATGGGTGTACGGCTCTTAGCAGCCCCTTTGGTGTTGGAGGGACTGGCAAACAGATAGAACATGGTGTTGAGGTCGTCGCCCAGGTTCTGGACGGTAATCTTGACCTCCTGAGGCATCTGAGCAACAAGGTTGCCTGTACATTCCCATGCAAATTGGGCTTTGACGATGGGAGCCTGAGCCAGGCTGACAATGTTGCCAGAGTTGTCTATCTGAACCTCGAAATACTTTTGGCGGGAACCGACACGTGTCCATGAATAGGAGGCATCGGGACGGGCGATAGTTGCTATACGGTGAGTACCGGCACCGAGTTCACCTGCAAAATAATCAATATTCATCCATATGCTTTGTCCGTAATATTGTTTCAAGGGGGTAGTATTATAGGTGTACAGTGGCATTACGATGTTGTTGTCCGCGTCTATCTTGGCAAAACCGACCTGATTTTCGACCACTTCAGGATGCATATTGAAGAAAGCGCAGGAAACCTGTGATACACCTGTAATCTCTTCTCTGTCAGGTGTCAGGAGCTTGGGCTTGGCAGGAAGGCCTGTTGGAGGCTGTATGCCGATGACAATTTGCTGGCCGGCGCTATAGCCGTCGGACGAACCGCTACCGATACCTCCGGTGGAAGGATTCATGAGAGCAAGCTTGTAGTAGCCGTCGCAGTAACCGCCCCAGCCCCAGTTGAAGTGGAACATACCCTTGCCATCGTATCCATCGCACACAAAGGCATGTCCGCCTTCCATGGAATAGCCTGCATGCAGTATAGGGCGCTTGGCACGGAGTTCCTCGTAGATAATCTCTTCCCATTCGCTGATGCTGTAACTGGAGAGCTGTTTCAGTTCAATATTTTGGTCATAACCAAAATAATATGGCAATATGCTGGCTGCATCGCTGGAATAGGCACCAGTGGCCAGACGGGTGTAGTCACTCTGCAGGGCCTGGCCTACATATAGCATCAACTTGGCAACCTCGTCCGCCTCCTCCTCACTGGAATAGATATCGTCCATATCGTCCCACCTGAAAGTGGTGGAGGGGAGGTTATTGAGTCTTAGTTTGGCAGTTTCGGTGGTATAGCCAGGTATAGGTTGGGTAGCACCATTTGGCCATTCGTTATACTTCATCAGCTGGGCTATGGCTGTGGCAGTGCAGCCGGTCACACTTCTATCCTCGTAGTGGATGGGGCACATGTTGTTGTACGGTGCACTCTGGTCCCACTTGGTAGTAGTCAGTGGAGCTATGGCTGTCCACGATGCAGAGTAAGCTGCAGGATGCTGCTGGGGGATGTAGTTGTCCATCTGGGCAATCTGTTCGGCATAGCTCTGCAGCCAGGCCTTCACGTTAGAGGGAAGGTTTTCCACATCGAAGGAACCATTTGTGGAGTAACCGAGAATGTCATCCGTAGAATCGTCGCCAGAGACAATGACATAGCCATTATTGTCGGCAGTGTTGAAGACATAGTAGGCAGGAGTCTGCTCGGCAGTCCTGACACCCTTGATAGTGCGTGCAGGAGCATACTCGGGTGATTGGTCATGAGAAATCACACTGCCGTTGAGTTCCAGCATGAACTTGGCTGCCTTGCCCTTGGCTTTCTCCAAGTCGACAGGTCCAGCAAATGCCATGGCGCTGAACAGGACCATAAGCAGAAAGGAAGTAAATCTGTGTTTCATAAGCTGATAGTGTTTGATATGTTAGTAATAATTGTTCCGGATGGATGCAAATATACTTTATTTCCTTTATATGTGATATCAGAAGGGAGGATTATTTTACAAAACTTACACAAATTGAGTATAAATGTTAGCATAATGTTTGCCAAACACAAGAAAATAGGTCCACAATGCGAAATATAATGGCGGATTCTTTGGCATATTATATAAAAGGTATACCTTTGCAGACAGGTAAAGGAAAAGTGATGCACGAAAGAGAAATAACACCACAATTCAAGATTGCCATAGTGGATTCCAACATACTGGCATGCATGGGATTGCAGCGCATACTGGAAGAACTAATCCCTGTGGCAGAGATTATGGTGTGTGAATCCTTTGAGGAACTGCTGGCCAAGGACGAGGTTGCCGTAGTGCATTACTTTGTTTCCTCACGCATCTACTTTGAGCACACAACGTACTTTAGGGCTAAAAGCGGCAGATGCATAGTAATGGTGGGAGGAGAAATGAGCATCAGCGGAGTGGCAACACTGAATGTATGCCAGGGGGAAGCGGCCCTGGTACAAGATCTGCTCATGCTCCAAAGGAGGGGACATCATGGCCCACACCCCGAACATGCCAGCCTGCATAGCATGCACGCCGAACATCTACAGTCTATTTCAGAACCGCCATACACATATATGTCTCAGGCAAACGGGGAGGGACTTTTGTCGCCGCGCGAGGTGGAGGTGGCGATACTGCTTTGCCAGGGATGTATAAACAAAGAGATAGCCGACAGACTGAACATAGCCCTAACCACAGTTATCACACACCGCAAGAAGATAATGGACAAACTGGGTGCACGCTCGCTGGCGGATGTAATAGTGTACTGCGTGCTGAATGGCGTGTACAGCGTTTAAGTACTGTCCTATTTCATGCAATTTGACGCATATACTTCTTTTTTAGGTATTTTTAATAACGGAAATCCTTTATAATATAAGGAAAAGCAGTACCTTTGCAGACGAAATCCTAATAAGACATAAAAGAAGAGAAGAAAGAATTATGAAGATCAGAACACTTGCTATTGCATGCTTGGCAACATTTGCAACTTCTGCCATGGCACAGTTTGAGGGTGTAAGCCTGGACGAAAGAATTGCAGCTACAGCAGGCGAAGACAGTATTGCCGTTGCACGCGGACACATTACCAGTTTCCAGATGGGCATTGACAACAAGAACTGGAAGGATGCCCACATTTCATGGACCTGGCTTATGAAGCATGCACCCTTTGCCATCTCTGGCTTGTACAAGGGCCATGCACCCTTCATGCTCTATCAGCTGATTATTGCAGAACAGGAACCAGCGAAGAAACTGGCATACTTCAATGATCTGATGTACATGTTTGAGAAGCGTGCCGCACGTCTGGACACACTCAACAGCATGGAGAAGCGCGAATCCCTGAAGAGCACACTGGGCGATGTACTGGCCATAAAGGCAGACTACTACAACTGGACCGCACCTGCCACCCAGGGTTCTGGCTACACACTGAATACCAGCTACAAGAACTACTCTGAAGCCATCCGCATGATTAACGAGAAGGGTGGACGAGAGGTGGAAGGTTCTGTGCTGCAGAACTTCTTCCTGACATCCGACGCCATGTACAAGAGTGCTCCAAATGCATTGCGTGAGCAGTATCTGCAGGATTATCTGGACTCAAAGGATGCATGCGAGACAATGCTGCAGCTGGCCAAGGAGGCTCAGGCAAATGGTGATGATGCCAAGGCACAGAAACTCCTGACAAAGTACGAAGGTCCCCTGGCACTCATTGAGCAGACCTTTGCAAACAGTGGTGCTGCCGACCGTGAGCAGATTGTTGCAATCTACACCAAGAAGTTTGATGACTACAAGAACGACATCTCTAAGTTGAACTCTTCACTGAACCTGATGGCCCAGAACGGTTGCGACAACGATTCCATCTATTTCGTTTATGCCAAGGCTGCCTACGACCTGGAACCCACCTTCACATCTTCTATCGGTCTGGCACAGAAGGCTCACAAGGATGGCAAGGCTGCCGAGGCCCTGTCATACTATGACAAGGCTCTGGAGTTGGCATCTGACGATGCTACAAGAGGCAAGATATGCATCAAGGTGGCTCAGGCCTTGATATCCAGTGGCGGCTTCACCAAGGGTGAGGAATATATCCAGAAGGCTATTACCTTTAATCCTGCTCTGACTGGTGCTGCTTACTGGCAGATGGCTGTAAGCCTTATCAAGGCTCATGACCTGAAGGGCGCTATCGGATACTGTGATATGGCAGGTGAAGCAGACATTACCTATGCCAACCGTGCTGCAGACATGAAGAAGCGCTTGAACGAAGCCATTGCCCAGCAGGCTACTAATGCAAGAATGCAGGCAGAGTACAACGAGTACATGCGCAAGAAGAAGGCAGAGGAAGACTTCTGGAACCAAAAGTAATCCTATACATTATATATATAATAGCGTAAGGGGATGTGCCGGTGAGCACATCCCCTTACGCTATCTGTCTAAATCGCATCGGGATTTTAGCTGTTGTTTTCCTCCTTGTCGCCAGACATAAGTAAAGCAAGCTTGATTCTGCACTCACCCCTACACCGGTTGAGTCCACTCCATTGGCTTAGCGAAAAAGTTCAACAATATTATAGGCTATTATCATCATAACGCTAATAACCGGTTTGAGTTAGCATATAACAAAAGCGAGGTGCGACCTGATTGGGCTGCACCTCGCTTATTATAGATATTCTATATTCTAATTGATGTGAAATTAGAACCAGGTTACGTAGCAGAAGTCCTGACGGTGAGGCAGGTTCTCGTTCTTGGGGAACATACGCAGAGCAGACTTGTAGCTGCCAGCGTTGTCCAGAACGTGAGTGCCCTCGAAGGTGAACTCGTTACCATTCTTGGCGGTCATGGTCATGGGCTCAACGCTGTAGATAGACTCGTTGCCATCCTTGTCGGTGTGTACGGTAACTATCTCAACACCTACTGCATCGTTCAAGCCAGCCTCGTCCAGAACAACCTTTACGTTGTACTCCTTACCAGCCTCTACCTGGCCGTTCATCAGAGCGTCGCAAGCATCAACCTTGAGAACCTTGATGTCGTTCCACTTGGTAGCAACCTCTTCCTTCCAGGCAGCAATCTCCTTGGCCAGCTTGTTGCCGTTAGCACGCAGAGCGTTGCCACGGTCGCGAAGCTTGTTGTAGAACTTGCTATAGTAGTCGTCCAACTGACGCTTCATGGTGTAGTGAGGAGCGATGGTAGCGATAGAGTTCTTGATAACCTTCACCCAACCAGTGCTGTAACCCTTAGAGTTGCGAGCATAGTAGAGAGGCATGATCTCGTTCTCCAGCAAGCTGTAGATGGTAGCAGCATCGAGCTGGTCCTGATGAGCCTGGTTCTGGTAGGTGCGCTTCTCAGTAAGAGCCCAACCTGCACCCTCGCGGTAGCCCTCGAGCCACCAGCCGTCAAGTACAGAGAGGTTTACAACACCGTTCATCAAAGCCTTCTCGCCAGATGTACCACTTGCCTCGAGAGGACGTGTGGGAGTGTTCATCCAGATATCAACACCAGAAATCAGGCGGCGAGCCAACTGCATGTCGTAGTTCTCCAGGAAGATAATCTTGCCCAGGAACTGAGGCATCTGGCTGATCTCGTAGATGCGCTTGATCAGACCCTGACCAGCACCATCAGCGGGGTGAGCCTTACCGGTGTACAGGAACTGTACGGGGTAGTTGGGGTTGTTAACGATCTTCTCCAGACGCTCCAGGTCGGTGAACAGCAGGTGAGCACGCTTGTAGGTAGCGAAACGACGACCGAAACCAATCAACAGAGCGTTGGGGTTGATCTTGTCCATCAGGCTTACTACGCGAGAGGGATCACCCTGGTTCTTCAGCCAGCTGTCGCGGAATTGCTCACGGATGTAGTTAACAAGCTTGGTCTTCAACTCCATGCGAGTCTTCCAAACCTCATCGTCGCTAACATTGTAGATACCGTGCCAGATTTCCTCATTGCTCTGGTCAGCCAGGTGGTTGGCATCGAAGTGCTTAGCATAGAGCTTGCGCCACTCGTTTGCACACCATGTGGGGAAGTGAACACCATTGGTAACATAGCCAACGTGGCTCTCCTCGGGATAGTAGCCGTTCCAGATGCCAGCAAACATCTTCTTGCTGACCTCGCCGTGCAACCAGCTAACGCCGTTAACCTCCTGACAGGTGTTGCAAGCGAAGGTAGACATACAGAAGCGCTCGCCCTTGTCGTCGGGATTCATACGGCCCATGCCGATGAACTCGTCCCAAGAGATACCCAGAAGCTGGGGATAACCGCTCATGTACTTAGAGAACAACTGCTCGTCGAAGTAGTCGTGACCAGCGGGCACGGGAGTGTGAACGGTGTAGAGAGAGCTTACGCGAACCAGCTCGAGAGCCTCGGTGAAGCTGAAACCTTCCTTAACGTAGTCAACCAGACGCTGTACGTTGCACAGAGCTGCGTGACCCTCGTTGCAGTGGTAAACGTCCTTCTTGATACCAAGCTGCTTCAGCAACAGAACACCACCGATACCGAGCAGGATCTCCTGCTTCAGACGGTTCTCCCAGTTACCACCATAAAGAGCGTGGGTGATGGGACGGTCGAACTCGCTGTTCATCTCGTTGTCAGTATCAAGCAGATACAGCTTAACACGACCAACGTTTACACGCCATACGTATGCGTGAACATAGTAGTTCATGTAAGGAACGTCAACTACCATGGGAGTGCCGTCAGCGTTCATCTGCTGCTCGATGGGCAGAGAACCGAAGTTCTGAGCCTCGTAGTTAGCAACCTGCTGACCATCCATGCTCAGAGTCTGAGTGAAGTAGCCGTAACGATACAGGAAACCAACAGCGCACATGTCTACGTTGCTGTCAGAAGCCTCCTTGATGTAGTCACCTGCCAAGATACCAAGACCACCAGAGTAGATCTTCAGCACCTGGTTCAAACCGTACTCCATGCAAAGGTATGCAACAGAGGCACGGTTCTTGTCGGGCTCTACGTCCATGTACTGACGGAACTGAGCGTACACGTCATTCATCTTCTTCACGATAGCCTTGTCCTGAGCCAGCTCTTCCATCTTCTCGTGAGAGAGACGCTCCAGCAGGAGAACAGGATTCTGACCGCATTCTGCATACAGCTTGGGATCCAAGCTGGTGAACAGGCTGCGAGCATCGTGGTTCCAAGCCCACCACATGTTGTGTGCGAGCTCATTCAACTTCTCCAATTCGGCAGGGATGCTGCTCTTTGCAGAAACAGATCTCCAAGCTGCTGCATTGGCGTTGCTTGCTTTAATTCTCATAGTTTTTATTAATTATATTGTTTGATATTTGTATTTTTCTCTGATATCGGATTGGAGTATTCGTCATTTAGAGGCAATTCTCTCATTGCGATTTCTCAATGCAATATCGTATGCCTCGTAGTAATACTTGATGAAATTCTTCCACAAAGCCTTGTCGGAAAGTTTCTTTGCTTTCTTGCGTACTTCTTCTATTTCCTTGTCGGAGAGATTTGAGAAGGCAGAGACAGTCTCCTTGATGCGGTCTGCCACCTCACTATAGTTATAGTCGGTACGACGTATAACCTCTACGCCATCCATAATGGTAGAATCTCCACCCTTAACACTATTGGCCCACATACCGAAACCGGCAAGAGTTGTGGTCACGCAAGGAACGTGGAATGCCACGCTTTCTAAGGGAGTATATCCCCAGGGTTCATAGTAAGAGGGGTATATGCTCAAGTCCTTGCCAATAATTGCATCATAGTAATTGATATTGATGACACCATCCTTGCCATCAAGGTAGCATGGTATAAATATCAGCTTAACCTTGTCCTCGGGTCGATTCCACATGTCGTTATACTTCATCATGCCGGTTACGTTGTCATGCGACATGTCGTGCAGCCAATGTGTAATGACGGGGCATTCGAGGGGAGAACTGTATGTCATTCCACTCTCAATACGCTCTACCAAGTCCTCACGTGGTTCGCCTACCCATGCAGGAACCTCGACAAGGGCAAGAACAGGCTTGCTCAACTCCTTGTCACGACCAAGTCGGTTCATTGCCTCAATGAAGACATCAATGCCTTTGTTGCGGAATTCGTAACGTCCGCTTGTACCTATGATCAGTGTATCCTCGGGGAATTCGCAACCTGTGAGACAATTTGCTATCTGGAATATCTTCTCGCGAGCAATCTTGCGCTTACGCTTGAAGTCAGCAGCCTTGGGAACGAAGTCTGCCTCAAAACCGTTTGGCAATATTGCGTGACACTGCTTGTCCATCAGCTCCTGGCACTCTACGCCGGTCACCTCGCTTACAGTGGTGAAGCAATCCACACGATGTGCTGTCTCGCGCTCAAGACTATGTTTTGCCTCTACATTCAACTCCTTGGACATCTGTATGCCATTATATGCCCACAGGTAGTCATACAAGGGCTTGTTGTTGCCTGCTATGCTTCGTCCAATGGTTGTTGCATGAGTAGTAAAGATTGTTGCTATTTCTGGAACATTCTGCTGAATGTACATAGCACCGAGGCAAGTCATCCATTCGTGTGCCTGATAAACAACATTCTTTTCTGTCTTGGCAAGCGAGTGACGATAGAAACTTTCGACTACAAGACCTGCAGCATAAGAGAACATGTTTGCTTCGTCGTAGTCGCCATAGCCATTCATGCTGTCAACCTTGGCATATTCCCAAAGGTTGCCATAAAGCTGGTCTCGCATTTCAAAATATTTCTGAAAGGCAACGAGGACTACACATGGCTGTCCGGGGATGTTCCAACGACCTACACGGACCTCCAAGCCCTCTTTACGAGCCTTAGCTGTCCAAGACTTCCACATCTTCTTGTCTTCGATAAATAGAGGATTCTCCTTACCTTGCCAAAAGTCCGGACCTACAAAAACGACCTTATCAGGCATTGCATCCTGCAGAGTCTTGGCTCGGGTTGAAAGTACGGTGTAGATGCCACCTACCTTGTTGCAAACCTCCCAACTTGATTCAAAAATGAAGTCGGGAGCAAGCTTTTTATTTGCCATTATGATAGTTTATACTTTAAAAAAACTTAAATTCGCGTGCAAAGATACAATTATTTATTTTAATATAGGCAAATTCTCTGTCAAAATATCACTAATATTCAATTTTTGGTTATCTTTGTGTCTCGTTCGGGATATTTTGTTTTTAGGAATTAGTGTCTATATTCAGCGAAATTACGTCTTTTATTTAATTTATCGCGATGAAACGAGAAGTATTATCATAAGGGCGCAGACAAATTTGCCTGCGCCCTTATGACAATTTAACCTGCAACTAAATATTGACCTGCCATCCCATAATCAGTGCAACCATGTATAATATATACATAGTAAGCATTAAGAAACCTTCGGTACGAGTGATCTTGTGATCCGATCTTCCAAAGATGAATAGCACTATGCTGCTGCCTATCAATGCTGTCCAGTCTAATGTGGAAATTCCGTTGATGGCAAGTGGACAGATAGTTGCACTTAATCCAAGCACGAAGAATATATTGAACAGGTTACTGCCTACCGCATTTCCTAAGGCGATACCCTTGCTCCCCTTGCGTGCGGCAACTATACTGGTTGCCAATTCAGGAAGACTTGTACCTGCTGCCAGTATTGTCAGGCCAACCATTCTTTCACTCATTCCGCAAGTTAAGGCCAGTGATGTAGCGCTTGATACAAGTATCTGCCCACCGCCTACCAGACATGCGATTCCAAGCAGAACAAACAGGATTGTCTTTGTCCATCCGTATGTAGGCGCATCAGATGCATCTTCCTTCTCGTTTTTGGATGAGTAGTATGAGTAGTACAAATACATACAGAAGCAGAGTACGAGCACTAAACCTTCATATCTGTTTACTACTTTGTCTTGTCCGAGTGCTACAAGGATAATTGAAGAGAAAATCACAAACATAATATCTCGAGACAGCAGTTTCTTGCTGATTGGCAGAGATATAAATACAGCACTTGACCCGACGATGAAGAGTGCATTAAAGATATTGCTGCCCACTACATTGCCAACACTCATGTCTGCACTGCCTTCAAGTGCACTGATGAAACTGACAACAAATTCGGGCATACTGGTTCCCATGGAGACAACAGTCAGGCCTATTACCATTTCGCTGACATTCCATCTGCGTGCCATACTGGCAGCTCCTTCAGTAAACTTGTCTGCTCCCCATAGTACAATACTGATGCCTAAGCACAAAAGTAAGATGTCTACAATAATCGTTATCATACATTATATATAATTATATGAATAGTTGTTATATTTGACAGGTGTTAAGCATTATGCCCAGAACACCACGCTACATGTGTGCAAAGTTACGGCTTTTATTTATATTTATCATAAAAATGTGATTAGATTGTTGACAAATCTTACATGATTCCACAGTTTATCTGTCAATAATGTGTGTAGAGCAAGAAAATAGTGAACATTTGTCTACAGTCGTTATGTTAAATTCATATATTTGTTGTATCTTTGCAATATAAAGAAAAAAACGGGATATTTCCCGGCAGTTAAAGAATGTTGTATCCACTTTTGTTCGAAACACAACTCATCCCTTTGGTTTGGGGTGGTTTCCGCCTGAAACCTCTTAAAGGTCAAGAGGAGGATGAAACCCCTGTGGGTGAAAGCTGGGAAGTCAGTGCTTTTCCCGGCAGAGAATCCATAGTTGCCAATGGAGCCTATTCGGGCAAAAAGATTACCGAACTTATATCCGAGTTTGGTCCCTTGCTTTTGGGCAAGGCCGTTTACGAACGATTTGGCACAGACTTCCCTCTGCTCATTAAGTTTCTGGACACAAACGGAAAGCTAAGTGTACAGGTGCATCCGAGTGACGAAATTGCCAGAGAACGGCATAACTGTCAGGGAAAGACAGAGATGTGGTATGTAGTGGATGCAGAACCAGGTGCCTTTGTCTATGCGGGTTTTAACCGCGATATTACCGTGGAGGAATATCGTGCCAGAGTGGAAAACGGAACAATTTGCGAAGTACTGGCAAAGCACCCTATCTGCAGGGGAGAAGCGTTCTTTATACCGGCAGGCAGAGTGCACTCCATCTGTGGTTCGGCCCTGATAGTAGAGGTGCAGCAGAACAGCAACATCACATATCGCATATATGACTACAATCGCCCGGGGTTAGACGGCAAACCTCGGCAGCTGCACACAGAAGAGGCCATATCAGCCATTGACTTTGCCGTGTACAAGGAGTATGCGCTCAACTATCCCAATGTGATGAACCAGTCGAATCTTGTATGTGAAAACGAACTGTTTACCGTCCGCCTGTTGCGCCTCAACCGTGCTGTCCGTCGCAACCTCATGCACCAGGATTCATTTATTGTTTATGTATGCATCCGCGGTGCATGCATGATAGGCGACTCCATTCGACTTGATGAGGGGCAGAGCTGTCTTGTACCAGCATCATGTGCCGACATCAGCATTACTCCATTGTCTGGTGTGTCAGAGACAGAGCTTGTCGAGACATTTGTAGCTAACTACAAGTTTGAACATTAACCGGCATCCTTTGTCCTAAAATAGGTTCCCCCCGAGGACAAAGGCCTGCCCTCCCGAGGACCGAGGCGAAAGTTCCCGGTTCTCTCTCCTCGGTCCTCGGGAGGGCAATTTTGCTACATCCTTTGGCAATAGAGTAATGGCCGTTAAAAACGGTTATAAAAATATAAGTATTGAGCAGATTGACTGTCGGCCTCTACCCAATTGTCACCATCGTGGCACCAAAGCCGTATTGCTGAAACGAAGCATCCTGATAGCGACAGGATTTATAGGAGTACTTCAATTCCGTGAGTATACCCTTTCGTAACACCCCATCTCCATTTCCATGAATGAAAACTATGCGGCGTCCCTTGTCTTTGCTAAAGGTCTCCATGGTTTCACGAAATATTCTCATCTGATACTCCTTGATTTCTGAAGGAGATAATCCGTCGGTACTGTCAAACAAGGCATGTGCATGCAGGTCTATCTCTATGATTTCGTCCTTGGAGATTTTTCTTGGCTTATTGTTAGCAGAGTCTTCATTCAAAGGCATGCGAGCATGCCGGCGCAGGGTGTCGGCTGCTTCCAGTTCTTCAAGTTTGCGGCTTAATCTTTGTACCAGTCGTTCTAATTGCAGTACGCGTTCCTCCAGCTTGGCAAACTCCGTTGTCTGGCCTTGTGATGACTGGGGCGTTTGCTGGAATTTGCAAGATACTTGTTCTTGGGGCGATGCTGTTTTGCTGTTGGGAATAACTACGAGGTCAGCCTCGTGCATCGGTATCTCAAAGCCGTCCTGGTCTTCAACCAATATCAAACCTCCTGGCCTGAAACCAGAAACTGTTCCTCCACCTTTTTCACGAAGGAACCTTACTGTATCACCTATATTTATAGTCATTTTCTTTTGGGTGTAGGATGTAGTATAAACGATAATTTTACTGGAGACGATGGACTGCATAGTATAATTCTATGCTTTAGCATGTGATGCTTATTCATTTGAGTTTATGATGTATATGTGTCTCCAATATTTTTATTGCTTCATGATTCTTGCCACCTTCTGGAATAATCAAGTCGGCAAAGCGTTTTGTGGGTTCTATAAACTCCTCGTGCATGGGTTTGAGAACATCCATGTATCGGTCAATTACCATCTCTGTGGTGCGCCCACGCTCTACCGTGTCACGGAGAATGTTTCGAATCAGGCGAACATCTGCATCCGTATCGACATAGATTTTCAGATCCATCTGCTCACGCAAATCCTTGCGATAAAGTGCCATAATGCCCTCTATGATGATTACCTTGCATGGTTCCACATGAACGGTTTCCGCCTGTCTGTTGGAGGTAATGTAGTCATAGGTAGGTTGTTCTATGGCCTTGCCGCTTTTCAGGTCAGAGATATGACAGCATAGCAAATCCCAATCAAAGGCATCTGGATGGTCATAGTTGATTTTTCTACGCTCCTCCATAGTCAGATGGGTATTGTCGTTGTAATACGAATCCTGTGGAATAACTGCTACTTCCTGGCCATGCAGCGCTTCCATTATCTTCTTCACTACGGTAGTCTTTCCGCTTCCAGTGCCTCCGGCAATTCCTATTATATACATAATTGGCATGTATTATATGTTTCAAGCACGAAAGTATACATTTTCTTTGTCATTACCGAATATTGAGCGACAAAATGTATAGATTATAGGAAAATTATGTATCTTTGCACGCATATAATAGTCGTAATACATAATAAATAGTTAAGAATATGTTAAGAATTGCCGTTCAATCAAAAGGAAGGCTCTTCGAGGACACAATGTCATTGTTGGCCGAGGCAGGTATCAGGGTAAGTACAAGTAAGCGCACATTGCTTGTGCAAAGTGCGGATTTCCCCATAGAGGTGCTGTATCTGCGTGACGATGACATACCTCAGTGTGTAGCTACCGGGGTTACAGATTTGGGAATTGTTGGACGAAATGAATTTGAAGAACGTCAGGAACAGGCAGATATTGTACGCCCATTGGGTTTCTCGCGTTGCCGTATGTCATTGGCAATTCCCAAGGCAACAAAATATACGGGCCTAAGCTGGTTTGAAGGCAAAAAGATAGCAACGTCCTACCCAAACATACTGCGCCGCTTTCTGCACCAGAATCGCATAAATGCAGATATTCATGTAATAACCGGATCTGTGGAGATAAGTCCCGGCATTGGTTTGTCGGATGCCATCTTTGACATTGTGAGCAGTGGCAGTACTCTGGTAAGCAACAACTTGGCCGAGGTGGAGGTTGTTTTAGAGAGCGAAGCCCTGCTAATTGGCAACCGCAACCTTTCACCAAGCAAGCGTGCCATTCTGGATGAGTTGCTTTTCCGAATAGAGGCTGTGAAGGCAGCAGAGAACAAGAAATATGTTCTGATGAATGTGCCCACCGAGCGTATTGAAGATGTGGTGAAAGTTCTTCCTGGTGCCAAATCACCCACTATAATGCCATTGGCAACAGAAGGATGGAGCAGCATACACACCGTAGTGGACGAGAAGTCTTTTTGGGAGATTATTTCACGTCTGAAGGAATTGGGAGCACAAGGCATTCTGGTAATGCCAATTGAGAAAATGATTCTGTAATATACTTGTTTGTGATGAATG
>ERZ808043.93-NODE-93-length-17120-cov-3.628704_pt1 | contig 17120 bp, 10 predicted proteins | sample MGYA00380194_ERZ808043 | MGnify/ENA primary metagenome ERZ808043 (study PRJEB31490, sample SAMN06133370) | cow dung metagenome | isolation source: H3 | host: cow | place: China: Chengdu | collected 2015-05 ...
CAGCAATACATCCCTATCAAGCAGAAGCTCGTAAACCGAGGTATAAAAGCGTCTGCCCGACTCTCCTTTCTCCATGCTGCGAAGAATATCGTGAAGCTGCGAAGCGTTTACTCCATACTGACGGAGCAACTCGAAGAGCACTGCCTGAGGCGCTACCTCACTGAGCAACAACGGAACAGAGATACTTCCATCGGCCAACGTAACCCTACGGCAGGAATCAAACATGGCACGACTATATACGGCATGCACATCCATCAGGCGACGAGCCGTTTCGGCTATGCTATCAGAAACCGAAGGGTTTATTTCGGCCAACGCCGGAAGGATATTAAGACGAATCTTGTTACGCGTATAGTCGTCAACCAAATTGGTACTATCAGTAACATACGGCTGATGCAGTTTCTCCAAATATTGCAGTATTTCTTCTCTGCTTACGCAAAGCAAGGGACGCACCACATTACCATTGACCACAGAAATACCGGTAAGTCCGTTAATGCCGGTACCACGCACCAAGTTGAGCAGGAATGTCTCTACACTATCGTCACGATGATGGGCTACGGCAATTGATTGAGCGTCATGCTTAGCACGAATTTCATCGAACCACCGATAGCGAAGCTCGCGTGCCGCCATCTCTATCGACACCTTATTCTGACGAGCATAATCGGCAGTATCGAAATGCACCACCTCAAGCGGCACTTGCTGTTCACGGCATAGCGCACGAACGAACTCCTCATCGCGCATCGACTCATCGCCACGCAAATGGAAATTGCAATGAGCCGCCACGCACTGATAACTGCACTGAAGCAACACGCGCAGCAGTGCCACAGAATCGGCACCACCGCTCAACGCCACAACAATACAACGGGAAAAATCGAATAATCTGTTCTCGTCTATAAAACCAGCTACTTTGTGTATAAACAAATCTTTCATTTTCTAATTACTAAAACATCGGCTATCTTTCCTTTAAAGCCGTTCAGCGTATCTCCTATATGCTGCAACGGGAAGATAAGTGTTTCTTGATAGCTCATATAATCCATGCGCTTATGCTGCGCATTGTATACTTTCTTATAACGTCCTTCAAGGCGCTGAACCAACTGTCCGTCTACGTACAAAGACGTTCCCTTGTAATCGCCCTCAATGCGGATGTCAGTCCACTTCTCTACCGGCAGACGGAAAGAATCGAACTCAAACACATAGCCATCTCTGCTGAAAGCTATATGACCCGTATTCTCCCAGTTGACATAAACCTTAGAATGTGGTCCGCTGAACAATACTCCGCTTACGTTAGTATCCTTATCGGGGCAAACTCTAAACGATACTGTATAAGGATATCCCACCTCGGGCAACGAAGTACGAATGGTATCTGTACCGCAGAGCGACTTCACTTCTCCTTCGGCAGTAAGACGAGTAGTACCATGAGGCACGCGTGCCAACAAGTTGACTCCCGGAGCTTCGGGCATCTGCTGGCACAAAGCTTCAAAGTCAGAGAAAGGCACAGCCTTATTCACTCCACGCCACAATTTCTCGCCCAACACCTGTACGGCAGGGAAAGAACGCAAATGCACATCCTGCTCTGAGATGCCGTTGCCGCACTTATCGTTCCACACGGCAAACATACCGCCCAGCACACCCAGAGTACCATCTGGAAGTGTTTGCTTTCTATTCATAAGCCACGGGGTCCAAGTCTCGTAAATCCATTTGGCATCGAGGAACTCACGATAATATCCGGCTCCAGGAACTATATATAAATAGGTATCGCAGGTATTTATCAGTTTATATCCGTCTTTCAACGATACCTCTGGGTCAACCCAGTCGTACGACCATGCATTGACCGTAACACCCTTGGCCTTTACAGGAGTCTTGCCGGGAAGCCATTTCAAACCGCCCCACATGCGAGGAGTCTTACCACGACTTTCTATGTATTTAAGATAGCGGTCGGTAAAGTAGCGGTATTGCTCGGCTTCTTTCTTGTTATATTCATCGGTACCGATATGCACGTCGGGACCCACAAACACTGGATTCTCGCCGGTGATGTACTCATCGAACAGGGCATCAAGGAAGGTATAAGTCTCTTCCTCATGAATATCAAGATGGTCCATGCCGTACTCCCTACTTCCTATCTCGGGCTTATAATGCACGAAAGCGAGCGAATGCGCAGGAACGTCAATCTCCGGAATCACATTAACGCCATACTCCATACCCATACGCTGAAGTTCGGTAAACTCTTTCTTAGTGTAAGAGCCGTCTTTAGCCGTAAGTCCGGGGAAACGGTCGCTCTCTAAGCGGAAAGCAGCGTAAGTGCTGTTCCAGTCGTTATTAAAGAACTGAGGGAATCCGTTATCGTTAAGGTGAATCTGAAACTCATTCATCTTATAGAACGAAAGTATTTTCACGTATTGTTTCAGATAGTCCATCGTAAAGAACTTACGGGCCACATCGAGCATGAATCCGCGGTTAGGGAACGAAGGGAAGTCGCGCACCTCACCTTTCGGCAATTCGCCCTTCTTGTTATATAGAATCTGCAGCAAGCTGCGAGTACCCCAGAACACCCCCTTGGCAGTTGGAGCCGCAATGCTTACAGTATTACCTATGCTCATGGTGTAACCCTCATCGCCCAACTGCTCGTCGGGCTTGGAAAGAGAAAAGACAATATCGTTTCTTTTAGGTTTTCCTACAGCTACCGTGTAGTTCCATCCCATCATGTCCTTCAAGTCATCGGCCAATATCCGTGCTGCATACGAAAGCCGAGCCTCATCGGCAGGACTTACAACAATACGACCCTGAGCGGGCAAAACGATTTTTCCACGTCCGCCTTTCCATTGCTGTAAGGCAGGAATAACTTCGGGACACGGTTCTTGTGCCGAGACAGCAAGCGCCATCAATAACAAACTGCATAAAGCAAACAATACTCTCTTCATGTTTTCTCTCATATTAATTCTGTTTATGTCATCAAAAGTGATGCTAATATAAGGATATATCTTCTAAAAACCGCTCCAGAAACCCTTCCGAACAAAAAAAACGCCATTTTTACGAAAAAAATCAGGCCAACGCTTGCAGATTAAAAAATAATACGTACCTTTGCACCCGTAATCGATAAGCGACTACAAAACAAGAATGGTTCCGTAGCTCAGCTGGATAGAGCAACGCCCTTCTAAGGCGTGGGTCTTGCTTTCGAATCGCAACGGAATCACAAAGCGGCAAGGTGAATTTCACTTTGCCGCTTTTGTTTTTTATATCTCTAACAGAACCAATGGATGCGGACTATGTATGTTTCCGCTATTATCGAACTTTATATTTGTTTCTGCTTACAATGCAGGAAGTATATATTTCCAAATCAAATTAATCTCTTCTTGCATATCATCATTGTTTGCAGTTACTGTTATCACCGCATCCTTTTCTGGCAAGATGATGATGAACTGTCCATGAGCTCCGTCGGCACGGAATGCATTATGACGGCAAAGCCAAAGCTGATAGCCATAACCTTGCAGCCAGTCGCTTGAGGCGGGTTTGATTTTTACATCCTCGCGGCGTGTGCCTGCCGGACATGAGGCTACATGAAAACGGCTGGCTTCTTCTACCCAACCGCTTGGAATAATCTGTTCGCCTTTCCAATTTCCCTTATTCAGATAAAGAAGTCCTATTTTAGCCATGTCTTCAGTCTTAAGCTTCAAGCCACCGTTACCTAAGCATACTCCTTCAGGAGATTCTTTCCATTCTATTCCGACAATACCTAACGGACGGAACAGTCGCTTATAAAGGTAATCTGACAGTTTTTCTCCTGTTACTTTCTGAAGTATAGCCGAAAGAACATAACTGCACTGGTTGTTATATACAAAATAAGTACCGGGCTTATGCACCAACGGAGCTGCGAAGAAACCACGTATACGGCAACTGTCATAATTTTGCTTGACGAATGATGTAGGGTCTACATCATGACCTGATGACATTGTAAGCAGATGACGCACTTCCAGCTGACGCATATACGGTGATAGAGTGTCGGGCAAAGACTCAGGGAAGAATGATATAACTTTGTCGTCCAACTTCAGCAATCCTTCATTTACAGCCATAGCTACAGCAGTGGCAGTTACAGTCTTAATCACCGAATGCATGGCATGCGATTTATCTGCCGAATTATCGCCGAACCATTTTTCCTTAATGACATTTCCATGCTGTACTATCATAATGCTGTGTATGTCTTCTTTCTTCTGCAAAAACATATCCTGCCATTTAGAAAATGCTTTATCTAACGCATTCGACGCTTTAGCCCTCGGCAGAGATTTGGAAAGTTCATTGTAGTTAACCAATGTTATATTTCTCTCTGAAATTACTTTTTTCACCTTATCACTTAAAAAGAGTTTCAGAACCCCTTCGCGGTCGGCTGCCACATCTTCATAACCGATATGGAAAACAGTTTCAACTTCTGGCGAATGTGTTACAGGATGATCCAAGAAGATAAAGTTTCCTTCTTCGGGCAACTCGCGGAGCATCTTTATAAAGCTCTTTTCTTTCTGCTCGAAAGTACGCTTTTCGCCAGCGTAGTCTACAAATTTGAAAGAGAAATCATAAGTTTTGTCCTTGCTGCTCAACAAAGAAAGATGATATTCCTTAGCCAGCCTTTTTATTAGTTCATATACCTCTGGAGTAAATCCAGTAGAACCCATATGGCCTGTTATATGGCTCAACTGTGGCAGGTTACGCAGAGTCATTTCTATTTGTGCCCTTGCCTCTTGCTCTATTTCCTTGAGCGTCCATTTATTCGAGTTCTCAAGTACCGAAAGCCCCGGATAGTGAACGTTGGGTTTCATCATTGGCAGGAAGTATCCGTTGGCGTCTGTCAAGCCAGGGCAATGTGTAAGCGGTCGCCATTTCACGTTTTCCCATTCGCTGGTAAATGCAAGATGAAGGCCTACATCAAGAGTCGGGCAGTCACGCAGCATCTTCACGGCTTCAGGGAACCATGACGCTACAGGCATAACTTCCACAGATTTTACTATTCCTTCTTTATGAGCCTGCATACAGGCGACATTGATAGAATGAAGAGCCCCCATATCATCGGCCCTGATTATTAGGCGCGGACCGCTTGACTGCTGTCCGAAGCTCGACATGGACGCTAAGAGCAGTGAACAAATAAGAAATTGTTTTTTCATAATAGTATGTATTAAGTTTAAATCATAGTGATCTATTATAATAGAGTAGATTACAAATCAGAATGTACTCATTTGCCGATTGATTTTTTTAGCCATTGGTGATTTTTTATCAAAAGAAGAAAAAATAATCTAAAAAAGTGAGTACATTCCGCAAGAGTAATTTCTCTTATTAATAGAACGAACCCATAAACACCGTATTTTATGACCAACAAGGAAGAAATAGATAAAATTATTCTTTTACTAAAAGAAAATGAACCTTCTCTTTCGGAAGAAGAGAGAAGAGATATGTGGAACAATATAGAGCAGGAGAATTACCATTTTGAGAAAAAGTCGAGAATCAAAGTGCTTTTGCGGAAAACAGGAATGGTGGCTGCCGTGATAGTGCTGCTTATAGCGTGCGCAACTATATTAAAGAGGTATACTGAAATAGGCATCACTAATTACACGAATGCATTGCCGACAGCTGAGGTTTCAGCCTCTACATTATATATTGACGGCGAAACGATGGAGATGGGCAACAATGCCGAAATCTATTGTTTGCCCGACCAAATGAAACTAAGAATAAAACAAGGAGGCGGTTTTGTAAATGTAAGCTATACATCAAATAAAGATCTGGCTCTGTCAGTCCCCGACAATGGTAATGTCAAGGTTCATATGGCAGATGGCTCTGAGGTATTACTACGCGGACGCTCTAATCTGAAATTCCCTTTCTTGGCGGAACGACGTGAGGTGCATGTTGACGGAAAGGCTTACTTTAACGTAATGCACAAAAACGATATTCCATTTATAACCCAAGCCGGAAAGCTAACCATCAGAGTACTTGGCACGGAGTATATGGTAAACGCTATTCCTACAGAGAAAAGACAGAGTGTTTCTTTAATAAGTGGAATTGTAGAGGTTTCACCCAAAGGGGGCAAATCTGTTACAAGAATCGAGCCAGGCGAATGCTTTGTATACGATGATGATAACGCGATAAGTAAGATAAAAAAGGCAGATCTGGAATCAGTGAATGCCTGGAAGGAGAGTTTGATAGTCATGAAAGAAAAGCCCATTACAGATCTGTTGATGCAGGTTGAGCAGTTGTATAACGTGAATCTTTCATATAGCCTGACGGAATTGCAAGACATCAGCATATCAGGAAAGCTTGACACTTCTGTTCCGGTGGGTACATTCCTTCATAACTTATCGCAAATAGCACCTATTAAAGTCGACAAAAAAGGGAATGATTATATTATTACTTATGACTAACAAACCTTAAAAATTAAAGCCTATGGAAAATAATGACTGAAAGAAAACATCCACCTTCATTTTATTATCGATAAAATGAAGGCGGAAGACAGTACCAGTGCCTTCCGCCTATGGGATTCAAGGAATTAACACCAAAATGTCAAACCACAAAAATCCACTATTTATGAATAAACTCATAAAAACTTCCAAAGATAATGCATTATTATTTAGGAGACCACTCATGGTGGGATTAATTTTAGGATTATCTTTCTCTACTGCTCCTTTAACACTTCAAGCTGCACAGAAAACAATAATCGAGATCAGTGAAGAAGGAAATATCACTCTTGTTGTTAAGAAGAAGAGCTTACGTAGTGTTCTTAGTGACATAGAGAAAAACTCAAAATATGTTTTCGGCTACAACAGCAACCTTCCTTATCTGGATCATGCTGTATCTGTTAGCTTAAACAACGCTACCATACAGCAGACAATGGATGCGGTTTTAAAAGGACTGCCTCTTACCTATGAATTATCGGGACGGCAAGTTCTGCTTGTAGAAAAGAACAGTAAAAATCAGGTAGAAAAGGTTATTTCAGGACGAGTAGTAGATGAAAACAACGAACCATTGATTGGTGTAAACGTTCAGAGCGGAAGCAATGGAACCATAACCGACGTAGACGGTAAGTTCACGCTGAAAGCTAAAGGAACAGTCACTTTTTCATATATCGGCTATAAAAAGCAACACCTCAGCATAGACAATTGCAAAGAGGTGCAGATGAAACCCATGCAGGAAACTCTTGATGAAGTTGTGGTTACGGCATTGGGTATGAAACGCTCGGAAAAGGCTTTGGCTTATTCTACCCAGAAGGTATCGGGCGACTTGTTCGAAAAGGTAAAAGGAACAAACGTAGCAACAAGTCTTACGGGACGTATTTCGGGACTTACTGTATTTAACACAACAGAGTTCAACGAAGCACCTACCCTTTCACTTAGAGGCGAGACTCCGCTTCTGGTATTGGACGGAGTTCCTACAAACCTTAACCTCAGCGATATAAACCAGGATGATATTGAAACGATAGACGTACTTAAAGGCGCTACGGCATCAGCTCTTTACGGATCAAGAGGTGGTAGCGGTGTGATAATGATTACCACAAAGAAGGGCGCAGAAAAGAAAGGTTTTACTGTTACGGTAAACAGTAGTAACATGATAAACGCCGGTACATTGGCATTACCGAAGGTACAGTCGTCTTACAGCTCAGGATATGGAGGCAAGTATAACGTAGATGACGAGGTATGGGGTGATAAGCTTGACATTGGAAGAACAGCTATGCAATACGACCCTAAGACTTATCAGCTCGTTGAAAGACCGTTGGTTTCTGCCGGAAAGGACAACTTCAAGAACTTTACGGAGTTCAGCATGATAAGCAACACAAGCATCAGCGTAACTCAGCAGGGCGAGAATGGTAGCTTCCGTTCATCTCTTTCTTACCTTTATAATAAAGGTCAGTACCCTAACGCCAAAGCACAACAATTTACATATAATGTAGGTGGTGAAATGAGATTAGGCAAAAAGGTTAAGGTAGAGGGAACAATGGGATTCACCAAGATGGTTGCGCCACAGACCGCCGGAACAGGTTATGATGACCAGGGTTATATTTATAACCTTTTGGTATGGACCGGACCTGAATATGATATCCGCGATTATAGGGACTATTGGGCTACACCCGAAGAAAAGCAGAACTGGATGCGTGACTCATGGTACGATAACCCGTATCTTATGGCTTATGAGAAAATAAACCGCAGGGATAATTCCAAATATAACGGAATGCTTAATTTAACATACGAAATTAAGCCGTGGCTGAAGGCTATAGTAAGAGGTGGCTTTGACAATATTATCAATTCAACAAAAAGACACGCTCCGATTGGAATCAACGCTACACGCGATTGGGGTAATACCAATAAAGGTTATTACAACGAAAAAACAGAAGAGACGTTTACAGCCAATGGCGATTTCATACTTACAGCACAGGGTAAAATAAAGAAATTCACCGTAGATGGCTTGTTGGGTGGTTCTATATACTATTACCGCAACAAATATATGGATGCAGCTACAAAGAATGGTATCACAGTGCCTGGATTCTATTCTCTGAAAGCGTCTGTAGCAAGTCCTACTATAGATTCATATCTTGCCAACAAGCAGGTGAACAGTTTATATGGCAAGGTAACTATTGGTTATGACAACGCTGTATATCTTGACATTACAGGACGTAACGACTGGTCGTCAACTCTGCCCGACGGATCAAATTCTTATTTCTATCCTTCGGTAGGTGCCAGTGTACTGCTTTCTGAATTGTTCGAGCTTCCATCATGGATGAACTTCTGGAAACTTCGCGCTTCATGGACAGTATCAAAGAGCGACCTTAGCATTTATGAGACCGCCAATTCATATAAGGTTGAAAATGACGTGTGGGACGGATTGAACACTGCAAGCTATCCAGTTAGCATGTATGGTAACGTAAAACCTATCACCAACCGTACTTACGAAATTGGTACATCAATGCATTTCCTGAACAACAGATTGAAGGCCGACTTTACATATTATAATAAGCTTACTTATAATAATACAATTAAGACCACAATCTCCTCAATGTCAGGTTTTGAAAGTGTATTGGTAAACACAGACGAGGAATATGTAAGAAGAGGCTTTGAAGTAGTATTGGAAGGTACTCCTATACAAACTAAGGATTTTACTTGGACGGCTGTTGCCAACTGGGCTTTATCACATCGATATTATTCAAAGCTCGACCCTAAGTATTCGGCAGATAAACCTTGGGTTTATGAAGGTAGCCGTGTAGACTACTATGAAGCTAAGGATTTCCAACGCTCTTCTGATGGAAGTGTTATAATATCGAACGGATATCCACAGTTAAGCAAATATAAGAGCAAGGTTGGAAACATGGACCCGAATTGGACATGGGGATTGACAAATACATTAAAATACAAAGACTTTACTTTATCGTTCAGTATTGACGGACGTGTAGGCGGTCTTTCTCTGAACAAGACCAACCGTTACTTGTGGCAAACAGGTGCGCATCCTGACACTGACAATGAATGGCGTTATGATGAGGTTGTAAATGGCAACAAAAGCTATGTGGCAGACGGAGTTACAGTAGTTTCTGGTTCCGCTAAATACGATGCATACGGAAATATAACAAGCGATGACCGTGTTTTCGAGAAAAACACTACTCCTGTTTCTTATGAGCAGTACATAAAGAACTATTGGCGTAAAGGCTCACAGTTCATAACCGACGAGACTTTTATCAAACTTCGTGAAGTGTCTATTACATATGATATTCCTAAGTCATTCTCAAAGAAATGCAGACTATCATCTTCTTCTGTATCTCTTATCGGACAGAACTTGTTGTTATGGACCAAGGACTATAAGTTCGCCGACCCAGACCGTGCGACTGATGATCTTAACTCGCCTTCCGTACGCTATGTAGGTGTGAATCTTAAACTTGAATTCTAACATTTTAAGTAAGAAAAGAAATGAAAACTAGAACAAAATATATAGCAGGCTGTCTTTCAGCAGTGCTTATGCTTGCAGCCACAGGATGTGACGACAAGTTTAGCGACTATAACACCAACCCTAATGAGTCAACTAAGGTTACTTCAAGTATGTTGGCAACACAGCTTATACTGAAAACTAACCTGATTGCTACAAGAGGTGATTATAAAACGCAGGATATCCCTAAAGGATTCATGAAGGATGATATGCTTGGCAAATATATCATATGGAGTGAAAGTAATGATATCGACTTGCTGTACAACAAATTGGATCGTACTACCTTCTCGGATATGTCTATTCTTACCAATGTGGACAAGATGGTAAGTTTCGCTACCGATAAAAAAGCGAACGCTTATAAAGGATTAGGACATATACTGCGTGCATATAAGTTCTTCACTCTGAGTATGCGTGTAGGCGACCTGCCTTACTCTCAGGCCATGCAGGGAGAGAGTGATGTAAAATACCCTGTATACGATTCTCAGGAAGCTGTAATGGAAGGTATTCTTAATGAATTGGATGAAGCTAACGAGCTTTTGAAGGATGCCGGCTCATTTGACGGCGACCCTATATATAAAGGCAATTCAGAACAATGGAGAAAAGCGGCAAACGTTTTGGAACTGAAGGTGCTTATCAATCTTTACAAGAAGATGGATAACACTAACCTTAAGGTGAAAGAACGTATGCAGCAGATTGTAAACAACCGACCTCTGTTTGAATCGAATGACGACAACTGGCAGTTGGTACATTCTGATAAATCGGGCCAGAAGTATCCGTTCTATAAGGAAGGCAACAACTATAAGAATTTCCCATTTGTATCATCCATAGTCATTGATTCACTGAAGGCTTATAAAGACAGGAGATTATTCTACTATGCTAAGCCTATATCGAATACCACATTAGACGTTGACAACTGGGATGCGTATAAGGGTGTAGAACCTTCAATGATACATACTGATATACAGAAAGAAGTGCAGGCGGGTAATGCCTCAGCCATAAATGACCGATATATCAATATACCAGAAGGAGAACCAACTTATCTGTTGAGCTATAGTGAGATGAATTTCATATTGGCAGAGGCTGCCATAAGAGGAATAATTCAGGGCGACGCTCAGGATTATTATCAGAAAGGCATACGCGCTGCCATGAAGTTCACGGCAGACAATACACCTAACGACGAAGCGTATAATCATAAAATGCCTATCACTGATGCTTATATTAATGAATATTTGACTCAGCCGGAAGTAAGTCTGACAGGTAGCAATGAGCAGAAGATAGAAAAGATTATAGTACAGAAATATCTGTCTACTTTCCTTGAAGCTCCGTATAACGCCTTCTTTGAATACAGACGTACAGGTTATCCTAAGTTTATCATTAACCCTAAGTCGAACAGAAATGACCCTACCAGCAAGATGCCTTTGCGCTGGATGTATCCGCAGAATGAATACGATTATAATTCTGATAATGTGAAAGCAGCTGTTCAGAGTCAGTTCTCGGGTGTAGACGATAATAATCAGATAATGTGGATATTAAAATAATAATATTATAAATGAGAGCATTATTTCTCTGCATATTATCAGCCTTTTCTGTCCTTTGTTTTTCTGAGCAAAGGACAGAAATTCCTACTCCCCCATTCAAGCCTATTCCTGAATGGTTCGGCAAGGCAGTTATCTACCAGATTTACCCTGCCAGCTTTCAGGATTCTGATGGAGACGGCATAGGAGATATACCTGGAATCACTCGTCATCTGGATTATGTGAAATCAATAGGATGCAATACCATTTGGCTTAATCCTTGTTTCAAATCTCGCTTCCGTGATGGAGGATATGATGTGGTTGATTATTATCAGGTTGCTTCTCGGTATGGAACCAACAAGGATTTACGTGAGTTGTTCGACGCAGCTCATGCAATGGGTATGCATGTTATCCTTGACCTTGTGGCCGGACATACCAGTAATGAGAATCCATGGTTCATTCAATCACAGAAGGCTGAGACAAACGCTTATAGCAAACGTTATATATGGACTGGCGACTCGACGGTTTGTCCCACAAAATTCATCAAAGGAAAGTTTGAGCGCAACGGTTGCTATCTGAAGAATTACTTTGATTTTCAGCCTGCACTTAATTATGGATATGGAGAACCCGACCCTTCTCACCCTTGGGAAGAACCGGTAGATGCCGAAGCACCGACAAATACCCGTAAGGAACTTATGAGAATCATGGACTATTGGATGGAAATGGGATGTGATGGCTTCCGTATAGACATGGCAGGTTCTCTGGTGAAGAACGATCCGCAATTTACAGGAACCAAATATTTATGGAATGAAATACGTCGGCATTTCCAGGATAAATGGCCCGAAGGAGTTATGCTTGCAGAATGGGGACATCCTGAAAAGGCTAAAGCAATAGGATTCATGGCCGATTTTATATTCCAATTCGGTAAGGAAGGATATCGCGACCTCTTCTTTAATGAAACCGGAGTATATCGTCGAGATACTTGCTACTTTGACAGTCGCGGACTAGGAAACGCCTCGCGTTTTATAAATACACTAAACGAATGTCTGAAGGCTACAGGTGACGATGCATATATTTGTATCCCGACAGGGAATCATGACATACAACGTCTTAACTGTGGCAATAGAAAATCGAAAGAGGAACTGGAAGTGGCTATGACTTTTCTACTTACACAGCCAGCCATTCCTTGCATATATTATGGTGATGAAATAGGCATACGATATAAAGAGGGACTGCCGGATGTAGAAGGCAGTTGCGTTAAAAGCGGCAACCGTGCCGGAGCACGTACGCCGATGCTATGGGATACCAGCCGTAATGCTGGTTTCTCTACAGCACCCGATTCATGCTTATATCTTCCGTTATCATCAAATGGCGGAAAGACTAACGTAGCAGCAGAAAGCGCTGACAAGACATCGCTTCTGAATTATATAAAAACTTTACTTAGCATTAGAAACAATTACTATGCATTAGATATTAAAAGTGGTGTGGATTACATGGTTAAGGATTCATCTGCATATCCTCTGTGTTATATCCGCACTTCTTTTAAGAAAGAACGTCTGCTGATAATAGTAAATCCTTCAGGAGAAAAAAGAACGGTTTCTTATGATGTTCCAGATGTGTCTTCATGTAAGCTAATCATCGGCTGTGGAAGTAAGATAAAAGTCGGTATCAAACAATCTACCGTAAGTTTTACTGTTCCTCCCGTCTCGGCTGCTATATATGAAATATAAAACTGACAGACAAGTTTTTCTCGAATTATACGATTAAATATCAAAACAAAATGAAAAAGCTATTATTTATTATTCCTGCATTGTTTTTTCAAACGATGCAAGCACAACAAAAAGAGCCTCTTAAATTCAATGACAAAGGAGAATTTAAGATAGTACAGTTCACTGATGTGCATTTTAAATATAAGAATCCGGCTTCGGATGTAGCTCTTGAATGCATAGACCGTGTACTTGATGCAGAAAAGCCGGAGTTGGTGATATTTACCGGAGATGTAGTTTACAACTCCCCTGCCGATACCGCTATGATTACAGTTTTGAGCCATGTATCAAAGCGTAATATTCCGTTTGTAGTGACTTTGGGAAATCATGATGATGAGCAGAATCTTACAAGAGAGCAATTATATAATGTAGCACGGTCTGTAAAGGGTAATATTCAGCCCGATAACCAAACGGATTTCGTATTGAGAGTAAACTCAAAAGACAAGGAAGACGCTTTGCTTTATGTATTTGACAGCCACTCATATTCTAAACTTCCAAATGTAAAGGGATATGATTGGATTAAGGCAAGTCAAATAGAATGGTATCGCCAACTGAGCAAGAAAGAAACCTCTGCTAACAATAACAAGCCATTGCCAGCTCTGGCTTTCTTCCACATTCCGTTACCAGAATACGCCGAGGCTGCATCAACTCAGAGCAGTATTTTAAGAGGTGTAAGAATGGAAGCTGCTTGTTGCCCCAAATTAAACAGTGGACTTTTTACGGCAATGAAGGAACAAGGTGATGTTATGGGTATGTTCGTAGGTCATGATCACGACAATGACTATGCTGTGATGTGGTATGACATACTACTTGCCTATGGCAGATATACCGGAGGAAACACAGAATACAACCATCTTCCTAATGGAGCAAGGGTAATAGTATTGAAAGAAGGAAAAAGAGAATTCAACTCATGGATACGTGTACGCACAGGAGAGATTGAACAATCTACCGTTTATCCTAACAGTTTCAAAAAAGATGATTGGAGAAAACGTAAATTAGCTAAATGACATCAGAGCCATAAAGAAGGTTGACAGGAATGATGAATAATCCTTGAGTTCTGAACTATTACGCAGGTGCGTAAGACTTCTGGATAATAGGTTTCTGGCAGATTGATATTCCATATTCATAATCCGTGCTACATCTTTAAGCGGCAATTCCTGAATATAATACAAGTAGATTATTTCTTTCTGTCTAGGAGATAGACTGTCTATAGCCTTAATCAATTGGGAACGAACCTTAAGAGATTCATCATCCATCTTTTCTATGTGCTGAGAAGCGAATTTTACCTCTAATTTGAATTCTGGCATCTCCTCAAGATAAGAGAAACGAGACGAGCGTTCATTTAGCGAATGAAACAGCTCATGACGGAACGAAGCTAGCAGATAGCCGCTTGTGTTATGAACGGCAGCTAGCTTCTTTCTGTTTACAAAAATGTAGACGAAGACAGATTGGATGCATTCTTTTATCAAATCACGGTCGGTGGTATATTTCATGCCATAAGCCAGCATCTTATCGCTATATTCATTGAATAGTTTCTCGTAGCAGTCCTTATCACCGTTTTGTATACCCATCCACAGTTTTTCAGTAAAAGCATCCGTATTTTCTCTATCTGCGTTTATATTCTTGACAAAATCCATATCTACATTATTCAGCAACACGATTATTAAATAACGTGAGTTCGATATAAAGTTTAAAATAACTTGTTGAAAATTAGGAGAATAGCGATAACTTTATTAAATTTATAGTGCTCAATTATAACATTTAAACCATTACCGCTATGTTCTCCGAGGCTAAAGTTACTGAAATTTATTGTTTAACAGACGATTTCTGCAAAGAATTTGCAAAATATCAGGAAAATCATATGTTCTCCTGTTCTCAAAAGAATGGAAAGCATCGTAACAAACCCAACCGAATGAGTGATGCGGAAATTATGCTTATCATGATTCTTTTTCATTCCGGTGGATACCGATGTTTCAAGCACTTCTACCTAGAATATGTCTGTAAGCATCTGGCACATCTGTTTCCCAAAAGGGTGTCTTATAACCGTTTTGTAGAGTTGGAAAGGGAAGTCCTTTTTCCGATGACCATCTTTATCAAGACGGTATTGCTGGGAACGTGTACCGGTATCAGTTTTGTGGATTCCACTCCATTGCGTGTATGTCGTAACCAAAGGATACATATCCACAAGACATTTGAAGGACTGGCAACACGTGGAAAATGCTCCATGGGATGGTTCTTCGGATTCAAACTTCACCTGATTATCAACGATAAAGGGGAAATCCTCAACTTTATGTTTACGGCTGCTGATGTGGATGACAGGGAACCTCTGAAACAGGGATCATTCCTAAACAACATCAAAGGGAAACTATGTGCAGACAAGGGGTATATAGGCAAGACTTTGTTTGAGAACTTATTTTTGGACGGTATCCAGCTGATTACTAAAATCAAGAACAACATGAAGAATGTCCTGATGAACATTAATGACAAGATTCTGATTAGAAAAAGAGCGGTAATCGAAACTATAAATGACGAGTTAAAGAACATTGCACAGATTGAACATTCAAGACATAGGTCGTTCAATAATTTCATAGCAAATGCATTGTCAGCCATAGCAGCCTATTGCTTCTTTGAAAAGAAACCCGCCATTGAGGTCGAATTCGTCAATGACGGGCAACTAACTTTGTTCTAAATTATATCGAACTCACGTAAAACTTGACATATTATTTTCAATCGAGTGTCGGACACATTCACAGTCTGGCACTTTTTTATTTTCGAGTGAAGTTTGATATAAAATGTAGCATAAAAAAAGAAGAATAGATGTTTGGCTGATAGATGATTAATATATAAATTTGTGAAATGAAAGAATCAGAAAAAATATCAATTAACAACGTAAATGAGGTGGAAGTTTCCATTGATGACATCCAAAAGATAGAAAATGCCATATATACGATTAGAGGACAACAAGTTTTAGTTGACCGTGATTTGGCTATGCTCTATCAGGTTGAAACAAAGGTGCTCAACCAAGCGGTTAAGCGTAATATCGAACGCTTTCCTGAACGATTCCGTTTTCAGTTAACTAAAGAAGAAACGATAGAACTGGTCACAAATTGTGACCGGTTCAAATTGCTCAAACATTCTTCAGTCTGTCCTTATGTGTTTACAGAACAAGGGGTGGCTATGTTGTCAACTGTACTGCGTAGTGCCACAGCGGTAGAAACTAGTATTAAAATTATGGACGCATTTGTTGCTATGCGACATTTTGTGAGTTTTAATGCTCAGTTGTTTCAACGCTTGGAAACCATCGAATATCATCAGTTGGAGATGAAGCGTCGTCAGGAGCAGACGGAAAATCGTATAGACGAAATCTTCGATAAGATAAATAAATCAGATATGCCACAGCAAGGTGTATTCTATGACGGCCAGATTTATGATGCTTATACTTTTGTTGCCGGCTTGGTTCGTATTGCTGAATGTCGAATTATACTTATTGACAACTATGTGGACGATACGGTATTGACATTGCTCAACAAGCGTAATAGTAATGTAGCAGCCTATATATACACTGACCGCATAAGCCGTAATCTACAATTGGATATTGACCGTCATAATTCACAATACTCACCTATTATGGTCGGGATATATCGTATGGCTCATGACCGTTTCTTGATTATTGATGATAAAGTATATCATATAGGTGCTTCCATCAAAGATTTAGGCAAAAAACTCTTCGGCTTTTCTTTGATGCAGGAATTGACAGCAACAGAACTTCTCACTAAGATAGGATTATAAAAGGAAAAGATGATGGTATAGATATACAAAACAATGTATAATTATCATTTTCAGTAAAAGACCACGGCGTTTAAAAAAAACGCGGTGGTCTTTTGACTTAAACACCGTCGTCTTTTTT
>ERZ808043.94-NODE-94-length-16909-cov-7.091968_pt1 | contig 16909 bp, 21 predicted proteins | sample MGYA00380194_ERZ808043 | MGnify/ENA primary metagenome ERZ808043 (study PRJEB31490, sample SAMN06133370) | cow dung metagenome | isolation source: H3 | host: cow | place: China: Chengdu | collected 2015-05 ...
ATGCTTTCCTGCATATAAGCAGGTAGGCTTGCATATAAAGATACCCATTCCACGGGATTATACGGCGCGTTCTCACGGATCGCGTCGATTATTTTTTGCTCGTCCCCGGAAAGAGCGGAAGAGTTTTCCGTTCGGTAAACGGAGATGTTTCCGAAGTCGTCGCTGTTGCCTATAAGAAAATCCACGCTACATTGAAAAAAATTTGCCATTCTTATTAACATTTCGAGCGATGGTTCGTTGATTCCGTTTTCGTGATTTGCATATACTTGACGACTAACGCCAAGTATTTTTGCCATTTCTTCTTGAGTTTTTTCGTTTTCTAATCGTAATTCGCGTAGGCGTAACATAAAAACTGCCCCTTTTTTTCTACATTATAGCAAATTTTTCTTGCAAAACGCTTGACAGGCAAGAAAAACTTGCGTATAATAATAAAAAAGCAAGATTTTCTTGCATTTGCTCAAATGAAAGAAAATCGTGCGAAATTGGGCAGGTTTTGCAAGCCCTGCGCGGAGATAAAAGGGGAATTTATGCAAATCATAATCGGAATTGCAATTGGAATCGCTATATCTTTCGGAACGATTATAATTTTTCGGCTTATTGGTCGGATAAAACTCCGAATTATAAGAAAACGCAACGAACGCTATTTAAAAGATCAAATCTTCTGCACGGGCAGTCTTGGGTTGCCACGTTATAGAGAAGACGGATCCTATATAGGTCCAAAATCGTTGCTCGTAACGAATTATGCATTAGAAGCGGAGCGTGAATATTCCGAATGTATGAATTGCGAGATTGTAAAAGCATTGAAAGATGAGTATTTGCCGATAATAAGCGGTTTTATGGACGATACGGAAGCGCAAGAATGCAATAGATTTCTTTGCGAGATGACGGACGAGATTTGCAAGTCGTGTGAAGATTATTTAAAAAATTTCGAATGTCCGGACAAAGAACCGTTGGGGGCTTTATGAATTTTGAAAATATGAGGTTAGAAAGATTTATCAGAATCGAAGCTCGTCTGCAAAGAAAAATTCAAAAACTGATAAAAAAGGGCGTATTAAAATTTGGGCGGGGAGAATTTTGTTCTATTTTAGAAAAAGCACTAAACGAGGAAAAAATCGTTTCACGGCTCGTTTCACTGATAGAAAAACATTCGGGTAAAAATCAAAATCAGGCATAAGGTATTGACTCCTAATTTGGCACAAGGGCGAGTGCGTGTAAGAAGCGATCGCCCTTCCGCCAAAGGGAGAAGAAAACGGCAATAGCCGCGGAAGCGGTGAAAAATAAAAAAACTTGGAGGGTTAAGGTTATGGCAAAAAACAGGGAAATTTTATTTCGCGGTAAAGCGAGAAAAGCAGACGTTTGGTTCGAAGGCAATCTTATTCGAATCAACAACGGTGAATGTGAGCGCGTTTGGATCAAGAGTATCGATTCAAAAACAATCGAAGGCGCAGAAGTAGATCCGAAAACCGTCGGGCAATACACCGGGAGAAAGGATAAGAACGGAAGAAAGATTTTTGACGGCGATATCATCAAACTTTCGTGGGTTGATTCTGATGGTGATTCGGGTCAAGAAATTTTTGTATCGGTTTATTCCGAAGAACATGCGGCATTTGTCCGTAGAGTTCTACTCAATGGAGAGTTTTTGCGCGATGAAATGTTATCGCAGGAAGAGCTCAACGATGATAACGCTGAAATTATTGGCAACATATTCGATGATGCGTGGAACGGCGTAGGGGGGCGAAATGATTCGAACGAATTTATTGCCGAATAAAGCGCAGGAAAAAACGACAAGAACGCAGCGAAAGGCAAACGCGGTGGAAGAGATCTGTTTAAACTGCACGCTACCGCCTTGCAACGGTACGTGCAAACGGTACGCTGAAGAAAAAAGAAAATTGTTAAAAAGGAGTTAAGGTAGAAAAATGGAATTTTTATATGTGTTTTATTGTATTTTTACGCTTCTGATTTTTTTAGTTCTAGTTTGTTTCGCAGGGAAGGCATTAGTCCAAAGTATAGGAGATGCGTCGAGCAAGCGGAAGAGCGAGGAAGCAAAACACTATGACAAATTAAAACGAGTTTTGCAAAAATCAATTCAAAAGATAGGTTCACGATATACGATCCAAAATTTGAGAATAGCGTTTTTTCACGTGGACGGCTTGGAAGAATTAAGGAAACAACTTATTGAACAGGAAGAGTTTAAGAAAAAAAATTTAAAGCTTGAATTAGAATTGGGCGAAAAAAATATACAAATCGCGCGTCTTGAAGACGAATTGGAGAAATCAAGATTGAAAAATATGAAAATCGAATGCCTTGGAGAAGTAGCGGAAAAAGCAAAGGCAAGAAATGAAAATTCGGATAATGGGAACGCTTGACGAGTGCCACGTAGCGACGGCGTATTATCGGAATCTTGAAAAAGATCCAAACGTGAAATGCGTACAAGTGCGCAATCCCTACGCAAACAGGGGAAGCTCCACTGTATATCGCGTTTACGTAGAAATCGAGTATCATTCCATAATTTTGGAAACGGCAACGGCGCGTGCGCCGCTACCGTGTAAGGTGAAACAGTTAAAAGGCACGTCCTGAATGTGGTTGCGTTAGCGCGACGCTAGGGGGTTCAATTCCCCCACGGGACACTTTAACCCCAAAGCCGCTACAATATTGCCGTATTGTAGCGGCGCGGAAAGGGTTAAGGAAGAAAAAATTAAGGGTTAAGGTAAAAAAATGAATAATAATATCATCAAAAGCGACAAAGACGTCGCGTTAGAATTTGTTGGCAAGGTACGTGGCTATTTATCGGACGTTTCGCATTCGTTCTTCAAGATTGGATACGAGCTGCACAAGGCGCAGCAAGGACAACATTTCAAGGCGTTGGGCTATGAAAGTTTGGAAGATCTCGCAGAAGACGCTTTCGGATTTTCCAAAACCACGATGTACGATATGCTCAAAGTTTACGCAGCTTGTCGTAGTCGGTTTGTGGAAAGCGAAATGTGCGAAGCATATAAACCATATTCATTCAGTCAGTTGGCGGCAATGCGGAATGGACGCTTTGCAAATCCGTATTGTCTTACCGAAAGGCAACGCGTAAAGCCTACGGACAGCGTGCGAGCGATTAAGAAGTACGTATCTTTTTTTAACAAATACACGGACAAGCATTCGGGCTATCCGAGCGTAACGTTGCAAGAATGGCTCAAACAGGAAGAAGAGCGGCAAACGGAGCTGGAAGGCTCGGAACAGTTGCGGCTCGGCGAGCTTGTCGAAGAAGAACCGGAAGAACAGGACGAAAAACCGGGCGAAATTTTCCGAACGTCCGAACTGCAAGAAGTCGCGGAAGAAGAATCGGAAATCGAAGATTTTGAAGAGATCGAAGAAGAAACACCGTACGCAGAACAAGACGAAACAGAAAACGTTTCCCGTGAAACGGAGATCGAAACGCAGCGATATACGTTTGAGAACAGGGATAAAATTCGAGCGTTTTATGGGGACTATAAAAATTGGGATCATTCTATGTTTTTAACTATGTGGTTAAAACTTTACAGATATGATTTCCGAAACGGTATGCGTGTGTTTGCAGTGGAGAGTACGAGTTGCAAAGACATAGAGAATATGACGCCGCACGAAAAAAAGGTTCGGTACTTTTGGGGCGACGGGAAATGCCCCTACGAAGTGTCTGTGCTTGATATGGAGCGATATATCGCTAAAATCAAGGACGAGCTGTAAGGCAGGGGGTGCGGATATGGAAATTATTGTACATCAGATAATCACAGGAATTATGTATTTGTTTATATTAGCAGGTTTAGCCTTATCCGTATACGTCGTGATCGCGTCGTTCAATCCGAAAAGTATGTGGTACGGTGGCGAGAAAGTATATTACCATTGGGAAAAGGAAGACGCCCAAAAAGCGAAAACGGAAGAAAAGCGGCGGAAAAATAGAAAATGGTTTGAGTGGTGAAAAAATGGAAGAGCAAGAGAAAAAGCCCGTTCCAAACGTGGCGAAGGTAGTCAAGCCCGTACAAGCGGAGCGTAAACCGACGAAAGAAGAACAGTTACAAATCAAGCAAGCGGAATTTGAAAAGAAGCAACGCGCGGAACGTGAGCGGGTACAGGAGCTTCGCAAGAAGATGAAAGCCCATACTGTTGAAGAAGTGGCACTTGAAAGAGAAAACAATTTGTCCGATGAAACGGTCGCACGGACGGAAGAAGACACCTCCATTGAAAAAACCATACCCGAAGCGGAGATTGTGGCGTATAGCGCGAAAAACAAGCGTGAATATCAACGCAATCTCTGCCGAAAGTATGGGATCAAGCGTAAAACATTGCAAAACGCGATTGAAGAAGCGAAAAAGATGTTTGTGGCGCGGCTCACGGTGAATTATAACTCAAAAATAGTGGTAGCAATTGTAGATCTCCTTGAATTTGGCGACATTTAAGGGCGATTTTGAATGATAGACGAACAATGCAATTTTTTAATAAGGGTAAAAAGGATGAAAAAAATCAAAAAAGAGCTTGAAAAAGCTTTAAAAAAGTTGTCGACTTTAATACACGTGAATTCAGACAACTTGATGAAATTAAGCAACGAAGAATGGGCGAGTGCGGCAGGACAAAGGCTTGTGCGTGAAACGAATTATTTAGCGCAAAGCGAAATTTACCTGCGCGACACGATCACGTGCCTAAACTTTGCTGAAAAAACAAGATCCTTAAGCGTTGGCGATTGCGCCAACGAGTAAAGATACAATCTCGCGTATGCGAGAAGCATTGTTCGTCGGGACGGGAAAAACAAAAACCCTTTTATCCCCGTCCCTATCATCAAAAAAATCGCGGAAGCGAAAAAAGGAGATAAATTTTATGGAAAAGAAGAAGTGGGCAAAAATTGCGATCGGTGTGGTCGCAGGTGTGTTGGCGATTGGTGCATTCGTAGCAATTTCGCGTAGTGCGGACGACGACGAGAGCAAGGTCTTGAACGGCTGGGCGTATCAAACGTGTAGGTTAGACGATACGACAGGCAAAAAAGACGAAGACGACAAGAGCGGTATTTCGACGAAAGATTTCTATGAAATCGAACAGCTTCAATCGATTAAACGTACGGACGAAGACGAAGGAATTGAATGTTACGTCAACCTTTACGACAATGGTAAAACGTTTATAGAAGCCGTCTTAATGACGGACGAGTTTACGACGGAAGATGTTTCCGCGGCAGTGGAAATGGGCGCGGTGTATTTCAAAATGGAAATCGTAGACACCGACGATGACAAAATTTCGTTCTTGGAACAATTCGGTTTATCGGATAAAATCGAAGTAACACTCAAAGCGACGGATAAGGAGTAAGGCAATGGCAAAGACAAAGCAAAAAACGAGTTGGTTATATATTGCGCTCGGCGTCGTTGTCGGACTTGGCGCGATCATGGGCGCAGTCAGATTATTTTCTAAGGACGAAGGTGTAGATCGTTCAGAGCTTGGCGTTAATATGCAAACAGCAGGTGTTAACGTGGAAGGTTACGAGCTAATGCTCGCCTACGACGACGCGGACAAAATCCTTGACATTTGCCGATCGGCAATGGAAGATTTAGATTCAGAGAAGATTCAACCGGGCCACTCTTATCAATTTGACGTGGAATACGGTAGTTCAGTATCAGAAATGGGTTTAGTAGTTTCATTGGCTTATGACTACGGACACACTGCTGAAGACGATAAGCTGGTCGTTTTAGTTATATCAAATCCAGAAGAAACAGATATACCAGAAACCATTATTACGGTGGACAAATCAGGGATTTCAGGACAACCAACGGGCTATGTTCTTTCTAATTCCATAGATCCAGGTGCAGGGCTTTGGGTCTACTCCACGGAGTCATATAAGGTTGTATTTGGGGATAGAAATCGCAGCCATAATTTTATAGACTGCGGGGAAGCAAATACCTATATGCCCAAAGAAATTGTCAAGCTTGTACGTTTGGTGGCTCCTGCGGCGTAAAACGCAAAGGAGAAAAGTGAGATGAAAAAGACAATCCATTTAAAAAATTTAATTGCGCTTTCTATCTTCCTGTATTTTTTATTGTCGTTGGTATTGCCAATATTTTCGGCGACACCGACGACGGTTTGCGCGCCTTTAACGGCGCAAGCGGAAGAAAAGGTTGACGTTTCCAAGTTGCAACGATGGGATGAGAATTACGAATGGGTGAACGGCGCGTCAATTGGTCGGAACGACTCTGCCCCTGACGAATTTCGATACATAAAATTTCGTTTTGAAATCACGAATCCGGATATATTTCATTTAAACGCAACAAAAAAAGGCGGCGGCGACGATCGCGCGACGTACGAGTTCACGATTTACCGTGAATCCACGCAAGGCGCGACGCCGATTTATCAAATCGGTATTCTGAGTACGTACGGCTCATTTTTCGTAGGACACAAGCGCGTGGCGTTTGAAAACGTTGAATCTGATTCCACGTTCCGTCCCGGCGAAATCAGTTTTTTACCTGATATGTCGAAGAGCGATAAAGCTCGTGTGATTCTTAGTGCAGAAACGGTCGCAACGGCTAACAAGGAAAGCAAGCAATTGTATGAAGCCGCGAAAACGGTGCTAAAAGACGAAATCGGGTACACGTTGGATTATGCGGTGCTGGGCGACAATGCAAGTGAGCCGTTTTTTGCAGCCGAACAAGACGGTGTGCCGTATCTTGACATAATTCTTACGGTCAATTCCCCCACGACAGAATATTTTGTCACTGCGAAATCTCAAATCCGCTGGTATGAAAAGACCGTAGAAGTAAAAGAAGACACGTTTTTATCGAGTATAACAGGCTCGCTTGTCAGCTGGATGTTCAAAAAAACGGTACAGAAGGAGATTTACACGGGCGAAGAATACGACAGCCTGATTAAATCCCCGACGCGCAGCGTAAAGGGGGTTTTGGAAAATATGCAGGCTGCGGGAATGTTAGAAACGGAAATCACGTCGGAAACGGCACGGGTGCAGGCGTTGAACATTATCAATAACACGACGAATGAAATCGTGAACGTTTCCTATTTACAGCAAATCGGAAACACACCGTTTGCAAAGAAGGTGACGAAGAAAGTGACTGTTCCCGTAGTAAGCGGCAAAATTTACTACGACGACGTTTCGGCAGCGCTTGGCGGTGAAAGTTTAAACTGCTTAGGGGCAAGCGTAAACGGATTTGTGCGGGATAGTTACGGCGATTATACCGCCGAATATCTTTCGAGTACGCGCGTGGAGGCAAAGACGGTGGACGGAAATCGGACGGATTACTTCTTGAAATTAGGTAAAACGTTCAGGGGATTTTATTCTGAAATCGAAAGCGAAGGCGCATTCAACGATGGGGTATACGAGAATATGCTTAACAAGATAAAACAAACGTATCCTGCCGTTACGAATTACACGGACACAACGCTTTACGGGTTGTGGGGCTACGTAGTCGTTCCAGAAACGACGACGCTTCATTCGTTGTTCAAGGATATATTCCAAACACCGACGGAATGGAGTGGTTCGCTGTTTGATTACTCAATCAAAGGCAATCTTTCGGTGGACACGTACACGGCTTTGTTAAACGAACACGGCTATTCGTGGTTAGAAACAATCTGGCAAACGGTATTTACAGGTGTCACAAACGGTTTTTCGTTGCCTGCAACGCATTATTTATTCTGTGCGGATCCTAAAAAGCCTGAAGTGAATATCGGTGAAAACGGCGGTGAGCTGGGCGACGAAAGCGGCGTGATCGTGGAGAAGCTCGAAGAAGTAACTAAGGTTGCGATTGAAAGTACAAACAAAGCTACAGAAGAAGCTTTTCGGACGGTGCGCATGTTGATCGCTACGGTGTTGATTATTGCGGCAGGCTTCGCGATTACATACGGTATCATTCGATTGAAGAAGTACAGCAATGGGTAAATTCTGGGAAATTATCGGAAAATTAGCACTTTATGCCTTGATCGCGCTTGCGATCTGGTATCTGATATGGACAATGGGGCAAGCTTTAAATGTATATCAACAGTAAGCAGAGAAAACGAGAACGGATATTTTTAGTCATAACGATTGGCGCGATCGTGTGTTCGTTGCTGTTCTCGTTTCTCCGCTTTTCCGCTGTTTTTGGACGTATGCTCGAAGCGGTGAAAGACTGCGTACTGTCTGTGGCGTATTACGCGCTTTTCCCGTATAAGCTGGAAACGTTGGTGAATCCGACGATCGGGATTCTGCCCGAAAACATAGAAACGATCCTACCGTTAACGATTGCTCAATTTGAGAAGCTTATGAAAGTTTACGGTGAGCTTCTCTTTGATGAAAGCAATTTCAACGTATATCTGGCTATGGTATGCAATAAGATTGCGGACGGTAGTCTGCTTATAATGCAGCTGCTAATACCCGTGCTTTGTCTGTGTTGGATCATGTTTTTATTATATCGGGACGTGGACAATCACCGGGGACAAGACTCCAAGCCTTTACAGATTTTCAAGTGGGTTGAAAGCAAAACGTTCACGCCTATGGGGCGCAGCGTGCGAAAATTTTGCAAGTGGTTTTCGCGGCAAAAATGGTTACGCCGTGCGCTGGCTTGTGTATGGCTTTATAATCTGAACGCATTAACGATCGCAACGGAAACGCTTTCTTGGATGTTGTATTTTTGTTTAACGTTCGATATAAAAGCAACGCTCGTGTGGCTTGCGAAAGTAGGCGCGGATTTAACGGTTTCGATATTCTTTCTTCCTGCGTGGGTGTGGGCGGTTCTCGGGCTTTACATATTCAACGTATGGAGAAATCACATCGGCTTTAAACGCATTGAAAAAGGGATTGAACAGAACAAGAAATTTTTAGTTGAACACCCGGGGGCGAAATTTGTAACGGGCAAGCAGCGCTCGAATAAAACGTCGCTGATAACGCAATGGAAGAAAATTATCGAAGAGAAGATCTTTCGTCCAAAGGCGCTTGAAAAGTTTACGATACGAAGCAAGCAATTTTCTGATTTTTGCTGGGCGGAATACGAGTATTTTCTTAAAAATGCGCGCAAAGCCCATAAGCTCCACACGAACGCAAGTGTGCGTGAATTGATAACGTTCCTGCGTTGGGCAGACGCGAGAGATAAAACGTTTTCGGGAAGCCAACGTCGGACGGTGCGCCGCTATTTAAAACGGCGGTGGGGTTATAACTATGATGGCTACTGTTTCGGATATAAGCCCAAAGGCGTATTCAACGACGGCTTGCAATTGCACACGATATATGACGCTTTGGAAAACTACGGAAAAGCGTTTTATATTTACAATCACAGAACGCCGCTTGACATATCGAATTATCCGATTCGCTCGGATTTTGAGATAGAAGACAAGGGGAATTTTCCCGAATTTAAAAGCAATCTGGGCAAGAACATTTCCACACAAGCGTCAATGAAAGCGACGAAGTACGGGCACCGTATGAATTGGGACGCGTTCCGCTTGGGTGAGCAATTCGAGCCGAACAACGACGAAAACAACGCCGTGGAATATGGCATTGGCGTATCAATGGAGCACGCCAAGGAACGGAAAAACCAAATCACGAAGCGCAGTGTGGAGAAAAGGAACGGAGAGCCGAATCAGGACAACGATTTCCACGAGCTTGACGTAAAGATTCGTGGACACGTTGCGACGGTAGATTTCTTTAACTTTTGGGATTGGCTGTTTGATGATCAACGTGCTGGCTCGCTGGGTGCGGACAATCGGAACTTGACGACAAACGTTCAGATCAAGAAAAGCGGAAAAGAGAAATCGTATAAACCATTTTTTGCGTTGGAAGAAGCTTTATATTTAACGGCTACGGCTATATACGACAAAGTGTATTATTTTATTCGAAAAAACAAAGGCAAGAACACGCTTTTGGTGTATTTAATGCAGAAGCTTTATATTCCGCTTTTTTCGTTCTATATACGCAATTTTAACGTGTTTTGTTATCGGAACATGGAATTAAAAGTGTCGGACGGATCAGACGATCAGACATTAAACGAAGCGTTGAAGTTACCGCTCATTTACTTGGTGGCGTATAGATTTAGCTTTACGACAGACGGTTTAGGCGATTTCTACTACGCAAAGGTTAAGAAATCGAGCAAGAGTTTGAACGACATTCCGCAGTATAAATCAATTCGAATGAGTTTTGCGGAAATGATGCAACAAAACAGTTACATGATCAAAGATATGACGAAAGCGTTTGACGGACAATGGAAGGACAAAACAGAAGGAGAGTGAAAAATGTCAAAGGGAATTAAAATAGTATGCATAATTATTTGTTGCCTGTTTTTAGTGGGCACAATGGGAGCAGTGTTTCGTGTAAAGAACGAAACATCGAACGATAATAAACCTTCCATGGAGAATAGCGGAGAAATAACGCCTGACGAAAACGGCAACTACCCCTATTATTTGGGTGAATGTACAGTATTTGAAGATGACAATATTTATATTAAACCTGAAAAAGCGACTGTAAAGGTAGGCGATAAGTTTAGATTGAACGTGGTTTCAAAAAATAATAGCACGATTACATATGGTGCTTTTGACCAAAATGAAGGGGTTTTAGATGTTGATGAGCGCGGGAATGTAACCGCGCTTGGCGTAGGGACAGGTATGATTTCAATTACGATTCCCGAGCATTTATATCTAATCAAGATAACCGTGGAAGAGGCGTAGTTTGACAACGACATTCAAATTCCTTAATTAGCCTTGCGCGTATAACGCGCAATAGTTTTTCGGGTTTCCGTCGCGGATTTTGAAAAAGACAAAGCGAAAGAATGGGAAAAACTTGTTTTCCCTTTTCGTCTTTGGTCTTTTCAAAGCCGCGCCCCGAAAAACAAGTCGGGCGGACGAAGAATTTTGTAAAATAACGCCGTGAGAAACGCGCGCCTTTTCATATTCTTGAATTTTTCAAACTTGTTTTGAAAAATTCAAGCGAAGCAAGGAAAAACGCGAAAATTATGGTAAAAATGGCAGTAAAGCTCGAAAAAATCGGGCGTCAAAATGAAAAATCAATCGAAATTCTGAAAGATCTTGCAGAACAGCTCGGTGACGGCGTTGGACGTGTCGAATTTAAAGACATTGAAAAGCGAACGAAGATTCCCCGGGCAACGATCAGTAGTACGGTGAAACGTATGATCCAAGCAGGCACGGTGGAACTCATCGGTGACGAGCTTTCCGTGCGGAATTCGATTGTTTGGTATGAAGAAGCATAAAAACAAGGGGATATACGGATATGACAAAGAAAAAAAATGTATTCAAAATCATTGGCTTGGTGCTTGTATCGCTGTTTTGTTTCGGTGCCTGCGTTTCTGTGTTTAGGGGGAAATCCCAAACGCAGCCGCAACAGCAAACGCAAACGGAAGCAAAGACAGTCAATGAAGCGTGTGAAAGCGCAAGTGGCGCGTTTTCTTTAAAATTACGCGGCGAAAAAGAGTTGATAGTATCGGAAGAAGAGAAAAACACGTATCTTGGCGGCGAAAAGACGGAATCGATCACGATCACCGGCGGAACGATTAACGTAACGGGCGGAGAACTTGCCGTGATCGAAGCGGCAAACGCAGGAACGCTGACGTTCAAAAGCGTAACGATCAAGGATAAAACGGAGAATAGTCAAAGGGTGGCTTATTGCAATTATATCCGTTTTAGCGGAAAGCTTCGTTTTGAAAATTGCACGATAGATTCGATCTATCTCAAAAACGGCGCGCAAGCGGAATTTATCAATTGCACGTTCATATCGTCCACGTCGCAGTGGTATTCAGTTTGGGTGGCGGACGGCTCGGCGCAGTTTAAAAATTGCAAGTTTACGGGCTATCGTGGTTTAAAGATCAATGAATTTGAAAAAGAAGACGTGTTAAACGTTAGCATTAACGGTTGTACGTTTGACAATCTTTCGGAAAAGCCCGGCGTGGTAATTGGGAAATTTCTCGTAGATCCGTTGAACGGTGTGATTACGATCACGAATAATCGATTTATCAACTGTCAGCCTTGGGACAACGTCGGAAGTATTGAAGGCGTAGACGGAATATATGAATCAGATATATTGACGAGCGAGCTTAACTTCACGCAGGAAAACAACGTCTTGGAATTTACGGAATAGAACATGGGCGAATTAAAGGAATTTTGAAAAGGAGATAAAAGGGATATGGAAGCGGTGAAAAAACAAAACGTAGGGTTCATAATGCGTCCCTATTCGTTTTTTCAATCCAAGAACGGACACAAGCCAACGAGCAAGGAAACGCTCGTAAAAGGCGTTGCGTACTCGTTCGGGCGCGGCGATAACGTCGCGCGCTTCGGATATTCCACGTTCAAAGAAAAGCTTAACGTGTCCCGTTCATCAGCGGCACGGAAGGTGGCTTTAATGAAGAACGATCCTTTGTTTAAAGTAACGCGCAAAGGCGGTTCTTGCACGGAATACGAGTACATAGGCGAGAAGGACGCCTGCGGACATGTCCGTTCGGAATACTTCTTTTTTACAACGAAATTCAAAATCTACGGCGTGGAGCGTCTTTTGACGTGCGCCGAAATCGACGTGCTGTCATTGATCTACACGCACACGTTGTCCAAGCAGGGCTACTACGAAGGCTCACTGCGTGCTATTTCGGAAACGATTAACAATGGCAAAGAAACGGTTCGTCTTGCGATTGCTGTGCTTTTTAATGCAGATTTAATCTCGCGTCCGATAAAAGGCGTGAACGGTAGTGGCAAAAGCCGTTTTTGCGCAAATTTGAAGCTCCTGCGCAAGACAAAGCGCGCCGAGCAAAAGAAAATTAAGGCTGCAACCGTGCAGGAAAAACCGTTGCCAAAGGCGATCGCGGATGTGAATGCCCGGGCGGACATCAAAGCGTATTATGACAAAGCGCGCGAACGGGCACAGCTTCTCGCTTTACATAACGAAGAAAAGGCGAAGAAAATTCCGCGATTTATGGACGTTTCCAAGCGGTTGCGAATGATCGAACTTGAATGTGCTCGCGCCGAGCTGGAAGGCGATTCAAAGCGCATGCAAGCGTTATGTAACGAAAAAGCACGTTTGAGCGGCGAGCGTGAAGCGATTCTATCGAAAATTGGCTTGACGGTGGACGAACTCGAAGCGAAGCATTTCTGCAAATGCAAGAAGTGTTTCGACACGGGATATACGCCAGGGGGCGCGCAATGTGATTGCTACAAAGCAGGGGGCGCGCTATGAAACGGCGAATAGTAGGCAAGGTGTAATTGGATAAAAAACAAACAAGCGCGGTGATCGCGCTATTTGTCGTGTAAGAAATATGAAAAAGAAGGGCAATCCCGACGGAAAAAACGTCGGGATTGTTTTTTTGCGTTTACTGTATATATTCTGAAACTTTGGTATGCTCAAAAGTTGGGGTGTAAGTGTGTTCAGAAATGGTACAGTAGCTATACTATTATATAGCTAAAAGATATTTAAAAGAAAATAATATGCGCGCGCATATATGCGTGCGCGCGCGTGTGTAAAACGGTTTTGTTTTATATGCCGGGAACGTCAGCGTGACGTTCCCGTGAGAAGGCTTGTTTTAAAACAGGGGAACGTTCGAAGTGCAGCTACATGTAACAGTCGCAAGAAAGGCTGGTAAATAAGTAGTACCGCCCGATCGGCGAGTTCGTGCAGTCCGAACGTTCGGAAAATTTGTTAAAAATGGCGTGTAAAGTAGTGGGGCGTACGTGGGTTTTTTCTGGCAAGAATTGCTAGAAGCCTTTATTTATAAGGGGTTGCGCCGTTTGGTGGCGAGCTTCAATTCCTGTCGACCGCACCACGAAAAAGGAAATCTCAAACGAGATTTCCTTCTTTGTTTTACTACATTTTCCATAGGACATTCGTGTTAAAAAATAAAAAATAAAAAAATTTTTTCAGAAAACCTCGTTAAAACGCTTTACAACTTTAACGTAATCAGGTACAATATATCTACTTTAGTTCGATAAAGTGTTAAAGTTAAAAAAATTTTAGGAGAGTTATTATGAAAAAATTATTTGCGAGAATTTTGGGTGGCACTTTGGCGGCGGTTAGTCTCTTTCCTTTTGCGTCTTGCAACGCAAAAACGATTACGATTGGCTATACCGATTATCCGCCGATGAACTACGAGAACGAAGCGGGCGAATTGGTAGGTTTTGATACCGAGCTTGCAAAAGCCGTATTCGAGGATCTTGGATACAAGGTGCGTTTCAAACTTATCGATTGGGCGAACAGATACACGGAAGTAAATTCTGGCACGATTGATTGTATTTGGAACGGTTTCACCGCGAACTGCCCGGACGACGACGGGGTTGAACGTGCGGACAAGGTAGATTTCACCTACAATTATATGACAAACGCGCAATGCATTTTGCGGTTGGATACAGCGGTGGACGTTACGGATAAAGCACAATTTGAAGGGAAATCTATCGCGTACGAAGCAAGCTCTGCCGCAGAAAGTTTTGTTGCGGATATTACGGGCGCGAACCTTAAAGCCGTTACTTCGCAAATGGACGCGGTAAGAGAAGTAAACGCGGGTACGGCACAATACGCTGTCGTGGATTTATTGCTTGCGAAATCGATTGCAGGTCAGGGAGATTTCTCGAAAATCGTGATTAACCAAGGCATTGAAATTGCAGCGGAATATTATGCAATCGGATTTAAGAAAGGCAGTGATTTGACGGCGAAAGTCAACGAAAAGTTGGTGGCGTATGCGGCGAACGGTAAGTTGGCGACGTTGGCGAAAAAATACAATTTGAGCAGCCAAGTGATCACTGATTATAGCGATCAAATCAAGTAATTATTAAGGAATTTTATAATGGAATTTATCACTGTTACGCAAAGCCTTTTCGAAGGCTTTGCGGTTACTTGTTTATTATTTGTTTTAACTTTACTTTTTTCTTTGCCGTTGGGACTTTTAATTTCCTTTGGCACAATGAGTAAAATAAAGGCGATAAAAGGGATTTTTAAAGTATTCGTTTGGGTAATTCGCGGTGTGCCTTTGATGTTGCAGCTTTTTATCGTATATTATTTGCCCGGTATGCTCTCGCCTACGGGGCTTAATCCTTTTGGGAAAATAGACAATTATATCTATTTCAATTTTGGAATTGACAACGGCGGTGCGCTGCTTGCGACTCTTATCGCTTTTATCATTAACTACGCGGCTTACTTTTCAGAAATTTTCCGTGGCGGGATAGAATCTATCCCCAAAGGACAGTATGAAGCGGGGCAAGTGTTGGGTATGACGAAGGGGCAAATTTTTAGAAGAATCGTTTTGATGCAGGTTGTAAAACACATCATACCGCCTATCAGTAACGAAGTGATTACGCTCGTCAAAGATACTGCGCTTGCAAGGGTTATCGGGGTTATTGAAATTATTAAAAAGGCGGATATGTTTGCAAGCAAAGCGATTATTTGGCCTTTGTTCTATGCAGGCGCATTCTATTTGTTGTTCGTAGGGCTTTTGACAATCCTTTTCAATTTTATCGAGAAGAAATTATCTTATTATAAGGTGTGATATGGCGTTTTTAGAAGTAAAGGATATAGTGAAAAATTTTGGCGATACGCAAGTTTTGAAAGGTGTTTCGTTTGAAATGGAGAAAGGGGAAGTATTTTCCGTTATCGGGTCTTCTGGGAACGGCAAAACCACGCTTTTGCGTTGTTTGAATTTTTTGGAAATTGCAGACAGCGGTAGCATTACGGTAGACGGAGAGATTATTTTCCCGATTGCCGAACCCAAAAAGAAAAACGCTTCTCACAAGCGTTTAACGTTTGGTATGGTCTTTCAAAATTTCAATTTATTTCCGCAATATACGGCGTTGCAAAACGTAACGCTTGCCATGGACGTGAAAGCGGAAAATTCGCTCAAAGAACAAAAACTGCCGCGCGCGCAAAAGAAACGCGAGTTGAAAGAAAGGCGCGAACAAAACGTGGAAACGGCAAAACAGCTATTGACTCGCGTTGGGCTTGCGGATAAAACGTCTAATTATCCGTGCGAGCTTTCGGGCGGGCAACAGCAACGTGTGGCAATCGCGCGTGCCTTGGCGCTCTCTCCCGATATTTTATGCTTTGACGAACCCACTTCCGCTCTTGACCCAGAATTGACGGGGGAAGTATTGAAGGTTATCAAACAGCTCCGTGACGAGGGTAGAACTATGCTGATTGTAACGCACGAAATGGAGTTTGCGAAGAACGTATCGGATAAAATTATTTTTATGGCAGACGGCTTGATTGAAGAGATGGGTACGCCGCAAGAAATCTTCGAAAATCCCAAGAGCGAAAAGACAAAAGCCTTTTTCGCAAAATCTAACGAGTAGGTGGAAAATTATGACGATAAGAAATTACCGACCTATGTTAAAAGAATTATACGCCGAGCTTATTAAGCTGGAAACGGAAGAGGAAGCGGAACTTTTTTTAGAGGATCTTTGCACCATAAAAGAGCTTGAGGCTATGTGTCAGCGCTTAAAGGCGGCGAAGATGCTATTAGGCGGAAAAACGTATAACGAAATTGTGGAAGAAACGGAAATCTCTTCTGCGACGCTTGCGCGTGTTTCCAAATGCATTCGGTATGGCGACGGCGGTTATAAATCCATTCTTACAAAAGAAAGTAAAGGATAAACACATAAAAAATAGCGGACAACAAAGACAGTATCATACACACAAAAAGTAGGCTCATTGAAAATTGTTTTATTTTCAGTGAGCTTTTTTTGATTTTTACTTTCAAGCCATTGACTTTTTGAAGCGCGCAAGGTATAATGGAATTGACGATTTTTGCAATACATTGCAAAATAAATAAGCAAGGTGTATTATGGAATTTAACAAAGACAATTACGTTGGCAATATGCAAAAATATTTAGAACAAGCAGATAGCTTGAAGCCCGTATTAAAAACGCAAACGGTAGAAGCCCTTGGGGATTTCGGCGTGATGAAATGCAAGGATGAAAAAATCTTTGATTTTGGCAATCATTTCGTAGGCTACGTGAA
>ERZ808043.96-NODE-96-length-16689-cov-8.036480_pt1 | contig 16689 bp, 16 predicted proteins | sample MGYA00380194_ERZ808043 | MGnify/ENA primary metagenome ERZ808043 (study PRJEB31490, sample SAMN06133370) | cow dung metagenome | isolation source: H3 | host: cow | place: China: Chengdu | collected 2015-05 ...
AGAGGTGAATTAGCCCCCACTTGTCCGCTGTGTCGCGTTCGCGCTCCTGTTGCAGGATGTCTGCTAATTTTGCCATATTGTTAGTCGTCTATTTCAAACTATTATTATTATCATCTATTCCTGCCTTGTCGCGCCGCGGCTTACGCCGCTTTGGTGGCGCGGCAAGACTGGAATAGATTGAACTCTTTCGGGTGAACGAAAAAGTTAAGTTACTGCACAGGCCTCAAAGCGAAACCGTTGTACCGATTGCCGTTGTTCTGCGGATCGACTCCGCCACTGTAGAAGTCCAGGCGCCGTGCGAAGCGGGCTGAGTCCCAAGTGGAAGACCAGTAGTTGCCGCCGGACCCTCTGCCGTTCCACGAGCGGCCATAGCCGTAGCCCGAGCAGGAGAAGAACAGACGTGCACCGTTGATTCTGCTCTCCAGATAGAGGCCCATCACGCCGTTCACATTTACTCGCTTGTCAGTCTTGGTGGTGTCCACCTCTGTGCCATCGGCGTTGATGTAGCGGATGTTGGCGAACAACTCACCGAACTCGGCATTCGTTGGCATACGCCAGGGCGCACCGAGGTTAGCGCGTGCTGCGTCGAAGTCTTCACCAACAGCAATGTTGCCCGTCAGGGTGTTACCTGGCGTGCTGCCATAAGGCTGACCGTCGTACCACGGTTCTGCCTGATTCACACCGCCCCAGTTGTAGTCGAATGCCGACACACTGCTTGGGTTGTGACCGTCGATGTTGCCCCAACTGAAGAAGCTCTTCTCGTAGATGAATGGCGTCTCGCAGAAGCCGCCAGGCTTGGTGAGGTCGATGTCGCGGCTTGCCCACTTCACGCCGCTGGGAAGTCCCATATCCACCACGAGGGCGGCGGGGTCGAACGATGCGTCGGGACAGAACAGATTGACGATGTTCCATGCCGTGCCGTCATAGACCAGTGTGGCGTAGGTCTCAGCCTTGATGACACCGGCGGGCAGGTTCTGGCCGAGGATGCGGATGGGCTTTGCACCCGTCAGACTCACGTTGAGCGTCGAGTTCTCCGTGTTGATGGGTGTGGTGAAGAGCACGTTGATGGTGCCGTTGTCAAGCAGCATGAAGTGCGGAATATTGACCGTCTTCGCAGCATCGTAGGTGCCGGTTATGCAGATGCCGTAACCGAGGCTGACAGCAGCTGACGTGTGTCGCAAGTCGTTCAGACGCGGTGGAGCCATAGCCAGCGAGTCGGCAATGTTCTGAGAGTATTCGCACACGAAGTTGGCCGTACCTTCCACACCTTCCTTCATCTCCACACCTACGTCGTTCAGCGTGTAGGCACTGGCAAGGTTGACGGTAGCGGTTGCAGCCACGGCCTTCTCGTAGCGCACGGCACCCGTGATGGCGGTGGCGTTGGTGTCGGTGTAGCTGACGGTGGTCTCGTTGAGCGACAGAGCCTGTGCAGAACCCTCAATCATCACCGTGCTACCTGCTGCCACGTCGCTGATGATGAGCGTGTGGGTGTAGGTCTGCGTCTCGCCCTCTTCCACCTCGTCGGGGGTGTCAGTCCATGCAGGCGAAGCGATGCGCCCGATGGGGTCGGTAATCTTCCACTGCGTTGCGCTGATGCGCTCGCCGTAGGTGTAGGCATTGCCACACACCAGGAACTTGCCCGTGCCGTTCGGAGCGGCTGCAAACAGTGGTGCGAGGTTGATGCTGCCACCCACGTCGCTGGGGCTGGTTGGTGATACAAACTTGTCGTACCAATCCTCCCATGCGATGCGGGCGCAAGTATTGTCGTAGGTGATGCCGCTCACGATGAGATAGCCTGGGCCGCTGGTCGTATATACCTTGTAGGTCTTGTCACCGTATGTGACTGTCTGAGGAGTGAGCTGCGTTCCGTCGGTTACGCTCGTAGGCACACCACTTGACAGAGCTTTGAAATAGACGGTGGCGTTCTGGATGTTCGCACCCGTGTTATCCACGAGCAAGAGTCCGTTGTTCTCGTCGGTCGTGCCGAAAGTGCCAAGGGTCAGTTTTGGCACTGGGAAATACCAACCGGCACCAACAGCCACAGCACCGCCTCCGTTGCTCTTCAGTCGAAGTTGGTTCTCAGCGGTAGCGAGCAAGCCGGTACACTTAAAGTCGGTGACGGGCACGATGCTCTTCACGATGCCGCCATCGTCGCTGTTGATAGGATCATCACCAGCGGTAGTGCGAACTGTGGTGTCGAAGTTGTTCTCCACAGGCACGTTGTTGTCGGCCCACGATTCGAGATTGCCAGCGAGGGCAGGAACCACGTCACCATTTTCCAGTTTGCTTTGGAGGGCTGCTGCCTCTGCATCGCGCTGCTGCTCATGTTCGTTGAATGTAGCATTACGTGCTGCCTCGGCCTGTTCGTAGGCTTCCTGACGTGCGGCCTGGCTTTGTACGAAGGTCTGCTGACGCTCTGCCTCCTTGGTCTCACGCTGCTGCTCCTGGGCAATACGGGTTTGCTCGTTGGCGATGCGCTGCTGTTCAGCGGCATTGCGGTTGATTTCTGCGGCTGCACGTGCGTCCTCGGCATTGGCACGGAGCGTTTCAGCCAGTACACGGGCTTGCTCAGCCTGTACTCTTGCTGTCTCGGCACTCACACGACCTTGCTCAGCCGTGATGCGGTTCTGCTCAGCGGTGTTGCGCTGGGTTTCTTTGGTGACGCGCTGCTGCTCAGCCGTGATGCGGTTCTGCTCAGCGGTGTTGCGCTGGGTCTCGGCTGATATACGTTGCGCCTCGCGCTGCTGGCGCAATTCCTCTGCTGCCACGCGTAGGTCTTCATCGTGTGCGATGACGGTATTCAGAGCGGCTATGCGGTCACTCTCTGCCTTAATGCTGCTCATGTCGATGATGCAGAACCACCATGTGCGGTCGGTGACGGGATGACCCACGTTGCCGCTCTTCAGCGAACGATATACACTCAGCCCTGTGGGGTCTTGCACGACGTTAGCCAATCCGTATGCAGTGCTGGAAGAATAGACACCCTTCCATGCCTCGCCAACCTGGAACTTCAATTCTTGAATTTCGTTTGCCATATCTGTATTTCTTTATTGGTTTTACAATCTGATGATCAACTCGGCCGTTTCTTCGTCGTAACTGATGCGCTGCACTTCTTGCTGGAGTCCGCGCACGGTCAGAATACCCGTCTCAGGGTTGAACGACATGGTGGGAAACAGCATGCCGCCACTCACACCTTCGGGACCTTGTTCACCTTGCGGCCCCTGCTCTCCCTGCGGGCCTTGCTCTCCCTGCGGTCCCTGCGGTCCTTGTGGACCCTGCTCGCCTTGCGGACCTTGCGGTCCCTCTGGACCCTGCGGCCCTTGTGTGTAGTACGGAGGTATCTCGCCCGTCACGGTGGGAGCGGTACAACCGTCGAAGCCCAGCACCACGTTCATCTCCACTTCCGTACCATCCACATCTTCTTTGATGATGACCGGCGTAGGCTCAATCACCTCGTCGCAAACGTCGGTCTGGTAGTGCAGGTCGGTGAGGTAGTAGCGACGCTCCACCATGAGCGTGCCAACGCCCAGCTTGTGGTCATCGAAGGCAACGCACAGATTGCCGTCGGCATCCAGCTCGCAATTCTTGTACTCGCTGCCGTCGTATGTAGCCACCCAGCACTGCTTGGGGTTGGCAGTGTAGTAGGTGAAGCGGAACGGCACGCCGAATCCGGCATCACTTTTCTCCACGAGCCGGAAATCAGTCTGGTAGAATATCTTTTTTGTTTCCATATTTCGTTTAATATCAGGTTGTCAACTTCATATAGGGCTTCAACATCAAGTCGAAGGTGTACGGCACGACGCTCATATTCTGCGGCGAGATAGGACTGCGCTCCTTGTATGCGTTATCCACGAGCATCAGCGTGGTATGCACCAGTGGGCGAGGTATGCACCCATACTGCTCGTAGATATCGGTGATGGTGCGGTTCAGCAGGTTCAGTACCGTGTTTTCGGCACTCTCGCCGTACATCTCAAGCAGTTCGTCTTCGGCGGTGAAGTCCTGCTCGATGCGGCATTGTGCCTTGATCTGTTCTATTGTCAGCCATTTCATAAATTCTTCTTCTTTTTATTACGGGTAAAAGGCGGGTTGTGGTTTACTCTACGCGAGCGGCCCGGTACCGACGAACGTGAACGAGCCTTGCACAAGGCTTCCGCGGGTGGCCGTGATGACGCATGCCCGGAGGATGGCCGAGCCGGAGAGACCTGTCGTCGTCCCCTCGGTGCGTTCGCAGATGCGGAGGGTGTATTGCGTGCCGATGTTGAGCATTTCGCGAAGCCGCGACGCTACGGTAGTGCCGTCGCCCGCCATGACGAGATAGTTGACACTGACGGTCCATTCCTTGCGACCTGCAATGTAGTGCTTCCAGATGCTGTCTGCGGCCGAGCTGATCTCGATGACTTCGCTGGAGGTCTGTATTTCGTGGGTCCTCGCGGCGGCGATGACGGAGCCGTTGCGATAGACGAGGATGTTGTTTCCGTTGATTGCATTCATTTTTTATCAAGATTTCCAGGTTACTAATTCTCCTTTGCCGGTGCGTCGGAGGTGACGGTTGGCAACAAGCAGGATGTCTTCGCCAGACAGTCGGGCCACTATCTCGCCGTGGTCGCTGTCGCGGGCCTGCTGCATCTGGCTGAGAAGGTTGCCTTGCTGGGCCTTGTTCAGGATGACTTCGCCGGACGAAACCATGATGGGGGTCATGTCGGCATAGTCGTTGCCAGGCACGCGATAGCCTCCGGCAGCGTGGACGATGCCGCCAGTCTTGAAGAATGGAATAGCTTCAAGTGTAGTATTTGCGTAGAGAGCCGCCGTGTTCGCAATAATTGCTGTCGTCAGTCCTACTATTGCCGTTGTGTTAGCCGTCTCTGCGGCTATCTGTGTAGTGGATGTGATTGTGTTGAATATGTCATATACAGCCTTCACTCCTTGAATGACAGACAGCAGACCTTGACCAAATCCTATAATTTTTTGAACACCTTCAGGCAGTTTGATGCCCATCTGCTGGAGCCCGCTTGCAACTTGCGACAGTCCTGAGATAACCTTCTGTGCTACTTCTATATTATCGTCGAGCGATGTGGTGGATGTCGCACGGTCATAACTCAGTTGAAAGCCTTCGAGGTCTTCCTTTGAAATGGTGGTCGCTGATTTCACCGAATCGGCTGTGATAGCCGCAGGTTTGTTGAAGAAATCGAGCGTGTTGTCGTTGAGAGCGATGATCTGTTTGGTGAGGTCGTTGATTTCATTCTGTGCTTCTCTCCATTCTTCAGTCGCCTTGCCATAAGCTCCCTGGAACTCTTTTACAGTCCTCAATTGGTCTTGCAATATCTGAAGTTCTGTGCGCGAGGTGGACTGGGTGAGTACAGATTTCTGCTTTCCCTCCATCTTTTCAAGAATCTTCTGCTGCGCGTCCAGTTCTGCCTTGATTTTACGTCGGCTGTCGTCATTGGCTGCTGCACGCCATGCCTTCTGAAGGTCTTGCACTTTCTTGGCCTGCCAATCTACACTGCCCTCAACAGGATTTGTACCTCCGTGACCGCCACCGCCGCGACCACTTCTGCCACCGCCACCACTACTGCGACTGCTACGCAATTTACGTTTGGCTTCTGCAATCTTTCTTTTCGCATCGGCGACAATGCTACTGTCCGGATTGTATGGCGTGGTGGTTTCTGACTCTTCTGGCCAGACTATCTCATCCGAACCATCTCCTTGAGGGTTGTATTGTCCGACAGTCCATTGGATAGAACCCCATATCTTCTTGATTTTTGTAACCAGCTTGAGAATGGTTGTCAATCCTTCGACAAAATCAGTCTTCAACCCTGTGCTCATCTCCTTCCATCCATCCCAACCGAAACAATCGCGGATAGCCGAATTTAAATTATCTGTCGCTAATTCGAGTTCAGCTGTAGCTTTCCCGACTTCGCCAGTCTGGTACTTTGTTTCCTCGAGGTTGGTGTTGAGCGTGGCAATGGCTTCACCCAATTTTGTACCTGCGGCTGCTCCTTGCCGACCGAATACCTGTTGCATTACCTCACCAGCTGCCTGGCTGCCGCTACCGGTTTTCTCAATTGCTTGCGAAACCTTGCTGAGAGCTTCAAAGATGGTCATACTGCCGTCGTTGAGCTTGTGCGTCATCACTTCGCCGTCGATACCAAGTTTAGCAAGTGCCTCAGAGGTCGAATTAGTCATTAAGCGGATATTCTTAATACCCATGACGATGGCGTTCATGTTCTGGTCGGTGAAGATGCCGCCCTCTGAGTTGTGGATGATGGCCACCAGCTGCGAGGCTGAGATGCCCGCATCACGGAAGCTGGGAGCATATTGCTGAATCATAGAGAGCAGCTTCGGACCGTCACCCTCAATCATGCCTTGCATACCGTCTCGGATGAGCTTGATGGCTTCATCGCCCGTCACTCCGAACTGCGTCATCAACGTATTGGCAGCGTTGATGGCCTCGCGGAAGTCAACGCCATATATCTTAGCCACCGACGACATTGCGTCGGTCATGCGGTCAGCGTCGTCGCCCTTCAAGCCTGTTGTTACCATCGTTGCATTGTCGCGGCGCGACAGCTGGTCATTGTATTCAGCCCATGCCTTAGCACCGGCAGCGACAATCGTCGTTGTAGCACCTATCCCGGCTGTCAGCAGGGCTGTTTTCGATGTCAGCATCGACGTAAGGTTGCCTGCAATTCCGAGCTTGGAGCCGATAGTGTCCACGACCTGACCATATTTTCCGAATGCCCCGTTACTGGAACTGTACAACTCTTGCTTGGCTTCGCGGATTCGCCCTTTCAGTTCATTCATGCTGTTGGACATCGCCTTGGCGAAGTCGCTCCGTTTGTTCTTTTCGGAAAGGTCGTTATATTCCTTCGCCAGCTTGTTGTATGCGTTCACCAGCTCGCGCACCTTCTCCTTGGCGTTGGTGGCTCCGCCCGCTAACTTGCCGAGCGAGCGCGCTGCTTCCACCTGCTCCTTCGACATCTTATTCATGTCGCCGCCAGCCTTCTGCGTGTCCTTCGCCAGTTGTGCGAGACCCTTCGTCGCGTCTCGGAGCTTCGAGTCGTATTGGGTGGTTTCGAGTTTGAACCGGGTTATTACGTCTGCTGCCATATTGTTACTTGATTATTCCTTTTATGATGTCGTCAATTATTTTGTCGAGTCGCTCAGCCGCCAGTTCCATATCGGCATGAGATGCTTGGCCGAACCATCCGCGGCGCTCAATGCTGCCACGGCTACCGTAGCGGGTGACGCGCGGATTGCTCTTGTACGTGCCATCGTTAAGCCATCGCAGGATCATTCCTCTGTCGGAGCCCTGATAACTCATCATCGTGGTGGTTCGTTCCGACCGCTTCCGGCGGTTGCCGCCACGCTGGTTCGGGCTGTCGTCGAGTTTGCGCGGCGGTGCATAGAAGTGCATTGCGCCCACCTTTCGCTTGGAGAGGATGTTCACCTGTCCGCCGAATATCTTACGATAGACGGCCATGCGCACGGCCTTGTAGGCTTTTCTTGGGTCACTCTTCATATCCAACCCTGTGCACGCCTCTGATTGCAGCTGCTTCTGCACGATGCGCAGCGTGGCCTTGATGGCCTCGCGGATGCGCTGACCCATCACTGGATTATCCGTCGCCAAATTCTGAAACTGGCGGATACGCTCTTCTATACCTCTTATCTCGATTGCTTCGTCGGTCATACACAATACCGGCGATAATGCGCTCAGGGTTTACGGCAAAAAAATGCCGGCCCTCACGGGTCGGCATTCACAACAAAATCAAAATACATTATGAAAAAAAACCGTAAACATGAATGAGAAAATAAAAGCAGTTGTATTACTTCGGCTGCTATTGCGGGCGGATGTTGCGATACTCCGTCTCGGCGTTGAAGCTCGGGCAGTCCTTGATCCACTCCCAGGGCTCCACTTCGCCGTTGTGGTTCTTGTCGGGCGAATAGTCGCGGTGGCCTGCGATGCGTGCCGTCGGGTACATCTTGCGGAGCGTTTGCAAGAGCTTGATGAGCGATGCGCGCTGTGCCAGGGTGCGGGTGTCCTTCGGTTTCCCGTCAGCTCCGAGGCCGCCGATGTAGGCGATACCTATCGACTGGGCGTTGTGGCCCTTACAATGGGCTCCTACAATGTCTACATTGCGCCCTTCCTCCACATGTCCGTTGCGGTGGATGATATAATGGTAGCCGATGTCGGCGAACCCCCGCTGCTGATGCCACTTGCGAATGGTGGACAGCGTGAAGTCTTTCCCTTCCGGCGTGGCGGTGCAGTGGATGATGATGTCGGTGATGTCGCGCTTGCTGGGCATGACGGCATTCCCCATGAGCTTCTGCCATGTAGACAGACCTACGATGCCGTCTTCCGTCAGGTGGTGCTGACGCTGGAAGTGGCGCACGGCTTCCTCCGTCAGCGGACCGAAGCCTCCGTCGGGGTAGAGCTTCAGGAGTCGCTGGATGACGCGAACCTTCGCGCCCTTGTCGCCGCGACGTGCAATGATCATGCTCATGATTCCACCTCCTTTCCTGCATCGCGTTCAACTTCCCCTGTGTCCGATATGGTCACGGCTACGCGGTCGGCACATCCCTGCCGACCGCACAATAGGGGGCGCATAAAGGCTACCATGCGCGAGTTGCGGGCAACTTCAAACTGAAGGCCTCTGACTTGTTCCTCCAGCTTGTCTTGCCGGTCGCGCAGTTCGTCGCGGTCTTGCCTGAGATGCCTGCGGTCTTCCTTCAGCTCGCTGATGTAGGCCTTCTGCTCGTCGCGGTCGGTCTTCACGTCGTTGATGAGCTGCTGATACACATCTTGCAGTTCCTTTGCTGCACTGGCTTCGGCGGTGACGGCTTCGGCCCGTTCCTTCCGGCGGGTGTACCGCCATGTGAACCACCATCCGATGCCGCCGCCTCCTGCCAACAACGTTATGATGCTCAGAATGTCTGAAAATGTTATCTCCATCATATCGGCTACTCCTCCTTTCTGTCGATTGCCTGCCCGATGGCCTGGCGAGCCACGTAGCTGTATGGCTCGATGACCTTGCGGACGATTGTACACTCTTCGTCGGTCAGCTCTACGGGAGCTTCGGCGAAATAGATGCGACGGCCCAGCTCACATTCTGCAATGTCGTGGCCTTGCATGTAGAGCTGGTTGCCCAGCTGCTTCGAGAAGTCGGCTTCTTGAGCGTTACCCTCGATGTCCATAATCTGGATTTTTCTAAAATCTACACATTTCATGAGTATATTGTTTTTTAGGTGAATTATCTTGGAAGGCCGTCGATGATCGTGCCCGAATCGGTACTCTCTCTCTTGAACTTCAGGGAATCGGTGACGGTGCATGTTGCCTGATAGGTTCCACCCTGCATGGCGGCCCATGACTGGCGGATGTCGATGGTGAACGTCTCTGTGGCTGTTGCGCTGGCTGCCACCTGCCCCGTGCGTTGCCGGGCGAAGGTGGTCATCTCTGTGCCGTTGCGGTCGAACAGCTTGACGCTGACGTTGTAGTTACGCAGGATGACTTCCTGATTCTGCACCACCACCTCGACGACGGCATCGCGGGCGGAGTCGGTGTCGCGGTAGGCCGACGATCCGACGATGCGCACTTCGGCATAGCGGATGCTGACGCTGATGGGCTGCAGGTGGTCGGGCAGTGGGGTGATGAACTTCCCGGCTCCTACGGAGGCTGGCATGAAGGTGGGCGCGAAGGCTTCGCTGCTGATGAGCGGGAATATCTTCCACGTTCCCTCGAAGTCTGCACGCACCACGTCGGCCGGAACGCTCACCGTATAATTGCCCATCGACAGGGCCTGTGCCATCGTCACGTAGCCGTCGTTGGTCTGCTTCAGGCAGGCCAGGGTGACTACCGTGCCAGAGGTCTTCCGCATCAGCACGCCGAAGTACATGTCGGCAAGGGGATAGGAAGCCGAACCGGGGTAGGTGAGGTCGCCCAGTGCCAGTGTGCGCGCCGTCGCCACTCCCATCGGAAAGGTGATGTGCATGGTGCCTATCGGCTCTATCACCACCGAGGGCGAAGCCATTGGCTGGATAGGCTCTTGCGCGTAGTGATAGTAGCCGAGCGTCTTGGCATCGTTACTGAAGTCGGACAACCGCTTGAAGGTGGTCGGTTTCTTCCACTCGTAATATTCGCGCGAGAGCGCACCTGCAGCATCGTCGCATTCAGGCCAGTAGGTCCGCTGCACGTTGGCGCGGTCGGTGCTAAAGATAAAGTTGGCCATATATTCCAGCCGCAGCCATGTGGGGATGTTAACGATGCCGTAGTTGTTCAGTACGCGCTGTTGTTCGGTGATCACCTGCGGCGTGTTGATGTCCTCCGGCTTGTACTTCGCCCACTTGTTGATGTTGTCCGACGTACAGAGCGTGCCGAGGTCGGGACTACTGTTGCCAATGGCGCGCTGCACGTCGTAAATGCTGACGGGAGCCGTGATGATTCCGTTCTGGTATGCCATATCGTTAGTCGAGTTGAATTGATGAAGAACCGTTGTAAAAGTAGACGTGACCGCTGCTGGTATAGAGATAGCGCGTCGCGTCAAGATAGATGCGTGCGAAGCTGGCGTGGCCGTTGCTGTCAATGCTCCATGCCGTACCGCTGGCGATGCTGCCACCCACGCTGATGGTGTTATTGACGGTGATGTTGCCGAAGGTCATACTGTCAACGGTGGTCGAGCCTGCTGACATTCCCAGGGCTGAGATGCCGCCAGTGGCGTAGAGGTGGGCTGCCGTGCCGTCGGCCTTCTGTATCTTCAGCGCGTTGTTGGTCTGGTCGTAGACTATCTGCACCTGTCCTATCTGCACATAGTCGGCCGCGCCTCCCGTGCCTACCTTCAGCCCGGTGGCTCCCGTCAATGCTTCGACGGACAGCACGCCTGCAGTTTTCTCGATGATGCGCGCCGTGTAGTCGGATGATGAGCCGTTGAAGTGGAAGTCGATGTAGCCTCCGAGGTTCTGGAGCGAACCGGCGGAATTGAGCTCGATGGCGTGGAACTGATTGATGCTACCGCCCGACGATCCTGCCGAGATGCTGCCCGACACGCTGCCGTGATTGGTCCATGAGTGACCCCAGAAGGTACCGTCAACGCTCTGATGACTGGTCAGGTAGCCTTGCTGTCGTACCCATGCCTGTGTGGCATAGCCTGCCAGCGACTGGTGCTGCGTCAGGTAGCCCTGTTGTTGCACCCATGCCTGCGTTGCATAACCTTCGAGCGACTGGTGCTGCGTCAGGTAGCCCGCCTGTGCATGGTCGCCCCATCCGTAGGCAGTGTCCCAGTGTGCCTGCTTGGCCGTCGTAGGCAACGAATAGCCGGAGGCGAAGCGCAGCGCGAGTGTTCCCGCCGATGTCACGGGTGAACCTGTCACCGTGAAGCCTGTAGGTACGGTCAGCCCGACACTCGTCACCGAACCCGTCCCACCGCCGCCCTGCGCGTCTTGGTTCACCCAGGCCGTGCCGTTCCACGTCAGCACCTGTCCTGTGCGGACGCTACTCAGGCTGACATCCGACAGTTCGGCCAACGACGAAGCACCGCCACCACCGCCGCCCGAGTCGTTCAGACCGAGCGCGCTCAGATACTGGTCTGTCCACAGACCCACCATCGCCTTGATGTTATCGACGGTGGTGGTTACGTCGTTAGGAGTTACTTCCGTTGTGCCATTGAAGGCTTTGAACAGACGGCTGAAGTACGCCTTCGACACGTAGTTCTGCTCCACCCATGCCGTCGAGGCAAGGCCAACCGTTGAGCTGCCTCCGCCACCTGCAATGAATTGATTGCCCACGCGGCCTACCATTCGCTGAATGGCTTCTCTGCTTAATACTTTTACGTCCATGAGTTATCTATATCTATGATTGAGATGGTCATGATGCTGTTGCGCCAGTCGTAGCCGATGGCGGTAGACATAAAGTTCTGCCCGTCGAAGGTGTACACCGTGTTGGGCGCATAGTTCTGCGTGATGTTGTTGCGATACACCTCCATTGACAGCTTGCGGTGCGAGCGCGTCCAGAAGGCAGCCACCCGGTCGGCCAGGTGTTGCTCGGGGCGTTCGTCCGTCTCGCCGTCGTAGTTGAAGCCCGTCATGTAGCTGTTGTCGGCATTGATGACGACACCGAAGCCGAAGGCCATGTCGTTGTCCGATGCCAGGATGCAGTCGGTGTTCCACTCGTCACGCGAGCGGTTGCCGTTGTCGGCTGTATATTCGCGAGTGTCTGCACGCTCAATTTTTCTGAATGCCGTGTTCGATACAAGTGGGTCGGCCGCGTAGACGGTGTTGCGTGCATAAGTGACGCTGAAGTTCACCACGTCGAAGTCGTGGCCTGTATCTATGATGATGGAGCCTACTTGCACCCGTCCGATGTCGTCAGAGCCATACATGTCAACGTAGAGCCTTCCCTTCATCGCCTGCGTCGCCTGTATGGGTATGTTCTCGCGCATGAAGGTTGACGAACCAGACTGGAAGATGGTGCGCAGGATGCTGTCTTTGTTTCCCACGCTCACCTTGAAGAGCGTCGGTGTACCTTGCAACCATGTCGAGCCGTTATACCAGTAGGTGTCCGAGCTGGTGCGCGACGGACCGATACCCAGTCGCATGTACATCGTTTTTTTTCCGATATTGGAGTCGCCGTCGGTATTCTCATAACGGCTGAACTTCTTATAGATGTCAGCACTGATGCGGAGGTTGCCATCGCAGAAAAGATGCTCATATACGCTGTCCAACTGAACGAACCCGGTGCCGTTATACTTCGCCAATATCCTGATTGTGGGGTCTCGCTCTGCGTCTGACGACGTATGCGAATCTAAGACCGAGCGGATGTTGAACGATGCCTTTCCCTCGGTTGCGAATCCGTTGAACAGGGGATAGGTGAAGCCATACAAGTTCTTCGTGTATTGAAGAATCTTGCCCTCGTCGTCGCCGGTGCCTGGTATGGTGGTGTCGAATCCCCTCTCCAACATAACGCGGCCAACGCTATCTGGCGCGAAATATACAATCTCCCCATCGCCCGTACAGCCATCGGCTTGCACGACGGCTTTCTGCGGCCCTTGCACCTGATAGTCGATGTTGTTGATAGAACGGAACTGGTTGATGGGGAATGCCGCCGTCGTCATCTTGCGGTTGGTGACACCTGCAGGTGTGCCGCCTGCCATCGTCGACAGGTTGCCGCGGTTCATGTAGAGAAAGTCGGCCATGTCGCTGTCGTCGATGCACGTCAGGAAGAGTGAGTCGCGCCACGTCCGGGCGGTATAGCCGAAGAACCGGCAGATGTCCTCCAAACACTGCAAGGCCGTGTAGCGTGGCTCCACCGCTTCGTCGTTCCTCAGATTAACGAAGAGCTGTGGGTCGATACGCTTCCGCATCAACAGTGAAGCCTTCTGTCCGCCTTGCACCCAGATGTAGCTGATGGAGGGTGTCGTGAAGTTCTGAATGATCTGCTCGATATACCATGCGACGTTCTTAATGTCCGTCTGTGTGGGGTCGATGTCGAAACCTTCGGCCGTCGTCAACAGGCATTGCAGCGGGAACTCCCGTTCCTGCGGGTTGCCGTACAAGCGCGCGCCGTAGTTCTGTGCTTGCATGTAGCCCTGCCACACCGCCGTGCTGCCTATCTTCACCTCCACGGGGCGGTCGGTGGCGATGCCGGGTATAAGGTCTCGCCAGTTGAATGGAATCTCGTTGCCGTTGTTGTCCGTCACCCAGCCGTCGTCGACGATGCGCAGGTAGCCCGTCTGGGTGCGCACCGGCGTGAACACATCGTCGGTGTCGTCTTCTTGCGTCACGAAGGGCACGGCGGCAGGCTTCAGGTGGAGAGGCCAGCCTGTACCGCCTGCGTTGTCGTAGATGTTCACCGTAACCACCTGGTTGATACGGTTGCGGAAGCTCATTGTCCAGTGTATTGATGGCATACTTTTTCGTTCTTTTCTTTTAATTTCGGCGAAAAGAGCTGTCAGGGTTTACGCATAAAAAAAAGGTGTGGACCCGACTCTCGTCGCGCCCACACCGGACCAAAAATAGTCAATAGTTTTAGAAATCTTCGTTGTTGTCAGTCTGTTTCAGCTTCATCATCATGTCGCCCACCATGATGGCGGTTGTGCTTACGATGTCGTGCAGTAGGGCTTCACCTCGCTTCCGTTTGTCACCCTTGCTCTTGCCGACAGCTTCTTTCAGGGCTGCCATCGACCATGTGCGCTCGATGTTGCCGCTGCTGTATATGCCCGTTATAAAAGGCACCGTCAGCGTCACTTGCGCACGGCCGTCCTTACAGCGTACCTTCATCGTGAAGTTGGCCATCCTGTACCAACCGTCGCCAAGGAAAGTGTTCTTAAACCCCAGCGAAAACGAACCCTTGTAGATCACGGTGTGAGTCTCCTGGCTCTGGTAGTCAATGCCAGCCTTTGCCTTGCCGTCGGGGCCGGTCCAGTCCGACAAGGCCATCATCGCGCGGTCGTAGAGTACGGCAGCGGTTGCCCCTTCAACGTTGACCACCAGCTGCCGCTCGTACACTCCAGATTCGTTCAGGGTGAGCGTAGTGTCGGGCTCGGTGACTTCTGCTTTTTTCCGACTGCCTCCGTAGAGGTCGTCTTGTGCGCTGGCTGTCAGTCCCATCGACAGCAACAGTGCGAATGTAATCATTTTTTTCATAGTTACTTGATGTTTTTTTAGTTGTGAGTTATATCCGTGGGTGCAAATATACATAAATTTTGCGAGCTGCCAAAAAAATCAGCAAGAAAATTACAATGCCGCCAACGTGCATCCGCGCCTGCTGCCACCAAGTGAGACGTGCGGGCACTTCCTTCACCACCTCGCGATACTCGGTCAGCGTGTCTGTCCGCGACTGATAGACAGTATCAATGAGCAGACGGTCGCGCCAACGGGTGAGCCAGCGGGTGTGCTCCTTGAAGATGGTGTCGCCTCGCTGGTAGACGTTCACGAAGATGCTGTCGTGGCGGAAGATACTGTCGCGCTCCACCTTCGTCTTGTAGATCGTGTCCGTCGTGGTGTGGTTGGCGGTCGTCGTCAGCTGCTTCGGTGTGCTGCATCCTGAGAACACCCAGCACAGAAGGAGCCCGAGGATGAAGGCCAGTGCGTAGCATCCTAACTGGAAGCAGCCGGCCGCAAGATGTTCGTCGGGTGTCAGGTCGTCATGCGGATCGATACCATTCAACGGCCATTGGTCAGTGTTGTCGTGATGTGTCATATTGTTAAAATGATAAGAGAGGCCGCGACGTTGCGGTCTCTCTTATCGGTGGTGATAGTGGCGGGGGTTTACTCACTCATTTTCTCGGCACAATGCGGATGTCGGCATCGAGGGCCTCGGCGATGGTCTGTAGGGTGTCGAAGCCTACGCTGTAGCGGCCTGCCTCTATGCGGCTGATGTGGTTGCGCTGCATCTGGGCGATGTCGGCCACCTGTTGCTGGGTCATGCCGCGTTGCTTGCGCAGTTCGCTCAGGTCGGTGCCTATGCGTTGGCGTTGCTGTTCCTTGTTCATATCTCTTCGGTTGTTTGTGAATACTCTCTGTCCTTGAATAGTTCTGCCAATCCGCTGAGCTGCTTGAAGCGCAGCAGTTCGTCGGCATCCATACCTATCTCCTTCATGATCCATTGGTCGCTCATGCCTGCCTTCTTCAGTTCGCCCACGATGTTCATCATCAGCTCGATGGAGTGTGAGCCACGGGCGCGGTTGTGGCGAATGGTGCTGGCCATGCGGTTGCTGACGTCCTTGTCGATGATGGAGCAGGGCAACTTGCCGCCCTCGCGTTCGTAGATGTCGCGGTGCAAGAGCATGGTGGTGTAGCGGTGGTAGCCGTCCACTATCTCGTAGCGTCCGTCGGGCTTGCGATAGACTACGATGGGCATGGTGTAGCCGTCCTCCTTGATGCTCTCGTAGAGCAGTCGCATTTCGGGCGGTGCCACGTGGTTGGGGTTGTAGGCGTTGGCATCAATCTGGTCGATGGGTATTGCCTGAATGTTATAGACTGGTGATTTCATAAGTCCTTATATTTTTCTTGTATGGCCTTGCGGCGGTTCATTTCGTCCTTGGTGAGCGAGAATCCCATGTACTTGCACAGGTGGTCGTTCTTGATGATGCAGATGCACATGCGCTTGTAGGTGGGTATCTCCTTGAACTGGGTGATGTCGATGTCGTCGAGGTAGTCCATGCGCACGGGCTTCTTCGTGGTCTTGTAGTTCGTGTCGCTCAGCACCTCGATGTTGGCACCAGCCTTGCGCAGTTCCTCGATGGTTTCGTCTGATAGGCAACCGCCTTTCTCTCTCCAGAACTTGATGCTGGTCTCCAGCTTCGTCAGATAGCCTTGGCGTGTCTCTTTCGGCAGCGTCGATAGCAGGAAGTACATGTACTCCTTCCATGTGAAGTGTGCGGGCTTGGTGATGCTCTTCCACCCCATCATGGTGGTGCCGCCGTAGAGTCCGGCAAAGTTCACACCGTTGACTCGCCCCACCAACTTGCCCCATGTGTCGGGCTCGATGACTTGGTAGAGCCTGAGTGCGTCCTGCCCTTCACTGAGGAATGGCGAGGCAACGCGCATCTTCGACAGCGGCACACCTGCCAGATACATCATGTCGTAGAGCCTATTGTAAGGCCATCGGTTGCGGGCGTTGGCAGTCCAAACGTCCTCCACCGTCCAGTCGTAGATGGGATAGACGGCCACGCAGCCGCCCATGTCGGTGGTGTAGTCGCGCCC
>ERZ808043.97-NODE-97-length-16539-cov-3.468108_pt1 | contig 16539 bp, 17 predicted proteins | sample MGYA00380194_ERZ808043 | MGnify/ENA primary metagenome ERZ808043 (study PRJEB31490, sample SAMN06133370) | cow dung metagenome | isolation source: H3 | host: cow | place: China: Chengdu | collected 2015-05 ...
GACGATGACAGCAACACAACATACACACCGTCCTCTGGAGCCGTATAGTCTCTGGTGAGCCAACCACTATTTATATGTCCCCCGCTTGCTGTTACTCCGCCAACGTAGAATCTAGCCCCGGCATAACTCGTCAGCCCGATTTTATCGCCTGTTTTAAGTGATAATGTAACTCCTTCTCGGGTTCGCACCCTTAAAAAATTATTTATTACATAAGAATATTCGTCATCATAGATAAGAAGATTTCCGATTTCAAATATATATGACAAATCAATATCTGCAACGGTAGATAAATCTTCCTTTATCTCCGCAATCTTGTCGCCCGTGACTTTTGCATCAGCGGCCTGTCCGCTCTGCGTGAGGGTCGCGTCAACGGTTGTACCACCATACTGACCGCCATCTGTAAGCGTCCCATTCACGTAGTAGTAGAGATGACCGGCAGTATAGCCGGTTTCCGTGCCGGTGTAGACGTAGATGTGTCCTTCCTGCATATTCGCCACAAGGCTTTCGGGCGTAGGCGCACCGGATGCAAGACCACTGACCGTTGCTTGCATATTTGCCATCTGCGTCATAAGGTAGGCAAGACGTTCGGAATATGTCTGCTCGTTTTCTTCCTGTTCGGATTCATCAATCTCGATAGACTTCTGAACCCTAAAGGCAGTAATCATTGAGACCCACCGTTTAACGATGTTCCCACCTTCTACCTTGTCGCAAACAAGGGCAAACTCAACGTCACCGAAAGCGCCTTTATTGATTTCATCCTTGAAAACCCACAACGGATAGCCCGTATCGGTATCGGTTGCGGTTACAACGTGGTTGTAGATAATGCCGTCTGTGGCCTTGTAATAGACGGTCTTGACCGCCGTTGACAAATCAAAATCATCTTCGTAAATAGCGGGGAAAGCGAACGCAATACCGTTTACCTCGTAATCGCCCTTAACCGCAACAACGGCTTGCGGATTGTCGAAAAGTATGCGCCGCTTAACCTCGTTGATTGTAGCTGTTAATATCACAACTTACCTCCCTCACACATCAGCACCCGCAACGAATGTTCCCGTCCCGGCATTGCCGACAAAACTTTTTGAAACTAAGTCGTAAACGCCAACTTCACCCGTAGCGATTATGCGACACGGGATCAAGTGACAAACAAGGTCGCCGCCCTTGCGAATGATAAAACTATACAGACGGCTAATACCGCCGAGCAACGCACGGTCGTTCAGAGCAAAAACGCAAATCGGAGCGGTTGCCCCTTCGATAGAGCCGTATAACTTGACCGTTGAGTATGAGCCTCCCCCTTCTTCCTGCACATCATACGAGTAGTAGCCGGTCGTGTCGGTCGATAAGGTAGCATCGTACCTTTTGCCGTTTAACGTGCGGTTGAGACCCGTTGCCGTAGTCCTAACGCTGTTTACCGTAGCCGATACGCTACCGCCATTCGCTCCATCCTGCGCAAAGATAACCTTGCCGTAATTATCCATAGCGCCCGCACAGTAGAAATTAGATACACTGGTTGTATACATTGATAACTGCATCGAGGTTTCATTGTCGGGAGCAATCCCCGTGTCAATGTATTGGCTACCGCTAGACTGAACGTAGGCAACTTCCTGATACCCACTCGGCAAAATGTGAGTGTCGGAGACTACGTTATATACGGAGATCAGTGCGTTTCCAATCTCGTTCAGTCTCACATAATCAACTGCGGCACCGTTATCTCTATAAATTCTGGCGGCGAAGTCAACGTGCAAGCCAAAAACCGCACTTGCTCTGCCGATAAGCCCCGAAAGCGCATCCTCGTAGGCAGTAAATCGCCCCGCCGTCAAAAATTCAGAATAGTCGATTGTCCGCATAGCTTCTACGGTTGCAGGAGTTGTCATATTCAGCGCTTCGCGGAGATATATAAGGCTGTTTGCGAGTTCAGAAATTGTATTTCTTGTAACAAAGTCGTCCCCCGTCCAGTCGGTTTTTGGTCTATACCATGTAGCCATTACATCACCACCTTTCGGACGGTCATTCGCCCTCTAAGCGTACCCGCATAAGAGGTCTCCGTTTCAACGATACGTCCAATTTGCGAATTACCGTCTATCCGCTCTACGCTAACCATATCGGCAGCTTGAAACTTCGGGTCGCCCCGCCAGTCAAACTCCATGTCGAATTTCCCGCTGTAAAAGCTGTAAATCCAGTCAGCCATCTTTTGCGCTTCGTTGAAGTTTACGAGCGGGTTGTACCAATTGAGTTCTTTGCCCCGCGTGTCGTAAGTGACCGTCAGAGATTTGCGCTCCAACTTGATAGCTGTTCCCGTCCGCTGATAATTAACGGTCGTAGCAGTAGAGTTAGAGTTTGTAACGGTAAAGCGAGTGGAAAAGCCACCGCACTGAACCGCATCTAAGGTCACGCCGCTTGCGCCCGTGATAGTTCCATTACCGTCTTCTACCGCATCATGCTCTACGGTGAACGTGTATGTAGAGTTTGCAGGAATTTCAATAGAACCGGTAAAGGAAAAGTCGCCGTCAGTTGTCGGAACGTCACATTCAACCGCGATTGACTTAATGCGGTTTTCGTCCGATAAGGTAGGAGCGGTAAACATATCGGAGCGCTTGATTAAGTCGCGTGTAAATTGATCGTCCTTACCCAAAACCACAGACGCAATCGTGAAGCGGGCATATTCATCAAATCTCGCTACGTTGTTGCCGTTCTGGTCGTAGTTGCTAACCTTAATCTTGATAAGGTCGTTAAAGATGGGGTCTAAGGCAATAATGTCGTTGCCCGGAACGGAGTTCAAAAGCCTAACATACGGATGCCCCATATCGGACTGTGAGTACAGCCAGATAGCAATGTTACTAGGGCCGAAGTTGTCTGCGGTTCGGATTCTGCCTGTATGAATACGCACTTGCGGAACGTTGACAGGCGCATCTAACGTGATTTCAAGCGCAAATTCATCCTCGATAACACAAGCCTCGCCGCCTGTATCGTGAATATCCATAGCTATACCGTTTGTCATCCAAACTGCATTAGCGTCACGGTTAGCTACATTTGAGGGAGCAAAAATAGCTTCACCGTTCGCTTGCCATGCAAACGCTGACATAGCGGTGTACATTTTACGGTTGATACCGAAGTTTAGGATATTCGTGTAGTCGCCGCTTAACGGATGTTCGCCGGTCGAAGTCACGGTGTAATCGGGGAGCGCCGCCGCAATCTTCGTAAGGTGGAAAGTTCCGTTATCGTCAACGTAGAGATATGCGTGACCTGCATTTGCAAGCATCTGTAAGAGTTCGCCAGCCGTTGTGTAGGGGATAGGATTAAGGATAAGATAGTCCTGTCCGGGGTCGTCCATATAGCTAACAAACCCGTCTATCGAGTAGGCAACGCCGAGAGTTTCAAAGATATACTTCGCACAATCGTAAATCGAGAGCGATTCTCCTGCGCAAATCTTCTCCGAATCAACAAACTTCGAGAAAAGGTCTATTGCCGTAAGCGATACCTCAGTTTCGCCTATATTCCATGTGTCAAGCAGCAAAGGTGTGGGAGCAAGCCAAGTAATCACACCATCGTCCGCAATGTCATAACCAAAAGAAATAGTTATCGAAAGTCCGTTTACAAGGGACGCGGCGATTCCTGTTTCAAGCATCGGATCAAAATATAAATCCCTATTGTTGAGGATGATAGTTGCGTCCGTCTGCGGAAGTTCCTCGGCAATCGGGCTGTTGTACTCGTTGATTGTTACGCTTACAAGACGGTTATTTTGGTAACTCTCATCGTCAGTCCATGTAACCATTGTCGCATCAGGGAGCGTGAGGACAACTTTACAATAACTGCGGTTGCGAATATGTTGCTCCATTGATTTCTTGTATGCGGTTGTTACTTCTTTCATTCCTCACCACCCACAATCTATCAAATGAACGCTACAAACATCGTAACGAGTAACCTTATGCGTGTTAGGGTCAGCAAACAGCGGAGTTGCGGTTTTATCGCCGGGGTACATCCATACGGTCATTGGCTGACCTGTTCGATAATCCTCTAACTCAACCTGCACATAGAACGGCTCTAAACTCGACAACATAGATTGCCACTGTTGCGGTGTAAGCCCGTGCCATTCCATTTCATCAAGCGCGATCAGTTCTCGCCCAACTAGCTGACCGATAACTGCACCGCTAGTATTTCTGCCCGCGTCTACGTTTCGGGTAAGTGTGTAGCTAAAACCAGGAGCCGGGCAAGGCCACTCAACGCCGTTTACCTTTAGAAAAGAAGAAAGAGCCATGATGATTCCTTCCTATATAAAAAGGAGCGGCATTTAGCCGCCCCTATTATGTGAAGCTATAACCAGCCCTAGACCTCTGACGGTCAAGCGACTTGTTAAGTGACCTACCGTTAATGCTAACCTCGGTCGGTTTGTCCGCTATCCGCGTATTGATAGCGGCAATACGGTTGAGCAAGCTAGACAGCACAGCCGTTTCAGCTTCAACCGCTTTCTTGATGCCCGTGATTTCAGCACCACCGGCAACTGCGGTTCTGCCATTGATAGCACCAGCAATTTCAGCTATGCCGTGTTCACCTGCATAGAAAAGCTCTCCCGTATTAGGATAGCCGCCAGAGGCGTAAGCCATTGGCACGTACTGCGTTCTGAACCGCCAGTTGTTAGCGTCACTAGTAACAGAGATTGCCGGGGTCTCGACGTAAATCTTGCCGAGATTGCGGTGATTGTTGAACCAGTTCTGCAAATCCTGAACTGTGACCTTAAACTTACTAGAGAAGTCATTGTACATGACCTCTAAGTTCGGGAGCTTTTTATTCTTCTCCCAATAGCTCTTGATCTCGTTCATTCTCGCCTGTGCATCTGCGCTGACGTTCGGGTAAGTGACCGAGAGCGTCAACTTGTTATTCTTGTTCCAATTCTCCTTCAACACGTTAAGTTCATGACCAACGTTTGCGCGATAGGTCTGCACGGTTTTCGTGTTCTCGTCGAAGGCGTCCTTCGTGGACTTTTTGATTTCAGCGTTTCTATCGCCCGCGTCTTTCGCTATCTCTTTAGTAGCTTTCTTAGCGGACTTTTCGAGTTCCTTGTTTTCTTCGTCTACATCATCAACAAAGTCGTCAATCGCGCCCGATATGCCGTTAAGCACATCTTTCGCCCATTTTGGAAGGAAAGACCAGTCTGCAATCTTCTTTAACTGTGTGGAGATCGTTCCAAAAACACCGCTCAAAATGTTCATTATGAGCCGTTTGAAGAAGTCTCCTATGCCCTTGCCAATCGTAAGCGGGTCTACGTTTTCGATGAAGCCAACTAACGTGTCCCACAAGTTTCCCGCGAATGTTGTAAGCGTGTCCGCAAGCTGAATGAAGTCAAAGTCGGAGAACAGGCGGTTAAGTCCCTCTGCTAACGCTTTGCCGAAGTTCACGCCATCGAATGTCTCGTTGAAAGCAAGCGCCGAAGCAAGAACCGTATTTAAGGCTTTTGCAATCGTACCGCCGATCTCTCCGAAGGTGTCCGGTCGAATCAGCCCATTAAGGAAAGACGCTAAACCCTTACCGAAGTCTCTAGCGCCCTGATATATCGAATCCCAATCAATGTCACGAAGCGTGTTGCGAAGTGAAAGCGAAATATAGTTACCGAGATCAAAAAGATTATCAATCTCGCTCTGATACAACGCTTTTCTACGCTTTAAAGAAGCGGAGATAGGATTACTAGCCCCACCTGCGCCAACACCGCCAGAACCGCCGCTACCCTTGCCAGAGCCACCGCTACCGCCCGAAGGTGAAGCCGTGTCCTGATTGATAACGTTTAGTTCGTCAATACCGAGCAGAATGTCTTTCAGTTCTTTTGCGGACTTTGCAGCATCGCCAACGCCGTTGCTTAAACCGTCACCTGCGGTTGTCGCCGCGTCTGCTATATCATCGAAGTAATCAGACGTTAAGCCACCGCCCGTAATCTCCATCTCCCAGCCAAAGATTTGACCGAGAGCATTGACTACGTTCTGTGCGAAGTCGATAACGTTCTTCATTGTAGCGTTCATAGCCGTCACAAACGGTTTGAGCGCGTTGATTAAGCCCGTGCCGATAACGACACCGAGGGCTTTAAATTCTTCTTTTAAGATAACAGTGCTATTGTGCCACGAGTCCTGAGTCCTTAAAAAATCTCGCTGTGCCGCACCCGTATGAGCCAACACATACTGATAACGAAGCATCGTCTTTTCAGCTTGCGTCATAGCTTCAACGTTAGCGTTTAATCCCTGCGTAAGCGCCCACTCCTTTAAGTTGGCCTGCGTAAGATCAACGCCGAATTGCCGCATCGGACGAGTTTGCCCGGTATACACCGAAGTTAAAGCTGTCTGCACATCCTCTATGTCTTTGTTATAGAAGGATGCCATATCAGCGGATAACTCCGTCAGGGTTGTAGCCATATCCCCCATCTGCCCGGTCGTTTCGCCATAAGCTACGCCCATGCCTTTAAGGTTTTCGGTTGCTTCGCGTATCTGCGAATTGCCGATACCCATAGCAGACCCCATGGCTTGAAACTGTGAAGCTACCGTCTTGAAGGTGAGTTCGGATGTACCAAACGCTTCGATGGAGTTTTTAGCTATACTTTCAAGATGCTCTTGATAGCTACCAAAGGTTACGTCAACTACGTTCTGTACTTCGATTAAGTCCGATGCAAGGTCGATAGAACCTTTAACCGCATCGAACGCTCTGCGAAGTCCCCACAGAAGCGCCCTAGCTTTCATAAACACGCCGAGAAGCCCGTTCGTGTGTCCTCTAGCCTTGCTTGCCGCTTTTCCGAAACCATTAGCACCTTCACTAGCCGCTTGAAATGTTTTGCCGAGGTTCGTACTCTTAATCTTGCTGATTGATTCAATGAGCCTAAGAGTTTTGTCGCTAACCTCTGGTAGCTGATTAAGCTGGTCTACCAATTCTTTCAACGCCGATGAAAGCAAGGGCATATTTGAAATTGCCTTTTGCATATTGGCGTGACCGAATTTAGTGATTGTCTTAACTGTTTCGTTTAGATCGTCAAGGCTTACAAATTCAATCGCATTTGTTTCCTTCGCAAAGTCCTGTAATGCAGGAACCATAGCTGCAAGGTTCGTAGAAGCGATTGTGTAGCTTTCACCGCTGAATCCGCTCAACGCTTTTTGTAACGTCAAGAGCGGTTTAAAATCAGGTAGATTTAAACCCTCAAAGGTTTTAAGCGGAACGAAAAGCGATTCAATGAATTGCCCCACGTTCGAGCCACCTTCTGGAACCGTGACCTTTCCGAGTGAGCTTCCGAGTTGTGAAAGCGCTTTCGCCGCTTCTGCAACGCCTTTTACGTCCAACTGTCTTACAGAATTGACGGAATCGACAAGCCCTTGAATATCACCAACGTTTATGCCGTTGAGATTTTCAACAGAATCAGCGATTGCCCGAAAAGCGTCTGTATGCTCACCTGTCCCATAGTTGGTAGTGGACTTTATCTTGTCGATAGCACCAGCCAAAGCATTTGCATCTTCAAGAATCGCATCCGTTGATTTTCGCCCACCAGTGCCGCCTTCATCAGTGCTAGTGTCCCTTGCCGCCTTGTAATCCATAAAGGCATCCTTGCCCTTAATGTAAGCGGCGGCTATGTTTTCAAGGGCTTCGTCTATCTTTTCTGCATCCTTCCATACAAGGCCAACAGAATCTTTAAGGTCGGTAACGAAATTTGACGCGGCGAGGTCTGACGGGCTGTTTGTGAGCATACCCTTGAACACGTTCCGCGCTTCTTCGCTAAGGTCATTGGCCCCATAGTCGAAGTTCCACTTTTTGCCTTGCCCTCTCCATCTATCTATGGTATCAGCAAGTTTAACGTAATCCTCGTAGCCGGTACGCATCAGGTGAGTGTTTCGAGAAATTGCACGTACCATAGGCGACATTGTGTCTTTATCCATCGTTGTCATGCCGTCTTGATACTGTTTTGAAATTTCCCTTAACCCGTCTGCGTAATCAGAAAAAGCCTTTTTGCTTGTTACGCCAAACCCCGACATCGTGTTCTTTGTAAGTTCACGAATGGTTTTGTCAAGGCTTCTAGCTTGCGTTTCCGCGCCAGTGAACGTGACTTCTTTTGAAGACCTAACCGCGTTTTTAAGGCTTTGAGAAAGCCCGCCTAAAGACCGGCTGAACGTAGACACGTTTGCAGATGCTTCGCTAAGTCTGCCCGTTGCGCTGATAACACCTAAAAGCGCTTCTTCAAGGCTATTTAGCGCCTTTACCGCTTCTTCCGTGCTAGAGGTTATTTTTAGGGAGAGCGAATCTATGGATTTTACATCAGGCATTGTCACCATCCTTTCCCTTTTTATCCGCGTCTAGCCGGTTGCGGAGATTTCTAAGTTGAATGTTTGCACTGAAAATATGGAGATTTGTGAAAAGTTCCTGCGCCCTGCGCTTACGCTCTTCCGGCGTAATGTTTTCGGGGTTATCAAGAAACTCTTCGTCAAGGGATTGTCGCCTGTCTTCTTCCTTTGCTAAGAACGGAGCGTCAACGTACCTGCCCTTGCCTTTACCGCCTAAGATTTCCGAAGCTACAAGGCTGATTGCCGAAACAGTGTACATCCCCAACAGCCAATTCATGTGGTCTTGCTCCTTTAAGCGTAGATCGTGAGCCTTTGTGTAGGCTTCATACTGCCTAAAGGTCAGTTTCCAAAAGTCAGCCACCGAAGGTACGCCCATGGCTAATGCGTTCGGCAAAAGGTCGCGTTCAAAGTGTTCCCTTGCCGTTTTGCGCCCTTGTAGCCAATCAACAGGTTTTAGTTCTTCACGAGTTTGATTGCCGGAGTTCTCTTCTCCGGATTGATAAAACCCGAATTTTCGCACTCATATTTGAAAGCGTCAAGCAGACCGTCAAGGTGTCCTCCCGCCACGACATGAGCGTTCAGCTTTTCACCTGCCTCTCTCACGCTGATACCGGCACACAGCGCAAAGTAACCGCGAAGTGTCTTGAACATGGGAAGGTTGCCACTCATCAAGTCAACGCCCATTTCTTCAAGGTCTGCAATCGCGTTAAAGTCCATTGTTACTGCATCGTAGGTTTTCCCATTGACTTCAAAGGTCTTAACCATCGTCTAACTCCCTTCAAGGTATAAAAATAGGGGCAAGCCTACATTAGACCTGCCCCGTGAAATTTAGATCATGCTCGTGCGGTCGGTTCAACCGCATCTTCGGTCGCCGCATCCTCAACCGTGAAGTTGAGTTCCATCACCTGTAAGGAGTTCTGCGACTTTTCGTTGCCCGGCAGAGACGAGGGCGGTGCGCCCTTATAAAACTCTGCTTTGGAAAGGTCAGGAGACCAAATCTCCCACCAGAAACCTTTGCCGCTTTCCTTCGCCGTCTCATAAGCAGCAATCATAGCCGCAAGAGCCGTAACAACTTCATCCGTGCGGTTGAAGGAGATGGGAAGTGTGCCGCCACCATCTTTTCTGCCCGGAATGTAGCGGGTCATGTAATCTTCCAGCGCGGAAGAATCAATCGGCTGCTCCGTCATAGCATAAGCACCGACGTTATTGCAACGCGGAACCCAAGTGTAAGCCGTAGGACGTGTCCCGGCAGTAGCCTCAACCGCCCATCCGAATTTTACGCCGAGGGTCGAAACACCAGAAACGCTCATGTGTTTTATTACCTCCATTATGTGTTGCCCGTAATCAGGACATCGTTAAAACCAATCGTTCTATTAAACCGAGCGAAGCAGTAGGCTTTGAGGTCGTCTTCCCTCGAAAGAGGAAGTGCGTTCACGTTGAAGCGCAACTTCTTAAACTCAACCACTACTTCACTCATAACTCTTCGTGAGATTTGCCGTTCACGTGAGATAACATCGACTTGTATGTTTTCGGAAACTGCATTGATCGTTGTATTGTCGAGATCGTTACCCATCTCAATACTCTGTATCTCCCGAATCCATACCGTAGGAAACTCGGACGGGATGTACTGTTTGTCAGGAGAGACAAACTGCAAGGTTGGATAACGCTCCATTATGCCTTTGTCGATTAGCGAAGTTTTCACAATCGTAAAAATCCTCGCTCCTAACTCGTCAGTCCATGTAACCGCGTCCATTACTCAGTTCCTTTCAACTTATTAACGACAGCCATCTTTGCCGTATGTAACGGCATGACCGCCTTTGTACCATGCGTGTAATCCTTACCAGACCGCTTCTTTGCTTCTTTCGGCAAATACCAGTAATCGTCCCCAGCGTGAGTTTGACCGGGATAAGAACCGATTGTAAAGCCAGTCTCGACAGCTTTGGGATGCTTGCTAGAGCCAACAGGCCCGTTGTAATACTTACCTGCGCCAAACTCAAAGAACACCGCATCTTCGCCGTTCAGCCGTACTTCGGCTTCACAAGTGTCGCCCTTATAAACCGTTTCCGTTCTTGATACGGTCGGCAGATTGCCAGTCAAATCATCCATGTATGGATATTCATCCACAACCTTTCGGGCTTCTTCCTCTGCTATCTTTGCGGCTTCATCAACGGAAATAGCTGACGCATTTATCAGCGCGTTCCATGCTTCGGCTTTAAATCGTTCTAGCATCTGCTTTAGCGACTTCTCGCTAACGTCCGCTTTGAGTTCAACTTCTCTGCTCATTTAGGCACAGCTTTCAAAAGGTACACAGCATAGTTAAGCGTCTTTGCTACACGACTGATAATCCAGTCGGCAGAGTGTTCATCGAGAGTTCCGTCCGCTTTGTAAGCAGGTTCGGTAATCTCCCAAATCAAACTTTCTTCCGTAAGCGGAACGTCAGGAGCCATTGTCGATAGAAAGCCATCGTAAGCAGAGGTATCAATACCTTGCGGCATAGGATAGCTTTCGTTGCCGTGTGCATACGTCTCGATACCCGTAGGAGTTATGTGACCCAAAAAGCGAACAGGCGCACCGAAGACGCGGTTCTTTCCACCCGTCTCGATAGGTCTAAGTTCTCCGTTCACAATAACGGTCTTTTCGTAACCGTCCTCGCCCATCAGGTATTCAGTCTTTGTCTCTTCCAAGTTGGCGTAGTATAGCCATTTGTCATTTTTACGGAGTTTACGCACGAAAAAACACCCCTCTCAAACGTAGGGATATACGCCATAGAAAAGACTTTCACGGTTGACATAAGTTCGGGTCGTACTTGCTTCGGTTGAAGAAGTCTGACCTTCAATGCCTATCTGGTTGTAGTCGTAAAGGGCTACATTGTGGATATTGACGATGAACCGCCGAATATCCCTCTCCTTGTCCGCATCAGTCGTAAGTTTAGAGCTGTCAATGTTTCGCCGTCTGATTATCTCGTTTACGGCATTTTTCACTTTGCAAGCTAAAATTGCAGCGTCAAACGTAGTCTCATTCTTCAATTCAGTTGTAAGGTCGGAAGTTACTTCCTCAATTATTGAATCGTAGTAGGCCACGTTATCACCTTCTTTCAGTCTGCTTTCTTTCGCCGTTTTGTTGGCTTCGGGGCTTCAACGGGGACGGTTTCTTCAACCGCCCCCTCGTCTTCACCCGTTACCTCAACCGGCTTTTCTTCGGGGATTTCCTCGCCCGGTCGAATCACGCCGAATCGAGTAAAGATGTAGCAATCCGCTTTCATCACGCGCTTGCGTTTGCGTTGAGGATGAAGATGTTGTTGATGCCCTCGAAGGACGGCAGAACGATCTCCGAAACAACGCAATGATGCTTGAACGGATGCCCGTCAGTGTAGTTGTAGATGGAAACGCCAGTGTTGACGATGGAGACAGTGCCGCCAGCTTCAACACCAGTCATCATTTCCGGAGTCGGGCCATAGAAGACGTTACCAAGTCTCGGTGTCTCACCAGCCGCGCCCGTGATAACATAATCCGGGATGAAGGAAGTCAGCGTAGCCGCACCCTCGGTAGCCTTGTAACCCTTGTTGTAAACATGGGCGATAAGGCCGAGACGGTTCAGCAGATAAGCACGAGCGTCAACTTCATTGAGGTACAGACCCGCGTTGTAAGCAAGAACACCCTGCACCTGCTTCTTCGTGTCCTCTGCATTGAGAAACGCCTGCCAAGTGGTATCGTTCATGAAGATGTGACGGAGTTCGTTGCCAGTGTTGGCGCGGAACGTTTTCTTCATATTCGTAAGGTCTGCAATCGGAGTAGCGGTCGCCGGAACGCTCCACTTCTTCGTTGCATCCGTAATCTTTGCGAAGTGCTTTGCTTTGAAAGCAACGCCGTTGTCAGCGGTGTAGGCAATGTTGTAGGTATCGCCACCGTCAACCGCAACGGTAATCTTCGGAATACCGTCAGCCGGTGCGAGGATGCTCCAAATCATTCTCTCAGGAACAACATCTGCCGCCTCGACAAGTTTGATCGGGTTCATAGAAATTCTACGAAGCACATCCTGCGCAAAGGACTGGTCGGAGTTGGCAACCAGCTTTTCATACTCTGCTCTGTCCTTCTCGGAAACCATATAAGATTCACGGAAGAACGGCATTTCCTGCTGGATTGTCGAGAAGCCAATCGGGTTGCGGAGCGGAGCCTGTGCGTCATAGTTCGCCGCTTTAAGCTGAACCGGAACATCATCTTCGCCAGTGATGTATTTCAGTTCGAGGTTCGGGGAATAAATCGTGCCGAACAGAGAGCGGCCAAGATACGGAGCCGTAGCCTGGGATTTCTTCCAAGAATCCCACATGGTAGCTACCGCTCTAGCGGTAAAAGCATCTGCAAGTCTAAGAGCCATTTCTAATTACCTCCTTTACGCCTCGAAAAACGTGACACGCGGAGTGGCGGACTTCGCATTTGCCGAAACCGTAATGCCGTTCGCGGTCAGAACCGGAGTAAGGATGCTACCTGCATAGATGTAAGTACCCGGCGCATCGCCGTTAGTAACATCAACAGTGTGCATCAGATAGCCGAGGCAGTTAGCGTCATTGGACGGAAACGGAGTACCTGCCTTAACAAGCGTCTTGCCGCTTGCCACATCGACAGTACCCATAGTGGTCGGGACTACACAAGCCGCGCCCTTGTAGTCCGTTGCGAATTTGAGGATGGTCTTTTCAGCGCCATACTCTTTAACAATCGGAGTACCCATAAGTCATTTTCTCCTTTTAATACATATTGAGGACGTTAGCCGCGTCCGTGTTACTTGTGCCGAAGCTGATGGATTTAGCGTTAGCAACGTCTGCTCCCTCTTCGTTGCCAGAACCGCTATGTCCTGCGCCCGGTGTCTTTTCAAGCCATTCTTTCTGTGCGTTCGCAACAGCGGCTTTCTCGCGGTTAGCAAGGATTTCCCCCAACACCGCAAAGTCAGTGTTATCACCGTTCAGAGTTGCGAGAAGTTTTGTCGCGTCCTCGCCCACAATGCCGATATTGGCAAGAGCCGTAGTACGTTTAAGGGTCATGTTTTCAGCAGATACCGCGTTGAACTGTTTCGTCAGCGCGTCAATCTGCCCCTGTAACTTCTCTAGGTCGGACTTCCCCGCCTCGGACGCTTCGTCAATCTGCGCCTGTAATCCGTCACGTTCACCAATCGCCTTTTTGGTCGCCGCCTTTTCAACGGCAAGTTCGTTGTTATGAGCGTTCAGAATCTTCGTGATTTCCTCGTCCGTTGCGTTCGGGAAAATTGCCTTTACATCTTCGCGTTTCATTTGCTACCGCCTTTCTGCCCTACGTTTTTTGATCTCGCGGAAACTTAACCGCACGGGCTTTACCATTTACCGCATGGTTGCGAAATATATAAAAAGACAGCCCCGAAAGGCCGTCCGTTTTATCAGTGATATTTAATCCCGCATCGGCAGTTCACTACTTCTTCGGGAAATTCATTAGCTGCAAGAACATCTTTCGGATAACGCATCCTAGCTTTTCCAACCCGAAAGTATTCCCCAACGGGGATTGTTGAACCCCCAACTTCTAAGTGCGTTTCACGTTCGCGTTTGTCACGAACGTCAATCCATGTCTTGCGCTTCTTGCCAGCCATAGCCGCTTTAAAGTCGAGGTTGTTTTCTACGGTCTGCGCCGTGTCGTTGCCTATGTTGGTTGCACGGCGATAGGAAGTCCAATATTCGCCCTCGTTATCCATAGTTGTTCGAACAACTGATAGAGCAAAAATATCGGCATAGTCGGAAAGTTCCGAATCGACTTCACCGTAGGCACTCATGCGTTCTCGAAAGCTGTCCGCTAACGGGAGATAGTCGCCGTTGCCGTCAACTTCATATCGGGCAAACCATAGGAGCATCATGTCTCGATAATCTTTCGCTTCGGCAATCCTGCGCTTTCGCTGTTCTTCGGTGAGCCAGTCAATATCCCCGAAATACTCTTCCGGTTCAATGACGTTAAGCTCGTCTTTTGCAAGTTTGATGCTCATACCGCCACCACGTTGCCGGTCTGATTGCCGTTGCCGTCAACCGTAACTTCCTCGGTGATTTCACCTTCGCCAACGCTGTGATCGAACTGCTTTCTCATGCGCTCCCTCGACTTACTGTACACTTCGGTCGGGTCGCTAAAGAGATTAACAAGTTTGATGCTTTCAGCATCATCAACTCCAAGCTGATGAAGGATTTGAAGAACCTGCGCCTTAACCATCATGTTCTCGAGTTTGTTGCGCTTCGGCTTAATCTCAATATCGGAAAGAGCAAGGTCGAAGCCCTTCTTAACTTTGAGGATGCTAAGAACAACTCGAAGCATCAGCTTTTCGGACTGTTTGAAAACAGGAATACGGAGTTCAGCACGTTTCTCTTCATCATAGTAGCCGTTACGAAGGACAACCGCCTGTCCGGTATCACCGCCCGAATTTTCCTGCCTTGACGGTCTGCCCTGTACGATAAGCATATTGTCGTACAAATCATCGTGAGCAATCTGCGCGTGAGACTGGTCTAACTCGGCGGTCATGATACCTACATCCGCATCATAACCCTGTGTCGTAGTCTTGACGGAAACCGCACCCAACTGACACATTTCAAGGAATTTGTCTTTGTCAATCTCGCAGTTTTTAAACTTCATCAAGGCGTTTACAAACTGATCTACACCGTTAAGACGGTCAGAGGTCAGATTGTTCATAGCATCCATAAGAAGGATTGTTACCTCAATGTCGGACAATCTGCGGCTATCGTTTGGGTATTCGATAATCGGGATAAACCCAAAACCGCTAATACCGGAAGCGATAACCTTGCCGTTCTGAACGTCAAACCACTCTCTGTGAGTAAAGACGCGCCAGAAGTCCGCACCTTCACTGTCTACATAAGCCCTAGCGCCAAAGGCTGGCGTCATATCGTCACTGTAATAGCAAACAAGTGTCCGCTTCGGGTCGGGTACGAAAAGGTTGCAAGGAGCAAGTTCCTCGCTATCAGGCATACGTGTTCTCTGCAAAACCTGATAGTAGGACGTTCCGCAAATAGAAGCCCAACGCCCGCGCTCAACGTCTTTAGCCGCCTTGTCGGTATCGTCCATTATGCGGTTAAGGCTGTCAATCTGTTCGCTCTTATGCTCATCATCGTCACCCTTCAAGGCGTAGATAACAGGCTCACCGAAGATATTAGCTACGTTGCTTTCAACCGTCTCGTAAGCATGGTTTTCAACAACGCGGTTGTTAATCTCGGGTCGAACAGGCTTTACCCTGTAAAGGATTGGCTGATTGCCCTTGTAATACTCGTCAAGGTAATCAATCGCAATCACGTTAAGGTTGTGAGTGGGGAGAACCTTTGACAGTTCATCCGCTACGTTGCTAGCGTCAATCCTATCTGCATTGGTTTTCAGCACGTAACGTCCGAAGCGGTTGCCGACAACATCCCCGAACGGTCTTGAATTGTTTGAGATAAAAACGTTCGGATGCTCCATCACGTTAGGCTCCTTCCGCTAGAATAATAATTCTTTGACCTATCCCAATTTTTTGTACGGCTAACCGTTCCATCACTAACGTTAATGCGCCATTGGATGTAGCACTTTTTGCAGGTCACGATTTTGTCAATCGTACTTCTGCCGTCATGGTGGTAAATTGGTCTGCCGCAAGCAGGACAGTTGATCGTTTGCTTTTCCATAGATATATAAAAACGAGGGACGCTTTTGCATCCCTCGAACCTTTCCAGTTTACATAATATCATAGAAAAAGTGGACAAAACGGACAACTTTAAAAAAGTGACAACTGAACGGCGGTTTCAAGCATTACAGCACGTTTACTGTCAGCACCCATTTGCTCATAAGTCCTTCGGTTTGTGTAAATCCGTTCAACCGCCTTTCCGCTAGAGCCGTTTGCAGTTGACAAAACACTTTTCTTCCGCTCTGCGATTACAATAAAATCGTTCGGCATATTGTATTCGGAAATATAAATATTGTCTTGCGCCCTAGCCCACTCATAAAACCGTTCCGAATCGAAGCCAGAGTATTTACCGCATTTTGTCCCCGAATACGGCGGGTCGCAATAGATGACCGCGCCATCGGGGATTTTCACCTCCGCGTAATCACCATGCAGGCTTTGCAGGCGTTGCAGGCGTTGCAGGCGTTCAATTTCAATTTGTCTCGTAATACTGTCAAGGTCGCTCCGGGCAATCTCTTTGATTTGCCTGTTGAACTCCAAATATCGCTCATAGACGCCCGCCTTGTGGGTTGAGGTTATG
>ERZ808043.102-NODE-102-length-15762-cov-4.364170_pt1 | contig 15762 bp, 17 predicted proteins | sample MGYA00380194_ERZ808043 | MGnify/ENA primary metagenome ERZ808043 (study PRJEB31490, sample SAMN06133370) | cow dung metagenome | isolation source: H3 | host: cow | place: China: Chengdu | collected 2015-05 ...
ATTGACCTGCATATTCTGTCAGGTTGACATCAGTCTGATCCAAACCTGCTGATGTTTGATAGGTCAGTTTATATGTTGCCGAATTGATGTTGTTCAAGGGTGTGATTTCTGAATTAAATGTGACTTTGAGATATTCACCATCGGCATCATCAACACCATTTCTGTCACACCTGTCAAGGCTTGTTATATCAACCATCGGTTTCAGATAATCAAGCACATTTGCCGTTGTTGACACTTCACAACTTCTGCCCCTGTTATCGGTCATTGCAACCACAATGTCATTAACGCCTGAATGCTTCAATGTTGCTGTTTCAGCTTCAAAATAACCAACATGTGTTTCATCGTTTGCTTTAATGGTACAGGTTGCAATTTCTGAACCATATGCAAGAATCGGTGTGACTTTGATTTTAAATCTGGATTTGTTAAAAACAAACGCACCATATTTTTTAACAAGTTGCACATTGTCAAGGTGTTCACCATCTGTCACTTCAACAGTGCAGTGTGGTCTGAAGATGTCTTTGTCAGGAATTGCAAACAAAACAGTTGCCGATTTTGAACCACTCACACCCCAGGGGAAGTGTGTGGTCAATGTAAATGTGATGGACAAATCAAGTCCTGATTTGTTTTGTGCTGCCAATTCTTCAGGAAGTGTGAATTCAAGATTGCCAGGTTCTTTGGTGAAAAGTTCTTCTGTTACATCACCGCATGTATAAGACAGTGAATGTGTTGCATCGCTGTGTGTCCTGTTGTTTATGATGTCAATCATGCTGACTTCAGTTATTTCATTTGTGCCTGTCAACACAATTTCCGTTGATGTGAAAAATGGGTCAATGTCTGCATAACCAGATTTTGCAACATAGGCGCTTCTGAATGAGTATTCAAGCGCCTGGTTTGAATGCATATAACCAACACCCAGTTTGGGTGTCCATTTTACAGATATGGGGATGCTTGTTTTAACATCAATTTCCGTTATTGGAATTGGTTCAGATGTGACTGAAGGTGTTGAGTATTCTCTTTCATAAAAACTGGTAGCTTTTGTTGATACACTGTAATCAACCCCATTAATGGTGAACACACAATCTCCACCCAATGCATAGAAATAACCAGGATTTGTTTGATGTTTGTAATAACAAGTGATTGTGACTGTGTTGTTGGTCAAGTTCTTTGAAGCAGTCCAAATTATATTTCTGTGAACAGTAATGCTGTTTGTAGTGTATTTGTCTGAAATATTGCCGTTCATAGCCATACATCAACCACCTACCTTTATGAATGACAACGAACCATCAGTTCTTTGAGTAAGCGCAAAATTGCCAAACTGTGCTTTTTTATTGACATCAACAACAATGTTGCCTGTGTGAAAATTGACACCATCCCACCAGCCAAACTGTCTGCCATCTTTGGTGAAGGAAATGATGTCATTGTCAAGCTGTAATGCCATATTGCCTGTTCCCATGCTGATTGTGATGCCATCTTCACCTGTAAACTGAATGTGTTTATATAATTGGTTGAATTTTTGTTGCATGTCACCATTGACATCTGTGATTTGCTTTGTAGTTGTTTCAAAAACCATGTTGATTGATTTAGCAGTCAATTCAAACTGTGATTTGACAGTTTCTTTGTATTCATCAAAGTTGCCTGTTTCAACATAGTTTTCAAGCGCACCCAGAATGATGCTTTCACAGTTGTTTAAAATCTGTGTGCTTTGTTCAAAAACTGTGTTTTTTGTTTCGGTGATTTCATTTCTGTTTTCGGCAATGTCCTTTTCAACAGTTTCAATGCGTTCATTCACATTGGCTTGATTTTTATTGGCACTGTCTGTCATTGTCAGTGTTGTTTTGCCAACACTGATTTTGGTGTTTTGTGGTTTGTCCAAATCAAGGTTCAATTCAGTCAACTGATACAGTTCACTGTGATTGTGTGGTTCAGAATTTACAATGACATTTCTGTAAATCCTGAATGACCTGATTTCTGCATCAGTGAAGTGCAAGTCTGCTGCCTGAATTTTAATTTCATTTGACATCATCCGACCTTCACCTGTCAGTTTTTCCACCGCTTTGTTCAACAGGCTTTGTGCTTCTGTGACATCATCCCATGTCGATTCAGAAGGTGATGCAAAAATCTTGCAACCATATTCTTCAACGGCTGAAATCGAATAAATCACATCACCATCTTTGACAATATCACCAGCAAGGGTTTCATCAGGAAGGTTTGTGATTGTCAATGGGGTTTTTACACCATCGACTGATTCAACATCTGCGCCAACAGGAATCATTGCGTTGAATGTGTTGCTTGCATCAAATTCACTGTCCAAATCAAGAAGGTTTTCACCAAATGTGATTTCCTGTGTGTTGGTCAGTTCAAATTCAGAAACATAATCAAGATAATTGCCGTCTGCTTCATATCTGATGCAGAGATAACCGCCCAGACCTGAATCAAACAGTTTTGATTTCAGTGTGTTCCAGGTGTTGTCATGTTTGCTGTTTGACCTTGTTATATAATTGTTTGGGTCAGCAACTGTGACCTTGCCAACCTTGAACCGCTGAACTTCTTCAACCTGTGAATTGTGACCATCAATCAGCCAGTTGAACAGGAATTCAACAACATTGCCTGATTCTTCTGCTGCGATATAATCGGCATTGTCAAGGAAGTCATCAGGGAATGTGAATGGTCTGACAATTGAATCATTCAAAAAAGCCATTGACCCTTCAAGATCAACGGCTTTTGAATTATAAAAATCAAGACTGTTGTTTGCCATTCTGCCCCTGAAAATAACACCGATTTCATCAGACACTTCAAACATTGATTTCAAGGGCTTCAATGCATTGTAATATGGATGATTGTGGTGAATTGTGAAAGATGCACTTCCCACAGTGTTCACCTTCAATTTGACTTTTGGGTTGCTGACTATCAGTTCAGGGTCTTGAATGTTATATAAAACATAATCATCACATTTTATTGTGTACATGTTTATAAACTCCTTTCCCTGAATGTAATTGTGCAACTGACAAAATTTGTTACTGATACCCTGTATCTGCCTGGTTGCAGAACAATTGATGGGTATTTATATGTCCCAAGATTTATGTTTTCGCTGATGATTTTTACATTGTTTTCATCATAAACAATAAGTGTGGTATCTCGGTCACCTGCAAGTGTTATATAAGGACAAACAGGCAAACCCTTAACACTGATGTAAGCACTTGATGCCGAAGAAAAGGTTGCAGATATATCTGCTCCACACTTGAAGGGTTGAAGCTTCAAATCAACTGTGATTTGTCCAACCTTTTTGTCACATTTCCAACTGTTTATTGAACATCGGCCTTGATAATACCAGTCAGGGTCTTTGTCCAGTGTGATTTTGAACCTTTTGCCATTCAAAAAGTTGCTGATTTCACTTTTCTTTTCTTCAAAGTCATCTGTGGGAAGAACCGAAAAAACAAGCTTGCCTGTTCGGTCATTGTATTTGACTTCCCCAAGTGCTTCAGTCAAGTCAAGTGAACCATCAGCACCAGGAATGTTGATATAGTTTGTTTTGGGTGTAGCAGGGGAGATGCTGCAATCTGAAAGAATCAGACCCAAGTCATAATATGAATGAATATCATCAAATTTTATACCTTTCATCATCTGCCCCTGCCTTTCATCTGTGATATTTTGCCCAGTTCAACATCAATTGCAGGTGCAAGTCTGCCGACCAATGCACCATCATTCAGAACCACATCGTGACCTGCTGATGCAATTAATTCAGGGAAGTAATCAGCAAGCATTGCAATCAACTGTTGCAGGTAATATGCAACACCATTGATTTCACTGTTCACTGCGCCCTTAATCATCTGCATCAAGGATGATGCGCCAGCAACAACTTCTTCACCTGCTTCACCGCCACCCATAAATGCGCCAGTTGCAGGGTTGAAACCAAATATTGTGGGGTCATTCAACACCATAGGGTTCTTCATGGCTTTTTGATACCATTCAATTGCAAAACTCGGCAATTTACCCTTGCCACCAATGCCATAGGGTGCTTCACCGCCAGAAACTGAAATGTGTGGCAGTTTCAGTTCAGGCAAACTCCATTTGAAGTCAAACACCTTTTTCAGCTTTTGAACGATTCCATCAATTTTTTCCTTTGCCTTTTCAACAGGTTCAGTCATCTTTGTTTTGACTTCATTCCATGCTTTTTGGGCTGTGGTCTTAATACCATTGAACACATTTGAAATTGTGTTTTTGATGCCATTAAACACATTTGAAATGTTGGTTTTGACTGTGTTGATGGCAGATGAAATCACTGTTTTGATGCCATTCCAAACACTTGAAACAACACTCTTTATTGAATTCAGAACAGTTGAAATGAAATTTTTGATAGAATCCCAAACTTTTGAGATATGGGTTTTGATTGCGTTGATGATGTTAGAAATTGCATTCTTGACACCTTCCCAGTCACCCTTCAAGATGCTTGCAATTAACTTCATCACATTTGAAATGATAGTTTTTATCGTTTCCCATGATGAAGAAATAAGTGTTTTAATCACTTCAATAACTGCGCCAACATTATCTTTGATAGCGTTCCAAAGGGTTGAAACTACATCCTTGATGACACCCATGACTGTTTTAATGTGTGTCATGATTGTGTTCCACACATTTTCAATCATTGTTTTAAGCTGTGCAAGACCAGGGACATTGCCCATTGCTTGCCATGCGTTTGAAATCGCATTTTTTACAGGTTCAAAGAAGCCAGTAAGCTTTTGTGTCAACTGTGTGAAAATGCCCTTGATGGCTTCCCAGAGCGCAACCAAAATCTGTGGGAATGCTGCCACCAGACCTGCAACCAACTGAATTGCACCTTCAATCAGTGCAGGAAGGTTTTCAAGAAGCGCATTGACCAGGGTCACAATAATCATTGGCAGATTATCAATAATTGGTTGAATGATTTCTGGAAGCATCGTGCAAAGGGTCACAATAAGTGACACCAGTGCTTCAACCAACAACGGAATCAATGTGGGCAATGCCTGAACAATTGCTTGCATGATTTGTGGCAATGCTTTAATCAGTGCATTGATGATCTGGGTGACACCCTGAATCACTGCTGGCAATGCGCCCATTATGGCATTGATTATGGTGGGCATTGCTGCAACCAGTCCATTAATCAATGATGTTGCGCCCTGAATCAGTGTGGGCAAAATCTGCTGCAATAAAGGTGGCAACATCGGCATGATCTGATTAACAATGTCTGTTATGCCTGTAATCAGTCTGGGTGTAATTTCACCCAAATTTTTAACAACAACATTTGCAAGATTGCCGAATGATGAAACAAGGCTTTCAACATCACCTGAACCATCAAGGAAGTTTGTCAAAGCTGCCTTTGCAGTTCCCAGTGAACCTGCAAGGGTTTCATTTTCCTTTGCATAGTTATCTGCTGCATATGCAGTCTTTTCCATGAACAGTTCCATTGCAAGACCAATTTTTTCCTGGTTGGTCATTTCCTGTGTGGTTTTGCCAATGCCTTTTTCAAGTGCATAAGCATTCAGTGTGGTGTCATTCATTGCAACACCCAGATTGTCCATCATGGTGAAGTTGCCCTTTGCAGCACCTGCAACAGCTTCCATTGCTGCTGATGTGTCAAGACCCATGATTGATGCAACATCTGCTGCCCTTTGCATAGCATCTGATGAAAGTGTCATTGATTCCTTAACACTGAAACCAGCACCCTGGAACAATGCACCCATCTTGTTTGCCGTTGCAAGATAGTCAGAAGTTGACAGACCCATATTTGAATAAGCTTCTTTTGCTGTGTTCTGCATTGTGGTTGCATGTTCTTTGAACACCGCTTCAGAACCGCCCATGTTCTGTTCAAGTTCACCTGCAAGGTTCATTGATTTGACTGTCAGTGTTCCCATTGCAGCACCACCAACCGCAAGACCTTTTACAGTGGTTTTTCCAACTGCAACAGCACCTTTGCCCATTGCGCCAAATGCTTTTGATAGTTTGCTTTCAGCTTGACCACCTTTGCTTGATACATCATCAAGTGCTTTTTTTGCTTCTGATGAATCAACAGCAATTGTGCCAAGCAGTTTGAACAATTCCAAGTTTAATCACCCCCATTTTGTTCTGGGTTGAAATTATTCAATATATTCATAGAATGTTTTATGGTTGTTTCAAAACCGCCTTCAGACAAATGACGATTCTGTTGTGTGGTCTGAACATCTTCTTTAAATTCCAGATAAGATCTATCCCAGACTTTATGAAGATATAATTCATATCTGTTTGATTCCTGAACAGCTTCAGCAAATTCATCAATGAATTCACAAAACCGCTTTGTCTGAATATAGCAATTTAAAATCAAAAATGGACTTGCATATCGTCTGGATAGCAAGTCCATAAAATGAAAGTCACCTATTTGAACAATTTTGAAACAACCTTGATAAAATCCTTGAATTCTTCCTTCTTGAAGAAGTCCACAACCATTTCTGTGAAGTCTGCAAGACCCAGTTTTCTGACCTCTTTGACAGACAGGTTTGATGTATTGGACAGCATCTGGAAGATTTCATTTTCAGCTTTGGGAAGGTTGCAAATCACTGTGGTTGCAAGTTCAAGGAAGATGGATGCACCCAGTGCAGTGACTGATGCTTCATCTGTTTTATCTGCCTTTTCTCTTGCTTCTTCAGTGAATTTTGAAAGAATGTTCTTGAATTCACCGCCTTCAAAGAATGTCTTAAATTCTTTGATGCCAATTTTGCTGATGATAGTGACCATCAGGAACACATCTTCTGCGCCCAGTTTTCTGAATTTATAGGGCTTTTCAGGTGTTGCCACTTCAAGGGCAACATCATTTTTGATTGTTTCGTTCATTGTTCAAACCTCTTTCTTTTACTTTGATTTTTCGGTGTCTTTTTCTTCAACAAGTTCAACAAGATTGCCCCTTTTGAGAATCTCACTGAATCGTCTTGCAGTAAGGGTGATTATTTCACCCTTGTTATATTTCTTTTTGGTTTCCTTATCTGTAAAGGGAATTACAACTTTGACTTTGATATCCATGATAAAACCCCCTTAAATCAAGCCACAATTTCTGTGGGATAGTAAATCTTAACAGGAAGTGTGTCAAGATCACCATCAATGTTTGCATAAGCTTCCATTGTAAGCTTCACAACACTGTTTTCTTTGTTCTTGCCTTCAAGTTCAAGACCAGATGTGCAAAGTGCGTTTTCAAAGATGATGATGATGTCTTTCTTGCCGTTTGCAGTCTTGCCCACAAATGCAAAGTTTTCAACATAGTCACCTTCTGTGATTTCTGCTTTGTCCTTGAACATTGCATAACCTTCAGCATCGGATTCACCGACTTCAAAAAGGGATGCCCTCTGAATAACTTCTGCATTGAGTTCAGCAAAGTTCACTTCAATGCTTGCAGTGCCACCCTGTTTGACGGCAAGACCCTTGACAGGCACAAGTGCGCCATCAAGTTCAATGTTTACAATCTCACCTGCAATTGCAAGTTTGTTACCGCCTGATGTTGCACCGATGACTTCACCAGTCCATTTCTTGCTTGAAGCATCCCACTTCAGGTTTTTGTGAACTGTACCAGCACCAAGAAGGACATTTTCAGGTGTAGTTGTTGAAACACCATGCTTGCCCATAATTGCCATGTTTACTTCATTCCTTTCCATACCTTAACATCAAGGTTGATTTGCATTCTTTTCAAGCCCATTTCACCTGTGGGAACAGGGAATGAACCATTAAAAAAGACAACGATGACATCACCATTGTCTTTCTGATATCTGAAACCACCAACAGCAGGGAAGTGTTCCTTGATTCTGTCTTTGTCAGATTCAAGATCAGACCACTTGCCCCTGATAGTTCCAGTTAAAATGAATGTGTATTCTTCTTTTCCATCTTCAGTCAGTGTGGGAACTTCAATCCATTCACCAGTCCCGTAACCATCAGACGGAATTGTTTTGGATGTCCATTCCATAGGTTCATAATTGATACCCAGAATGTCCATTTCTTGTTTCATCAGATTTAACATTATCCTAACCCCTTGAATGCGTTCTGAATGTGATTGATTATCTTGTTTTTAAGTGATGAAAATGCTTTGTGTAAGGCTCTGGAAGGCTTTTTTCCGAATGTGTGATGCCATTCACCATCAGCATCTTCATAATACCAACCGCCTTTTCTGCCGTTGCCAGCAAGGGCATGTTCACCAGTGCCGAATTCTTCCCAGATTGCATTTTCGTCATTTGAACCGACAGTTCCAACAATCATGTCACCATCTTCTTTGACAATGTGTTTCCATGAATTTTTGGTTTTGCCTGTTTTCACTCTGGTGTTTCGTTTCACCTGTGATTCAAGTTCACCTGTGACTTCTTCAATCACTGCAAGCCCTTTGTCCTGTATGGCATTTTTGACCTTCACTGTGTTGTCAATGAATTTAATGTCAGCCATTCTGACCACCAACCAAACGAAGATAAATTTCAAGATGTTCATTCAGTTCATCAGGATTGTCAATCAATAAAACATCGTAAGTTTTGCCCTTGCACACAATTCTGGTGTTTTCATCAGCCAGTTCATAAATGTCAGGCTCATATTCGCACACCATGACATGTGTTGATTCTTCAATCTTTGCATTGAAGTTTGAATATTTGCTGTCACCTGACTGCAAGCCCAGAACACCAAAAAAGGTGACTGAATCAACCCAGGTTGTTTTCCTTTCACCGATGGCATTGAATGCGAATTCGCCCTGTTTCTGTATCACAAAAGGTGTGTGTCCTTTGACTTTTCGCATGTTCAAAACCTCGCTTTGCTATGAAGTGCAAGACCCTTCAGGATGCCCACAGGATATCCCATGAACAGTGTTGCACTATCTTCATAGGTGACAGATTCACTGTGCCTGGACAGGGTTTCTGATTCAGACTTGATGCCGATTTTGTCACCAAATTCAATTTTCCATTTGAAAAGGTCAATGGCACACTGCACAACATCAGCAGGGTATTCAATTTTTGTGACCAAGTTCTTTTTTGTTGCAAAAAGGTCACCTTCAACAGTTGTTTGACCATCTGTGATGTCAATGACAGTGTAAAGACCATCATTGACCATCGACTGTGAAATTTGAACTGTGTCACCGATCCTGATAAAAGGTGAAGCACCAGACAGAACACCGCCTGATGCTTCAGCCACAAATCGTGCATTGCGATTTTGAAAGTTGTTGTGTGTGAATGCCCTGATAACCTGTTCAATTGCCTTCAATCTGGTCAAAATGATGTTGTCAGAAAGTTCACCACAGTCAATGTGTGCCTTGATGTTGTCAACTGATATAATCATCAGGGTTCACCGCCTTAATCACTTCTTTTCGGTTACCTTGTAGCCATGTTCCCTGTACCAGTCAAGAACCCAGCCTTCATTCACTTCAGCTTTGCCATATGCAAACTGAACACCAGCAGCACCGATGCCACAGAAGTTCTTCACAGGTGCTTCAACAATGAATGTTTTTGTTGTTTCTGTTGCCTTTGTTTCTGTTGCCTTTGCCATTATTCAATCATCCTTTCTGATCAGGAAATCTTGATGTTACGAAGAACACCAGCAGACTTAACATTCTTAAGGGCTACACATGCAACCATTTCAACTTCACCTTCCTTGACTGCGCCAGGTGTGTTGAAGTCAGGAAGATACTGTGAAATTGCGCTGTTGCCTGTAAGGGTTACACCATGGAAGCCATCAAGAACACTGAACTTGACTGCATAAATGTCTGTGATGCCTGTCTGTGCTGAACCGCCAACAGTTCTGGACTTGACACCGATGATGGGTGTTTCAACTGCAACAGCTTCATCACCTTCACCAGATACAGAAACAGTGTTCTTAAGGTCAATAAGTCTGACTTTGCCTTCACCAATTGTGGTGATGGTTCTGCCGAAAGCTTCTTCTGATTCGGTCTTGTAGCCAAGAATTCTGGCAACAGTCTGAATCTTTGTTTTCATATCAGCATTGACCATAAGGGCATGTGCGCCTGTGCTGTTGATAAGCTTCAGAAGTGCTTCATAGAAAATGTCTGCGTTTTCCTTAACTTTGTCAATTGTTGAAAGGTCAATGACCGCACCTGTGTTGAATTCAGTTGACTGACCAACAAGGAACTTGTCAAGACCATCAAAAGAATCTGCATCAGTTGCAGCATCACCATTGATCAGTGCATTGTGGAATGTGCCGACTGCTGCAATGATCTTTTCTTCCATCTGCATTGCCATGTTGTTATACATGCCTTCAGCCTGCTTGATAACTCGGTCAATCTTGAATGCGCCACCGAACACCTTAAGGTCAACTGTTTTCTTTTCAACAGTTGCTTCATTTGCTGTGTATTCGGTATTGATAGCACGAAAAGCAGCAGTTGAAGGAAGTTTCTTCTGAACATAACCATAGGTAAGTGTTGAACCACCAGAAGGTGAAACACAGTTGTCAAAGGGAAGAAGTTCAAGGACTTCTGATTCACGAACGAATGTGTCAACAACCTGCTGTGCAATCTTGTCAGACATGCCGACTTTCATATCTTTAAGTAAAATAGCCATAGTTTTTTGATCCTTTCTGTTTGTTAATTATTGTTTTTGTAGCTTTGCTCAATAGCATCTGCAAGGGACTGGGGTTCAGGTGTTCTGTCACCCTGATTTTCAGGAAGTTTGATTTCCTCAATTTCAAAATTGTTTTCACCAGTCTTGAACTGTGCAGGTGACTGTGTTTTCAGTGTAGTCATCAGGTCGTCAATGCCCTTGATCTTGTCATTGTCATCAAGTTCAAGTTTGCCTTCTGCAAGTGCCTTCAGCTTCCAGACAAGATATTCAACATCATCACCGCCAGCATCCCTGATGGCAAGCTGTGCAGCATAGTCAATTTTTGTTTCAAGCAACTGTTTCTGAAGGTCTGCAACCTGTGTTTCATAGGTGCTGATTTTGCCCTGCATTTCTTCATTGCCTTTGTTGCTTTTTTTAAGGTCTGCAATAAGCTGATTTGCAGTGTCAAGTTCACCAGTCTTGCTGTCCAACATTGCCTGAAGTGCATCATGCTTGCCTTTGCCGACATATTCACCCTTTGCAAGGTTTGCAAGCTTCAACTGGTTTTCCTTGTTTGCTTCATCACCATTGTGTGCATTGATTTTTTCGGTGACCTGGTTGAACAGTTCATCACCAAGAATTGTTTTGAGTAAATCCATTTTGCTTCCTTTCATTGACACTGTTTTTATATGTGGTGTCATCCACTGTCAAAATTCAGTTTATATGCCATGAATCAGGGCAATTTGTGTGTGCAGTGCTTTTAAATGACATCATGCATCGGTCAAGGGTATGAAAAAAGCACCCCAAATGGGATGCTTTATATCAACATGTTAAATTGTGATGCCCAGTGCATCTGCAAGTTTCTGAACCACTTTGTTTGTGTCTTTGTGATATTCACATTCAACAATGACACCTTCAGTGTCTGTCAGAAGTGTCATATTCGGTGAAAGTGATGTCACACCTTCAACAACACCTTCTGATGTGGGGATGTATTCAGTGCGTTCTTTGTATGCTTCCCAATTGCTCGCAACAGAACCCACTTCAAGTTGAACCCTGAATGTAAAATCAACAGTAACACCCCCATCCATATACAATGTATATGAATAGATTTTACAATGCTCTTTACATGTTTTTGTTTGATTGTCGGTTAAAAAGTTATAACTGATATTTCCTTCACTGTCTATCACACGGGGAACAATAAGTGCGCTGCTTTTTTGTCCTTTTAAGATTTCAACTGACTGTGTGTATGCAGTTCCTTTGTGCAATATTATTGGGTAAGATGTTAAATTGGTCAAAGCAAAACCAACTGCACCTTCACTTGTACCTTTCACTGTGTAACTGCCATCACCATTATTAGTGAATGTGACACCTTTATTTGTGCCACTTGCCCCAATGTGATTCAACAGATTCTTGCCACATCTGGTCACTTTTGCTGTTGAAGGGTCAATATAGGGTTCATAGTCAGATTCAAGAACGGAAGCAAGGCGAATCATCGGATATACTGTGACATTCGACACAGTGCGTGATTCCATTACTACAAAATACACATTGATTTTAGCGGTTTTTGTCAAGGTCAATTTCGCATCTTGTCCTGAATGTTGCTGATGGTTGTTTCCATCCTGGTCTGAGTACATCACGAAAGATGACATGACACCTTCACTTTGCCCTGAAATAAGATATTCCCCAGCAGTAAGCACCGCTTCACCCAAATTATACCGAATGGGTGCACTTGCACCTGCTGTGCCGTTTGCCGTAACGCTTCCATCACTGTTGGTGGTGAATGTCACACCTTCAATGGTCTGTGTGACTGCAGTGTTTTTTAACAAATTCTTGCCATGCACCTTCACATTCATCAGATGTTCAACAGGGGACACATCATCAGCAGAAACAACCGCCCCTGACAGCTTGCCTTTGATTGCATTTGCTGATTCATTGACCTTTGCAGTCAGTTCTGTATAGTCATCAGGGATTGTTTCAATGACCGCATCTGCAATTGCCTTTGCGTTTGTCTGGAATTCTGCGATTTTATCAGCAGTGACTTCATCAAATGCTTTTATCACTGTTGCTGATTCAACTGCACCTGCATCCTTCAGTGACCTTTCAACTATCATCAGACCAGCAAATGATGTCACTGTGTCTGAACCACTTGAAATGGTCATCTGATAAGGTGTTCTGCCGTATTCGGTCAGTGCCTGATTTTCAAGGTCAACTGTGATGGTGTTGTTTGCAATTGTGATGTTCTTTTCCTGATATACAAATTTTCCTGAAGGCTTCTGAACATAAAGTGTTGCAGTTGCGCCAGAAGGGATTGTGAAATCCTTGACAGTAAACACAAGCTGAATGCCTGTGTCATACTGCACAACATCAATGGGTTTGACAGGTCTTTTGCCTATCAAATAGATATCAATGTTTTTTGTTGCTTTCATTCTTTGTTACCTCATTGTTGCATAAAAGAAACACCTAAAACCCATTTTGTGGGCTTTTTGGTGCTTAATTTGTGAAAAATCCGTAAAATTGCGGTTTAAAAACCATTTTTGAGCATAATAAAACCACCTGATTATGTTTCAGGTGGTGTGGTTAATAATTTGCATCATCATCAAGTTCTGGGTCATATGCTTCACCAGAATCAATGCAATTCTTGATGGTTTCAATGATTTCATTTTCGTCAAGATGTCTGCATAACATCAAAGGGAATTGTTCACCGAATGTTTCACGATATTTGTCAAGCCATGCATCCATTTTTTATCCCCCTTTCAATTATAACAAATTCTTGATCATTTCTTCATAAACCGAATATGATTTCGGTAAATACTTCTTAATGGTTTCAAGGCTTTCAGGGTTTGCAAAGGTTGAATCGGTCATTTCTGCAAAAGCTTCTGTTGCAAGACCATCTTCAACACCGCCATATGTTCTTTTTGTCCAGTATGTCTTGCCATGACCAAAACCACACTGGATTTTTCCCTTTGTTGCGCCTTCAACAATGTCGGATAAATCAGCCCTTGCCATTGTAGGAAGTGTTCTGATTTCTTTTTCTATTGCTGAATATGCAAGGGATTTTGAATATTTCGGTTCACCATAAAAGCCCCATGTCCCGTTTCGTTTGAAATAGTCATAACTATAATTAGATATGAAGCCATTATCATGAAGCCATTCAACATCATCTTTGTGTGCCTTGAACAGTGCTTTCAGTTCAACATCTTTTGCTTTTACCAGATCATCAACTTCTGATTTGATGGTTTTTGGGAAAAGTCCGTCTTTGTATGCTGCTGAATAATGTCTGCTGAACACACCTGCATTTTGAACTGACTGATGTGACCTTGCAAGTGAATCAATGGCATGACCTGATTCATGGAATGTGACCTGATATGGTTTCTGCCAACTGTTGCCTTTTGCATCCCTTGCACCATTGACATATATTCTTGAACCCTGGCAATATTCGTGACCCTTGTAATTGGCATCACCAACCGCAATTTGTGATTCATACTTTTGCCAAACCTGGGCAAGTTCAGGATTTGAAGAATTTGCAATGCGTTCATGCAGTGCATCATAATAATCTGAACCAAATTTCTTTGCAATGTCACAATCATAATCAAGTGTGACATTCGGTTTGGTTGCTTCAATGGCTTTCCAGTATTCTTTTTTGAAAGCATTATAATCCTCAACACTGGAAAAGTCAACCAGTTGCCCTGTTCTGCCATCCATCTTTGTGAATGAATCATCAGCCCAGGTCACTTCACCAGTGTCAGGGTCAATGTTTTCTTTCATTGCCCATCTTGCCCTTTGAAGCAATGCACAACGGCAGTTGACAACTTCAGCAGCACCACCAGAAGGGTCACCAGGGAACATCAGTCCATTGCTGAACTTTTCATCAAGTTCCCTGACTTCACCATCAACCTTTTGGTGTGATTCTCTGGTCACATCGTCAAGGGTTGCATCCCACTGTTTAAGAACATCAGCACCCATGTCCCTTGCCTTGTAGCATGCATCCATGCCAGCTTGAACTTGAATTCTGTGTCCTTCAGTCCTTGCAATGGTCTTTGCCCTTGCCAGCGCACCGCCATCCCTGTACTTTGTACCAGTCATTTTATAACTGATTTGTTTTGCAACCTGGTCATATGTCATGCCTGTTGCAATGCCCCTGGACACTTCAGATGCAATTGCCTTTTTCAGACCTGCAACATCTTCACCCATTCTGGAATAAAGACCGCCACTGATTTTTGAATCAAGCTGAACTGCCCTGACAATGGATTCCTGATCCATCGGCATAATTAAAGGGACACCCTGACCCTGTAAGTCATAAAGTGTCCCAATAAAACCATCGTCATAACAGTCTTTTAAATAGCCAGAAACAGTGTTGTAACTGTTATGGTGTAATTTGTCCATAACATCATCAAGTTGCCCTTGAATGGCTTCCTGGTACTGTTTCTGATAGATTTTTGACTGAAGCATTGATTGCAGTTGTGCTTTTTCATCATCACCACCGCCATAATCTTCCCACATATCAATTGCCATCTTTGTTGAATCAATGTCAAGGTCAAGTTTTCTGATTCTTTCATTGACATCATCCAGTGCTTGACTGTATGTGGATTTTAATGCAGTGATAACCGCTTCTTCATTGTTCAGAAATCGTTGCTGAACAAGTTTTTGCCGTCTGTTCATTAGTTCACAGGCGCAAAAGCAACATTGACATACTCAACTTCAAACTCTTTAATTGCAAAGGCTTTTGCAGCATCAACAATTTCATTGCCGTCATAAACAGAATGAAGCACTGCAACAATGCGCTTGCCGTCATAGTATTCATCACGCACATAATCAACATTGACTTCATTTGCATGGTTGTTTGCGTTCTTCAGGTGCTTGCCATTAACAAGGACACTTGTTACAACCGCATTTTTGGGGATGTCTGCAAGGAAGGCAACTGTGTTGTTGCCAAACTGGTCAACAACAATGTGGATGTCAGTTTCATCAACTTTGATTGTTTTTCTGTTCAGAATCACTGTCATATTTTATACCTCGATTTCATAATAGATTTTGATTGTTTTACCTGAAAAAGCGAACGCACTTGCAGCATCAAAAAAGCCGTTTCCAACGATAGGGAAAGTAACAACCGCAGCAATGGCAAAAATATTCTGTGCGTTTTTGGGATAAATCACAAAATATGGTGATGCTATTCCCATAGGGTCTTTTGCAACCATATCTTCAAGCCGAATATATTCGTCTGTTTGATTGACTATATCAGGAATTT
>ERZ808043.105-NODE-105-length-15572-cov-4.170055_pt1 | contig 15572 bp, 10 predicted proteins | sample MGYA00380194_ERZ808043 | MGnify/ENA primary metagenome ERZ808043 (study PRJEB31490, sample SAMN06133370) | cow dung metagenome | isolation source: H3 | host: cow | place: China: Chengdu | collected 2015-05 ...
GTTAAAGTTTCATATAAAAAAAGGAGGAACTTTGCTTTAAAGACAAAGCAAGGTTTCTATTTGTATAAACGCTTAAGGAAATGAATTGTTATCAGAAAATTTTGCAAAAGAATGTTTACAGAACTTGTGCCGGAAATTGCGATGAGATTGCTTCACTCTTTCAGAGTTCGCAATGACAAGGGACTCGAGCAAGAACCGCAGGCAAGTGTAAAAACAAGTTGTCATCGCGAACGCAGTGTGGCGATCTAACAACAAGTTGTCATGGCGAGAGGCCTTGTGCCTCGTGGCCATCTTGGCTTTTGTCATTACGAGCGTAGCGAAGTAATCCAAAAATAAATGTTGCTTGCAATGAGATTGCTTCTGTCACTATGTTCCATCGCAATGACAAAGTTCTCGGACAAGAAACTTTGCAGCAAATTTGAGAGCGATGACAACCTGCGGGTAAGTTTAGGATTTACTTTTTTACTCCTGTATATGAAAAAAACTCTCATCTAAGACGAGAGTTTAAATTTTTTAGTTAGAAAAAAATTAGCGGCGGGCTGCCATTTCTTTTTTAAGAATATCCATTACGGCACCAAGTTCAGCCGGAGCTTTGAAAATTGGGTTTGCGTAACGGGAGGTTAAACCTTCAAGAGAACCTTCGTGGTAAGCAACCTTGAATTCAGTAAATTTCAAACCATGAGCAGTGCTGATAACCACAACTTCTTCATCTGAAGAAATGGTTTTGTCAGCAATTAATTTTTCAAGAGCACCTAGTGCGACGCCAGTGTGTGGGCAACAATAAAGCCCAATTTTGTCGGCGCGGTGAGCGGCATCCGCTAATTCTTGTTCTGAAACTTCAACAACAACGCCATTGTAATTTTTGATAGCACGTTCTGCTTTCGGGTAGCTAACTGGGTTTCCAATTTGAATAGCGCTTGCAAGAGTTTTCTTGGCTTGCACTGGTTCTAATTTATCAAAGCCTCGTTGGTAAGCTTGGTAGAATGGGTTTGCGTTTGCAGCTTGTGCCACAATGATGCGTGGCTTTTTATTGATTAAACCCATTGCTAAACAATCGTCAAAACCTTTTGCTAAAGCACTTACGTTTCCAAGGTTTCCGCCAGGAATAATGATTGTATCCGGAACATTCCAATTTAATTGTTGGCAAATTTCTGGGCTGATAGTTTTTTGGCCTTCTACGCGAAGACTATTCATAGAGTTGGCTAAATAAATGCGATTATCAGCGGTTACTTGCTGAACGATTTTCATGCAACCATCAAAATCAGTGTCTAATGCAAGAACAATACTTCCATTGCTAATTGGTTGAATTAACTGAGCGGTACTTGTTTTGCCTGCCGGTAAAAACACAATGCTTGGAATACCAGCTTTAGCACAATAAGCAGAAAGGGCAGCTGATGTATCACCTGTACTTGCACAAGCTACAGCGTCAATAGGGTGCTTGCCTTTCTTTAGAATATGGTTCACTTGGCTTACAAGAACAGTCATTCCCAAGTCTTTGAAACTACCTGTGTGAGAATTACCGCAGAGCTTTACATGAAGTTTACGAATTCCTAATTCTTTAGCTAAACGAGACGCGTCAAAAAGAGGACTAAAGCCTTCTTGCATGGTAACGATATCTTCTTCAGGAATTTCAGGAAGCACCATTTCACGCTTGCTCCAGATACCGCTCATATCAGCTGGCTTAAAACTCATACGGCGTTCGGCAAAAAGTTTTTTCCATTCTTCTGGAGAACGAGAAGCTAAAGCCGTTCTGTCATGATGCACTTCTAATAAACTATTATCAACTTTGCTGCGATAAATGATTTCATCTAATGGGTAGGTGTCATCGCCATTGATATTTTTGAAATGAGCATGAAATGGAGCCATATAAAACCTCTTTCTAAAATTCGATTGCAAATGTAGAAAAGAAAAGGCTTTTTAGGCAATGTATCCCCCTGTCTTTAGGGTAGATTGTTTGTATATTTGTTCTGTATTTGATTTTTTTGGAGAACACGTGAAAAATAGGTCTTTCCTGTATCTTGCTCTCTCTTTTGCCGTTTTTTGCTTTTTTGCTTGCGGTTTTGATTCTGATGGAGAGTCTCAGTCTGTTAATTCCTGGCTTTCTTCTCAAGGAATGCCTTCTAGTTACAAAGTAAATGTGCTTGAAATCTCTGATTTGCCAATAGTTTCAAGTGAAGTTTTTCATTCTAGCAAACCAATGAGTGGTTATGTTACTTTGTCTTTAGGAAAGTTTGAAGATATTTCTCACGATTCTTATCTTGATTTTGGTTTTAATTTTACAAAAGGTGATACCGCTTTTATTCGTCGTTTTAAAAAGGATGATTCTTCAGAAGTGGCTTTACGTTTGTTCCCGGAAAAAGGTTTTTATGCTTCTAAATTTTTAAAGGATTCTTTGCCTTTAGAAGAAGATTTGGAAGTGAATATTTCTTGGATATTAAAAGAGTATTCGACATCTTCTGAATTGAATAAGGTATTAGATATTCCTGATTTTACCTGGTATGCTTCTTTTGAAAAATGGAAAACAGAAAATTCTTTTGATACCACGTATTCAATTTCAATAAAAAAAGATTCGGCTGTATTCTTAGCCATGCCAAAAGAATTGGTTGATGCAATGAGAGAGGTCTCTTTCGGAGCGCGCTTACAAGTTAAAGTTTCTGCAGAAAAAGCATCTCGTGTTTATCGTTTTTCTGGCCATGGAAACGCTTCCTATATGCCTTCGTTGCAGTTGAAAAGTGAAGACCGTTCAATGCTTTTAACGCCATTCCGGTCTGCTTTAACGATGAATGGAGAATCGCTTGGTGAAAATACTTTGTATGGTGGCACTCGTGATTCTTTGGTTTTAGAAATTTCAGGCGAAAAAATCATGGAAGCTTTGTCTGAATTTTATGGCGATGAATTCCCTTGGGAAAAAGGCAATAAAATGGATGTCCGCCAGGCTGTGGTACTTGCTCAGTTTACAATTCCGACTAATGATGCCGGTAGCGTTTCGGAACTTGGGGCTCCTATACAGGTTGTTGTATCTTCTTTTGCAGAAGAAGATACAAGTGAATACCGCCGCGATGAATTGTATAAATTGAATATTTCTGAAATAGCTTCTAACGGACACCCGAATTTAGTTTTCTATGACAGAGATTCTATTTCATTGCAGGTAACTTATGGTATGCGTGATTTTATCAATAAAGCAGCCGAAATGGAAAACTTAAAAGTAATGCTTCGTCTAGGGTATCCGGTTCTTGCTCCGAAAGATACGATTTATAACGATTACATTAATGCGAAGGGAGATACCATTCGTTTCTTCTTTGATTACTTCGATTACGCAAAATATGATTTTGCTCCAATGTTTGAAAATGGAGTTCAAATGAAATTGTGGCTTGCTTCTAAACGTGGAGATGAAGAATGAAAAAGATATTGATTTTCTTTTTAGTTATTTCATCTAGTGCTTTAGCTGGTTCAATGCTTGGGCTTGATGCTCTTGGAAAAGAAGATGTGGCAGGAGCAACCGCTGCTATTGCAGGGCGAGGTTTTGCTGGTGGAGCAAAAACTGGTGATGGCCTTTCTTTAACGAATCCTTCAGCTTTAGCTTTTGAAGACAATGTTTCTTTTTCTGCTACAATGGATTATGAAATGACATCAGCAGAATCGGGTGAAGATTCTTATGTATCTAATACGATGACTTTGCCTTCACTTTATTTGTCTTTTCCAATGGGATCTTTTGGGGCTTTTGCTCTAGGAATTTCCCAACGTTACGCTTCTACATTAGAAATGGAATCAGAAGATTCTTTAAAAAATCAAGATGTAAAATTGGATTATAGCGGAAGCGTTTTTGAATTTGTTCCGACTTATTCTATTCGTTTGCCGTTTTATCGTCGTGTTTCTTTAGGTGCTTCAATGCATATTGTCTCGGGTTCTATTGAACGTTCTCTACGTTTAGGGCCAGATAATTCAGGCATTTCAAAGAAAGATTTCTGGGCAACAAATAGTTCAAAAGTAACAGAGTTGGTTGAAGGCGATTTTGAAACGGAAAAAGCAGGGTATTATACACTTTCTGCTATGTACAGAGGGCCGCATTCCAGTTATTATTTTTCAGCAACAACACCTTATACTTTGGTAAATTCTCTTTCTTATGATTTCCGTTTTTCACAAAGAGATACTTTAAGTCCTTATAAAAATGAACGCCAAATAGAAGTTCCTTTAACTCTTGCTACAGGGGTTGATTATCGTTTATTTGCGAATCATCATGTGATGTTTGATTTTATGATGCGTTCTTGGGATGAGGATATTCAAAACATGGCAGGTTCCTGGGATATTCCATCAACTACAGAAACTCAAACAGAATTTCTTGTTGCTCTTGGTTACCAGAAAGATGGTAGCAAGGAATTGTATGAAAAATATTGGAAGAGAATGCAGTTCCGTCTTGGGGCTTGGTATAGAGATTGGTATATTAAAGATGTGTCAGAGTATGGTGGTGCGCTTGGTGTAGGCTTGCCTCTTGGAACTCGTGGTACAATTGTTGATGTGGCTTTACAAGGGGGCTTGCGGGATGCAGGTTCTTTTGGATGGGATGAAACATTCTTTGGGATTCGGGTTACTTTAACAGGTGTCGGGTCTTGGGGAAAAACGCATAATTCGCGCTAAATTGAGGAGAAAGAAAATGGCGACGAAAGCAAAAACAAAAGTGGCAAAAGAAAAAGTGGTTAAAGTTGCTGTAAAGAAATCTGCAACAGCCAAAAAGCCTGTAGAAAAGAAAGTGGAAAAGGTGGTTGCCAAAAAAGCAGAAAAGAAAGTGACTAAGAAAACTGTCGCTAAAAAAGAAACCAAAACAACGAAAACTGTAGCTAAAAAAGTTTCCGCAAAACCTGCTACAAAAAAAACTTCTTTAGCTTCAAAAGCAAAAGTTAAAGAAATTAAAAGCGATTCTTTAGCCCATACATTTTCGCCAGAATATTTAGTGCTTATGCAACGCGATCCAAACTGGATGCATGCATTCTGGGAAATTTCAGAAGAACGTTTGCGTGCTGCTTCTAAAGGCAAAGGTAAAATTGTTCTTCGTTTGTTCGACATTTCTTCTGATTTAACGGTTCGTCGTTCAAAACAGAAACGTTTCCGTGATGTTGAAGTCCCGGCAGATGCTCGTAGCTGGTATGTTGAAAACCCAGCAACCACTTCATGTGCTGCAGTTCTTGGTTCTGTTTCTGGTAAAAAGTTTACACCTATTTTAGAAGCAACACCCGTTCAGGTGTTTGATGCAACGGCTAATGCCCCTTCTTCAGAAGATCCTTTTGTGAAAGCTTCTTTGGGCGGCGCTACCATGGGTTCTTTTATAAGTTCAGGTTTTTCAAGCCAAACGGCCAAAGAATGGCTTAACTCTTTGAACTTAGCAAGCTCTTCAGAATCACTTTCTTCTGGAATGCTTTCTAGTGGAGCTCTTTTAGCACAAGGGAACGGAAACATTGAAGTGGCTCCTGATTCAGTAAATTACGGCAAAGACTTTTTCCTTTGGGTTAAAACTCGCTTAATTGTTTATGGCGGAACAAGGCCAGATGCTCATTTACAAGTTCGTGGAGAACCATTCCCTTTAAATCCAGATGGCACATTCTCTTTTGAACAAGATTTGCCTGATTCAACTCAAGTGATTCCTGTGTTCGCAACAGACAAAGATGGCGATTTCCCAACAACGATTGTTCCGATTGTTGTAAAACGAACAAAGTAAATTTCTAAATGAGCGCTCCGGGAAAAGTTCTTTTTCTATTACATGCGCACTTGCCATTTGTGCGTCATCCGGAGCATTCTCGTTTTTTTGAGGAAAACTGGTTTTTTGAAGCTCTTTCAGAAACTTATATTCCTCTCGTTCAAAGTCTGCGGCGTTTGTTAGAAAAAGGCGTTCCGGGAACATTGAATTTAAGCATTTCTCCTCCGCTTATAGAAATGCTTTCGGATTCTCACTTAATTGAAAAGTTTTCAAAGCATCTTTATTATCAAAAAGAACTTGCAGAAAAAGAAGTTCAACGTTTTTCAGAAAGTGCAGAAGGGAAGCTTGCTCAATTTTATGCAGAACGCCTAGGAGCTTTGATTGATACTTGGGAAAATCGAATAAAAAAAGATTTGCTGGGTGAGTTTTTAGCGCTAGAAAAATTAGGAAAATTGAATCTTTTGACATGCGTTGGAACACACCCTTATTTACCAGCGTATCAAAGTGATTTTGCTTCTATTCATAGGCAACTTGCTATAACAGTAAAATGTTTTGAACGGGCTTTTAAGAGAAAACCTAAAGGCGTTTGGTTGCCTGAATGTGGTTATTTCCCTGGCTTAGATGAATTACTTGCAGATTATGGATTCCGCTATTTCTTTTTAGAAACCCATGGTTCTCTTTTAGCAACGCCACCGCCCAAATACGGAGTTTTTTCTCCGATGCAAACGAAAAGTGGCTTGTTTTGTTTGGGGCGTGAACAGAAAAGTTCAAGAGAAGTTTGGAGCCGAGAAACGGGTTACCCGGGCCACCCTGAATACAGAGAATTTTTTAAAGATATTGCAAATGAACGGGAACGTTCTTACTTGGGCGAATATTTTTATTCTGGAGAAACGCCAATTCATACAGGCTTAAAATATTGGCGCATTACAGGGAACGAAAATAAAGCTTTGTATAAGCCATGGAATGCCAATCGATTAGTTTCAAACCATGCAAGCACTTTTATCGCCGAGCGAGAAGGAACTTTTTTGGATTTGATTCCAAGAATGGAAGGAAACCCTGCAACCATGCTTTGCCCTTATGATGCAGAACTTTTTGGGCATTGGTGGTTTGAAGGTCCGCTTTTTTTAGAATCCATGTTAGAAGAAGCGGCTGGTTCTTCTATTCTTGAATTTGTAGGTGCTGATTCTGTAATGGAAAATTCTACCGATGGCGAATTACATAGCCCAGCGTTTTCTTCTTGGGGTGAAGGCGGCTTTGGTTCTGTTTGGATTAATTCAGAAACTGATTTTTATTACCCAATGGGAAAGAAAATGCAGTTGATGTTTGAAGCTCTTTCTAAAAAAAGACAGACTCCGTTTTTAAAACGTTTACTAAAACAGCTTGAACGAGAAATTATGTTGTTCCAATCCTCTGATTGGGCGTTTATGATTCACAATCACTCTGCTGAAGGTTATGCTCGTAAGCGTCTTGAAGAACATTATTCTAACGCTTGTGCCTTGTTTGAACTTGGAATGTCTAAAACCCGTGATAATGGCATTTTAGCCTCTTTAGAAAAGAAGAATAATATTTTCCATTGGATGTGATATTTTCCGTTCTGTAAACTTCCCCATAATTAGAATTATGGGATAGTTTACAGAATTTAATTCAAAATTGATAAAGGGTTGTCTTAAAACAAACAAAAAACCTCGGATATTTAATCCGAGGTTTTCTGCAAAATAAGAATTATTGCAAATTGATTTTATAAGATTTAGAACTGTTTTTACTTTGGAGTTTTATAAGATAGATTCCTTTTGGCAGACCTTGTAAAGAAACAGAAGTGTTGGCATTTAAATTTTTATACGATTTTACCACCTCGCCAGAAATGGCAATCAAATCCATATTTGTTGACTCATTTAAATTTAAAAGAAGGTCTGTTCCTTGCAAAAGTAGTGAAGAAGAGCTTTTTTGCTTTGATGAAATTGCGGAACCTCCGCCGGAAACAGCACTCCATTCTGGATTGAGCGTTCTTAATTTGTTGCGTAACCATGTGCCAGATTCGCGAAGATCGCTTTCTGCCCAGTTTCCATTTGGGCTTGCACTTGTTTGTAAAGAAGCAGAACTTTCATTCTTGTTGCAAATGCTCCAGGCTGCCCAACTTAAATTCTTTTCTTCCATCCAGTTAAAGAAAACATCTAACCAAGAATAATTGATGGTTCCGTTTCCGCTGGCAGGAGAAAGCCCCCATTCAGAAACAAAGAGTGGGATTTTTTGCATTGCCGTATTGGCGAAGCCCATGTAATTATTATAATGCCATTCTTCGGAAGCATAAAAATGGAAAACATAAGCGACGTTAAATGCGTTGTCGCCAGTTAATGGGTTATTGGCAGCAATCTGAACTTGTGAAGAATAAGATGGAGTTCCTACAAGAATTAAGTTGTCTGGGTCAACAGCACGAATAGCAGGAATCACTTTTTCTGCGTAGGATTTAATTTTATTCCAGCAATCGTCGTCGGCACCACAACCCGGTTCGTTGTAGATTTCATAAATCACGTTAGGGTATTGGCCGTATTTTGTAGCCATGTTTGTGAAAAATTCAACGGCTTTTGCTTGCCGTTCTGGTTTAGAAGGGTCATCAGTCCAGTGGCTATGCCAATCGATAATTACGTAAATGCCTTTTGCAATAGCTGCATCTACTATGGTTTCTACCATGGCTTGGTTCCAGGCGGCATCAAATTCATAGCCTTTATAGCCTTCGCTAGTTAAATTAGGGTCTGAACCCCAGTTGTCTTCTACTCCCATGGCGGCACGCACAAGGTTTGCATGCCAATCTTCTGCAAGCCAATTCACAACATTGGTATTCCAATAGGGGCCGGCTTCTTGAGCTATATTCCAGAACATGCTCATGCCACGCAGTTTGGCTGGTTGCCCATTAGCTCCGACAACTTGAGTTCCTGAAACAGAAAGTGCGCCAATATCATCGATTGGAGCAGCGAATAAACTTCCAAATAGAACTGAAAGTAAAAGAATAGATTTTTTGAACATCCAAAACCTCATCCAAATGATTTTATCCAAACACAAACACCTTTCTTATTCCAATTCTGGAAAAGAAGAAAAGTGTTTACAGTATATACAGAAATCTACTCTAAATAAGTGTAACCGTAAAGGCCAGAACGATAAATATTTAAAAATTCCTTGCCTTCTTGCAATGAAATTTTCCCTTCTTTTACAGAACGGGTTACCCAGTTTTCCATAGTACGGACAAGGGCTTTATCGCTGAAGTTCACATAATCCAGCACATCTTCTACAGATTCGCCGTCGATTATTTTTTCAATTTTATAGCCTTTATCACCATCACAAACAATGTGAACGGCGTTTGTGTCACCAAAAAGATTGTGCAAATCGCCAAGAATTTCTTGGTATGCACCTACAAGGTAAACAGCAATGTAATAAGGTTCTGTTGCTTGTATCGGGTGTAATGGGAGAGTTCTGCTAACTTCGCCGTTGCGGACGAACATGTCAATTTTTCCGTCGGAATCGCATGTAATGTCTTGAAGAGTGGCTTCAACTGTTGGCCGTTCGTTTAAACGCTGGATAGGCATAATGGGGAATATTTGGTCAATAGCCCAGCTATCAGGTAAACTTTGGAAAAGTGAAAAATTGCAGAAATATTTTTCGGCAAGTAAACGAGGTAAAGAACTCAATTCATACGGAGGGTGGCGTAAATCTTCAGCTAAATGATTGACTTGTCGTGCAATGCTCCAGAATAAACGTTCTGCCATAGCGCGGGTTTTTAAATCAATAATGCCTGTTTTAAAACCCGAGAGAGAGTCGTCATTTAGTTGTTGGGCGTCGTGCCAGCTTTCTAAAAGATTTTTGGGAGAGAGTCCTTTATAAATTCCATAAAGGTCTTTTAAGATTTCTGGCGCGTCTTCTGGAAGTTCGTGTATTTCTTCATCAAAGAAACCAGGGCCAGCCGTTTCAAGAACGTTAAAGACTAAAATGGAATGGTGAGCGGTTAAAGCGCGGCCAGTTTCTGCAATCACATTTGGGTGAGGTAAGCCACTTTTTTCGCAAGATTCAAACATTGTATAAATAACATCGTTTGCGTATTCTTGAACAGAGTAGTTTACAGAACTAGCGCAAGTGCTTCTTGAACCATCGTAATCAACGCCAAGCCCGCCGCCAATATCTACAAATTCAACATTCATACCTTCTTTTCTAAGTTGTACATAGAATTGAGCAACTTCACGAAGGCCTGCTTTGATTTTACGGATGTTTGTTATTTGACTCCCTAAATGGAAGTGGATTAATTTAAAGCAATCACAGAGATTTTCTTTTTGAATGAAATCTAAAGCTTCTAACAATTCTGAACTATTAAGCCCAAATTTGCTACGATAACCGCCGGATTCTTCCCATTTGCCGCTACCAGAACTAGCGAGTTTAATGCGAATACCAATGTTTGGACGAATGCCTATTCTTTCAGCTACTTCTGCAATTAAATGCAACTCGTTCATTTTTTCTACGACTAAGAAAATCTTTTTACCCATTTTTTGAGCAAGGAGAGCAAGCTCAATAAAATCTTCGTCTTTGTAGCCGTTGCAAATAATTAAAGCTTCTGGGTTGTCCATGTTGGCAAGAACAGCATGGAGTTCTGGTTTAGAACCTGCTTCAAGGCCAATGTTAAATTTTTTCCCATGGCGCACGACTTCTTCAAGAACGGCGCGTTGTTGGTTTACTTTAATTGGGAAAACGTTGTAATATTTGCTGTTAAAACCGTATTCCTGAATAGCCTTAGAAAAACAATCATTGATTTTTTCAATACGATTGTCCAAAATATCTGGAAAACGTAAAAGCAAAGGCGTGGAAACATCGCGAAGTGAAAGTTCCTGGACTAATTCATACAAATCAATGCCTAGACCATCTTGCTTGGTAGGGTGAACTGTTGCATGTCCTTTTTCGTTAATGTCGAAATAGTTGATGCCCCAACCTCTGATATTGTAGAGGTCTCTTGAATCATCAATACGCCAATTCGTCATAACCAGCCTTTGCTAAAGTGAAAAGTTTTTCAATGATAGAAAATTCAAAGAAAAAATTGAAGTTTTGGTATAGAAAATTGTGATTTTAACTAAATTTTCTGCGATTAAAATCTCGGAGAAAAATTATGGAAATCCCTGAAGCTACAAATTTTATTCAGGAAATTATTGTTGATGATTTGAAAACGGGTAAACGAGATAAAGTTCACACTCGTTTTCCGCCAGAACCTAATGGCTATTTGCATATTGGCCATGCGAAAAGTATTTGCTTGAATTTTGGAACCGCTCAGAAATTCCAAGGCAAAACAAATATTCGCTTTGATGACACGAACCCAACTAAAGAAGATGTAGAATACGTAGATTCCATTCGTGAAGATGTGCGTTGGCTTGGCTTTGATTGGGAAGATAGAGAATATTTTGCAAGCGATTATTACGATAAAATTTATGAATTTGCAGAACGCCTTATTGAATTAGGCAAAGCTTATGTTTGTGAACTTAAAGGTGAAGAAGTAAGTGAATACCGTGGCACTTTAACAACACCTGGTAAAGATAGCCCTTGGCGTAATCGTAGCGTAGAAGAAAACTTGACACTTTTCCCCGTATGAAAGCTGGTGAGTTTGAAGAAGGTGAATGTTTCTTGCGTGCAAAAATTGATATGGCACACCCAAATATGAATATGCGTGACCCAGCGATTTATCGCATTAAAAAAGCAACGCATCATAGAACAGGTGACAAGTGGTGCATTTACCCGATGTACGATTTTGCACACCCACTTTCAGACTGGATGGAAGGAATTACACATTCTATTTGTACGCTAGAATTTGAAGCTCACCGTCCGTTGTATGATTGGTTCTTAGAAGCTCTTGGGCTTGAAAATCGTCCACAGCAAATTGAATTTGCTCGTTTGAATCTAACATACACTATGATGAGCAAACGTCGTTTGCTTGAACTTGTTGAATCTAAGACGGTTATGGGGTGGGATGACCCTCGAATGCCTACAGTTTCTGGCCTTCTTCGTCGCGGTTATTCTCCTTCAAGTATTCGTGAATTCTGCGCACGCATTGGTATTTCAAAAGCAGATTCTATGGTAGATATCAATTTGCTGTATTTCTGCATTCGCGAAGAATTAAATGCTTCTGCTCAACGCGTGATGGCTGTACTTGATCCGATTAAACTTGTGATTGATAACTGGGAAGAAGGCCGTTTCGAAGAAATTGAAGTGGAAAATAACCCGGAAAATCCAGAACAAGGAACGCGCAAAATTCTTTTCGGCAAGGAACTTTTCATTGAACGCGAAGATTTCATGGAAGAACCGCCTAAAAAGTATTTCCGTTTAAAACCAGGCGGAGAAGTGCGTTTGAAAAGTGCTTATTACGTGACTTGCGTTGGTTGTGAAAAAGATGAAAATGGTAATATTACTGTTGTTCATTGCACTTATGACCCAGAAAGTCGTGGGGGTGAAACTCCTGATGGTCGTAAAGTGAAAGGCACTATTCAGTGGGTTAGTGCCGTTCATGGAGTCGATGTTGAAGTTCGTTTGTTTGAAAATTTATTTACGGTAGAAAATCCTGCTCAAGTTCCGGAAGGACAAGTTTGGCAAGATTTATTGAACCCAGAATCAATGATTGTAAAGCAAGCTAAAATTGAACCAATGGTGGCCAATGCAACTGCTGCAGACAGGTACCAGTTTATGAGACTTGGTTATTTCTGCTTAGATAAAGATTCTACCGCAGAAAAATTGGTCTTTAACCGCACGGTTGGCTTAAAAGATTCTTGGGTAAAGCAACAAAAATAATGCTTTTAAATTATTTAAGCGAATAGAAAATTCACAAGCGAAACCGCTTGTGAATTTTGTTTTTGTTTGGATGAGAGAAACTTTATTTTACTTGAATGCGCTTTGCTTTAGCATGCCCAATCCCGCGAATAATATACATACCACTTGCAAAGCCAGCTTGTTTTAAGGTTTGAGAAATGTTTTGACTGAGTGGCTTTACATTGCCAAGGAATTTCCCCATAGAATCAAAGACATTATAAGTCAGATTTGTTTTTGGCGGTAATGCTAATTTGGATACACCGATTGCATTATTTGGGTCACTAAATTGAATCCAATCAATATTTAAGTAAGCGCCTTTAATCAGCACTTTTAAAACGTGTTCGCCTTTAGAGATAGTTGCTTCTCCTATTTTAATTTCTTTATAAACATCCCAAGTAGAATCCACTTGTTCAACAGTAATAGTTTCTGTAATAGGTTGGTCATCTATAAAAAGTTGTAAAGCAGATGTCGCAAAAGCAGTTGCAATATTAGCCGTTATATCGTATTTAGCATGTGCCAAAACATTTATGGAGTATTCAAGCCATTCATCTTCTTGTGTGTAGCCAATAGCATAACCATTGCAAGGTTTTGTACCGCAGATTGCGTCATCAATAGCAACAATGTCCACTTCATCTTGGCGGTAAGCATTGCCCTGATTTTCCAAATCGTTATCAAAGAACGCCTTATTGTGCCCGCCTTCGTCATAGTTTTCGGCTTCAATTACACCAGGGAGTGTTGCTATTTCTCCTTTGTAGGGCGCTTGTGGAATGGCCGCTTTGTCGCTTTCCATATACCAATAATCAAAATCAAAACCACTTTGCTTAACCACAAAGAATAAATCGGCAATGCCTGCTGCATTTGTTAAATCATAAGAACTTTCGGTCCATTTAGAACTCGCAGGAATGTTAAGAGTTGCAAGTAATGGCCCAGTTTCTGATTCGGAATGTAATTCTATTTTTCCACCATTACCTCTTGTAGAAATGATAATGCGATCGGCGCCATCTCCCATATCGACAGAGCGGACTTTAGTATAAAAATTGCTATTCATATTAGTCAGGTAAACATTACCAGATTCTGTAGCAACGTGGCGAATAATTGTGTAACCATCTGTTTTGTCCACTGTAATGCCACCGACCCAAGATTTAGTTTCTGCTTCTACGCGTTTAAATGGGTCTAGATAATGAATGGGTTTTATAACGCCATTATCTGTGGATTTAATGAAAGGAATAGAGCCATCAGCATTCCAACTGAATTCTTCAACAGCGGTAGAACGGCTATAGCCACCACCGCTTACATTCTTTTGGTTGTGATAGAAAAGGAAACTGCGGCCTTTAAATTCAATAAGTCCTGGATGGTTTGTAAAAGCAGTCCCGTTCCCTTGGTCCATAATAACGCCACCCCAAGTCCATGGACCTGTAGGGGAATCACTTACAGAATAGGAAAGCTTTTCTGGAACGCCATGAGATGCATAAAGCATATAATATTTGTTGTTCCGTTTGTGAATCCAAGGGCCTTCTGTATATTTTGATTCTTCTCCACTTGGTGCAAAACCACGGCTCATGTCAGTGACTTGAATATCGCCTTTAAGAGAAATCATATCATCGTTAAGTTTTGCATAGTAAAGTTTTGGGTTCCCCCAATATATGTATGCTTGTCCGTCATCATCAACCCATACAGTTGGGTCAATATAAGCCCAGTTTGGGCCTGCAAGATGCTTGCCATTTAACGTATCTTTAAAAGGACCTTCTGGTTTGTCGGCAACAGCAACGTTGACAGCTCTGCCACCATAACTAGATTCAACAGTTACATAGTAATAGTATTTACCATTTCTTCGCACAACTTGAGCAGCCCAGTCCCCATTTGGTTTAGCGTTGCCATTAAAATCTTGGTGCGAAAGAATGAGTTCACCGCGGTCAGTCCAGTTTACCATATCGGTAGAGCAAGAAACGCGCCACCCATGCATAGTAAAGAAAGAACCGCCTTCATCGTTTCCGGTATAAACACAGACAGTATCGCCAAATACAACAGGAGCAGGGTCAGGCGAATAATAAGTTTGAAAAATCGGATTTTCTGCTAAAGCTGTTGTAGAAAGAGTAAAGCCGATAAGTATAGGCAATGTTATAAATGCTTTAGAAACTACCATACAAAAACCTTTTCCTTTTGAAACAAAAATATTTCATTGCTAGTTGAATTTGGAGATTTAAAGGGAAATGATATGGATAAGTTGTCCACACTTGTTCTGAATGCTGTGAACTCAAGAGCAAGTGTGAAAAAACGAATCTTAATATTTATGTATTCTGTGTCCTAACAAATTAAAGCGTTTGCCATTTTTTTCAATAAATGTTTTATTGTTTTTTACGCGGAGGTGAGTCCCTGTTAAATGGTTATGTGTAACGCGAGGTTGGTGAAGAGAAGTTATGTCTTCACAATTTTCTGTAGAACAGAATTTAATCCAATCAATGTTAGCATAGCTTCCTGTGATTTGAACCTTTAGCATGTGTTCTCCTAGAGAAAGTTCTGTAGTTTCGCCATAAATTTCACTATAAGTATTCCAATCAGTTCCTTGTGGAATAACCAAAGTATCAGAAATTGCTTTATCGTCTAAAAAGAGACGAAAGCCAGAATTTTCAAGACCACTTGCTACATTAGCAAAGATGAAATATTTCCCAGCTTTTTCAATGTTTACAGTGTAATTCATCCATTCGCCAGCACTTGTATAGCCAATCGCATAACCTTTGGATTCATCTGTTGAATCAAGAGTTACTATGTCTACGCCAGATTCTCGATAAGCCTTTCCTTCGTTTTCTGAACTATTGTCACTATAAGCAAGTCCGGCACTTCCTTTATCAAAATTTTCAGTTTCAATTTTACCAGGTAGAGAAATTGCTGTACCTGTGAATGGTTCAGCTGGGTCTAGTTTTGCTGTAATAATAAGGAATGTCACATGGTGTGGTGCTACAATAGAAGAAAGCCCATTTGAAATCATTCCTAAATCTTTTTTTTGCCACACATCACGAACCATAACTTCGCCCGAAACGCCAACATCTTCAAAATAGAG
>ERZ808043.107-NODE-107-length-15400-cov-2.854924_pt1 | contig 15400 bp, 18 predicted proteins | sample MGYA00380194_ERZ808043 | MGnify/ENA primary metagenome ERZ808043 (study PRJEB31490, sample SAMN06133370) | cow dung metagenome | isolation source: H3 | host: cow | place: China: Chengdu | collected 2015-05 ...
GACATCGTGCGTGACTCTTGTTCTGCCATCGCTGCGAGGATCGTGAGCAGTACCTCACCGCCCGATGTCATTGTGTCGATGTTTTCGCTTTCGAAGTACACGCTGATGCCGAGGTCTTTGAGTTCTCGGATGTAGTTGAGCGCGTCGACCGTGTTTCGCGCGAATCGGCTGATTGACTTGACCATGACCTTCTGTATTTTGCCTGCGCGGCAGTCTGCGATCATACGCATGAAGTTTGGTCTCTTTTCCGCTCTGGTGCCGCTGATGCCAGGGTCTGCGTACACCTCAACCAGCTGCCAGTCGCTCTTGCCGTTGATCAGCGCGGTGTAGTGTTCTACCTGTCTTTCGAAGCTGTCTTCCTGTTCTTCCTTCTCGGTGGATACGCGGGCGTATGCAGCGACCAGCAGTTTTTGTACCGTTGCTGCCTTCGGGATATTGAATATTGCCGCTGCGGGTATCTCTCTTACCACGCGCCTTGTTGCTGTTGCTGCCATTAGATTGCCTCCTTCTTATTCCAGCCAGGTTTGTTGCCCGCCTGTCCGTTTGTATATGTGCGGCTGATTCGTACTCCGTTGTAGAATACGAAGGTCACCAGCCACCTTGTCACCACGACCTTTGTGATGAATTTCTTCATTTTTTCTTCGTCGAATTCCGTCATCGGCGTGTAGTCGCTTTCCGACACCGTCCTGTCGCGCTGTTTTACGATTCGCGCGTTCAGTTCTGCGATTTGCGCCTTGATGCGTTTTTGCTCCTCGCGGAAGATGCTCTCCGTTATGAGCCGCTGCATTCGTAGTGCCGCGAGTTCCTTTTCTTCCTTGTACAGCGTTTCGACCATCTGTTGCAGCGTTGTTATCGTTTCGCCCTCTGGTCGCTTGCTGACGAATTCGTTGTATGCCTCTATGAATTTCTCGCGCAGCACCGTGTCTTTTATGGTCGAGCAGCTGCATGCAGCCACGCCTTGTTTGAGTGCTGTTCCGCAGCCCCAGAGGTGCGTCGCGTATTTCTTTCCGCTGTTGTTTACTTTATGCTGATAATGTGCGTGGCATTGACCGCACTCTATCATTCCTGTGAAGGGGTGTACTGGTACTGGCACACCGACGAGCTTTTCGTTTTTCCTCGACTGCCGTATCTGCTGCGCCTTGTACCATGACTCCTTGCTGACGATGCCTTCGTGCGAGTCTTCGGTGTAGAAGCGCTTTCCGTATTTGCCGTCGCGGTTGTCGTATTCGACGCCGAGTACCTTGACCTTTTTGCCCATGAGCGAGTCGCCCATGTATTTCTCGTTGCCGATCATCTCCATGATCCGCTGCATGTTCCATCTGCAGCCTGTGTAGCTCGGTATGCCATCCGCGTTGAGCGCATCTGCTATTTTCTTGCATCCTGCGCCTGCGATGTACATATCGAACACGCGTCTTACCACCTCCGCCTCATGCGGTATGATTTCCAGCGTGTTGCCGTCTACCATCCTGTATCCGTACATTCCGTTTCCTATGCTGATCCAGCCGTTTTCGAAGCGGTGTCTTATCGACCAGCGTTGGCGATCGGAGTCGACCTGCAAGTCGTTTTCCGCTATCGTTGCTGCTATTGTGAGGAAGACCTCGCTTGTCGGCTGCATCGTGCTTATGTTTTCTTTTTCGAACACCACCTCGATGCCGAGGTCGCGTAACTCTCGCACCGCCTCCAGCAGTTGCACCGTGTTTCTGGCGAAGCGCGATACTGATTTTGAGTGTATCGCGTCGAACTTGCCGTTGCGGGCGTCTTCCATCATGATGAGGAATTGCGGGCGTTTGTGTATGCTGCTGCCGCTTATTCCTTTGTCCGCGTATATGCCGACCAGCTCGTTTTCTGGATCGTTTTCAAATTTGCCGCGCCAGTACTGTTCTTGGAATTCGTAACTGTGCAGCTGCGCCGAGCTTGCTGTCGATACTCTTACATACGCGACTACGCGTTTCTTTTGCATTTTTTCCTCCTTCGGTTGTAGTGGATTTGAACCTGTGTAAATTTTTTTGCCCCCGCCTTTCAAGGGCAGGGGCAAGGATACCAGAAAGAATCGCGAAAGTCCAGCTAAAAACCGAAGAAACATAAAGAATTAGCAATTACTTTTTGCCAATTTTTCCGCCACTTCGCGCTGCATCTTGTCGCGTTCCTGCGTTGTTATTTGACCGCGCAGCCATAATCTTTCGACGAGTGTTGCGGCGAATGCTTTTTTGAATTGTTTCTTCATGGCGACCTCCTTATGCGCATGGCAATTGAAGTGCCTGTCCTGCTGTGAGCGTTGCTGTTTTCAGCCCGTTGAGGCGCACAATTTCTTGATACCTTGCCGCCTTGCCGAGATGCTTCTTTGCAATGCTCCAGAGTGTGTCGCCTGCTTCGACGATGTAAATGTGTATCATCATGTCACTCACCTGTATTTGTCTTTTTAGTGAGCTGCTTTACGACCTGGTTCGTGCCGGTTGCGGAAAGTCCGCTCGATGCGCCGATTACGATCGCTACGAGAATGTTCGATGTTTCCATTACTCCAGGTACGCAGTAGAAAGAAACTACGCCGAGGATTGCGCCGAGTACGCATGCGATGAGCGGGATAAAACGAACGAATTTCTCGGTGCCGCCTGCCGCAGTTTTTGCGATATCGAGAATCGTATATACGATTGCTGCGATTGCGGGAATGGTTGCGAATTCAGTAAAAGTTGTCATGTTATGATCCTCCTATTATTTGTGCGCCTGTTCATTAAGGTGCGTTTCAATTTTTTTGATTGCTGCGGTTACGGGTCCGTCACAGCCTTGTTCCTTTAAGCCTTTGAGGCAGGCAAGAACGCCCTGCGTCAATACAGTCTGTTCCTCCTTGATCGATGCGATGTCCTTGTCCTGCTTCTCCTGCTTCAAATACCATTTGTAGATGGCGAATATGACACCGAAAATCACGCCGAGTGCCGTGATCGTCGCTGCCATCGCGGTGATGATTTCCATTGGTTACCTCCATGATGTTCGATATTGTTTTTCGTGCGCCTGTTGTGCCAAAAGTGAATACGCGCCGTCAAGGGCGTTCATCTTCGTATTCGGTGATTTGATTGATATAATACACTTGCCGAAGTGTCTTGGGAAAGAGTACGTCGGGATTGTTAATAATGAGATACAGCCACGCGGAAGAAACCACGCTTTCCCACACGTGAAATTCCCACGGCAGAGATGCGTATGTCTCCGTGGTGTAAATAACGCCGCCTGTGCTTCCTGCGCAATTTTGAAGTCGGATGCACTCATCCACATAAAATTTTGCTTCTTCTGTTCTGCCAAGCATCAATGCAAGGGCGGCATATCCCAGCGTCCCCTCCGTCCAAATGATATCGGGCGCACCTGCATAATCTGCGGTTCGATCACTGTATGGTTTGAAACCCGAAAAAGTACCGCTCGAAGAATAGGACATATTAAAATGTTCATCCTCGGAGCTTGTAACAATCGGCTTGTCTATGGTTAAATATGCCTCGCATGCCGTATCCAAACAAGCTTTTGAACAATCCGAATGCACCACGGAAAAGATGAGCATACCCGCCCACGTGGTACAGTCCAACGCCCACGCGGGATCTGGAGCATCCACACCGACGCCTTGTATAAACCGCTTGTTTTCTGGGTCGTAGCATTTTAGGTAAAGTTGATCACGAGCCAGTTCTGCTGCGTCCTTGTATTTCCTCTTTTGCAATAATAGGGCGCACCCCTCTAATGCCTGCAAGGAAGAACATTGGTGTTCTACGGAACACCACTCGATTTCAACTTCGGTGTACGCGTACTGATTATCGTACATACCGTACCCGCCACGAAGGAGACCGTAGCGAGGATCATTCTTGTTTGTAACTTGGCGTGATAGCAAATAACTACCGCCTCTTTCGACCATATCCAGCCACTCTGGTGTAGCTTCCTTGCCGTCGTTTCGCGTTAAAAGTGCGTAGCATATCCCCCAAAGCACCCATCCCATTGCGCCTGTGCGCACATAGTTGTGAAACAGTTTTCCGATATAAATGTCGTAAGAAAAGTTCCAACTGCCGTCGGGGTTTTGGTCGAGTCGCAATCGCTCCAGCAACTCATCAACAATTTCCCAGTTGCCAGAAGTAGAAAACACCAGCAAAGCAAGCCCAACGTCGTATGCCCATGTTCTGGAATTGAGCATGTAACCGTAAGCTCCCATCGCGGTGTTACCTTCTTTGCTATACTGGGGATCTGTGTCTGGAATCAAGAACGATGCGGGATACCGATACCAAACGCCATAGTTGCTGCCTGTTGCTCCTACCGTTTTTTCGGTTTGTAGGTCTTGTATACGCACAATTTTCTTTCCTTCAAATGACCGTGGAAATGCGATATAAGCCATTTTTTCACCTCCCGACAGAGCATGAATCAATGGTTTTTCCATCGATATCAAAAGTTGTTAGTGTGATCTGGTCGTCGCTGACATCCATAATCGTATACATCGGAACGCTCTGTTCGATAACAACCTCGTTCCATTCTGCTGTGGGATTGTCCGAGGTATAATACTTGGATCCCGTACATGTGGGAGCGGTGAAAAACAACTTTCCTGGAAATGTCGTGCGGTTAAGTTGATGCTCATGTCCCGACAAAATCATGCAAATGTCGGTTTGATTTACGATGAAATCCGACAGCCCCACGCGCAATGTATTAACGTGATCGGAGATACCAGCTTGCGTTGCGGAGTATAAACTGTGATGCATCAAAAGAATCGCCCACTTATACTCATGCGCAGCCAGCATGCGGGTGATAAAATCGATATGGAACTGGTAGTCGATGTTGTTCGTATCAATGGCGATAAAGAGTACTTCGTTGTGCTTAAAGGCGAAGTTTCCTCCTTCTGCATTCGGCAACCCGAAGTGACCGAAATAATGGTCGGTTTTGTCGTGGTTTCCGCGAACTGTTGCGATTGGCACGGAGTGTTCTTCCGTGAACAAATGATACTGCGTGGTTCTTGTAAGGTCATCCGCGATGGCATCGACCTGGTCTCCCATACTGATAATCAATGCGGGCAACGGTTCAAGAATATTCTGTACGCGGTACCAGTTGTCGGCAGACGCTTCGTTGATAATTTGGGGATCTCCAGCGATGAGATATCTTGTGCCGGCAGGAAGTTCGAATGATTTTTCCAGCAGCGTGTCGTTTTTTCCCTGTATGATGTATTCATACCTATTTCCGACGGGTAGTTCTACATTTACACGGAATGTATAATAACCTGGCGCGATTGTCTCGGAACTGACCACGTGTGTTTGGTCGTCGATCGTCAAAGTACAATCATCGGGAAAATTCGTTATCCAGGATATGATGACGCTGCCTTCTGCCGCATAGGGTTGAACGATAGCATCTCTAATAAACGGAACTGGCTCCTCGGGCAGCGCGATCGGGTTTTCGGGCAAATCCGCGAGGGTTACAACACCGTCGTAGTAGATGCTTGCGGTGAATGCTTCATATTCCACATCTGCGAAAATGTATAGTGAAGCCAGATAATCGGCATAACGCGGCACGGCGTTATCCAATATGGTATCGTCAACCAAATGAGGTCGTAGCGTGTATGTTTCTGCATACAGGAAGTATTCGTATGGATTGTACGTTGCTTCTGGCGTGATCGTGCCGTCTTCCGCGTAATAGGTCACTATTTTGCCAGGAAGGTTATCCACATCCAATTCCGTTCCGTCTTCGTCGAGCCACGAATAGTATTTCAAGGCAAACCCTTTAACGCCATTTGATCCGCCCTCGTTGATGATGACATCTTGTCGATACCAATAGGTTTCGGATCTGGTAACGCGGCCAGCTATGCCGTAGTAATCGGTTTCCTTGAAATAGAGTTCGCTGTGCCATGTGCCATCGTCGTGGAGTGCGCAGACATTGGAGCGGTATTGCATATCGGTGTAGGTCGTAATTTCCACACCGAGTTTTTTCGCAGCTGCTCCAAGATTTTGATGTTTGCCGCGACAAACGCCGACGTAGGTTTCGTCGTAAAACTGGTCGCAGCAAAAGTAAGTTGGGTAGTTGACCGTTGCATCTTCGGGGATATCAACGGACACAAGAACGCGCCCTGTATGCGTCTGGGAATAATCCTCATTTAGGCGAGGATTCAAAGTGTAGTTATTTACATCCATCTGCCGCCGAATAAAGTTTATCGCTTTATCGGAAGCGATTTTATATTTTTCATCGTCAAAAATGCCAGCCATAAGCCCTCCTTCCGTCAATCTTCATCTGCGGGTCCCGTACAGTAGAATACGAGCAATGTCGAAGTATCGCTTGCGACGCCAGAAAGCGATGCTCCCACGTATGTGCCGAAATCTCCCGACGCGCTGCGGTTTAACTTGATGGTGCCGCTGCTCCCGTCACTTGTATGAATGTGGTAATAGGGTCTATCTTTGTACGCCCTGGTGAAATAAAAAGTGCCGTTGCCGATCATCTCACCAAATTCAATGGTGTACTTCGATGTCGTATCCTTGATGTTTTGAACTTCGTGGATATAATCGTACAACGAGTCATTCATCGTGGGAATGTAAGCGCCAATGGTAATGTGTACTTCCTTGTGGTTAAACGGGTTCCAGTCGATGCCGACGATGCGGCTGTATGTTTCAATTCCCATGGGAGGAAAAGAAAGCAATAATTCATCACCAAGCGTTAGCGAGCCTTTTTTATAAAGTGCGACCTCGTAGTTGGTCGTTCTGTCCGAAACATTAAACGAGAAACTGATGTCCTGGACAGATGCTTCCTTTACAATGTTTACTCGCGCCTCTTTGCCCACGTGAGCGCGAATCCCTATGGTGTAGCCGTAGTATTCGATTTCGCCTTTTGACAGCGCTATCAATTGCATGATGGCTGCTCTGCGGGTACATTCCTTGTTGATTTTCAGCGTCACCTCATCTTCAATATCCACAATTCCGATGGTGAAAGGTGTTCCCATCAGCAGGGTTTCCAAGATGCTCTTGACGGTGCCGGTCTTTTCAAACGTTGTGATGTTATATTCCTCGTTGTTCAAAATATAAGAAATATGCTCTCCCGAAAACTGCGTGAAGCAAACGCCTGCCGAGATGTTTTTCTTGAGACCCGTAATATAAAACACCAAGCCCTCCACCTCAAGTCGGCTGTCTACATCAACAAATCCTTCTGTGTTCTTTGTTAAGAGACTTACATCGATGGTGCATTCGCCGCTCAATTTTTGAACGATGCTACATGAACTTACGGCGCGGTAGCTCTTGATCAAATCGCCAGATGATTGGTCTGCTGCGGGAGCGTAAAACTTGAGTATTGGACTTGGAGGAATGTCTCGATACAAGGGTCGTATGGTGCGTTCCGAATCAATATTCCGATAGGAAGCGCTCCACCCGACGAATATCATACCGCTGATCCATTCTGGTGTCGGGGGAATTGCGTCGCCGCCTCTATCGACATACTGCGTCGAAAGCACATCTGTGCCTCTGTAATTGAGGAATCGAACGGTGTAGCCCGACACCTCGTATATGGGGTGTATGGTTAAATCGGATTGAACGTTGGTGTAGTCCTTATCCCACCGCACGAATGTCTTTCCGCTGACTTTCTCTGGTGCAGGCGGAATCGCATCATGGGTTTCTTCAACCTCTTGGGTTAGCAATGGAGCGTTGCCCGCGTGGTTCATGAAAATTACCGTGTAAAGGTTGTGATAAAGCGGTCTTACGGTTTTATCATTGACGATGTTCGTTATATCGCGATTCCATCCGATGAACACCATTTTTTCAAAGACTTCGGGTTCGGGCGCATATGGTGTGGCATCTCCGCCTTCGGGAACATCAACCGTTCCCAGTAGGTCGTCGCCGGCGTAATTCATGAATCGAACGGTGTAATAGGTTACACCGTCAATAACATAAGACATAAGCCCTCCTTTTATCGAGTACCAAGGTTGCGAATGGAAGCGCGTCCCTGGCTATACTGAATTTGTGATACAATCGTTGTGATTGCCTTGCCGTCAATCAACAACGGCTGATTCAATGTGAAACTTGCAGAATTTCTGGCTGCTTGCAAGGAAGCAACGCCATCGGCTGAATATCCCACATTGGTTGTAAAGTCGAAATCCGTTGGAAGTGCGCTTGTCATATCGCTTGCCAACGAATGCATGACGCCGTTAATATCATCCGCCATGTGCTGTGCGGATTTTATTGCATCCTCGCCATTTGCATCGATAGAGCCAGCCAGACCTTCTACCAACATTTCACCGATCCATGCCATCTCGTCCGAGGGAGAGTGAATTCCAAAGAAATCACAAATGCCGTCCCAGATACCAGAAATCCAAGCCGACACCTTGTCCCAAAGCCATGAAGCGAGTCCCTGTATGCCTTCCCACAATCCCGAAACGATGTTTCCGCCGATTTCCACAATCTTGTACATCAAGTTGCCGAATGCGCTAACAATGCCTGCTATGATTTGCGGTACTGCTTTTACAATTTCAACGATAATTACGGGAAGGTTGGAAATGAGCGAAATGAAAAGCTCGACGCCTGCCATAATAATCTTATCGATGTTGCCGAGTACTGCTTCGATGATGCCACTGATAATTAAGGGTATCGCATTTACGATGGTTGTGATGATCTCCGGCAGCGCCTGGATAAGCGAAATTAAGAGGTCGATGCCCGCCTGGATGATAAGCGGGATCGCATCCATTACCGCCACAATAATGCCGCTTATGATTTGAGGAATTGCTTTCACAATCGCCTTAATAATAGTCGGTAACGCAGCCACGAGTGATGTTAATAACTCGATGCCTGCTTGGATAATTTGCGGAATGGCATCCAGTATGAAATCGATAATCGACAAAATAATCTTTGGCAGAGCTTCTATCAGCACGGGGATTGCATCCAGAATGCCTTTTGCCAGTCCCATAATGAGTTGGAGTGCTGCATCCAAAATCATCGGAAGATTATCGATCAGCGTGGTTACCACTTGAACGACCACCTGCACGATAGTCGGTATCAAAGTCGGGAGCGCATCCGCAATTCCTGTGGCAAGCGTTACCACCGCCTCCAATGCTGTATTTAGAAGCAGAGGCAGATTATTTAGGATTCCTTCCACCAGAGCCATAACCAGCTGCAACGCGCCAGAAGCAATCTGGGGCAAAGCGTTTATCAGCCCTTCTAAAAGTGAAAAAATAATCTGTGATGCGGTATCGATTATAATGGGTAAATTATCAACAATGGCACTACCCAAAGAACCGACAATCTCTCCCGCGACTTCGATAAGCTCTGGGATGTACTGCATCAGCAAATTCATCGCCTTGGGAAGAATGCCGCCGATGACCTCGGACATTTGCCCGATATCACCGTTAGCTGCCAAAATGCCGTTTGTGAATTCGCCAAGCAGCGCGTTTCCTTCAGTTGCAAGATCCGTAAGAACGGGGAGCAAAACAGTTCCGAGCGCGTTCTTGGCGGCGGTTGTGCCTACATTTAGATATTGGATTTGGTCATCCAACGCTCCATAGGCATTGAGCATTTCATCGCTCACAACGTAGCCTGCTGCATGCGCTTGTTTACCGAGTTCTGCCCTGCGCTCTGCGCCTGCTTTAATCAAGGGGTTCAGTTCCTGTGCGGACTTTCCGAGAATTTGCATGCCGAGCGCGTCGCGTTCGGTCTCGTTTTCAATTTTACCGAGAGCATCAATGACCTCCCAGTACACCTCATCACTGTCCCTCAACTCGCCATTGGCGTCCAGAACTTGAACGCCAAGTTTCTCGTAAGCCTCGACGGAGAGTTTGGTGCCGTCTTGCACGGCTTTCATGCTCTTGATCTGTTTCGCCATCGATTTCGTGAGCGTTTCGGTGGAAACGTCCACAAGCTCGGCGGCATACATGTACTCTTGGAGTTTATCGGTTGCAATGCCCGTGACAGTAGATTCGGTTAAAACTGTATCCGCGTATGCTGCGCCCTCGACCGTCATATCTACCAGAGCTTTGCCTGCTGCCACCGCTGCTGCGGACACAGCCGCAAAGGCGGCAGCCATCGTAGCCGCTGTTGCTTTACAGACAGTACCGAGCGCTTCAAATTTGCCCCCTGCATCCTCTGTTTCTTTGGCCGCCTCCTCGATTTCTTCTTCCATCTTGTCCGCGCCATCGGCAACATCCTCCATACCGTTTTCCGCGTTTTCCAGAGCCGTGTTGTTTTGTTTCAACTCGCGCTCCATATCGTTAAGGGCAGCGGTAGCGTTATTCAATTGAATTTGCCAGTTTTGTGTGCGCTTATCGTTTTCGCCAAAGGACTCGGAGGCGTTTTCAAGAGCGGAACGCAAGGTGTCAATTTTCTTCTTCTGGGCTTCAATTTCTTTGTTCAGCACTTGATTACGAGCCGTAAGTGCTTCCACGGAATTATCGTTTTTATCAAACTCGGATTGTACGACTTTCATTTCCGAGCCGAGAACCTTGAAGGATTGGTTTATGTCTGCCAGAGCTTTTTTGAACTCTTTTTCGCCTTCAAGACCGATTTTCAAGCCAAAATTATCCGCCATAAAGACCACCTCCTTTATTAGATTCCTGCTGGGATAACGTCATCGATTGATAATTCATGCTTTGGCTTTGCAAGTCCGTTATACTGCTTATGGCATTCCCACAAATCGAGGAGCAAGCCAAACGGCATCAATCCGACCTCGTCAATCGTTAGGTGGAGGTGGGCGATGCCGTAATAAAGTAATCGAGTAAATAACTCATCGTCACTTACTCGATTGTTACGTTTTTTGAGTCGGTCTCGCTTTCCACATTGCGTTTTGTGCCTTTTTGAAGCGCTGCTGTAATAGCAGCTTTGTAGGTCGCAAGATCAGCGGGGGTTGTGAGCAATTCCACCACATCCTCGGTGAGCAGCTCACGGGTATTGTCCTTGTTCTTGAGATTGTGAATGAGAATCGTTTGGTTCGCCAGGAGCGTAATGAGCCATACGATTTCACCAATCGCCATCTCAAAGTTTTCGGACTTCATCAGCTTATCACCGAGGTTTTCAAGACCGCCGTAGCGAGCGGCGATTTCTTTCGTTGCCTTGGTGGTGAGCAAGAGAGTGTATTCCTCATCACCGATGAGGATATTTGCGGTACGTTCTGTTGTCATATTTATTCCTCCGTATTTGCTGCGTCTGTGTAGGTGGGTTCGTAGACGGTTTTATACCAGTCGGCAATCGTGTTGGCGCTGACTCCCGTTGCGCCTTCTGTTACCTCTGCCTTCCACGGGTGTTTGCCAAGTGCGTTCGGTTTGTTTCTGCGAAGAACAGTTCCTTCGATTGTGGGCGTAGAGAAGGTGATGCTGTCACCCTTCGTTTGAAGGTTCGTTGCGGGAATCGCGAAAACAACACGGTACAACCAGAAGTATCTGTATTTACCGTTTGCTCTTTGCGCTCTAAAGCCGATTGCCACGACAGCCGAAATGTCCTCTACGGTAGAAATAAGAACGCCGTTGCTGTCAACTTTTGCACCCGTAAGGTCTTCTGCTACGCCATCTGCGAGGTCATCCACGCCGAGCGAAATTGTGCCGGACTTGAAAGTTCTATAAACTTCGGCTGCGGCATCATCCGCATACAGCGTTGCCTCTGCGAGTTCGATGGAAAGGTCAGCCTTCATTGCTTTCGCAAGTGCCTTGGGCGTGTCGTAGGTTTCGTTACCGTCGGCATCTTCAGTAATTTTGGCATAGTAAAGTTTATCCATACCAATAGTAGCCATAGTTAAATTTCCTCCATTTCATAATGTTTTGCGACATCCACCACATAATGGTGATATCCTGTGTCGGCTTCAAATTCAATGTATCGTCTTCCTGTAATGGTGAAGTCATTGGAAATGAGAAGCCGTATGATTCTGTTTTTGTCCGCACCGTAGTTGCCTTTGCTGTACAGCGAGATGCGGGCTTCCTGTACGTCATAGGTTGGGGTGTTATCGGCATGCACTCCGAAGGTATCCACAAGAGGAACGACCACGATGTATTTGTCGGGTGCTGCTTCCGTAAAAATACCCGTTTCAAGCGGAATGCCGAGTTTCCCAAGGGTCGTATTGATATCCGAAAGAACACTCATATTTTCTTGATTTCCTCCTCAAATTTCTGCTTCATAGTCGCCTCACAAGCAGATTTTGAGCTTGATTTTGCGGGCTTCAAGAAGGGCTTTGCGGGCTGGCCGTGTTTACCATATTCCAGAATGTTTGCCAGTTTGGCGTTGCTGCCGCCATCCGAGCGTGGTTCTGCAAAACCGACCTTGATATTGTGGTTGCCGTCTCTGTCAATGCGCACCTTTGTCATGCCGAGTGCGCGTTCCAACTCGCCTGTGCTGCGGCTTGGATGTTTTGTATCTTTGCCGACGACCGACGATAGCTTTGCGCGTATGCTTTCCACCATGACCTCACCGCCTGCCTCCAGCACCGATTCTGCGATTTCGTCGCTCTTATCACCGAGAAGCGAAAGTCTGCGCAGAAAATCTTCGGGCATCTGTATTTCAGCCTTTGCCATGTGTTGCCACCGTCCTTTTTGCAAGCACCTCAATATACATGCCGCGCCCCTTGACATCCTCCACGCTGGTGATGTCGAAGATTTCGCCGCCTGTCATAATGAGGTGGTCTGTCGTTACCGTGAGATTTGGGATCTTTCGGAAGCGGAACAATTCCGTTGCTTCCGAGAATGCTGCGAGGTTTGCCCATCGCTGTGATCCGTGTCTGCCTTCTCGATAGGCACGCGTGCTTGCCACCACATCGTAAACCGTAGTGGCAAAGCCTTCTGCATCTTTCGCTTTTCGCATTACGACAATGTCGATAAACTTATTCATTTTTCCGAAGCTCATCTCACACCTTCCATTCTCGATCGAGGATAAGCAGTTTGTTTACCGCCTTCCATACTTGATCGGCTGCCTGTGTATTGTCTGCGAAAAAGCCGCCCGTACTACCGTCGCGGCTTTCGTAAAAGTGGGATGCCAGCATGCGAACACCTTGTTCTGTGGTTACGGACATCTTGTTTTCCGTATAGTATCCTGCTGCTCGGTGTTGATAGCTTTCCGCGTAACCGATAGCAGCAGCGATGAAGTCCTTCAGCAAGGAGTCGTCAGCCTCGTATTCCAAATTTAAGTTTTGCTTGATCTTTGCAAGAAGTTCATCCATCGCTACCGCCTCCTGTTATTAGGTTGCCTTCTTCATCACGAGCAGCTTGACTGCTTCGGGAAGTACGAGCTTACCGTCAACGCGCTCCTTGGCTACGAAGCCAACCATGCCGTTGCCAGCGAAAAGCTCCTTGAGTTCCGCGAAGGAACGAGTGCCGCGATCACCGATGTTGTAGTAGCTGAAGTCGCCAAACGCGATGGCGGGCTTGCCTGCGGTGATCGTGGGGAAATAGGGCGAAGTCTCGACTGCATATCCGAGGATGCGGTCGGGCTGTCCCTGCTGGAGAGAGGGCTGCCAGAGGTATTGACCAGTGCTGTCCTTGAGCTTACGGATTGCTGCAAGCGTCTGGTCGTTGCACATGAACTTTGCGTTCTTGCGGTAGGGACGCTTGAGCGAATATACGAGATTGATGATTTCGTCTGCGGTGATAGCAGTTGCGGATGCTGCGGTTACGCCGATCTCGGCACCGCCCGTCTCTGCAAGCAAACCAAGGGGCTTGCCGCTGCCGTCGCCGTTGAGGAATGCGTCCTCCTCGGCATTGGCAAGTGCCATACCGAATTTCTTGAGGATGTAACTCTCCAGACCGAACGCGTTGTCGTAGAGAAGCTCCTCGGTCACCTTGACTGCCACGTGGAGTTTGTGCGCGTCCATGATGATCTGGTCGAAGGTTGCGTCACCGAAGGTGAGCTGTTCGCCCTCCTCAATCCACGCTGCTGCGGGAGTGGTTGCGGCGATGTTGATCTTATGCTCACCGCTGGTGGTGATACGAGTGCCGAGTCGGCGCATGATGTTCTCCTCGTTCAGCACATCGATGAGTCTGTGGTCATATTCCTCGGGAACGAGGTATCCGCCGTTTGCGTCAACGCCTTCGGAAAGGACATTGGAAATCTGGCGGAAGTTGGAGCGGAGTGCGTTGAGAATTGCCGCCTTGTATTCGTCGGACGCTCTGCCGGTCTTCTTCTCACCATCCTGCTTGCCGCTCATGGGCTTCTCGGTGATGGGAGTGTTGACGGGCTTTGCGAGTTCCGCGTCGAGAGCTTCCTGTCTCTCTCTGCGGGCGATCTCGCGGGTGAGGTCGGTAATCTCCGCCTCCCTCTTGTTGTAGGTCGCCTCATCCTCTACGGTGAGCGTACCTCTGTCGGTCATGTGAGTCTCTGCGAATGCCTTTGCTGCCTCCCATGCCTTGTTGCGCTTTGCGCGAAGTTCGATAATAGTCATTTTGTTTTCCTCCGTTAAATGAATTTTTTGATGTTGTTGAGATGATCCATAATGTCTTTTACGGATCTTTCCTTGGGTGCTGCTGCTTTGTGCTGCAGCTTGTTAATGAGCGCCGCGTTCACCGCTTTGCGAGAGAACAGCATCGACGCTGTGGGATTCTTGTTTGCATCGGTGGCCTCATCGTCTTCCTCATCGACATCCACCGCTGCCGCTCTCTGCAAGATTTCATCGGCAAAGCCAAGTTCAACTGCTTTGTGTGCGTCCATCCATGTCTCTGCGTCCATGAGATGCGAAAGTTTCGCACGGGTAAGTCCCGTCTTAATCTCATAAGCGTTGATAATGGAATCCTTGACGCCCTCCAGCATTTCGATGGCTTTTTCCATCTCGCCTTTGTCGCCCATGGCGATGGTCATCGGGTTATGAATCATCATCATGGAGACAGGCGACATCATAACCTTGGTGCCGGCCATTGCGATAACGGATGCGGCTGATGCTGCGATACCGTCAATCTTGACCGTGACATTGCCTTTGTAGTCCATGAGCATGTTGTAAATCTGCGCTGCTGCGATGCAATCGCCTCCAGGGCTATTGATCCATACGGTGATATCACCGCTGCCTGCCATGAGTTCCTCCTTGAAAAGTGCGGGTGTCACATCATCGTCAAACCAGCTTTCCTCTGCGATGGTGCCGTTGAGGTGCAGAATTCGTTCCATCGGCGCTGTCTCCGTCGCCGCTTGATTCTTCCACTCCCAGAATTTCTTCGTCTTCATCGGTTTCCTCCTTTCCGTTATCGGGTGTATTTGCAAACGCTCCCGCCTTTGCCATCGGGAGCATGTTGCCATTGATGAGATAAAGGTCTCCGCCATCTTCGGCGGGAATGCGGTCTTGATTCTCCAATTCGCGTATGTCGTTTGCGCTCATCCAGCCGTTCTGGCGGGCGATTGCGTATCCGTTCATTCGGCTCTGGTAATCACCGCGAAGCAGTCCTTCAAGATTGAATTTGATAAAATACTCCGACTTTTCGTCGTGTGCGAGTAGCGCTCTCATGAGCGACTGCTCCCAGCGAATAACCCAAGGG
>ERZ808043.109-NODE-109-length-15301-cov-4.038820_pt1 | contig 15301 bp, 24 predicted proteins | sample MGYA00380194_ERZ808043 | MGnify/ENA primary metagenome ERZ808043 (study PRJEB31490, sample SAMN06133370) | cow dung metagenome | isolation source: H3 | host: cow | place: China: Chengdu | collected 2015-05 ...
TTCAACATTTTCAACATTTGGCAAGTTTTGAGCGCCTGAGTCCACAAACTGTTGAAAAATAATTATACAGTTTGTAAATGTGTTCTGCAAATTGTTTCACGTGAAACAATTTGTGCTTGACAATCTCGCTGCGCAGATGTATAATAAAGATGTATAATAACATACTTAACGACCACGGCGAGAGGAGGAGGATATGCAATATCAGACACTTGATCGTCTGCAAAAGACCAATGCACACTATAAACTGTGCATGAGCGGACGAAGCACTGGCAAGTCTACGGATATGCGGAAAAAGCTAATCGAGAAGTTTGACAAGACGGGCGCGACGTTCGTGAGGGTGCTGCGCAACACAAACTATATCGTCGATGCTCCCTCGTACTTTGACGAATTTCAAAGCTCAGGAAAATTTGGAGAGTTCGACAAACGCCTTTTTAAGAAATCAAAAAAACGTTCGTTTACGTGGGACGGATACTATGATGATAAAGGGCGCTGGCATGATAGCCCGTATCGTCACCATACATACTACTATAACGGCGAGCTCTTCGGGCACGTTCTTATCCTGAGCTTATCAACCCAGTATAAAAGCGGAGTCTTTCCCGAATCAATAATGACACTGGTGTTCGATGAATACATAGAGCTGTCAATGTATAATTATCTCGAAGATGAATACACGGCGTTCATGTCAATAATCTCGACGGTTTTCCGCGAACGCACGGACAACATAGAAGTGTACTTGCTCGGAAATAACATGAACGAGGAGAGCAAGTACAACCCCTATCATACAGCATTCGGCATCGACATTGACCGCGACGACCTGAAAGCCGGAGACTTAAAAATTTACTTTTGCAAAGATTTTGAAGTTCCGGCAAAAATCGCGTTCGAGTTTGGCAAGATCGCGTATGAAAACGAGTCAGAAATACCGCTGCTGCAACGTGTTGCAAACAACGCGGTCGCAACATCAGGCGAGTTCGCAAAATCCCCGGACATTTTCGTTCAGTCAGAAAGCTATGAAGAGGTGCCGATCTTTACGCGTCACGCAGTAGCTGAAATTTACATAAGAGCTGAAAACAAAAAATGTTATTTCCCGGTCGTCAACGAGGATATGCAATGCATAGACTTCGTAAAATCAGAATACGACTTGAAGGAACGCGGCAAACACGGGGACTATCTGCGGTTTAAAAGCATCGTCCGAGACAAAGACATCATCATCAAGCAGCATGGAGAGGAGGAATTCTATAGGCTTTACGAGCAATATGTCCCGTATCAGACAGCGCGCCCGCTTTTTGACAATCGCCATGTTTACGGGCAGAATTTGACGTGGTTTTTACAAAACTGCCGGAAATATCTGCCGGGGTACTCCGTCAGATTCTGCGACGGCAATATAAAATACATATGGGCTTATGAATGCAAAAAGTACACAGCAATATAAAAGGAGGAGTAACCGTGTATGAAATAATTGACTCGACAACGTATAAGAGAGAGGACGGCAGTTTGCTCAGAGCGTGCAGCATTTTAGCTGACTCGGTTGCAGATCTGCCGACGGACAAGGCGGAGCTCGACGCGCTCGCTATCAACTTCGGATCCTGGGCGTGGTGCATTGCCGAGGGAGAGCAGCGCGTGCTCAACTCGGAGGGAGTGTGGACGCCGTGACCTCAAATAACTTAGACTTTGTTGCTCGCTGCCTGGCAGCGTCAGCAAAAAAAGCTATATCGGCGCAGCTTGGTGATATATCTATCAAGAAAATTACCAAAGAAGAATATGATAGTATTGAACACGATACAAACACCATATACTATGTTGTGGACGGTGACAAGATAATACAGTATATCGGTGATGTAAAGTTAGGCACAGGAAGTCAGAGCGGCGGTATAGTATATATATCACAGTCGATTCCGTCGCTTATCGGCAATGTAGAGAGTTCGGAGGAGGTAGAATAATGGCAATATCAAGTTTTACAGGCAATTTGACAAATACCGTTGCTAAAATCAACGAAATCAGCGCCGCAAACGGTTGGGGCATAACAGCCGCTACATCAGGTAATCCCAGCAGCAACACACTGACTATATCAGATTCTGAAGGTCATGTGCTAATAGCACTTACCGGCATATCGTCCGGCAGAGACGGGGAAGACCACGGAATAAGATTTTATTACAACAACGGGTCAAGCTATAGAGGTCAGACAAACAATTACGGCAGCGGTACACTAACGGCTACGCTGTATATATCATCACATGGTTTTATCATTGTTAATAACAGCTACCGTAATGATGGTATTTGTGCGGCGTGGATTAATGTCAGTGATGACGGTACAATTATATACGGTGGCACCGACTCAACATCGACAGTATCGACTACTTTGTCTGGTCATCTGATAGGCTGCAAATACAACGAGTCAGCGTATCAAGCATTAGACTTTACACCACACAAAAACCCGTCAGGAACTACACTTTGCAGCGCGACTGCGGTCGGCAGTCTCGGAGAACCGCAGGTAGCTAAGTATATGTTTTATGCGAATGTTTATCAGTCGGCGATAACAGGTGAGGTTGACGTTGACGACGAAAGATATGTGGCGTATGGAGGAATGTGGTACCTAAAGGACTGAGGTGATACCATGAACGACATAGCAAGCATGATCATCAATAACGGCGCGGCGATCGGCTTACTCATCTATTTTGTCTACAAGGACAATAAATTCACGTCAATGATAAGCAAGTCGCTGACCAACATCAGCAACTCACTGGATATAATCCAGGATATATTAAATAAGGAGGTAAAGAAAGAATGAACAGTCCCTACATGGGAGACTTTTACGTCTCCCAGAAGTACACACACGGCACGCATGACGGGCTCGACCTGGTCGGCGTCACTCATAAAGATATACACTGCGTCGAGTCCGGCGAGGTAGTATATGCAGGGTGGGAAAACTCAGCTGATCACGCCCAGGGGTTTGGTCAGTACGTGTGCATCAAAAATGGCACACGCTATTGGTATTATGGGCACTTGTCGAGCATATCTGTCAAGGTCGGAGACAAAGTCAGCATAACTGATATCATCGGACAAGAAGGCTCAACGGGATATAGCACAGGTAGTCACGTGCATATCTGCGTCCGCATCGGCGGCGTCAAGGGTAACGATCTTGACGTCTCTCAGATACTCGGGATCCCGAACGTTGCAAGCACGACTTATCTCAACGACGGCTCAGAGGCGACGACATATCACAGCTTAAAACCCGGCGACGTGATACCAAAGGGGACATACTGCCCCGTATGCAACCGTAAGCTTACTAAAGATATCACGTTTGAGAGCGATATGTGAGGGAGGCGACGAAAGTGAGCGAAGAGAAAGCAAACGAATTGATAGCAGCTATCACAACATTATCGTCTCTTGTCTCCGTGATTGCGGACGACATCACCGCAAAGAATGCTGCGGCAGAAGCTGCGGCAAAGGTCGAGGCGGAAGCAGACGCGCTCCGCGAGGAAGCTGATAAAAAGTGGGAAGCTGCCGACGCTCTGAGCGAGGAAGCGAGAGTGGCAGGCATGGAAGCGGCTGCGGAGCTCCGCGAAGAAGCGGACGCGAAATATGAGGAAGTTGCCGAAAAGAGCAAGGAAGCAAGAGAAATCAAAGAAATGCGCGTCAGAATCGACACGGACGGAAATTATATCGAAGTGGAGGAATAAACTATGCCAAAAAGACTAACGCCTAAACAGGCAAAACTTGTATGCAAAGAAATTACACAGCATATAGGAGGACAGACAAACGGCACATATGTTGACGGTGTATGGACTCCAACGACATCAATATGGGACGAAAACCCGGTGAAGTGGTGGAGCAACGTATTCAGCAATGGGCAGCTTACTAACGACTTTTTCGAGGGACTGCTTAACGTCAATGTCGAGCAGCGCGTTCGCGCGTTCGATATGGAGAATCCCTTTGAAAAGTATTTTCAGCAGGGCGAGCAGTACGGCTTCGGAAATATGGAGTTTTATGTCAACCCTCAGGAATCGCGATATTTTGCGATCAATCCTGAGCAGACAAAAAACGGCACGTACTACTACCAGGGTGAGAACTATGAGACAAGAATCTCGGGACTCGGCAGCAATTCAGTCAGCCTGACAACGACTATTCATGACGGTGTGGGCGAGGCTAATCAGTCGATAAGCGAAAATTATCATTGCTTGCTCGACAAAGTGCCTGACATCAAGCAGATCTTCTTTAGACCTAATTTTCAGCGTCAGTATCAGGCGACTTATACTCAGGAAATGCTCTCGCAAGTTTCGACGACATGGGGCACAGTAGGTACTTTTATTGACGGCATCTCAACAACTCTCAACGCTGAAAAGAAGAGAGAGGAAAAGAGGCAGATTGTCTCAACCTTCAAGGACGGCATCGACCGCGGCTGGATTCCGTTGATACCTGTCAGCGATACGACAACAGCGGACGGTGCTCAGAATCTCTTGATGCAGATCAGAACGATTGAAGACAACTTCGCAAACGACAGTTCAAATTATAATATGTGGAGCGCAGTAAACATTGACAATCCTATTATTACCGCATCGGAAAAATCAAACATTGATATTATCATTCGCAACGACATTAAAAACCTCATGGACGTCAAGGGCTTGGCTGCTGCATTTAATATGAATAAGGCGGACTACACTGCTGACGGCTTCGGACAGAATGTTATCGGCATAGATGTTTTTCGTTCTGCGCCTGACGGAACAGGCGTTTATGATGCAAACGCTGCTGAGGATAGAAGCATACTAGCAGTCCTCTTTGATAGCTTTGCGCTGCACGCTGTCCGTAAGTTTGATCAGACGAGTCAGATGTATTTGAAGAACATGGCAAAAGAACAGTTTTTCAGAAACGTTATCGACGAGATCGCACTGAACCCGTTTGCAAACTGCGTCGGCTTTACGACAAGCACTTTCACTCTCGTATCGGGTGACAGCGCGCCTGCCGACTGGGCGACATCAACGGCGAAGTATTACCGTAAGACCGGCTCGGGCGTATATGTGCCCGTAACGTCTGCACTCTCCGGCATCACGACACAGTATGAGTCCGGCAAATACTACGTGCGCACATGATATGTATAAATTAGAGCCCTCAGCTGAGGGCTCTAATTGAAAGGAGGTATATAATGCCATTTGATACATTTATGAGCTCACTGCAATTTGATAATATAGATGCAGTTTTCGGCACAGACGGAACGCCGCAAAATTTGAATACATTCAATACAAATCTTGAAGCTTATACGCAGCTTGCTATCAATCGCACCAAGTGGGAGAGCTCACAGCTGCTGCCTGAGACAAATGCATCGTTTTTGGTGGAGTGGTATTGCTATTTTAAGGGACAGTGCTTTTTCATTCCTCCGGAAAAGTCCGGGGATAAGTGGAAAGTTTATCAGGGAGTGCAGAGCGGCTCGCTCGATGAGTTTGGGCAGCCTGGGAAAATTGACACGTGCGATTTTAACGGAAATAATCATAGGATATATGATTTAAAGGATATCGTGTGGATAAAAAATACTCCGCGCTGCGTGCCGACGTGGTACTGGGTACTTAAATACTGCAACCGCATAAGCAATTATGAGCGTATAATGGACTTAAACAGTAACGCTCAGAAAACTCCATATCTGATACAGTGTAAAAACAATACATACCTCTCTGTCAAGGAGATGTACAAAAAGATACGTCAAATGGACGACGTTATTTTTGCCGAGGAGACTGCCGGTTTTGGCGAGGCTGTCAAGGTGCTCGACTTACAAGCTCCGTATCTGCTTGACAAGCTCTTTGATCAAAAAATCAACGAGCGCAACGACCTGTTAAATTTCCTGGGCGTAAATACGATTTATGAAAAAAATGCTCATATCATCTACGAGGAGGCAACAGCAACAGACGAAATAACCCAGGAATACGATGATTTATTTTTAGCTCCGCGCCGCGAAGCTCTGAGGGACGCTCACAAAAAGGGCTTGACAGATCTTAAACTATTCACGATAAAATCACAGGAGGAGGGAAGCGATAGTGGCACACTACACGGCGACGCTGAGAGATTTGATCGACCCGACAGCAAACCCGGGGACGTTCAGCAGAGTTAACGGCTCGTGGCAGCACGACAGCAACGAGACGGGCTTCACGCTCTTTGACGATGATCGCAAATATCCTCTTATCTTCGACGGTTCAGCAGCGATCGGCGGCTATGTGCTCAACCCGATAATTACCGTGCCGCAGTATGACGGCAGCACTGCAACTTTTAACTTTGCCTCTGCGACGTACCGGGAATATTTAAATCAGAAAATCACAGATCATTATTTCGGCTATGAGATAGGCTTTGAAACACCGCAAATGTTCAAACACTATTTCAATACAAAACTCCGGGAGATCATGCCATACTATAATAATAAATATTATAGCATCATGATCGCTATAGCTCAAAATGTACCTTTCACATATTTTGAGCGCACCGACTACAACGGCAAGACGTTGACCAACACGGACACTGTCCTCACTCTGACACACGGCGACGCGTACACGTGGGACTATCGCGGCAGTACTACGATCAACGGTGAGAGCGTCGAGCGGACGTATAATTTTGACACACCGCAAAACATCAGCAGCCTTAACCCTGATAGCCCTGACCACATGAGCAGTGCAGTCACAGGCAAGAGCCAGGCTGCTAACGTACAGTTCGCAAGCGGATTTGTGGACGGCAGCGGCAACATTACACAGGATTTCGCCGACGCCCACGCGACATCTAAGAGCAAAAAAGCTCAGGACACGCAGGGCACAAAAGGCGACGCAAATAAGAACTATACGGAATACCAAGGCAGATACGATACAAAGCACGGCTACAGTGCCGCGCAGCGTATGGAAATATCTAAGTACATCAGCGAACAGCTCGGAAGCATGGGCAACATTGATTTAGAAATCATCAAAGAGCTCAGAGACTGCTTTATGATGATATTTTAAAGGAGGTATAAAATGCCGTATTTGATCAACTTAAACTGGAATACCGTGCCAATGACGTATAACGATAGCTTTACTTATATGCAGTGGCTCGGCAAGCTGACAACGGTCGCTCAGGATCATGAGACAAGACTGACCTCAGCAGAGGGAAAAATAACAAACCTTGAGGAAGCTTTCGCAAGCTTTTCCGCAGACTACTACACCAAGAGCGAGACAGACGCGCTCATCGACGGCGTCGGCGACGAGCTGACAGCGCTCGAAAATGCGGTCTTTGCATCAATAAGTAATCATGAGAGCCGCATAGCAACCCTCGAAAGCAGCGTGCAGCGTCTTATTGATACGCTCAATTTCGAGGGGACGTCGAGACATTATTATCTCAATCCCTACAACTCAGAGACGGGTATCGGCTACACAACATCAGGCTCGAGCATAACAGCAACGCTGAGCTCGGAAGAGTACGGCGAGTATGACTGCGCTGATGTCCGCTTAAATCTGACGTATAACGGCAGCACTACAGACACAAGACTCACACTGACTGCTGACGGCGTCACGTCAACATCTGACGGCTACAGCGGCAGCCTGACTGCTGCCGGAGCGCTCGCTATAACAACGCCGGGCTTTGACACAATAAACCGCATTGACCTTGTGCTTTATAAATCAGCGAACACAAAATCAGAGCAAGAGGCGGTCACAGTATCAGAGTATACGGCACTTAACATCAACGATGATAACACCCTTGACAGCTCAGACGCTGCGAAGATTTTGCAGCTTTACGCAGCTTGGCAGCAGTACAAGTCACAGCAGGGAATTGATAACACGCGCGATAATGCTTATACATGGTATACATCGGTATTCAGTGTCGGCACTACTCTTAGATCATATACGCGTGCTGAATGGGACGTACTTTGTGATACGTTCGGCGGCACACTTGCAGCAGTCCCGGACAGCTCAGCAGCAGCGAATATACTGAGATTTTACGCAGCTTGTCAGGCAAGCACATATACCAACAGCGCCGACGGCTGGGCAGCTTTCAGAGGGAGGGCATCATAAATGGCAGTGCATAACAATACGATAAACATCTCGTCGATTAACATCAGCAAAGCGTCACTCGATGCAGGCAATAACAGGTATCAGCTCGTTGCTTTTTACATTGCAAGCGCCGGAACGAGAGCGCAGGTGCAAGACTTTGCTTTTAAAATCAATATTCCGGAGGGCTTGACACTTGTCAAAGCGCAATTTCCTAATACGTATCGGCGTTATTTCGTGCCGCACGTGGACCCGGTAACGCATGAGGAGGTCAGCACAAACCTTCTCCCCGACGCGATGCAGACCGAGGAATTTTTAAACGGTCAGCTTTTTATCTCGAGAGCTGCCGCGTCTCCGTCTTATGGTGACGGATTTCTCGGGGATATATGCGTTAAAATTCCGGACGACGCTCGGAGCGGTGATGAGTACACTATCTCGATTGATACGGACGCGGACTTTATTTTTTCGACGGACGCAACCAACAACACAGCCGACGCAGCTGAGAGCTCATATACTCGCACGCATATTTACGGCGGCAAAATCCGAATAGTTGACTAAAAAATAATGCCCTCTCTACCTGAGAGGGCGTTATATTATAAGGAGGGATATAAATGCCAAATCCAATTACGAGCATATCACTTTACAGCTGCAAGCTCGAACGCTCAGGACATAAGACAGTAGACTTCGCAAGCGCGTCAGCAAGAGACAGTTATTTTTCATCGTCAAACGCAATTGCTACACTGTATTCAACTATCACAAATGCGACATATGCCCGAGAAAATAAGACGATTACTGTTGGGATCTCAGCTGACGAGCTCGACGCTGCCGGAGTCAATTATGTACGCTTTATCAATCCGCAGTTTGCTAATAGATACTTTTATAGTTTTGTAGACGACATTGAATATGTCGCGCCATACACATCACGGCTGACAATACGCACTGATGTTTGGTTGACTAATATCGGCAGCATAAATGCCGACGAGTGTCTTGTCGAGCGTGAGCACGTCGCAGACGATACTAATTTCTTACACACTCTGCCCGAGCCAGTCGAGCCGGGAGAGCTCATATACTCAAATGAATTTTTTTCAAATCGTGACGCCCTGGACGGCACAGGGGCGGTAAATACCAACGCGCATTATGTAGCACTATTCCTCTTTGCGTCTGAGGTAATTGCTACGACTCCGCCAATCGTGATCAACAGTGCTGCTGTAGATAAATATGTCGGCGGTGATTTTGTCGCAGGATATTATATAGCGACAGCTCCGCAAGACGCCCTCGCCTTCGTGTCCTGGTGCCAGGAGAAGGGCATGAGCACGGATAACATATGTTACGCGAAACTTATCCCGAGAGAGTACATAACACTTGACGACCAGGACGCTATAATTGACGAGACCGCGTCACTGCCGGTGACAGTATATAGCGTATCAGATAACAACGCAGCTCAGAGCATAACGATCACGCCCAATTTCGCGCAAAACTACACGCACCGTATCAGGAATAATAAATTAAATTGCTATCCCTATCGGGCGTATCGCGTGACTAATTATGATAGATCTTTCGCAGACTTGCGCCCGGAAAAAATGACCGCGCTCACATTTGCGCTCCGGGCTTGCCTGGGAAGCTCTCCGGATATCTCGTTGAGACCAACGTCATATAATTACGGGAATGACATGGATAAAGCAGTGACGACCGCGGACTTCGGAGACGTGCCTTATAAGTCGAGCGCATATCTCGAGTATCTTGCACAGCATAAAAACACGTATCAACTCACGAAAGCACTATACATAGCAGACGGACTAAGCGCGGCGCTATCTCCTATCGGTGCGCTTGCGTCGGGAGGAGCTGAGGCAGCTGCAAGCGAGTTAGCGTCGAGCGCTCAGAGCGTCGGCAATACTATCCGCAGCGCTCAGCAATACTATGCAGGCTTGTCAGATCTGAAACGCAGACCGCCTACAGTATCAGGCGGCAGTGCATCTAACTTATCACGTATAAATCGTTGCAAGGGGCTCGGAATCTACGACATGGGAATGAGACCTGAGATCGCTGAGATAGTAGATTCATATTTTGATCAGTACGGCTATAACGTCTCACTTTGCAAGGTGCCGCAATGGTCGAGTAGACCGCACTATAACTTTGTGAAGACAAATGGCGTCAACATTTATGGCAGCTTACCAAAGAGCGACGCAGCTGAGCTCGCTAAGCTCTTTGACGAGGGCTTGACTGTTTGGCACATGAGCAACGGCGCAACATACGGAGTGTATGACGCAGCGAACGCCCCGACATAAAGAGGAAGAGAGACGATTAAATGACATCGTCTCTCTCAGTATAGGTATATGTTGTATATATTTCTTCTCCCCCAACTTTCATGAGTTGGGGCTTTTTTATTGAGGATTTGGACGTCAGGTGATATGCTGTCCCGGCAAGACTCGATGCAACACTCTCAAACTCTTGCAGAGTCTTAGTGCTCAGGAGCTCAGAGAGCCGCTGCGTCTCTGAGCGACAAGCTCCTCCGACTTTGTAAAATCGTCCCTTGCCGTCAGTCCATTCCGCGCGGTTGCCTGACGCATAGTGCATCACGGCGACATCTGCGATCTTAAGTTTGCCGACGTCACTGCTAAAAAGCTTATTACTCTCGGCGCAGATCAGAGCGGCGCTGTCTCGGTCAATGCCTTTTGCTGTAAAGCCGTCTGTTGCTATGTCGCAGAGCTCAGCACCGACAGCCCAAAACTGCCGCAGAAGATAAGACAACTGCAAACGAGTGTATAAGGTATCATATACGCCTATCGAGTAATAGGTGTCACAATGCAGCGGCAGCGGCAGCCCGTTTTGTAAGCGATTATATTGATCTTTGCCGCTCAGAGTGTTCGCCCCCTGCTTGTAAGCAGGATAGCTTGCATACCCTTTATGCAGCCGTTTTTGGTCAGTCGCGTATTTACGCAGCACTCGCACCGGGATAGGCGCAGCAGCAAGAGGAAAAGTCATGGCTTTTACGATTGTAAAACTCATTTCATAATCACAAAGTAGCGATGCAAGCTCCAAAGCATTAAGCGTGATGAAGCAAGGACACATCTGCGACACTTCAAAGCCGCGAAAACGAAAGTAATCAACTTTTGTATTTGGCTTTTGATAGCAGCCTTTGAGATAGACGTGAACGACATAGCCTGTCACATCATTGAAAATGAATTTGTGCAGCCCTCTCATGAGCAGCTTTTTGTTGCGTTCTACATATTTGAAGATGCTTTTAAAGTCCTTTGTAAACGCAGCTTTGCAGAGTACTGGATATGTAGCGAAGGGCTCAAAAGCGTGATAAGCGCTCGTGATATCAATCGCAAGCCCGTGCTCAACCGTGCCGCGCTCCCTCTGCCCCTCACAGATAATGCCGCCGCGGTGAGACTCAGCAAAAAAGCTGAATTCGTTTTTTTGGGTAGTGTTAAAGTAACTTGATGAGCAGCACAGGTTTTTGATGCCGCTTAGTCTCGTTATTAACTTTTTATAGTTTTTGGGTAGGTTCTTCTTATGGATTTTTGGGTGTTCGTCAACGTACAGTTCCCACTCACCGAGCAGCTCCTGAGCTGCGTGATATAACTCGACGCAACTCAGATACTCGAGCGAGAAAAAGCTTGCATAATAGAATAAGCTTGTCTCATAGTCTGTCATGTGATTGATATGCGAGAGATCTGCGACGTTTTGCTTGACAAAGTCAACGGTTATGTCGTCGGCTAAGAAAATATATCTGTAATTACTTACAAGCGAGAGTATTGAGTCAATCGCGCGGATCGCGCTCGTGTGCCTCGTTGTCTTACTATCTGTTACAATTTCGCATGAAAAAGCAATATCAGTTGTTACTTTTATTGCCGCGAGTTGATCCATTTCTTTCCCTCCCGTATCGTCTCATTGACGGCGTCTTTCAATTCGTTTAATATATCCTTATTGTTGTATAAAAATTCGCGCAGCCCGAGCTCCTCCGGAGATCCATGTATCTTATCATCAAAATTGTTCCAAACGTTTGTTATATTCTTAAATCGTGCGTACAAGTTGTCATAGTCGATCGCTGAGCCAAAAGCTTCATCTTCGGGCATACCTGCGTCATAGTATAGCATACGCAGGTGACCGAGAGCCAGGCTAAGATCTTGCAGCAGCTCTCGAAACTCGTTGGCGGCGCGAATCGTGTCATCGCGCACTTCATAGCCGCCGACGCCCTCAAAATTGTGATCCGCGATATTGATATTATCGGCAGTGTCTTGATCATATCCCTCCGACGAGTAGCTTGCAGCGTCGCCCTGAGCCTCACGCTCTTCGAGCTCTCGCTCTATATCTGCCATGCGATTTCGCAGCTCAATCTCTCTCCGTCTTAGCTGCCTGTTCTCAGCAGCAAGCTGTTTTATGCGATTTTGCATCAAGCGGATATTCTTCTGAGCAGCCGTTGACTTTGTTATAAACTGCCCTGTCGAGACGTCATATGTATAATCTGACTTGCTTTTGCCGCGCTTTTTCTGTGAGCTCTTAGCCCATTGCTTTGCAATCTGAGTCTTTTCGGCAGCCGTCGGCGCTCTCAATCCTTCGACGTCCAAGATCATTAATTTACGGTTATATTTTATAGCCATAGCTCGTTACTCTCCTAAAAAGGTTCTTATTTTGTGCTGTAGCTCGTCGGCTGACTTGATGTCATTGTGGTTGACGAGTATCGCGTGATGCAGCAGCACGTCAGCTCGGTCAAGCATTTCTTCGGCTTCTAACAGTTTCGCCTCGAGTGCAACCATGTGCAGTATATCTGTATCAGTCATTCTTATCACCTCCGCTCAGATGCTCGAGTGCCCGGATTGCAAGGTCAAGCGCTGCGATATCCTTTTCTACAAAGCCTTTAAAATCTGTGTGTTTAAGCCAATATGCGCGGTAATCTCTTATCATGACTAACTGCTTTATTGCTTCCTTAATGTCCATTGCTGCTGCTCTCCTTTCTGTGCCCGTCGGCTCCGTAAAGTGCTGCAAAGTTAGTCGGGGGCTTGCCCTTGTAGCAGCTATATGAGCAGTACACCTTGTGATATCTCCGCCAACGATAAGAATCAAAGCCGTACAGTCTGATGATTTGCTTGCCGCAATTCGCGCAGCGATGGACTATTATTTGCTCGCCCTGATTCATGTGATCACCTCAATGGTGTCAATTAGCCTCTTGGAGACGTGATTCTCTCGCCCTTTGGAGTCGATAAAGATAAACTCTTCCTCAGTCTGCTTGATTCTGACGATATCTCTCAGTACTTGCCCTCTACCGCAAACGTCGAATGCTACAGCAGCCCCCGCCGAGCGGTAAGGTGTAACGACAACCTCAGCATCATCGGTGCAAATTAAGCCCGTTTTGCTGCGCTCGAGCTGTTTGAGCAGCTCGCGCTCATATGCTGCGCGTCCGTACCCTCTGCCGCTCATCTTAATTACATAGGGGATCTCCAGTCTCTTCCAAGCTGCGCACTTCATTACACACTCGCCGACCTTGTCGCAGTCTCGGCAGATTCTCTCATTAAACATATATTATTCCTCCTCCAGTTGTAGTTCAATATTCCAACGCTTGCAGACATTGAGCTAAGATATAACAGCTACAGCCACCAAACATAACGCATGGCGTAAAATATGCACAATTCCTGCAATCGTATTCGAGCATAATGTGCAGCAAATAGAAATCAATCTCTCGCATTTCTGATATCACCACCGTCATCAATCTGTTCTTTGATTGTGCTGCGCAAGCATTCAATTGCCGTGCAGCGCTCTCCGTCAATCTTAGCGCACTCTGATATCACGCTCAGAGCTGTCAGCAGCAGCGTCAGCTCCAGGCGGTCAAGTTCTATTTTCATAGTCTCGCTCCTTATCTTTGAAGAATTTCATCATCCGAGCGCTTGCGACGACAGCTTCAAAGATATCGTCAAACTGACAGTCAGTAGTTTCGGAGAGCGCTTCACATATTGTCAGCAGTGCTATGCTGCTTTCTCGAAAGCAAGTCGCAGAGCTCCCGTCTATATGAAGATCTGATTTGCCATTAGTATCAATTGCGAACTTTATCATTAGTTTTACTCCTTACAGCTTCCAAATGTTATCATTTTCATCATAGCCGACGCCGATCTCGAGCGTCAGGCTGTTGGTCTTTGGTTCAGATGACTCAGATGCACGCTCCTCGAGCACGTCCATTGCTTCTACAAACATATCTTCGCACATCAGCAGCACGGTCAGAGCCGTGATAAGTCCCCCGGCAGCAAATCCAATCAATAACATATGCTCTCTCCTTTCATTTCTTTTAAAAATTCCTCTTCTGACATTTCAGCCCAGCGTTTGTATTCGGCTTCGTTCAGCTCGTCCGCTTTCTTATATGTTGCACTTTCAAAGCCTTTTTTCGTCAGCCCGAAGCCGTTTACAGGTGGGTGCGGTTCTTCATAGTCTGTTCCATTTTCCGTACTCCATTCGTAAGCAGGAAAGCCGCACGTTGTTCTCTCTACAAGTCCAAGAGCACGAAGGGCTTTAATTGCCTGACGTACTCTGCACTTCGTCAAGCCAGTAAAGCGTGAAATTATCTTTACTGAATTTACATTAGCTGCGTCGTGGTAATCAGTAGCAGCTTCGCACAGGCACGCAAATACGGCTCGTATCTCAGGAAATATGAGAATATCTTTGCGCATTGCCGTGTCCTTCAAAACTTCGATTCTTTCTTCATAGGTCATTCCGCATCGCCGTCCTCTCCTATCAGTTTCAGAGCTTCCTCTAAATGCTCCCATTCTGCTCTGTCCTTGCAGGCTGGGTGACGATAACAAGTATCAATTCTATGGACGCAATGGAAACATACTGATATGCTGTTTGCATAATGCAGTATATCTTGTATGTCATTCACCGCCACTTTCAGAAGCTGCTTTGCTTCTTTCAATTCCGTCAACCACTCTACAAGCTGACGGAGGTTTACAATATATTGGCGACAGTCATCAACGTTGAAACCGTCTAATATCATTGCATCGTCCGCAGTATCAGCTTGCTTTGTCAAGTCATCTGCCACTTCAAGACACTGCTTGATTGCTTCATCAATCGTCATTTTTCGCACCTTCCTTTTACAGTCCAAGCAGCTCGGCAAGCTCTCTGTCGCTGTCAGCTGCATTTGCTTTTCTACGGTCCACACCTTTTACGATCAAAGGTAAACACATTTCTGATATACGGCTATAAAGTCTTGACTTCGCTATATCCTGTGTCTCGGTGAATTCCCTCGGCGATAGATTCGTCGTAATCACCATAGGGAGCCCAGCACGGTATCGGCTCTCGATAATATTCTGAACTATCTGAGCAAC
>ERZ808043.111-NODE-111-length-14866-cov-3.668470_pt1 | contig 14866 bp, 15 predicted proteins | sample MGYA00380194_ERZ808043 | MGnify/ENA primary metagenome ERZ808043 (study PRJEB31490, sample SAMN06133370) | cow dung metagenome | isolation source: H3 | host: cow | place: China: Chengdu | collected 2015-05 ...
ATGGACCAAGTTGGTCTAAAATAGGCATGTTATTTCCGGGTGTGGCCCAGTTGGTAGGGCGCTTGATTTGGGTTCAAGATGCCGCGAGTTCGAGTCTCGCCACTCGGACCAACTAATGATAATCCGAACGCAATCTTCCAAGTTGAAGATGTGTTCGGATTCTCTATTTCTATAGAAAATATTCTTTGATAAAACCAGGGCAGGAGTCATTTCCTGCCCTGCTTTCTTTGTTATGTATCTTTCAGAATTCAATAAATGTTGTTCTATTGTTCTGATTTTTCTATGGTTGTTGAAAACAAATACATTTCTATCTTTCTGACCGTTTCAAAGGGTAGACACTATGCAGCATCTTCAAAAGCGGGGATGAAAAATCACCGATCTAAATTGTCAAGGAATATTTCTGCATTTACCGCGCAACGGAACGGTCAGAAAATCCGTCTATGAAAGTGCAAACAATTAAAGGCTGTTCTCATATCAGCCATACCATGTTAGGAGAAATACTATGAAAAAGAAATCTATTTGCTGGATTGTGATTCTGTTGATTGCTGTAATGCTTGTCGGATGCAGTACATCCCAAAATACGCAGGTCCCTAACACTGAGGTGCCCGCCATTGAAACAGCCGCTCCCACCGAGGCTCCCACTGAAGCATCAACCGAGGCTGCCCCCGAAGAATCTGAGGAAGACATCGTTTACGAAGGCGACGCATCTTCCTACTATATTGACGTGGTCTATGCCGAGCAGATCGGCCGATACCATACCGCGCTGACTGAAAAATGGGACGAAGGTAAGTATTTTGAAAACGGCCTGAGTGCCCTTCCGTTTTACTATTACGAGGGAAATCCTCTGGAGAATGTGGGCTTCGGCTTTGCGGATCTGGACAACGACGGCCATTGGGAACTGATCATCGGCGCAATTCTTAATGCAGAGCAGGATCCTGCCGTCTTTGAGATCTGGACTCTGGTGGACGGTGAGCCTGTGATGCTGGCTCAGGGCGGCTCTCGAAACCGCTATATTCTGCAGTATGTGGAAGAGGATCGGATGTGGTATGTAGTCAACGAAGGTTCCGGCAGCGCATTCAACCATGCCACCTACTATCTGATGCTGAACGAAGGAAAATTCGAAGTGATGCAGGGAATCGTGTTCGATGCTGCTGCCAACGAGGAAAATCCCTGGTTCATGACCTACGATCTGGATTGGGATACTTCTAATGACGAACCCATTGATGAAGCTACCGCCAATGCCATTTTGGAATCCAACCGGATGCTTTATACACCACTGGAGTACTTCCCCTATATCTTCTATAAATAACAACTGAAAGGAGCTGGAGCTGTGAAGAAAACACTTTGGGTACTGTTATACCTTATGATCATACTTTCCGGCTGTCAAACCGGCTCTTCCATGCCCGTACAGACCGCCCCCACCCCAACAGAAACTCCGGAAACACAAATCCAGACAGTGCTCTCTCATTTGCCGCTGCTGGAGCAGGGAATTTTCTTGGAAGAAAGTGATAATCTGCGTTATATTCCCAACGCTACAGTGGAAAGTATGGCATCTCCGGAGGTGCGCCTGTTTGGAAACGGACTTCTCCTTAGTGAATGCACTGAAAACGCACTGGTCCTCAACCTCATCTCCCTCGAAGATGGCACGCTTGTGAATTCCGGCTCTGTCGCCGCCACACTGGATGCAAAGCTGTACATCGGCAGCGGTGAAATCGGCATTTGCGACCGGGCGCTGGGGCAAATCTCCATCCTGGACGAACACTTCCAACCCCTTCGGGCCTATGATGTGCCCGGCGAAGGTGATGACTGGTATCTGAATTCCGAATTGGATACCCTCTATATCTTTTTCTCTGACCGGGGCCTGTTAGCCCGCAATCTGGTGACCAGAGAAGACATTTGGCTTGTAGACAACGGATTTCGTGTAACCCCCATCGGAAGCGCTAACGGCTATGTGATCTTCGAATATACGGACCGCGCAGACCAGAAGACCTACACCAGATGTCTGAATCTATCCATGACCACAATGGAAACATTACCCATTGCCGATCCCGTCTGCAGCGGCATTCGTCTAGGTGAAACCTGGTTGCTGGAAAGCCGTGAATCGGACGAGCTCAATTTTTTGGTTCAGGACGAATCTGTCCACTCATTTGTATGGACTGATTCTCAGGCCCGGCTTCTTTCCACGAAACGGCATTTACTGGTAACGGATCCTTCCGGACGAAATCTGTCCCTCTATGAGTTAGATGGATCTTTCATCTCCCAATGTGCCTTGCCCCAAACCAGCCATACCGTTGTGGGAGACGATTTCGTCTGGAGCGGATACTGGGAAGGTTATTTCTTCACGGATTTTGTTGATTCTTCCTACCGTCTGATGTTCTGGGACGTGAATGCTGACTGTGAGGGCGAAAACCTGCAGATGCTGCCGTTGGAGGAAACACAGCTGTCCCAACCTGTGGTAGAGGCTTCGCTTTACGAAAGAGCGGCCCAATTGTCCGACCGCTTCGGTGTGGATATCCGCATTGCAGAGCAGTGCAGCCTGGACTATTCCCACTATGACTCCTATGCACTGACTGATCCCACCTTCATCCGCTCTGCTCTGGATATTCTGGAGGAAAGCCTGAGCAAGTATCCGGAAGGCTTTTTCCTGCAGCTGCCCTACGGTTCCATCGAATCTATCCGGATTGAGCTGGTTGGCGGTCTTAAGCTGAAGTCCAATGTGACCACTTACACGGATGACGCCGGTGCCTTCGCCCAGGACAGAGGCAGTTACTACGGAATCGTGCTGAACGGTTTTCTGATGAGCGAAAAAACCTTGTACCATGAGTTTTCTCATATCATCGATTCCCGTCTGGAATGGGATGCCCTCATCCGGACAGATGCGCTGTACAGCGAGGAAGCCTGGCTGGCACTTCAGCCTGAGGGTTTCAGCTACGCAATGAGTTACATGCACATCCCCGAGGAACTGCAGTCCTTTGTGGACTCCGGTTATTTCGTTTACGACTACGCGCTGACCTATCCCACGGAGGATCGGGCCACGCTGATGGCGGCGGCAATGGAAAATTGCACCTGGGATTTTGAACCCGGCTCCGGAAGACGGGCCAAGATGCAATACTATGCCGATTGCATCCGGGACTGCTTCGACACCACCGGCTGGCCTGCGACGACTCTGTGGGAGCAAGTGCTGGAATAATTGATTGGAGGCTGTTATATGAATACGAAAAACTTCAAAAAAGCTAAGCTTATTCTGGTTGTATACCTGATTGCAACATTGTCACTCTTGTTTTTGGGTTATTCTGTTCAGAAGCCCAGGGTGGCGCGGCAGGAATTTCCATTCAGCATTACATATTCCTATCAGGGAAAAACCAAAACCATTTCCGATGTTTATGTGGGAGAATATGCCCGCGGAGCCAAGTACCTGGGAGATGATGCTGTAGCCTGGTATGGCTATATTAAAGATCACGACAGATTAGAATCTGATTTTTACCGCATCGGGGAGATTGGTGGCCAGGCATTCTCTATCAATCTGAACATCGAACCCGGATATCTTATGGGCGATCCCAAATATGCCGGTTCTGCATGCCAACCCTCCGGTGTATGTCACAGCTTTGACGGTACAAATGATATCACAGTAACGGATGCTGCAGAACTGGAGAAGCTTGGATTCTCCATGATAAGCTGGGAATACCCCGAACCCATTGAGAACGCTTTCTCCTTTGGCGGTGTTTCTTTAAGCAGTGAGGCTGTCATGTATACCGCATTCATTGCAATTGCCGCATTGCTGGCCTGCATGATCCTGATCAAGAAGGACAAGGACATTGTGTACAGTAAGCTGGACAAGGTTTCCATTGTACTGAATTTCCTGATCGCCATTCCGGCATTCCCCTTTATCTTTATTGTAAGCGCACTCAGTGAAATTGTGGCAGATACCTCCATCTGGCAACAAATCCTGTATCTTGCACCTGCACTGACTGTTCTCGGTATTGGCGCATCCGTTTCGCTGCGCCGTATGGGCCATAAGAATCTCGGTTTCCTGATTCAGTTTGCAGGCCCTGCCGTTTTTGCATTATCAGTTCTCATTGAAAACCCCTAATATCTTAGAAAGGAATTGAAAACACTATGAAAATGCGTTTTATTTCCGCTCTCCTGGTCGTGGCTGTCCTGTTCGCCATGCTTGCCGGGTGCACCTCCGAACCCGCTATCGAACCCACCCCCACTACAGTAGCGCCTACCGAAGCTCCCACCGAAGCCCCTGCAGAACAGATTGATCTGGAAGCACTCTATAATCAGGGCATGGAGGCTCTCGCTCAGATGGGTGCCGAAGCTCCCATTTTATTCCCGGAAACCAACATCGGCTACCTCAACGAGTTCTATGTTGGCCTCGCGGACATCGAGCTGAAGCAACTTTATGCCGGGGTGGCACCGGTGACCAACGCTCCCTTTGAGATCATTCTGGTGGAAGTCGCTGACGAAGCCGATGTTCCCACCGTCCTTGAGATCTTCCAGGCCCGTGTAGACAAGGCATCCGACGACTCTGCTTATCCCGAGAATGCCAAGGCATGGATGAACAATTGCAAGATCACCAGCCGCGGCCCCTATGTCTTCCTGGCTGTTTTGATGGGTTCCTGCGAGATTCCTGCTGAATTTATCCTCGATTGACAGTGGGCGGTCTTAGGGCCGCCCATTTGGAGGTTTCTTATGGTTTTTTCCACACCCCTGTTTCTGTTTTACTATCTGCCGCTGGTTCTGTTGGTCTATTATGTGATGCCGGTGCGCTTTCGCAATTTCGTTCTGCTGCTCGCGTCCCTGTTTTTCTATTACTGGGGCGAGCAGATCTACACCCTCATCATGTTGGTATCCATCGGAATTGACTACACCCACGGCCTGATCGTACACCGGTGCAAAGAAAAAGGAAACGACACAGGCGCAAAACTCGCCGTGGCTTCCTCTATGATTTTCAATCTGGGCATTCTGTTCTTCTTTAAATACTGGGACTTTACCGCTGGAGCTTTGCAGGCGGCGGGCTTTGGATTTTTGCCTGTTCTGAATACTTCTCTGCCCATCGGCATCTCTTTTTACACCTTCCAGACCATGAGCTATACCATTGATGTATACCGGGACGATGCCAAGGTACAGAAGAACATCATCCATTTCGGCACCTTTGTCACATTGTTCCCCCAGCTGATTGCAGGTCCCATCATCATATACAAGGATCTGGACGAGCAATTAGTTTTCCGCAGCCATTGCGTGGAACGCTTTTCCTCCGGCGCTCAGCGATTCGTGGCGGGTCTGGCAAAGAAACTCCTGCTGGCAAACAACCTGGGCCAGCTCTGGGATGTGTTCAAAGCTGCTCCTGTCCAGGAACTGTCCGTTGCCGGCGCATGGCTTGGCATAACCGCCTTTGCGTTTCAGATTTATTTTGATTTCTCCGGGTATTCTGACATGGCCATTGGTCTTGGCCGGATGTTCGGTTTCGAATTTATGGAGAATTTCAATTATCCCTACATATCAAAAAGCATCACCGAGTTCTGGCGTCGGTGGCATATTTCCCTATCTACCTGGTTTCGGGAATATTTGTACATCCCACTTGGTGGAAATCGCTGTAGCAAAGGCCGGTGGCTGCTGAACATGCTGATCGTCTGGGCCGCTACCGGTATTTGGCATGGCGCCAGCTGGAACTATCTGCTCTGGGGCCTTTATTTCTATGTTCTTCTGATTATTGAAAAATTGCTGCTTGGCAATTGGCTGGCAAAACTCCCTGATCCATTGCAGCATTTGTATGTGATGATTCTGGTTTTGATCAGCTGGGCAATTTTCGCACTGGAGGATTGGTCGCAGTTGGGTTCTTATCTGCAAGTCCTGCTCGGTCTGTACCGGGCACCGCTGCTGAATGGGCAGACCGTCTATTACCTGCGGAATTTCCTGCCTGTTCTGATCCTGGCGGCCATCGGCTCCACACCCCTGACCGCGAAACTCTGGAACCGGGTCACCAGTCCCGCCCTACGTATCCTTGTTCTGATTCTGGGACTGATCCTCTGCACGGCCTATGTGGTGGCCAGCACCTACAACCCCTTCCTATATTTCAGATTTTAAGGAGGTTTTCCATGAAAAAATCCCATAACCTTCTTATAACGATCCTGTTTTGCTTATTTCTCGGCGGTATCGCGGTGGCCAGCATTCTGATTCCCGATAAGAGTTATTCTGAAATGGAAAACCGAAATCTGCGGCCCCTGCCGGAACTGACGACCAACAAATTCACCTCCGGCAGATTTATGACCGAAGTAGAAAGCTATACTTCGGATCAGATCGTATTCCGGGATACCTGGGTAGCCATCAAGGCTCTGGGTGAAGTTCTCAGCGGAAAACAGGAAAACAACGACATCTGCTTCGCTGAAGAAAATACCCTGATCCGCCGGGTGTATGAGCCGGATGAGAGCCAGCTGGAAGAGAATATCCAATACCTGCATACCTTTACCCAGCAAGTCAAGGTGCCTGTATACTTCGGACTGATCCCCACTGCCGCATCCGTATGGCGTGATAAGCTCCCTGCCGGCGCCCCAAGTGCGGATGAAGAAGTCTGGACCGAATCCCTGTACAGCAGATCCGGTGCCATAAATATAGACCTTGCTTCCTCGTTGAAGGCGCACAGCCAGAAGTATATTTACTATCGCACCGATCACCACTGGACAAGCCTTGGCGCTTTCTACGGTGCGAACGCCATTCTGAAAGCCATGGATCTGGAGGAACTGGATCTTTCCGATTATTCACCGCAAACCGTCTCCAACAGTTTCCTAGGTACCAACTATTCCTCCGCAGGTGCCTGGTGGATCTCTCCCGACTCCATCACAACCTATGTCACGGAGGAGGGCAAGGAAGTCACCTCCAATTTTACCGGCCATGAAGAGCCCGGCAGGCTTTATACACCGGAGCAGCTGGAAGTCAAAAACAAGTACGCATACTTCCTCGCCGGCAATCAGCCCCTTTGCGTGATCCGCTCCCAAGCCATCGGCCCAAAAATTCTGGTGATCCGTGATTCCTACGCCGATTGTCTGGCACCCTTTCTGACGGAACGATTCTCTGAAATCCACTTGTTCGATCTGCGCTACAACCGCCTGAGTCCCTCGGATTATGTCCGGGAAAATGACATCGACATGGTGCTGATCCTGTACAGTGTTGAAACCTATTTCTCGGATGAAAATCAATTCCTCTTGGTCCGATAAGAAAACCCGGCAGCTTCAGCTGCCGGGTAAAATTCTGTCAATTGTTATCCTGTGCCGGTTCGAAGAGGCTGTTTGCCATATCCAGCAGAGTTTCCTCATTGGCGCCGCTATCCATAGTCAGCGAATAGAGAATGCCAGGTACCAGATCAAACCAGAGGATCTTACCCCGACCGTCAATGCTGACGCTGATCTTGGCATTGCACCAGTACACATCGCCTGCAGAAACCCAATCAAAGGAACCCTCCAGACCTGAAATATCCGCAAAGTCTTCCTGAAGCTCCATCGTACTTCCCATTCGATAGGCATAGGTAATACCATCTATCCGGAATGTGGTTTCCGCAACGGTCAATCCATCCAGAAGGAAAGCATTATAGGTAATATTTTCGGCATTTTCCGGCGCTACCGTCACATCCAGGCCGGTGGCCCGAAGGATCTGGCTGGCGGTAGTCAGCACTTCCAGCGCATCCGCTTGGGCGGTCAGATACCATTGTGTCTGATCATCCGGGATATACCAGGTAACCGATGTATTACCTGAAGAAGATGACAAAAGCTGAATATCAAGATTTCCGGAATTCCAGGTAAGCACATTAGGTTCCGCTTTCACGCTGTCAGATAGCATCTGCTGCTCCGATGTTTTCACTGCCTGATACAGATACTCGGTATCACCGATCCAAAAACTGGCCTGGGCACCTTCTCCGTCTGACAACGACAGAATTTCATACTGAATCCGCTCCGCGTCCTCCGGCAGTTTCATAACATAACCCATATTAGAAATATCTGCAAAGGTAACCGCAGAATTCCGGCTGTGGGCAAAGTTCGCCCCCAACACAAGCATCAGGCATGCAGCAATTGCCACACTGATCCAAGGTCGGAGATTTTTCCTCTTCACTGGAGCAAAAGCTTCTTCCAGGAGATCATCATCGACCGCATTCATCACAAGCCGAAACTTATCGCTCATAGATATATTTCCTCCTTCGCCATGACTTCACGCAGTTTATTGCGAGTTCGAAACAGAGACGACTTTACTTTTTCTTCACCACAGCCGCAGACAGACGCAATCTCAGCTACACTTTCGCCGTACCAGTATCGTCGGATGAACATAACCCTGGCCTCTTTTGGCAGTCCTCGTAAAAAGCGGTTTATAAAGGCCCGGAATTCCACGGCATCTGTCTCGTTATTCCGGGACGGAAGATAAGCCTCCAATTCTTCATAAGCCAGGGTCAGGCCCGTATTACGCATACAGGCCATGTTATAGTCATAACGATCCAGTGCAACATTGCGTGCGATCCTCGCCAAATAACTGTCCAAACGGGCAGGACGCTGGGGCGGAATGGAATTCCATACCCGCAAATAAGTATCGCTGGCACACTCTTCCACATCACGGCGATCCGGAAGAATATTGGAGATAACGATTCTGCAAAGTCCTCCAAATTTCTGTTGCAGCATAGGGATTGCTGTTTCGGAACGCTGAAACAGCAGACTGATAATTTGTAGATCCTCCATGCCCATCACACCTTTGCGCATATTTTAAAATCCATTATAGCAATTTATCGGAGTGGTAGCAAGTAGTCTCCTTATCTATAATAGACGGAAAATGACCAGGGTAGGTTGCACAGAATTTCCTTAGATTGATTAAAGAGATCTCGGTAGTATCCAAGGCCAATGGTCTAAAGTCTACATTAGGAATGAGGGTGCTAATACTGTCTTTTCACAGAGGATTACTATCCGGATTTTTTTCGTTTTTCCAGTCCTCAAATTCTTTCTGCCCTTCTTCGCTTTCGAAGAATGTCTGAATCTGTGGCAGCAGGATTCGGGCAAGGGCTTCTACTTCATGGAGAGGAATACCTGTGCCATAGTCATTAGGTTTCTTCTTTGCCATGGGGGCACCTCGGTCACAGATTATCCTCGTCGATCAGATACCCTTGGAACAAGGTTCTGTCATGGAGCAGGAAGCGGCCTTTGCTGTTCTTCGGAATCAAATTGGCTGCATCGGTATTATCCAGAATGATCTGAGACAGGTTGTTGTCTGCTCTGCCGCATACCCGGCAATCCAGATTATTCCGAATCTGACCGGAGAGAATGACTGCATCCGGACGCTGGGTGGACAGAATCAGATGGATTCCAAAGGCCCGGCCCAGTCGAGCAATCGTTTCCAGCTTGCTTTCGATCTGGATCGCCAACTCTTTCAGTTCCTTGGTGGGTCTGTTTCTGCCTGTAACCTCTGCCACTTCGTCACAAGCGAAGATGCAGCGTTTCAGTTTGGCATCTCTGACTCTATTGTACTGGCTAAGACTGGAACTCTTCGCTTGCAGAAAAAGCTCTTTCCGCCGTTCCAGTTCGTTCTCAAGGTCTGTTAAGACTGCCAGCAGTTCCTGCTCCTTGGTGCAAATCTGGCATCCCTTATCCTGAAACGCAATGAAATCCACACCGCCCTTGAAATCTGCAATGTAAACATCTGCGCCTTTCTGGATTGCCTGCATGAGTAGCAATTTCAGTAGCACACTCTTGCCGGAGCCGGTAGAACCACCAAGCAGGATATGGGGAATATTCGCCAGATTGACCGTTACCGGTCCCAGGAAGCTTTCTCCCATCACCAATTCAAAATCAGTTTGGGATAGATACTCATTTTTCCATTCCAGCAGAGCGGGCAAATCAGTCTGGGCAGGAACTGTATGCAGCAACACACGGCTTTTACCACGGGTGTAACTCATTTGGACAATGTTAATATCCAATGCGGCTTCAATATCAGGCCGTTTATTCTCCCATGCCACCAGCGGAATACTTGGACTGCGGAACTCCCAGATTGTGACCCGATGATTATCCGGGTCTCGATGTTTGCGGATCAATACCGGAACCGCTCCGGTATGGTTGACAAGACCAATGCTTTGCAGCTGATCCTGTGCGAACTTCTTATCAAATGGGTATACTGCCAAGATTACCAGCACTGTACCTCCCAGCAGCAAGTATGCTGCCATACAGTTATCCAGTGCCATTTTCATAATAGGCGAAACTATATCATTCTCACCGGCTGCTCTAAGGGCATCCCGGCTGTTCCAGACCAGAATAGCACCGGCGATGAAAATCAGAACAAGCAACAGCTTCACGGGCCAGTCTGCACGGATGAAAAGGCTATGCCGTTTCACTCTTCGATTCACATCCTGTTTTTCATTTCTCGTCATAGCTCTTTCCTCCTTTCACAATCTCCCAGACTGAACCGTCTGCCATATACTGAGTCACATTATGGATACGGCGCAAGAATGCCTGCCAGGTTTCCGGCCTATCGATCTGCTCCATACGGTACTGCTTTTCCAGAGGAAGATTACTGGTGATATACACTTTCGTATAACAGGCAGTCCGGTCGTTATACCGAGCCGGAAGAGTCAGCGGATAAATATCCAGATAGTTCAGCATATCTTCCAGCGGGATCTGGCTGTTGAATTCTTCAAACACCAGAACATCCTGCCCGGTATAGTTATCGAACGAGATTCCCTTGCCTGCCCGGTAGTTGGTGATCCGGCAGATAGATTTGGGATCGTGCTTCTGATAGATACTTCTGGTCTTACCCGTACCGCTGGCACCATAGATATAAGACACTTCTAACGGACGGTTTTCCACGGCATACTTCTCTGCCAGAAAGGTCTGCCGAATCACAGAAAAGTCCCGAATATGGAAAACCATGTTGGGAAACTCCTCGATGATCTCCGAATCGCTCATACCGTCACGAATGCCCTGAATCAGCTGGTACTTCTCAGGTGACTGTTCCTCCTTTTCAGCAGGCACATCGCCCCACTCATAAAAGCTCCCCGGCACGATGGTCTCTGCCTTGTCCGTATCGGCCCACTTTCCACCTTTGAGGATGTACTCACGATTATCTCTGGCACTCCCGTACGATTTTTCAATATGCGCCGTAGGAAAGCGATGCTTTACGGTAGGGAATCGTATAGGCGAACGAGCATAAAGAAAAATATGAGTATGGGGCGTTCCAGTGGTCGCAATTTCGTCCGCCAGACAGAAATACCTGGGAGCGCACTTGTGCAGCTTTTCGATAATCGTATCATGGTCAAAACCGGCTTCCAGCGGGTTGTTGATTACCATGGTGTACTTACGGGATTGCATTACTTTTTCCACGGTTTACCTCCTTTGTGTGTGGATGCTACATGATACATCATCCCTATAAAGGGCAATGCTATCCCTTTATAGGGGGCGGCACTGCGTTGCCGCCGGGGGCCATTTTCTCTGAGGGAAAATGTCTATCCCCGTCTGCCCCACAGTACCGCCCGTGGATCAGGTATCAGTATCGCCGTCTGCGAGATAGATGCCGGTAGCTCTGGCCCCCACCTGGGGCTGGCCCTTGCTCCAATAAATGAATACCTCAAGGCCATCGAAGATAACCTCCACATAGCCGTTGGGTGCCTCCATGAGCTGCTTACCGTCAATACGGACATTAATCTTCTCCAGCCCCTTTTCAGGCAGAGCGATCGTATAGCGATAGCCAAGGACCGTATCCGTACGGGCATTGTTCTTGTACTCATAGGCGGGTACGACATCAACCAGCCAGAGCTTGCTGCCCAGGCTGCGATTGTCAATGATCAGGTCAGTGATTTTCATAAATATGCGTTACCTCCAAAAGGTTAATAGTCAATCCGGATTGCATAGTTATCTTAGCATGGAGGCATAAAAAAGTAAGGTGCAGAGGTGCCCTGTCATGGGGGCACATCTGCACCTTAGGTGTGTTATTGGTTCTTTACCATTTCGAGAATATACGGTAAAGCAGATTCCAAATCATGCAATGTACGCTCCACATCGCTTCTGCTTTGCGGGAGCATAGACTGCAGCGGAACATTCAGCGCACATGCGATATCGTATGCCACGTCCAATCGCATGCCCTTACTGCCGCTTTCGTATCTCTTAATGGTATCCATAGAGACATTTGCCAGGTCTGCCAGATCTTCCTGCTTCAGACCTTGCTTCTTACGTTCTTCTTTCATCCTGCGAGCGAACACCTCGGTGACACTCACAGATGAATTTGATGTCGTTGTTAAATTTGGTGCTGTTGAACGGGCATTGACTTTCCCGTTGTTCGGCACGCAAATTTACCTGTTTGGTACTAACGGTTTCCGCCGCCGGAGGAGATGTTTTCTGCGTGTGCGTATGCTTGCTTTTCGGTAAAATGAGTATAGCGCATAAGCATCATCCTCCTTTGCATTGGATTTTGGAATTGCGAAATGAGATAGCATTTCGTTGTCATACTACCTCCGGCATAAGAACCCAAGCACCAATAAAGATGTCATAAAAATTATTGTGTGGCCTATGCCACAGATGCCATAGTAGTCGAGCGGAGCGTGGCCTCCTGCCCATGTGATTCACTCAGATGTTGACTGCCGTTTTCACGGCTTGAAATTTACCTTTGTAGACTTGAATTGATTTCTTTGCGTGTTGACTAAAAATGATTGTTAATTGAAGCCGATTTGTTTTGTTTGAATAGAAGACTTTGTTGTTGATTGGTGGATGACTGCTGGATCAGATGAGGATGGCCTGCCGGAGCATCTATATTTTACCATTCGCAAAAAGTTCTGTCAATTCGTTTTCTATGGACATTTTGTTAACTTTTAATGCTTCATTTGTCGAATTTTGTCGAATTGGTCCATTTGGTCCAAATTGAATTTGAAATAATTTTGTTGTTGACTTTTATGCTTAATTGCGATATTCTGATTATATCAAAAGCAAGGGAGGCTAATCTATGAAGAAGAAGATCGGTGAGCGATTGAGAGACTTGCGTAGGGGTGTCCATATCTCTCAGAAGAAGCTCGCTTCCATACTGGGTACGCAGCAGTCCAGCATTAACCGCTATGAGCAAGGCCAGTCCGTTCCTGTGCCGGAGATATTTATCAAGTATGCGGATTATTTTGATGTGTCTATGGATTATCTGTACTGCCGTACGGATGATCCCAGAGGAAAGCAATATGAGTTCCAGCCTAAGATCCTGCAGGAGAAGGCCGGAGACAACAAGGAAATGCGTGAATTTATTGAAATGTGCTTTGATCCCAAATCGCCGGTCAATGGTCGACTAAAGGAAGCACTGTTCCAGATGTTGAATGAAGGAAAGGAGGAAACATGAAAGCAGTAATCTATGCCCGGTATTCCAGTGATAATCAGCGGGAAGAAAGCATCGAAGGTCAGCTTCGGGAATGCACCGCCTATTGTAAGAAGAATAACATCACGATCCTGCGCACCTATATCGACCGGGCTATGTCTGCTAAAACGGATAACCGCCCTGATTTTCAGCGGATGATAAAGGATAGTGCAAAGGGCCTCTTTGATGCAGTGATCGTGTGGAAGCTGGACCGCTTCGCCCGAAATCGGTATGACAGTGCACACTATAAGGCCCAGCTTCGTAAATATGGTGTCAAAGTTCTTTCTGCCACAGAGAACATCTCCGAAGGTCCGGAGGGTATCATACTGGAATCCATGTTGGAGGGCATGGCTGAATATTATTCCGCCGAGCTTTCCGAAAAGGTGATCCGTGGTCATACTGAAAACGCTCTGAAATGCAAGTACAACGGCGGCACTCCCACCTTCGGCTATTTTATCGATAAGGACAAGCAGTATCAGATTGATCCCCGGACTGCTCCCGTTGTACTGGATATCTTCACCCAGTATGACAAGGGTGCAACAATGAAAGAAATCCGGGATTTCCTTAATGCTGTTGGAGTTACCACTGTACGGGGCAAGCCCATTGACCTTAACTTTGTCTCCCATATCCTGCACAATCGCAAATTCATTGGCGAGTACAGCTACCGGGATATTGTCACTCCTAACGGCATTCCCACCCTTGTGCCGCAGGATTTGTTTGACCGGGTACAGGAACGGATGGCAAAGAATAAAAAGGCACCGGCCCGTCACAAGGCCGATGACGATTATCTGCTGACCACCAAGCTGTTCTGTGGCACCTGTCATGCTCCGATGGTTGGTGAATGTGGTACAAGTTCCAGCCAGAAACGAAAGTACCACTATTATCGTTGTGCCAATACAAAGAAGAAAAAGTCCTGTGATGCCAAACGCAAAACGGTACGCAAGCTGCCCATAGAAAATGCCGTGGTCAACGCAGTTATGGAGAAAATCATGGACGATAACTTTGTTGCGTACATTACCGACACAGTTATGGAAATGCAGACCCATGAAAGCAGCGTACTTCCGGCACTGCGCAAGCAGTTGGAGGAAACAGAACGTGGCATCACCAATATGCTCAATGCAATCCAGGCTGGTATCTTCAACGCATCCACCAAGCAGCGGCTGGATGAATTGGAGCAGCGAAAGGCAGACATCGAATTGCAGATCATCCAGGAGGAAATGCGGCATCCGATGCTGACCCGTGAGGATGTGACATACTGGTTTTGTCGTTATCGAATGCTGGACACCAAGCGGCTGGAAGAACGGCGCAGGCTGATTGACGGTTTTGTAAACTCCGTTATTGTCTATGATGAGTACATTGTCATTACTTTTAATTACAAGGAAGGGACTACAACTGTCCCTTTCTCTAAACTGGATAGTTCGGATTTATCATCTGTCGGGGGACCAACGCAAAAAGGGAGGCTTTTGCCTCCCTTTTTGTGTTAATACGAGAAGAGACTCGAACAATCAAAATTGCC
>ERZ808043.113-NODE-113-length-14611-cov-9.521446_pt1 | contig 14611 bp, 8 predicted proteins | sample MGYA00380194_ERZ808043 | MGnify/ENA primary metagenome ERZ808043 (study PRJEB31490, sample SAMN06133370) | cow dung metagenome | isolation source: H3 | host: cow | place: China: Chengdu | collected 2015-05 ...
ACGCAAAGATTTTATTATATAAGGTTATGGCTGGAGGGGTCGCTGGCTACGCGCGACAAGAGAGCGCAGAGGCTGGCAGAAAACCAGCAGTTGTTTACTATATTCGTTTGTCATCCGACCTCTGCGCTCTCCCGTCGTAGTGAAACTTGCGACATCTCCAGCGCCAGTGTGAACAGCAGGTAAATATAAACCTCCGCGTTCTCTGCGCTCTTTGCGTGAGATATATAATCACCACACAGATGTTTTCTTTCGCACGCAGAGGATCAGCGCTGACAAGGAGGTGTCAAATACGGACGCTGTAGCGTCCCTACCACTGACATAACGAAATAACGTTTAATGTTTAACGATTAACGATTAACGTTGAAAGTTTAACGTTGAAGGTTTAACGAATAACGATTAACGATTAACGTTGAAGGTTTAACGAGTAGAGCGGGTGAGCACCGTGAAATTGGTGCTATTCTGTGGATTCCAGCGTAAGCGTGAACCTACTCTTGCTGAAAGAAAATCTGTGTATTCGGTGGATTATTCGCCGTCGCTCATCAAGCTAAAGCAGTCGGTGTGAGAGACAAGAAAGCATCTGTGCGAGCATGGGAATTATGTTTCTGTGCCGTCCGTGGGCAACATCCCTAATTCGTTCCTCTTTTTTTATTGTGGATTAGGAAATAATTATGTAAATTTGCGCACGGAATAATAACAAAGAAAGCAAGAAAAGAGTGATATCAATAGATCAACTTTCGGTAGAGTTCAGTGCGCGTCCGCTCTTTACGGACATCACCTATGTGGTGAACGACCGCGACCGCATTGCCCTCGTGGGCAAGAACGGTGCCGGCAAGAGCACCATGCTGAAGATTATAGCCGGGGTGGAGCAGCCCACAGGTGGCGGTGTCTCTGTGCCCAAGGGTACTACGGTGGGCTATCTGCCACAGGTGATGGTACTCTCCGACTCGTGCACCGTGCGCCAGGAGACAGAGAAGGCCTTTGCCCATCTGCATGAGATACAGGCCGACATAAAGCGCATGGAGCAGGAGATGGCCCAGCGCGACGACTACGAGAGCGAGAGTTACATGCAGCTGTGTGAACGCTTTACCCACGAGAGCGAGCGCCTGGAGATGATGGGCGGTAGCGAATATATGGGCAAACTGGAGCGCACGCTGATGGGACTTGGCTTCCGTCAGGCCGACCTGGAGCGTCCCACAAGCGAGTTCTCCGGAGGATGGCGCATGCGTATAGAGTTGGCAAAGATACTTCTCCAGCACCCCGATGTGCTCCTGCTCGACGAGCCCACCAACCATCTGGACATCGAGTCTATACAATGGCTGGAGCAGTTCCTTGCCACCTACTCGGGTGCCGTGATGCTGGTGAGCCACGATCGTGCCTTCATAAACAACGTAACGAACCGCACCATAGAGATTAGTTGCGGCAGGATATATGACTACCGTGTTAAGTATGACGAGTATGTCAACCTCCGTGCCGAGCGTCGCGAGCAGCAGCTCCGTGCCTTCGAGAACCAGCAGAAGGAGATTGCCGACACGCAAGCCTTCATCGACCGGTTCCGCTATCAGGCCTCCAAGGCCATACAGGTTCAGCAGCGCATACGCCAGTTGGAGAAGATTATCCCCGTGGAGATAGACGAGGTGGACAACTCGGCTCTGCACCTGAAGTTCACCTGCTCGCAAAGAAGCGGCGACTATCCCGTCATCTGCAACGAGGCACGCAAGGAGTACGACCATGTTGTCTTCGACAAGGTGAACCTCACCATAAAGCGTGGCGAGAAGGTTGCCTTCGTGGGCAAGAACGGCGAGGGAAAGTCCACCATGGTGAAGTGCATCATGAGCGAGATACCCTTCCAGGGCGAAGTGAAGGTGGGGCATAACGTGCAGATAGGTTACTTTGCGCAGAACCAGGCACAGATGCTCGATGGCGAACTGACCGTGTTCGACACCATCGACCGTGTGGCGCGTGGCGACATCCGCCTGAAGATACGCGACATACTGGGAGCCTTCATGTTCGGTGGCGAGGCCTCGGAGAAGAAGGTGAAGTTCCTCTCCGGAGGCGAGCGCACCCGTCTGGCCATGATAAAACTGTTGCTGGAACCCGTAAACCTGCTCATCCTCGACGAGCCCACCAACCATCTCGATCTCAAATCCAAGGACGTTCTGAAGGAGGCCATACGCGAATTCGACGGCACGGTGATAATCGTGAGCCACGACCGCGACTTCCTCGACGGCCTTGTTGAGCGTGTCTACGAGTTTGGCGGAGGCAAGGTGCGCGAACACCTTGGAGGCATATATGACTGGATAAGGAGCAGACCCACCTCGGCACCCCTCCGCAAGGGAGGAGACGGACCCCTCCCCAACCCTCCCGCAAGGGGAGGGAGCAGTTACGCCAAACTACCAACAGAACATAATACCACCCTCCCTCGCAGGGAGGGCCGGGGTGGGTCAGCAGCCGCTTCCTACGAAGAGCAGAAAGCCCAGGCTCGTGCCCAGAAGAAGCGCGAAAAGGAACTTGCCGATGCCGAGGCTGCCGTCCTCCAGCTGGAGAGCGCCATAGCCATACTGGAAGAGCAGATGGCCACCGAAGCTGGTTCGCAGGACATGAGCCTGTACGAGAAACATACCAAACTGAAACAACAACTCACCCAAGCCGAAGAGCGATGGATGGAACTGATGGAAACGGAAATGTGAAAACGGAAATCGGAAAACTGAGTTCTCTCTGAGACTCCCGGGTCTTCTGAGTCCTCTGATTATTCCGAATATTCCGATTACTCCGACTATTCCGAAAATCATCCCGCTCATCCGCTCACCGCTCACCGCTCACCTTTAACCTTTCCGTCTTCCGTTTTCCGTTTAAATTATGCCATTAACACTACCCGATAAATTGCCCGCCATAGAGTACTTGAAAGAAGAGAACATCTTTGTACTCGGCGATGAGAGAGCCAAGCATCAGGACATACGCCCCCTGCGTATTGCCATACTGAACCTGATGCCCTTGAAGATAACCACCGAGACGGACCTGCTCCGCCTCCTGTCCAACACACCCCTGCAGATGGAGATACATCTGATGAAAGTGAAGGCGCATACGTCCAAGAACACTCCCATAGAGCACATGCAGGCGTTTTACCGCGACTTCGAACTGATGAAGCACGAGAAGTTCGACGGCATGATAATAACCGGTGCACCCGTGGAGCATCTCGAGTACGAGGATGTTACCTACTGGCAGGAGATGGTGGAGATATTTGAATGGTGCCGTCACAATGTCACCTCCACAATGTACATCTGTTGGGCGGCACAGGCAGCACTGAGTCATTACTACGGTGTGCCCAAGTATCCCCTGCCCGAGAAGATGTTTGGCATCTTCCCGCAGACACCCCTCAATCCTCGTCTGCCCATCTTCCGTGGCTTCGACGATGTGTTCAATATGCCCCATAGCCGGCACACCGAGGTGCGCCGTGAGGACATAGAGCGTGTGCCTCAGTTGGAGATAATAGCCGAGAGCCCCCTGAGCGGCGTGTCCATGGTCATGGCACGAGGCGGCAGGGAAATCTTTGTAACGGGTCATAGCGAGTACTCGCCCCTTACCCTGGACACGGAGTATAAGCGCGACCTTGGCAAGGGCCTTCCCATACAGATGCCCTACAACTACTACACCGACAACGATCCCGAAAAGGGCGTGCATGTGACATGGCGTGGACATGGCAACCTCTTGTTCACCAACTGGCTCAACTACTACGTATATCAGGAGACTCCATACGACATCAATGCCATCAAGTAAGAATATACCCATAGAACTCCTTGCTCCTGCTCGCGACAAGGAGTGCGCCTTTGCCGCCATCGACCATGGTGCGGATGCCGTGTACATCGGAGCCGCAAGGTTTGGTGCGCGTGCCTCGGCGGGCAACACCGATGAGGACATTGCCCAGGTGGTGAGCTATGCACATCCCTTTGGCGTGAAGGTGTACGTTACGCTGAACACCCTGCTTGAGGGCGAGGAGGAACTCCAGGAGGCTCGCGACCTTGCATGGCGCATGTACCGCATAGGCGTGGATGCCCTCATCGTGCAGGACGAGCGCATAAGGCTCCTGCCCGACATGCCTCCCATCTCCCTGCATGCCTCCACACAGATGGACAACCGCACGGCAGAGAAGGTGAAGGACCTTGCCGAACAGGGTTATGAGCAGGTGGTGCTTGCACGCGAACTTACCATAGAGGAGATTGCCGACATACACCGCCAGGTGCCTCAGGTGCCCCTGGAGGTTTTCATTCATGGCGCCATCTGCGTCAGTTACAATGGCCGTTGCTATGCCTCGGAGGTGTGCTATGGCCGTAGCGCCAACCGTGGCGAGTGTGCTCAGTTCTGCCGTATGCCCTATGACCTGGAGACGCAGGATGGAGAGAAACTGGTCAGCGGCCGATACCTGCTGTCCATGCGCGACATGAACCGCACGGCACAACTGGAGGCTTTGCTCGATGCTGGTGCCCGTTCGCTGAAGATAGAGGGTCGCCTGAAGGATGCCGCCTATGTGAAGAACGTCACGGCATGGTATCGTCAGAAGTTGGACGCTATATTCAAGAGGCGCAAGGAGTATTATCCTTCCTCGCAGGGTAGGATAGAGCTGTCCTTTACCCCCAACCCGGAAAGGAGTTTCAACCGCGGTTTCACCGATTACTTCATGCAAGAGCGAACCGCCGACCTGTGCAACACTATCACCCCCAAGAGTATGGGCGAGCGCGTGGGCTTCGTCAAGGAGATACGCCGCGACCACATTGTGGTGGCAGGTACGGCTTCCTTTGCCAACGGCGACGGACTTTGCTACGTCTCTGGTGCAAAGGGGCAGGAGCAGCTGGTGGGCTTCCGCATAAACCGTGCCGAGGGCAACCACCTCTATCCTCACCGCATGCCACAGGGTTTGAAGGATGGCACCGTAATATACCGCAATCAGGACCAGGCAATGGAGACCGTACTGAGCGGAAAGACTTCGCGCCGCGTATTGCCCTTGGAGTGGAGGTTGGAAGAAACGCCCCAGGGTTTCCGCCTAACGGCAAAGCAGGGCAGCAGGTGCGCAAGCAAGGAATACGAATGCGAACAGCAATTGGCTAGAACCGACCAGACAGCATCCATCACCGATGTACTCAGCAAGGTGGGCGATACCATCTACGAGGTAATGAACACGGAGATATCCTTCTCTCAACCATGGTTCATCCCTCGTAGCCGTTTGGCAGAATGGAGGAGAGAAGTGCTGGCAGAAGTGGAAAAGCAGACCCCTCCCCAGCCCTCCCACAAGGGGAGGGAGTATGATGTACCGGGAATTAGTTCTCCCCGTCAAGCAGTCGGTAGTATATACTCCCCTCCCTTGTGGAGGGGTGAGGGGGAGGGTCTGCCAGGCCTTCCTCCCCTCATGACATGCCGATATTGCATCAGATATCAGTTGGGGCAATGCCTCAGGCGCAATCCCCATGCCGTCAGAGGACCTTTGTACCTTCGTGGTGCCGACGGCCGCAGGTTCCTTCTACGCTTCGATTGCAAGGCGTGCCAGATGATGGTGGAAATAGAGCGGTGAAAGACCCACCCCGACCAGTCCGCGCGTCGCACTGGGGAGTGCTTCCCTCACGAGGCACAGAAGCACATTCAGTGCTTCTTCTGAAGACCCCGTTCGCCCTGTGATGGAGGGAGCGTGAGCGTAAAACAGATTACTTTGATTACTCAGACTATTCCGACAACTCCGACTACTAGGAAACCTCCGATAACTCAGAAAACAATTACAACCATAGATGGCAAAGCAGAAGACAATATACGTGTGCGACTATTGTGGTCAGGAATCCGTCCGCTGGGTGGGCAAGTGCCCTGCTTGCGGCAGGTGGAACACCATGAAGGAGATGCACATTCAGCCCGAGAAACCACAATCGGCCATCACTCGCATGGCTATGCAGGCCGCCGGGGATGAGGATGGCGAGAAGCGACGCAAGCCCATGCCCCTGTCCGACATCAATGCCACGCAGGAGCCTCGCATGGATTTGCTGGATGGCGAACTGAACCGCGTGCTTGGCGGAGGCCTGGTGCCCGGCAGCCTTGTCCTGCTTGGCGGCGAGCCCGGCATAGGCAAGAGTACCCTGGTGTTGCAGACGGTGCTGGCCCTGAAGGACAAGCGCATCCTGTATGTCTCTGGCGAGGAGAGTGCCCGACAGATAAAACTCCGTGCCGAGCGCCTGGCTCCCGATGAGGCCAGTGCCGAGAGTGGAGGCATGCTTGTCTTCACCGAGACTTCCCTGGAACAGATTTTCCTGCAGATACAGGAGACACAGCCCGACCTCGTGGTCATCGACTCCATACAGACAATATCCACCGAAAGTGTGGAGTCAAGTCCCGGTTCGCTCTCGCAGATTAGGGAGTGTGCCGCGTCCCTCTTGCGCTATGCCAAGTCGGGCGGAGTGAGCATCCTGCTCATCGGACACATCACCAAGGAGGGTTCCCTGGCAGGTCCCAAGGTCCTGGAGCACATCGTGGACACCGTGCTTCAGTTCGAGGGCGACCAGCACTACATGTACCGCATCCTCCGAAGCATAAAGAACCGTTTCGGCAGTACCTCCGAACTGGGCATCTACGAGATGAGGCACGACGGCCTCCGACAGGTTACCAATCCCTCCGAACTGCTCCTTTCCGACAATCGCGAGGGTCTCTCCGGCGTTGCCATAGCCTCTGCCATAGAGGGTGTGCGACCCTTCCTCATAGAGACTCAGGCTCTTGTCTCCACCGCCGCCTACGGCACGGCACAGAGAAGTACCATAGGTTTCGATGGCAAGCGACTGAACATGCTCCTTGCCATACTGGAGAAGCGTGTGGGCTTCAAGCTGGCACAGAAGGACGTCTTCCTGAACATAGCCGGAGGTCTGCGCGTTACCGACCCCGCCCTCGACCTCAGCGTCATAGCCGCCGTGCTCTCCAGCAATGTGGACACCCCCATAGACACAGGTGTCTGCATGGCAGGCGAGGTGGGATTGAGTGGCGAGATACGTCCCGTCAGCCGTATAGAGCAGCGCATCAGCGAGGCCCAGCGTCTTGGCTTCACGCGTATACTCATACCTTATAATAATATGTCCTCCCTGGACAAGAAGAACTACACCATAGAAATAGTACCCGTCCGCCGTGTGGCAGAAGCCGTAAGGGAGTTATTTGGGTAAAAGACCCACCCCCAACCCCTCCCTGTATGGAGGGGAGTGGTTACAACAGACAATGAATATTAATCCTTTAATAAAATCCTCAATCCTCAGTACTATATACTCCCTCCCATACAGGGGAGGGCAGGGGGAGGGGTCCTCATTTTATTATGATACACGAACTCCAACTCCGCATTACTCCCCGCGAGGCATATGACGAGCGTGGGATACTTTCCTACCTGCAACGCGAAAAGGGTCTGAAGGCCAATGCCGTGCAGGTGCTCAAGCGCAGTATCGACGCACGTCAGCGCACTATATTTGTCAATCTCACCGTGCGTGCCTTCGTTGGCGAGAAGCCTCAGGAGCAGCTCTTCGCCCCCATCTACTATCCCGATGTCAGCGAGGCGGAACCCGTCATCGTTGTGGGAGCAGGTCCTGGCGGATTGTTTGCCGCCCTGCGCCTGATAGAACTTGGCCTTCGTCCCATCGTGGTGGAGAGGGGCAAGGATGTGCGCGAGCGCAAGAAGGACCTTGCACGCATACGCCCCGAGCAGCGTGTTGATGCCGAGAGCAACTACTCCTTCGGCGAGGGAGGTGCCGGGGCATACAGCGATGGCAAACTCTACACCCGAAGCAAGAAGCGCGGCGATTGCGACAAGATCCTGCGTGTCTTCGTTCAGCACGGTGCCAACCCCAACATCCTCGTTGATGCACATCCCCACATCGGCACCGATTGCCTGCCCCGTGTCATCGAGAACATGCGCAAGACCATCCTTTCGCGTGGCGGCGAGGTGCACTTCCAGACGAAGATGACTTCGCTCATTGTGGAGAACGACCAGGTGCGTGGCATACGTTGTGGCGAGCGCGAGTTCCTTGCCTCTTCGGTAATCCTTGCCACGGGTCATTCGGCACGCGATGTCTATCGCTATCTTCATTACGAAAACATAGAGATGGAGGCCAAGGGACTTGCCATAGGCGTGCGCCTGGAGCATCCCTCGCACCTCATCGACCAGATACAGTATCATTCCAAGGAAGGCCGTGGCAAGTGGCTCCCTGCCGCCGAATACAGCATGGTGCGCCAGGCAGCAGGTCGTGGCGTGTACAGTTTCTGCATGTGTCCCGGCGGTGTGGTAGTGCCAGCCGCCAGCGGTCCCGAGCAGATAGTGGTCAACGGCATGAGCCCCTCCAACCGTGGAGGCCGTTGGAGCAACTCCGGCATGGTGGTGGAGATACGTCCCGAGGACATTATGCCCTCATCCCTGCTCACTCCCAACGACATCAAGAGCACCGACATCATTGCCCTGGAGGGTGTGGGCGAGAGCATAGATCCCAGGGACATGCAGGACGACATACTCCGTCCCCTCCTGCTTCAGGAGCAGCTCGAGCGCCATTGCTGGCTTCAGGGCAACCGTCAGCAGACGGCCCCGGCTCAGCGCATGGCCGACTTTGTCAACAACCGTCTCAGTGCCGACCTGGGTGAAAGCACCTATGCCCCCGGTCTCATTGCCAGTCCTCTGCACTTCTGGATGCCCAAGTTCATCACCACCCGTCTGCAGGAGGGCTTCAAGGCCTTCGGCCGTGCCTACCATGGCTTCCTCACCAACGAGGCCAACATGATAGCCATCGAAACCCGCACCTCTGCCCCTGTGCGCATTCTGCGTGAGAGGGAGAGCCTCCAGCATGTCCGCATCCGTGGACTCTTCCCCTGTGGCGAGGGTGCCGGTTATGCCGGCGGTATCGTCTCGGCAGGTGTCGATGGCGAACGTTGTGCCGAGATGGCGGTGCAATATCAGACAAAATGATAGCGAAATTATAAAAATAAGAGCAAAATGCTTGTCAGGTGCTGTAATTATTCGTACCTTTGGCGCTCTAAAAGATAAGATATATATATAAGTATGAAAGTACTGAAATTTGGCGGTACCAGTGTGGGTAGCGCAGAAAGCATACTTAACGTAAAGAAGATAGTGGAGTCGCAGACGGAGCCCGTCATCGTGGTGGTCAGTGCCTTGGGTGGCATTACCGACAAACTGATACAGACGGCCCACATGGCCAAGGAGGGCGACGAGCGATACCAGAAGGTTTTCCTGGAAATCGTTGGCCGACATGAGAAGGTCATCCGCGAGGCTCTCCCTGCCGGTTCTGCCCGTGGCGAACTGCTCACCATAGTGCGTGCCCTGCTCGAGGAATTGCGCAGCATCTACCAGGGTGTGTTCCTTATCCGCGACCTCTCGCAGAAGACCGAGGCAACCATCGTCAGTTATGGCGAGCGCATGTCTTCCCGCATCGTGGCCACGGTGATAGAGGGTGCACGCTGGTTTGACTCGCGCGACATTATCCGCACCGAGAAGAAGAACGGCAAGAACGTACTTTCCGCACAGGCTACCAACGAGATTGTGCGCAACACCTGGAAGCGCCTGCCCGAGATAAGCCTGATGGGTGGTTTCATCTCCTCCGACATAGAGAGCGGCGAGGTTACCAACCTTGGCCGTGGCGGTAGCGACTACACCGCCGCCATCGTAGCGGCAGCACTGGATGCCACTGCCCTGGAGATATGGACCGATGTGGACGGTTTCATGACCGCCGACCCCCGTGTCATCAGCACAGCATACGTCATCGACGAACTCTCCTACACCGAGGCCATGGAACTCTGCAACTTCGGTGCCAAGGTGATATATCCCCCCACCATCTATCCCGTTTGCGTCAAGAACATCCCCATCTGGGTGAAGAACACCTTCAACCCCGATGCTCCCGGCACTATCATCAAGAAGGACATACACCTGGGCGAGAAGCCCATCCGTGGCATTTCCAGCATCAAGGGCACCACGCTCATCACCGTCAGCGGTCTCTCCATGGTGGGTGTCATCGGTGTGAACCGCCGTATCTTCACCTGTCTGGCAGACAATGGCATCTCCGTGTTCATGGTATCTCAGGCAAGCAGTGAGAACAGCACCTCCATTGGTGTGCGCGATGTGGATGCCCAGGAGGCATGCCGTGTGCTCAACGAGGAGTTTGCCCAGGAGATAGCCGAGGGTGCCATGTATCCCATGATGGCCGAGGGAGGCCTGGCCACCGTGGCCATAGTGGGCGAGAACATGAAGCACACACCGGGCATTGCCGGCAAGCTGTTCGGCACGCTTGGCCGTAGCGGTATCAGCGTCATTGCCTGTGCCCAGGGTGCCAGCGAGACGAACATCTCCTTTGTCATTGCCGAGGAGTATCTGCGCAAGGCGCTGAACGTAATCCACGACTCCTTTTTTCTGAGCGAATACCAGGTGCTCAACCTCTTCATCTGCGGTGTGGGCACCGTGGGCGGAAGCCTCATTGAGCAGATACACCAGCAGCGCGAGAAACTGATGCGCGAACTCCGCCTGCAACTCAATGTCGTGGGCATAGCCTCCGGCCACAATGCCATGTTTGCACGCGAGGGACTGGAACTGGACAACTTCCGCCAGCGCCTGCACGAGGCTCCTGCAAGCGACATCCGGCGCCTGCGCGACGAGGTCATAGGCATGAACATCTTCAACAGTGTCTTCGTGGATTGCACGGCATCGGCCGAGGTGGCATCGCTCTACAAGGATTTCCTTTCCCACAACATCAACATCGTGGCGGCCAACAAGATAGCGGCCTCCAGCGATTACGAGCAATATAGCGAACTCAAGCGCATAGCACAGATGCGTGGCGTGAAGTTCCTCTTCGAGACCAACGTGGGTGCTGGGCTTCCCATCATCCGCACCATCAACGACCTTCGCAACTCGGGCGACAAGATCCTTCGCATCGAGGCCGTGCTCAGCGGTACGCTCAACTATATCTTCAACACCATCTCTGCCGATATCCCCTTCAGCAAGACCGTGGAACTGGCCAAGGCCGAGGGATATAGCGAACCCGACCCACGCATAGACCTCTCCGGCAAGGATGTGCTCCGCAAACTGGTCATTCTCACTCGCGAGGCCGGCTATAGCATCAATCAGGAGGATGTTGAGGCCAAACTCTTCGTGCCCCAGTCCTTCTTCGATGGCACCATGGAGGAGTTCTGGCAGAACCTCCCCTTGCTCGATGCCGATTGGGAGGCACGCCGCCAGATGCTCGAGAGCCAGAACAAGGTTTGGCGCTTTGTGGCAAAGTACGAGGACGGCCATGCCAGCATCTCTCTTCAGGAGATAGAGCAGGGACATCCCTTCTATCAGCTGGAGGGCAGCAACAACATCGTCCTTCTCACCACCGAGCGCTACAACGAGTACCCCATGCTCATCCAGGGCTATGGTGCCGGTGCTTCCGTTACCGCCGCCGGTGTCTTTGCAGATATAATGTCACTGGCGTGATAAACGGAACTATGAAACATATTATAATCCTTGGCGATGGCATGGCCGACTGGCACAACGAGGCTCTGGGTGGCAAGACCCTCCTCCAGCATGCCCACACTCCCAATGCCGACCGCCTGGCACGCATGGGCCGATGCGGTCTTCTCCGCACCGTGGCGGATGGTTTCCACCCGGGTAGCGAGGTTGCCAATAGCAGCATCCTGGGTTACGACCAGCATGTTGTCTACGAGGGCCGTGGCCCCCTGGAGGCGGCAAGCATAGGTGTGGAACTGGCCGACGACGACCTTGCCCTGCGTTGCAACCTCATATCCCTGGACGGCAACCTCCTGCGCAACCATTCCTGCGGCCGTCTGGAGACGGAGGATGCCGACATACTCATAAAGTATCTGCAGGAGGAACTTGGCAACGACCGCGTGCATTTCTACACCGGCGTGCAGTACCGCCACCTGCTTGTCATCAAGGGTGGCAACAAGCACCTGCACTGTACCCCTCCGCACGACATCCCCGGCAAGCCCTGGCGCGAGTACATGCTCCGTGCCGAGACTCCCGAGGCCGAGGAGACGGCGCAGCTGCTCACCGAACTCATCTACAAGAGTCAGGTTCTCCTGAAGTATCATCCCCTCAATGCCCAGCGTGCCGAGCAGGGCATGGATCCCGTAAGCAGCATTTGGCCGTGGGGTGGGGGATACCGCCCTCAGATGGCTCCTCTCACCCATACCTTTGCTTCGCAGATACAGCGTGGCTCGGTAATCACGGCCGTAGACCTCATCCGTGGCATAGGGCACTATGCAGGACTTAGCACCATAGACGTGCTGGGTGCCACAGGCTTGTGGGATACCAACTATGCCGGCAAGGCGCATGCTGCACTCGAGGCTCTGCGCACCGACGACTTCGTCTACCTTCATGTCGAGGCTGCAGACGAGGCAGGTCATGATGGCGATCTGGCACTGAAAATCCAGTGCATAGAGAATATCGACAAGTACATCCTTGCCCCCATCATGCAGGCGGCAGAGATGTCCACCGAACCTCTCTCCATAGCCTTCCTGCCCGACCATCCCACGCCCATCGACCTGCGCACGCACACCGCCGAACCCGTCCCCTTCGCCATCTGGTACCCGGGTATCACCCCCGATGCCGTGGAGACTTTCGACGAGGATGCCGCACGCCAGGGCTGTTACGGCCTTCTTGAAGGCGACCAGTTCATCCATGCCTTCATGCAGGATAAAGAAACAGAAATACAAACATACCAACCAGAAATATACTAATCAAGAATAACAATTCCGAATACTCCGATTCCTCCGACCCCTCCGACATCCCCCTCTCTCACAGGGAGGGTCAGGGGTGGGTCCTTCACCTTTATTATAATCATGCAATATTACTCTACCAACAATCCCGCCACTCGCGAGAGCCTTGAAACCGCCGTTGTCAAGGGTCTTGCCGCCGACCGTGGCCTTTATATGCCCACCAGTATCCGTCCCCTGCCACAGGAGTTCTTCGACAACATCCAGGACATGTCGCTTCAGGAAATCTCCTTCCGTGTGGCAGAGTGCTTCTTCGGCGAGGACATCCCTGCCGAGGACCTGCGCCAGATTGTCTACGACACCATGTCGTTCCCCATCCCTGCCGTAAAGGTAACGGACAATATCTACTCCCTGGAACTCTTCCACGGCCCCACACTGGCCTTCAAGGACGTGGGCGCACGCTTCATGGCCCGCTTGCTGGGATATTTCAACAAGAAGCAGGGAGGTGACCGGTTGGTCAACGTTCTTGTTGCCACCTCCGGCGACACCGGTTCTGCCGTGGCCAACGGTTTCCTTGGCGTCCCCGGCATCCACGTCTACGTGCTCTACCCCCAGGGCAAGGTTTCTCCCATCCAGGAGTGCCAGTTCACCACCCTGGGACAGAACATCACCGCCATCGAGGTGGACGGTGTCTTCGACGATTGCCAGGCAATGGTGAAGAGCGCTTTCATGGACGAGGAACTCAACCTCCACATGAAACTCACCTCTGCCAACTCCATCAACGTGGCACGCTTCCTCCCCCAGAGTTTCTACTACTTCTGGGCATACGCCCAACTGAAGAAGCAGGGCATTGCCGTCAATGGCGCTCCCTCTGCCGTGGCTCCCAAACTGGTGGCTTGCGTGCCTTCGGGCAACTTCGGCAACATCTGCAGCGCTCTCTTCGGCCGCCGCATGGGCTTGCCCATCGACCGCTTCATTGCCGCCAACAATGCCAACGACATCTTCTACAACTACCTGCAGACGGGCCACTACAATCCCCGTCCCTCCACCGCCACCATAGCCAATGCCATGGACGTGGGCGACCCCAGCAACTTTGCCCGCATCCTGGATCTCTACGGCCATAGCCACGAGGCCATCACCGAGCACATCTCCGGCGCCACATACACCGACGAGCAGATTGCCTCCACCATGCGCCAGTGCCTCAGCCAGACGGGCTATCAGCTCGACCCCCACGGTGCCTGCGGATATCAGGCATTGCAGGACGGCCTTCGCCCTGGCGAGGTCGGCTTCTTCCTGGAAACCGCCCACCCAGCCAAGTTCAAGCAGGTAGTGGACGACATCTGCCACACCGACGTGGAGATCCCTGCCCGCCTCGCCGCCTTCATGCAAGGCCAGAAGCAATCCATCCCCATGCCCAACGACTTCCAAGCCTTCAAGCAGTTCCTGTTGGGACGTTGAAAGTTTAACGTTTAACGTTGAAAGAAATTCGATTACTCCGACTCCCTTTATACCCAAGAGGTGCAGCACCATTGTCCGGTCCTGCACCTCTTCTTATTTAATTCGTTTTACAAAGTTTTCCGTTTTGACTTTTCCGTTTACTTTGTCCCTCTGCGACCTTTGCGTGAGATAAAGATAATATCGTTTTGTTTTTCATGCAGAGAGCGCAAAGTTTTATTTCCCCTTATGTTTCACGCTTGCGCTGGAGTGGTCGCAAACTTCGTTACGACAAAAGTGCGCAGAGAGTTTTATCCACCCCCTCCCCCTGCGGGGTACTCCCACCTGTCTCAGGGGGAGAAAGTGGGTGATAGCGTTCGCCAGTAGTAACCAATTGTCCCTCTGAGACAGGGGGACGAGGAGCGTAGCGACGGAGGGGGTGGATGGTTCCGTTTCTGTTTTG
>ERZ808043.115-NODE-115-length-14588-cov-3.600648_pt1 | contig 14588 bp, 10 predicted proteins | sample MGYA00380194_ERZ808043 | MGnify/ENA primary metagenome ERZ808043 (study PRJEB31490, sample SAMN06133370) | cow dung metagenome | isolation source: H3 | host: cow | place: China: Chengdu | collected 2015-05 ...
TTATATTTCATATTGTTAGGAATTTCTTCTAACATTCCTCCTCGTAGTGCATTATACATAGTTTCCCCAAAAGGATACACACTTCCTTGCACTTTATCAAAAATCGTTTTTCCCACTCGTGTTTCCTTTTTATCATTAGGTTTTTCATATACGCGATTATAAGAAAATTCTCCATCGTCTGTTTTAGAATAAAAAACACGACTAATAGCGCGCCCCCATACCATACCAAATTTTTCAGCATAACGGTTCAATTCAAAATACAGGTTTTCAACGCCATTTTCCTTACCGCGAATTTGTCCTTCGCTCAATAAAACGCTTGGGAACCCCTTATATTCTGCTGCTTTTCGATATTCTTTAAAAAGCCAACGCTCTTTTGAAAGATTTTCTTTAAACAAAGAAGACGCTCCCATTTGAGTATCATACAGTAAAAGTTCTCTTGCCCCCGGACCAGAAACTAAATCAGCAAAATCTTCTGCTGAAGGCACGCCTTGTAATGCCCAAAAATTAATTGTCGACAAAACGCCCCTTGGCATAACGGCTCCTTGGTGAGGAGAATCTAAAGAAGCAAAAAAACGTATTGGAGCTTCAGAATCTTTTCGAGAAATATCATACAAATAACTCCCGTAACGACCAAGAACGCCGCCTTGGCTAATGCCTAAAACAACAAAACCATCTTGTTTAGGAGAAGCCCAAGGAATAACATTCGACTTCGTTAAATAATTCAAAATATTGGAAAATGTTTTTCCATTTGCTTCTAAAGATGTTTCTACTGTATTTGGAAATTGAACAAGAATCGGCGTATAACCTAAAGATTTCAACAACGTGGGTAAACCATAGGCCTCCACATCTTTTTCAAAATCATTTAACGTTCTTGGAATTTCCGGGTCTAAATGAATACCATCTACAATTAAAAAAGGCCTTTCTATTCTAAACCCAGGATTTGCAGAAATTTCTGGTGGGTCAATAATCCGAACGCGAGCTCTTTGAAAAAGCAACTGAAAAGCCGTTACCGAAGAAACAAAACAAGTTTGCCCTTCTTCATTTCTAAAAAGACTATCTCTTTCAATAATTTTTCCACACAACGGATTACCGCCGCCATTAAAGAAAACATCAAATGAAGACGCAAAAGAAAAACAAGCTAAAAACCAACAACACAATATGATTTTTTTCATTATTGAACCTCCACTAAAAATTTCTGTTCGACTTCAGAAGAATTTCTATGCACACGAATTTTCATTTCATGAATACCTAATTCTGAAAATTCAATTTCTATACTAGATGCGCCGTCTAAGACATAATTTTTCCCGGCAACATAAACTTCTATGAGAAATTTTTCATTCTCTTGGCTATTAGTTATCCAAAAATAAGGGTCAGAAACCAAACGAACTTTAGAACCTCTCACAATGCCTAAAACTGGAGCGGCTCCTAAAAAGCGTCTCTGTTTTACGCTATAATGGCCACATGAAGAGTCTGCTAAAAGCAAGTCACATTCTGCCGTTTCATAAACTACATCAGCAGCAATTATTGGCAACAAAGACAAATCATTGGCGCTTGCCACTTTTTTACCCACATTCCACAAATATTTAGGATTAGCTATTACACTATCTTTTAAAAGATTTCTCCCTAATCGATACAACTTATCTCTAAAATTTGAAACAAGGTAAGCAGAATCTTTTTTTACAATTTCCATTTTCCAATCACTAGATTCTTGTAAAAAAATTCCCGTTTCAGAAAGCCAGATTAAAGAATCTTTTTCAGCTTTAGAATAAGCATTTCTAGGGTATTCTAAAACATGCACATCTTCAGATGTCTTTCTAAAAGATTTCTTAAAATCCGTTTCAGAAAATTGCCAAGACGCTTCTTTCAAAACAGGTATTGTCACATTCCCCATAGACGATTCTTGCATTAAAGAAATATTCCCAACAAGAAATGTCAAATAATGCCTTGCCGGAACATTCTTCAAAGAAATATCTATATAAGAAATCTTTTGTGGAAATCCCTTAAAAAGCGAATCTAAAGAAAGCTTAATTTGTTTAGATTGCCCGCCCTTTAATGAATAAAGAGATTCTTTGCTTGAATTTTCCAATTTTATTCCAACCGTTATATTTTCTGTTGCAAACAAATTCATTTCCAAAATGCCTTTAGAAACTTTTTGTGGAAAATTCTGAAATACAAGTCTTGTATTCCAATCACTGCTTGCCTCTTTTTGCCCAGAAAAGCGAATATATGGAGGCATTAAACCGCCTTGATTTCCCCAATTCGCTTTCCATTCAGGCATTTCTGGGAATGTTGAAAAATTTTGCTCAGCAAAACCTTCCCCAGGATAAATTTTTATTTCTGTTTGTTCTGCAGCAAAAAGATGCACTGAAAAAAGTAAAGCAATCATTTGCATTACTTTCACAATCTTTATTTTCATAGAAATTCCTTTTACAGAAAAACTTATGCAAAGATACGGAGCAAATAGCCCCTATGAATATAAGAAAGCAAGGATAAACCTAAAGAAAACTTCTAGACCAAAAGTTTTCACCCTTTTAAGGTGAGGCAATTATATTATTTTCCCCGGAGCAAATAAAGCGTTTCTCTAGTATTTTTACACTAGCCGTTAAAAGTTTTCTTTTCGATTAAAATTTAATCGATTAATCAGCCACATCATCTAAATCAAGTTTAAAAAAAACCTTATATACATCATTTTCAATATGCGTTTGGTAAACATATTTTTCATGATAACTTAATTCTAATCTTTTTAAAAAAGTCTCTAAGCCTACACCACTTGAAACACCATCTTTTGCTTTTTTTGGAAAGTTTGTATTTTCTGATTGGTAAATAATACTATTAGCATCTTCTGTGATTTCTATATGGATAAAAGATTTTCCATTTAAATTCAATGAATGTTTAAAAGCGTTTTAAAATAAAGGCAAAAAAAGCATTGGAACAATATTCTTTTTTGAATGTTCACAATTTGTATTAAACATTATTTCCATAGAATCATCAAAACGCATTTTTTCAAGATTAATAAAACGTTTTATAAATTCTATTTCCCGTGCTAACACAACACTTTGTGCCTGATTGTCATACAGCAATGTACGTAAAATGGCTACTAAATCAAACATTTGTTGTTTACTTTTTTGCACATCTATATCCATCATTGAAATAACATTATTCATACTATTAAATAAAAAATGTGGCCTCAATTGCCTTTTTAAAAATTCCATTTTTACGTTAGATTCTATTTCTTTTTTAGTGTACCTTTGGTAATAAAGATGAGTCTGCACTGACGCTACAAACAATACGATATTCATAAAACAAATAAAAAAACTGAGTACTAAAAATTTGACAAATACTATTGGTAAAGACGCTTTGACTTCATAAATAAAAACGATATGGCCTAAAATCCATTTTGACATAGTAATCCATGACAACTGATATAAACAAATCACAAAAAGCAAACACAAAAAATTAATCAAAACGTATTGGACATATTTTTTCTTAAAAAAAAGTTTTGGAACAAAAAAATTCTGGTTCCAAAAAAACACAAGTACATTTAAAAAAATAACAACTATTGCTGATGTAAATGAAACCACAACTGAATCACTCATGTTCCTTACATCAATAATGGCAAATGGAAACCACAAAAACAATAAAATGCCCATTACTCTTATAAATAAAACAGGCAAAGGATTTAAAATTTTTGGAAACTTCTGAACCAATTTTTCGTATTCGTCAAATCTATTGACAAAATGAGCTAAACGATCATTATTAAGGGAATCTTTTTCTTTCATAACTTGAATTTAATTCATTCCACAGGAAAAAGACTTTTTCATGACATTTTTATGACAAAAGATATTTTTTTAAAGACAAAATTCAAAAAAAGTTTTGCGTTTATAGTAGAGACTTTTGACACACGCTATTTAAAATAAAAATAGATTATGAGCTATAAAAACGAGGTATACGATGACAAAAGAATATAAAGAAAAGGATATCTACTTTCAGTATCTGAAAGATATTTCTAAATATCCGTTGCTTACCGTTGCCGAAGAAAAAATTTTATTAAAAGAAGTGGCTAAAGGTAATAAAGCAGCTTTAAATAAATTGGTTCGTTCTAACCTTAAGTTTGTTGTAAACATTGCTAATCTCTACAAAGGTCAAGGCCTTGATGTTAATGAATTGATTAACGAAGGAAACATGGGCTTAATTGAAGCCGCCCAACGTTTTAATCCTGATCAAAAAATCAAATTTATTAGTTATGCTGTATGGTGGGTTCGTCAAAACATAACACGTGCTATTGCTGAAAAAGCCCGTTTAGTTAGAATCAGCGCTGAAAAAGAATTGGTTCTCCGTCGCTTTAATCGTCATGGTGGTGTTTTACGCCAAACAATTGGTGGCAATGTAAGTATTGACCCAGAAAGTCTTGAAGGTCTTACTCGCTATAAAGCAAAAGACATTGAAAAGATTTTAATGATGGCAAATAAAGCAACATCTCTTGACACTCCTGTCGGAGAAGATGGCGATTCTACATTACAAGATTGCATTGCTTCGGAAGGTGCTCCAACAGACGCTCTTGCAAAATTCAACAACAAGAAAGATGTATTCAAAAAAGTGTTGAATGAAAATTTAAACGAACAAGAGCAAAAAGTGATTGGTTTGTATTATGGCTTAGAAGAAGATTTAGACTTGAACCTAAAAGAAATTGCTCCTGTTGTAGGTTTGTCTAAAGAACGTGTGCGCCAACTTAAAGAAACGGCGCTTGCCAAATTACGTAATTCAGAAGCAGAAAAATTGCTTACTGAAGTCGCTTAGTTTTGTTTTTTCTCTCTCTCGAATCTTTAAAAACTGGTCTGACGGCCAGTTTTTTCTTTTACTTATAAAAAAGCTCAATAAAAGTCCTATTTACAAGGCTTTTTTTGCCTGCTTTAAATACATTCTTCTTTTGGAAATTGTATTTTTTTACCTATGATGATGAAATCTGTATTTTTCAAATTTTCTTTTTTGCTTTTGCTTTCTTCTAGCCTTGTTTTCAGTGCCCCTAAAAAGCCTAAAGAACCTGGTGATTTTTATGAAGAAATTTCTCGCTTTAACAAGATTCTTTCTGAAGTCAATCGTAAATATGTTGAAAACGTTGACCCCGCAGAAATTTCAGACGCAGCCATAGAAGGCATTCGTAATATTCTAGACCCACATACTGTGGTTTTTGCTCCTGAAGATTACGAAGATTTAAAAATTTCTATGGAAGGAAAATTTGGTGGTGTTGGTATTACAATAAGTCTTCGCGATAATGTTTTGACTGTTATTTCTCCACTTGCCGGAACACCTGCTTTTAAACTTGGCATTCGTGCAGGCGATAAAATCAGAAAAATCGAAGGGAATAGCACTAAAGGCTTGACACTTGATGAAGCAGTAGAAAAACTTCGTGGAAAAATTGGTACAGATGTCACCATTTCTATTGAACGCGAAGGCGTTCCTGAACTTATGGATTTCACTATAACCCGCGATGAAATCATTGTTCATGCTATTCCTTATTATTCAATGATTCAAGATGACATTGGCTACATTAAACTTGCCACTTTTGCTGACAACACAACGGCCGACTTAGAAAAGGCTATCAAAGAATTGAAAAAACAAGGAATGAAAAAACTCATTTTAGACTTGCGTTACAACCCTGGTGGTTTACTCAACCAAGCAACAAGTGTTAGTGAATTGTTCCTTAAAAAGGGTAATCTCTTAGTTAGTACAAAAGGTCGCACCCAACAAACAGAAGCTTACGCCAGAAAAGACGGTATTCTTTCTCCAGACGTTCCTTTAGTTCTTTTAGTCAACCAGGGTTCTGCTAGTGCTTCTGAAATTGTTGCAGGAGCTATTCAAGATTGGGATAGAGGTTTAATTATTGGAAAAACAACTTTTGGTAAAGGTTCTGTACAGACTATTTTCCCTTTAGATAACCAAGGCCACGCTCTTAAATTAACGACAGCTTTTTATTACTTGCCTTTTGGACGTTGCATCAATAAAAAAGAAAATGGTATTCATGGGTTAAAAGCAATTGAAGAATCTTTAGACCCAAATGCTGAAAAAGATTCTCTTGCTAAAGACACAACTGTTGTAGATACATTCCACACAAACAAAGGCCGTAAAATGGTTGGCGGCGGTGGTATCATACCAGATATTGACGTTGAACTCGATGCTTTACCTTGGGTAGTTCAAGTTCAAGAACGTATGGCTATGTATTTCAAATTTGCCGTTAAAGCAAGACCAGCTCTTGAAAAAGCAGGTGCAAAAATAGACTTGAATTGGAATGTTCCGGATTCTTTATACGAACAATTCCGCGACTTCTGCTTGAAAGATACGAACTTTACAAAAATCAAAAGCAATGCCATTGCTTCTGCAGATGCATTAGAAGAAGCCTTACTCACAGAACAAAAGTTTATGGGCGACTCTTCTAAAACAGTATCTGATACATTACTCGCTCGCCGCATTCAAGATTTAAAACAAGCTTTGGATATGGCTAAAATGCGCCAGTTTGAAGAATACAAAACCTACATTAAAGATGGTATTAAACGTGAATTACTCACAGCTGTTGTTGGCGATTCTATAAGTACCACATTTACTTTAAAGCAAGATAAACAAGTTCAGACAGCTATACAGTATCTTTCTGATTTGAAACTTTATCAAAAAGCTTTGAGTGTAGAACCAAAAACAGAACCTAAAGACAAGCCTAAATCCAAAAAGAAATAATAATGCTTTTACGTTTGCTGGATCTTGCTGCAGAAAGTGTCGGATCATACGTCCGCCGCTTTATCCGTCATGTATTCCGCTATTTGGCTTTTGTCTGGGAACTTTTCAAAAACATTCCTGATTCTTTACGCAATTTTCATACAACAGTAGAACAAATGCACACAATAGGTATTACAAGTATTCCTGTTGTTATCGCGGCTTCTGTTTCTACTGGTGCTATTATGGCATGGCAATTGGCTTATCAATTTGCAGACATGATTCCAATGATGTTTGTTGGAATGGCTGTAGGTAATTCCGTAATGGTTGAACTCTGCCCAATTTTGACAGCTATGGTTCTTGCGGGTCGCGTTGGTGCATCTATGTGTTCCGAACTTGGAACAATGGCTGTAACAGAGCAATTAGACGCTTATAAAGTTCTTGGTTTAAACCCTTATAAATTTTTACTGACTCCGCGTTTAATGGCTTCGATTATAATGCTTCCTGTATTGACTATCATCAGTATTTTTGTAGGCATTATTGGTGGCTATGTAGTCGCCCACCTTTACAAAGAAGTTTCTTTCCATGTTTTCTTTTATGGCGTTCGCATGTTCTATGAAGATTGGAACTTGTTTGTCGGACTTGTAAAAGCCACTCTTTATGGCTACTTTATTGCTAGTTATGCATGCTACTTTGGCTTTTACACTCACAATGGCGCAGAAGGCGTTGGAAAGAGTACAAAAGCAACTGTTGTGGCTGGTATGACAAGCATTCTTATTGGTGGGGTTGTTCTTTCAAAATTACTCCTTGTATGATTTTTCAAGACGATTATACCCCACCTAAAAAAAGAAGAAAAAAAGCTTCTGCAAATTTAATTGATTTAGGAACTTTGCTGAAAAGATTCTTAAATGACGAAACTTTTGGGCAGACAATTCACTTAAAAAAAATCCGTGAAAATTTTGCAGAAATTGTCGGAGAACTCTTGCTTCCTTACGTTTCTGCAGAAAAATTAGAAAAGGGTATTTTGACCTTAAAAACAGCGTCTTCTGTGTGGAAAGCAGAATTATTTTCGCAAAAAAAAGCTATTATTGGTAGGTGTAATTCTTTATTAAAAACACCCATTGTAAAAGAGATAAAATTTCTATAAAATCCTTATTGGAGGAATCTATGTCAGAAGAATACAGCGGCTCAAGTATTACCGTTCTTGAAGGTTTAGAAGCGGTTCGAGTTCGCCCTGCGATGTATATCGGTTCAACCGATATCCGTGGTCTTCACCACCTTGTTTGGGAAGTTGTAGACAACTCTGTTGACGAAGCTTTGGCTGGATTCTGTAACCATATTGAAATAGAAATTTTACCAGGCAATGGTATCCGTGTTACCGATAACGGGCGTGGTATTCCAACGGACTTACACCCAAAAGAAAAAATCGGAACGATTGAAGTTGTTATGACAAAACTCCACGCTGGTGGTAAATTTGATAGCAACTCTTATAAAGTTTCTGCAGGCCTTCACGGTGTTGGTGTTAGTTGCGTGAACGCGCTTTCCAACAAATTGATTGTTCGCGTCCGCAGAGATGGTCGTATTGTAGAACAAACATTCTCTAAGGGTATTCCACTTGGCGCACAAGTAGATCTTGGTGAATCCGATGGCTCAACAGGAACTTCTGTAGAATTTTATCCAGACGATTCTATTTTTACTGAAACCGTTTATTCTTTTGAAACATTGAAAACCCGTTTCCGTGAACTTGCTTTTTTAATGAGTGGTTTACGTTTAACAATAAAAGATTTACGCCAGCCTGAAAATGTTTTAGAAGAAACCTTCTGTTACGAAGGTGGTGTTTCTGATTTTGTCCGCTACGTTGACGAACACCGCGCACCTTTATTTGACTCGCCAATTCATTTGGTAGTTTCTACTGGCAATTATCCTTTAGAAGTAGCTATGTGGTATAACGATAGCTACCAAGAAAACTTCTATAGCTTTGTCAACAACGTTAATACTTACGACGGCGGAACTCACGTTACTGGTTTTAAAACGGCTTTGACCCGCGTGATTTCTAAATTTGCTCAAGACATGCCTAAAGGCAAAAAGACTGTCCAGATTTCTGCAGAAGACATTCGCGAAGGTTTAACGGCTGTTATTGCTATTAAAGTTTCACAACCACAATTTGAAGGCCAGACAAAGCGTAAATTAGGCAACTCAGAAATTGCTGGTTATGTGAACACAACCTTTGGCGCAAAACTTGAAGAATTTTTCCAAGAAAACCCTGCTGTTATCAAGTTGATTCTTGATAAGGTAATTGGGGCAGCTATTGCTCGCGAAGCCGCTCATAGAGCTCGCGACTTAGCTCGTAGAAAAAGCCCTCTTGAAAGCGGTGGCTTGCCAGGCAAACTCGCCGATTGCAGTAGCCGTAAACCAGAAGAATGCGAACTCTTTATTGTGGAAGGTGATTCTGCAGGTGGTTCTGCAAAAACGGGCCGCGACAGACAATACCAGGCGATTCTCCCATTGCGCGGTAAAATCTTAAACGTTGAAAAAGCTCGCCTTGACAAAATGCTTGAATCTGAAACCATTCGCGATTTAGCTAATGCTATTGGTTGTGGAATTGGTAATGAATTCAAACTTGAAAAGCTTCGCTACCATAAAATCATCATTATGACTGATGCTGATGTTGACGGAAGCCATATTCAAACTTTGCTTTTGACTTTCTTCTTTAGGCACATGCGCCCGCTTGTGGATAATGGTCATATTTTTATTGCTCAACCACCACTTTACAAATTAAAAGTTGGTAAAAACGAAACGTATCTCTTTTCTGATGACGCTAAAAATAAAGCCATTGCAGAATTGCCACCAACTGCCAAATTTGAAGTAAGCCGTTATAAAGGTCTCGGTGAAATGAATGCTGAAGAATTAGCAGACACTACAATGAAGCCAGAACAACGCATTTTAAAGCAATGCAAAATCGAAGATGGCTTATTTGCAGACCAGATTTTCAGCATGCTTATGGGTGAAGAAGTTCTACCAAGAAGACGCTTTATCGAAGAAAATGCTTACAAAGTAATGGATAAATTGGATGTCTGATTTAAGTTCAAACGCCAAGCAATCTTTCAAATCGGCACTTGTTTCTGCCAAACAGATTGTTCACAAAGAATTGGATTTGACCGAAACTTTGATGATGAATTTTGCAGCAGAAGCTCCTCCTGGTATTTCTGAACGCTTGTTGCACCTTATGCGCCGTAAAGGAAAGCGCATCCGTTCTACATTGCTTAGCCTTATCGCCAAAAGTGCTTCTCAAGATTCTGAAAGAATCGCACACGCTTGTGCTGGCATTGAACTTTTACATTTAGCTAGTTTAGTTCACGACGATATTATAGACAAAACAGATATTCGCCGTGGTGTAAAAACGGCTCACGAAGAATGGGGAAACCAGATTGCAGTTCTCATTGGTGATTACTTGCTTTCCCAAGCAATGCGTTCTGTTTTGAGCGATCCAAGTAAAACAACTCTTGAAATTCTTTCGCAAGCAGCAAACAATTTAATTGTCGGAGAAATTCAAGAACTTGATAATTCTGGTGATTTAAATCTTTCGCTAAAAAAATACCTCGAAATCATTCATGGTAAAACGGCCGCGCTTTCTGCGGCTGCTGCACAAATCGGCGCTTTAATTGCTGGCTTTGATGAAAAGCAAATTGAAGCTTGTGGGAAAATGGGTGCTGATTTTGGTATTGCTTTTCAGATTATAGATGACTTGCTTGATTACGGCTACGGGGCTAAAGATTTAGACAAAGCAAAATTCACAGACATTGGAAATGGTTTAGTCACGTTACCACTTATATTCTTTTTAGAATCAGCATCTCAAGAAGAAAAAGCCAATATGCAAGAATGGATAAAAAATATTTCTCTTGACAACAATGCTGAAAAAATTCAAAAAACTTTGCAAGAATCTGATGCGTTTGAAAGAACAAAAAATATGGCTCTTGAATTCTTAGATTCTGCTGCAAACATCGCAGAAAATTTGCCTGACAAAACTATTTCTGAAAATTTAGCCACCTTGATTTTATCAATGGCAGAACGCGGAAATTAGTTTTTATTAATATGCTTCCAAAGTAAAAAGAAGCCAAACACAGACAAAATTGAAATTAAGATTACAACCCAAAATGCAAGGCTGTTTCCGTTGCCCATTCCAAATGGCAACAAGACGTTCATACCAAACAAACTAGCAAAGAATGTAGGGAGCATCATTGCAATAGTTGTCACGTTTAAGTTTTTCATTAACGTGTTCAAGTTGTTACTAATAACGCTTGCTCGTGCATCCATCATGCTAGCAAGAATGTTTGCATAAATTTCAGCTTGCTGACGGCTCTGGCGATTTTCAATTAAAATATCATCGAGCAATTCTCGTTCGCTTTCTGTAAAATTAAAAGAGCGACCAAGTTGTAATTTTTGAAGCAATGTTTCGTTAGAATTTAATGCACTCGCATAATAAATCAAGCCCTTATTTAAGCTAAACATAGAAAGCAAGTATTTGTTTTCCATTGCTGTGCGGAGCTTGTGTTCTAGTTCATCGTTAATGCGATTGATGATTTTTAAGTGTTCATTAAAATGATAAACAGAATAGTTTAATAAGCGAAGCAAAAATGTGTTTAAGGAATCGATTTTCCCAAAACGGCGTTCATCATTTAAAGGGATTTCCGTTTCTGTAAGTAAAAGAATCCAGTCTTTAAACAAAAAGATTCCAAAGGATTCTACACGAAACTGAAAATTATCTGTTGCCGCATAATTCTTTGGCTTTTTAAAAACGATTGTTGTAAAGTCGTCATCATATTCTACACGAGAAAGTTCGTCATTATCGAATGCAGAAGCAATGGTATGCTCTGTGATTTCGTATTCTTTAACAAGTTGACTACGCTGCTCTTGGCTCAATGCACCCATAATTACAATGTCTGCAGCATCTTCATTTGGAGCCGTTACAATTCGCCCAGACTCGATTTTGTAATATTTGAGCATAAGTCACCTCTCATATACAATGACACCCCAAATTTAGAAAAAAACTCACTTTTCGCTCTAATTTTTTTAGAATTTAGGAGATTTTTATTGCAACAAAAATGTCTTTTTATGAATTTTTAAAACAACTGGTAATGTTGGCGTTTCAAAAGAACCATTTTTTAAAATGCTTTGCTTTAACATTTTACCATTTAAATCAAACAAATAAAATGTTGCATCAGAAGAAACCCCTTTAACTACAAAATGATTTAAGAAATCCTTTTCAACATGTAGAGTGAATGATTTTTGCTTAAAATTCAAAAAAGAATTCGTCTCTTTAGAGCAACTATTCAGGGAACCTATTTTTAATAATTCTAATGATGTTTCTTCGTTAAAAATAAAATGTATCGCACTCGCTTTTTTTATGTAATCTTCTATTTTTACGCCATCAAAACAACATTCTAATTGTTCCATATTTTTCCATGAAATATTTACAGTTAAGACAGAATCACTTGCTTTTAAAAGCTTTCCAAATTTTAAATTAGAACTTAGAGCTTGTTGTTCTTCATTGATTAAAAGCAATTCCATATCGCTTGAAGATTTGTATTCTACGCAAAGCCCTTGCCATTTTGTAATATCTACCCCTATTTGGTCCATATCCCAAATGTTAAAACCTCGACCATTTTCAAACGAATACCAATAACCCGATGTTTCATCTGAAGAACCTGTAATAACACGCTCAGTGCTATCTTCACTTGCGCTCCACAAAAATTCTGAATTTACTTCTTGTGCAAATACCTCAGAAGCAAGTAACAAGCAAAAAAATTTTATCACATTCTTCATTTTATTGCCTTTTGTTTAAAACAAAAATCGGAGTTAATACTTCTTGAAATGGAACGGAATACAAAGAAGCATATTGATGCACCGTTATTCCATTCCCTAAAAAACGACCATAAATTTTCTTTTCCGCTTGACCGAGAATTAGTTTTGCATTTGGAGCAAAAATAGTTCCTGCCCATTCACCTTCTATAATTAATGGATTTTCACCATGATAAATAAATTTAAACTGCGAAGCAATTGTCACTAGTCGATTACGAATTCCTAAAGCATTTAAACCTTGAGTTTCTATTTTTCCTTTCCATAAAACACTCCCTTTGGAATGCATAATTATTGGCTGACCTTGATTTATATAATTTATTTTAGCTCCAGATTCTATTTGCAAATCACCTAAAAACATTTCTCCTTTATCTATTTGCAAAATGGCGTTAGATTCTACTTTCAATATTTTAAAAACATCTCCATCTTTTAGAGTAAAACTTTCTCCGGCTCGAACAATTTTTTCTTCATTGCCTTCATAATAATTTTGCAATTCTTTTGAAACAGACCAAGGCCAATTTAATTCTGAAACATAAGACGAACCTAATGCAATGGCATCTTTTTGCATATCAAGTCTTGGTTTATAATCGTTTCCAGTATATAAATACACGTAATTAATAGTATCTTTATTTCTTAAAAGAACATCACCCATTGAATGTAAAATCTTTTGTTTATTTCCGCCCGCTAAATAAACTGCATAATGCTTTCTTTTACTTTCTGTTGCAAAAGAACAAATTGCTCCTGTATTTGATGGATAATTTTTATAATCATAACATTTGCTTCCATCGTTAATTGAAATATAATCTAATGAATACAATGCAAAATCACCTGGAATATCATTATCACTATGAATTGGTTTTATGTTAAAATCTGCAATATAAGGGTCAGTTTCGCCCTCGTCAATAATACCATTTTTATTTATATCTTCTTCTCCATCTTTTATTCCATCATTATCAGAATCCAAATCAATTTCTGCTCGAAAATTATCTTTATCCGAATCTGCTAAAATTTCTTTTTCAATTCCTAATATCCACACATTATTTTGCATATTTATAGGATTATAAAGAGAATCAGAAAGAGCTGGTTTTTGATTAACTATCTCACGAATTGTGTAAGATAATATTTCAACTTTATCAAATACACCATCCCCATCTGAATCCATAGAATATGGATTTGTTTTAAAACGATATTTTTCATCAAAATCCGTAATTCCGTCATTATCAGAATCTACCGTTATCAAAGAATCTCTTTTTAGAACCTGTTTTGGTTTATCGTAAAGAAAATAACCTATTATACCTGCTGTTGAATACTCTTGCCACTCACTTCCTCCATTATTATGAGGATTTAAGAAACGAACTTCCATAACTTTGTCTTCTCTAATTCTATAAGCATCTATCACCATAATATGTGATTGATTACCTACATAAAGGGGCTTTTTGTTATTTATTGAATTTTTTATTATTGAATCCGCCAAAATGCCTTCAAAATATTCAACATTAACTCCTCCTAAAGCCCAAGATAAAGTCTCCATAATTACAGAATCAGATGCAGCACCTAAAGCTTCTAATGGAAAAGCCCATAAAATTGAATCTTTTTTAAAATTCCATTTTTTCTTCATCCCATAAATTTTTATTTCATCTTGTGTTAAATCACCTCCAAAATAATGATTCAATATATTTATTCCAACAGCCCAACAACGATAAGATTCTTCTTCATCCCAATGATGATTGCCAATATGTGCATTATCCCAATCTCGTATCTTTGCGTACATTCCCCAATTAGGAACAAGAAGCTTTGTATCTTTACGAGCTGCTCTTGACACAACATCTAATGAAAACGATTCTACATATTTTTGACTCTCTGCTAATAATTCTACTTGATATTTTGCTGAATTTATAGATTCATTTTCCCATTTAGCCGAATCTATATTTTTAGCGTTAGATTCTACACCCCAAATATATTTTCCCTCTAAAAGGAATATATCTGTAGATGTTTTAGATGTTTCTTCTTGATAAATAATTACTGAATCT
>ERZ808043.117-NODE-117-length-14221-cov-5.506363_pt1 | contig 14221 bp, 12 predicted proteins | sample MGYA00380194_ERZ808043 | MGnify/ENA primary metagenome ERZ808043 (study PRJEB31490, sample SAMN06133370) | cow dung metagenome | isolation source: H3 | host: cow | place: China: Chengdu | collected 2015-05 ...
TTCTTTCTTTGTATTAACCAAATTAGCTTTCTTAACTAATATGAATTTTGTTTGCCTTTTCGTACTCGTCTATATTCTAAAATATAAACTTCTTTAATACTTTCTTGCTATGCAGTTGTCAATCTTCTTTTCTTTACTTATCGACAGATAAGTGCCGCCTAAAAACGCTTCCGTCAATCGACAGCCTAACTATATTACCACATTAGGGAAGATAAAGTCAAGCATTTTTTTTAAATTTTTTGAATTTTTTTATACTTTTTTTATTTTTGACAAAATCGCGTTAATTATTCATTCAATCAGTAATCTATTATATAATATATGACGCGCGCGAGTTTCTCGCGCGCGTCTAACGGTTTTATCGGCAACCGCCGCAGGTTTTGCAATTTCCACTGCATTTTTTACTCGCCTTGCCCGTCGCCGAATACATTTCCCCTGAATAATCCCTTGCGGCAATCTCTCCGCAATCGGGGCATTTCACTTCGTCTAAATAGCTTTTCACAAGCTCGTCGAATTTCTTCCCGCATTTTTCGCATTTGTACTGTAAAAACGGCATTTCTTATCTCCTGTAAACGATAGTATACCTATTATACTCTTAAAAGCTGATTTTGGCAAGCGTTTTTACAGGATTGCTTTGCCGCTTAAAAAGCTTTCGAAAAATCCGTTTACGTCCAAGCCCGTGCGCTCGAACGCGCCAATCAAACTTTCGGGCGTCGCAATCTTCCCTTTATTTTCTTTATAATATTTCTTCAAGCCCGCGAAAAATTTATCGTCCCCGACCGATTTCCGAAGCGTGTCGAACATCACGACCGCTTTATCGTACGCCAAACATTTATATTCGTAGTCACTTAAAAAATCCTTTAAGTGTCTTATCATCTTGGTATCCGTCCGACCTAACACGCTACCGTAGACGTCGTAATAGGAGCGGTATTCTTTGAGCGCTTCCATTACCGTATTTTCGCGCGTAACGCCGTACTTCTCATAATTTTCAAAGAACGTGATCGCGGAATACTCCGCAAGACCTTCGTCCTGCCACGCGTTTTCAATTTGGTCGCTCCCCACCGCGCTATACCACCATTGGTGCGCCGTTTCGTGCGCGATCGCCCGCGCTTGCTCCGTTTTATCTTCCGCAAGTGAATCCGAAATCATAGAAAGGCAGGGATATTCCATCCCACCTAAGCAAAAGCCCGTCTGCACTACTTTATACGAAGCATACGGATATTCACCAAACGCCTTTTCATAATACGCAAAGCTCTCCGCCGCCGTCGCAAGACTTTCTTGTGGATTTTCGTCGGCGTAATAATAATATTCAATCACGTTCCCGCCCGCTTCCGTTTGCAAAACTTTGAAATCTTCGCTTAAAACAAGCGCAAAATCGCGCACGGAAGTTGCCGTGAACACGTACTCTTTCTTCGTTTCTAAGGTGCGCTCGCGAACAATCTCACCCGTCGCCGCTACCTTATAATCCTTGGGGAGTTTGAGCGTTACCTGAAAATCCGCGCATTCGCTATAAAACGGATCGCCGTCGGCATAGTATGCCATTTCTACAAATCCGTCCTTTTGAAAGGGGCATAACGTAGGGAAGAAGTTGCCAAGGTTGACCGTTTTCGGCGTGATGCCCGTGCGGTGATTTACATACGCGAGTTTGAGCAAGAATCCCACGTCAAGCACAACTTCGTCCCCGGGATAAAGCGCGCGCTCTAAATGCACGCAAAGTACGTTTTCATCTTCCCCCATCACTTCCCAATTCTTCGCGCCGTTTACGCTTGAAATCACCATTTCACCATAACTCTCCCCCGCATAATACGCCCCGCTTTCATACGCCTTCGACACAGGGCGATAAATCGCGTCTTTCCTATAAGCGTTCGGGTAAAGCTGGAATTTGAGCGTGGAAAGTTCGTTATCCGTCGTATTTTCAAACGTGAGCTTCGTCGTGCCCGCAAGCGTGGCGTTTTCAGGCACGTATTCCACCGTGATCTCGTACCTGCTATCCGCTTTTTCAGGATTTTCACAAGCGGATAACAAACAAAGCGCAGACGTGGCGCAAGATAAAGAGAGAAGCATGCAAACGGTTTTTTTCATATCTTATCCTCCGAATAAGATATTGTATGCCCGTCCATTCTTTGTTATGACTGCGCAAAAAAAAGAACTTGTCTGTTTCGACAAGTTCTTTCTTCTCGTTTAGGATTAGTTTCTAGGATTTTTGATATTAGCTTGTGCTCGTTATCTTTTGCCCTTAGCGACAAATTGCCCGTTTAATATTAGGCTGTTATCACGATACTATTATCCATATATTTATCCGCCGTAGCGGTTGTATTCAGTTTTAATTTTTTTAAGTTTTTCCCTTATCATTCTTATGTTATATAAACACCTTTACCGTCAAATCTTGCCATTGATTTGGTCTAAGCATACCGTCTTTTTCCTTTCTATAAGACCTTGCCGATTTATAATCAATCGTAAATTCCCATACTAACTTTTTCATATCGTTTGGCACGTCAATTAAGTCAAAATTCATATACCAATTAAAGCACGTTTCCGTTACGGGAACAATGGTATGAACGAACTGTTTAATCACTTCTCTATCTACGTAGTGTTCGGTAAAATCCATTTTCGACAACAAGAAGTCTTCCACCTTTTTAGCAGGCTCTTCTTCCCCGTCTTCGTTTGGAACCATCCCCGCATCAAGAATACGCCTTTTGTTTATAAGTTCGATTTTCTCTTGCTCAATTTCCTTTTTGAGTTCTAAGTAAGATTCTTTCGGGATTTCGTCTTCCAAGCGCATACGAGTTAAGCGTTTTAGTTTTTCGTCTAACTTTGCTATCTCTTTATCAACCGTTGCCTTGATTTCCGCCGCTTTTTGATATTCTTGAAACACGCCGATTTGATATAAAGACGACACGTTATTTAGAATATCTTTCTTGTTACCCCATAACCCTGCAAAAATATGCCTTGCCATCATTTCTAATTTCCAATCGCATATTTCTCTAAGATTACAACTTTTTGAATCGTCTAACCCTGCTTCAATTCTAATATCCTTAGAACCATAGTTGAGTTGGTTATAGCATTTATATCCATAGATGACTTCGCCGTTTTTATTCTTGCGCCATTTGTTTTTGCGCATTTTATAACCGCATCTACATTTTAATTTCTTCGTCCAAACGTCGCTACTTTCGTGAATGCCCGTTTTGTGAAGAACTTCCCCGTTTTCCGTGCGAAATTTGCTATACCTTGTACGTTGTTCTCTTATTTGCTTGCATCTATCCCATTGCTCTTCGGATATAATCGGCTCAAAATCGCCTTTTACGTAAAGATAGGTATCTTCGTCACGGTTTATTATAATTTTTTGGTCAAGGAAATTATTTCTTCGCGATTTTAAGTACGCAGGATAGCCTTTATAGGTTGAGTTATGTAGTACTCGTGATACTTTCGCGTTCTCCCATCTAACTAACCCCGAACTATCTTTTCTTTTACGTCGTATCATCTCATCACGAATTTGCGAGATTCCTTTGCCTGCCGAATACATATCGTAAATCATACGCACCGTTTCGGCTTGTTCTTCGTTGATTACGTAAGTCCCTTTTGCTTTGTCCCTATCATAACCAAGAATGTTACCACTTCCATACAAAACGCCCTTGTCTCTACTGATTTTTTGCCCCGCGCGAACACGCTCTGAAATTTTTCGACTTTCTTCTTGTGCAAGCGTTGCCATTATCGTGAGTCTAAGTTCGCCGTCTCCGTCCATCGTCCAAATATTGTCTTCTACGAAATAGACTTCAATGCCATACTCTTTTAATTCTCTCGTAACCACAAGCGTATCAACCGTATTTCTTGCAAATCTACACACTTCTCTCGTTACAATTAAATCAAACTTCTTTTGCTTAGCGTCTTGTATCATTCTTAAAAATGCAGGCCGCTTTTTCGCTTGCGTTCCCGTAATCCCTTCATCGATATATTTCTTAATGACATACCAATTAGGATTTCTATCCGCCACGTCGTCGTACCATTGCATTTGATTTTCTAACGCCGAAAGTTGCGCTTCGTGTTCTGTGCTTACTCGTCCGTAGAAAACCACTCTTCTTTGCCTTGCCCTGTTAAAATTAACGTTAGTGGGCATTACCATTCCGTTTTCAATCAAGTTAAATCGCCTCCTTTGAATAATTTATTTTGCTTTACTACACTTTCCCCAAACTGAGTACGCTTCTTTTCGATTTTTGCGTATTCTCGCTCGTCAATCATTTCGTTATCACGCATAATCTCTAACATCTTAAACGCGATAATCTTATTTAACACCTCCATATTTATTTTTGACTTGTCGATTTTCTCCACCTTTTGGGCATTGTAGCAACCTTGATTTTCCACTTCATTATTTAATTTTTCTTCTCTTAAATTTAATTCCTTATAATTCAATTCTCCTTAATTTTTATTTTATAGGGGTTTATCCGCACTTTTAACGGAAAGATAAGTACGAATGCCCTATGCAATCATTTTCTCCTTATTAATTCCCGACATTACGGGTGTATTAAGCATATAGCCTGACGCGAATTGAGCCCTACAAGGTTTTAGAGGCGAAAAAAGGCTTATACTTTGTCAATGTCGCTTATCATACTTGGGTATGATTGCGCTCCATTTCCTTGTCTAATCTATTTTTTCGTTCACTAAAACTGCTACGCACCTAAAAAGACGCATTTTTTAGATATTTTTGGCGCAAGCGTGCGCCGACGTATCCAAATACTTCAAGCACGATTACGACGAAAAGAGCAAAAAAGACGCTTTTTAGGCTTGTTGCGGTTCAACTCTCGTCAGGCTAATGTCCCGCTGTTATTTGCTTTCTTCAAATTCTTTTCTTAGCGTTTGATATCCTAATCTAATCAAATCTACTTTTGAAATTCTTTTTTGTTTTAAGAAAGCCATTATTTCATCGTGCTCTTTTACGGGAAGCCTCGTGTTAAACTGCTTTGTTGCTTTATCACGCTCTTCCTTATGCACGATTTCATACTTAATTCTTGCCTTTTGTTTCGGCGTTAATTGTTTTTCCATAAAACTATCTCCTAAAAATTATAATAGCAACATTATACCGTGATATCACGAGATAGTCAAGCTGTTTTATATTCTTTTGAGAAAATAGTTTTATCTTAATAGTAAAAGTGTCATTGCGATGCTTTGCGCAAATAGAAGTATCGGCGTAGCCCAAAACATAAACTTTCTAAAACCGCCTTCCACTTGCATTTCTTCGCGTTGTTTTCGAATTTCTTTTACGGTTGTTTTGAGTTCTTCCTTAACCTCTTTCACACTTTCGTCCACCGCTTTTTTAGCGTAGGCTTGCACGTCATTTACTGAACGAGTAATCTCGTTTTTTATAGTTTGACTTATTTCCGTCTTGAACTGACGTTCCTCCCTCGCTACTTCCCGAAACTCGTCCACCGTCGCCGTTACTAATCGAGTCATTCTTCTCATCTCGTACTCGTTGTTCTCTTTTAGCGATTTCACTTCGTCCGTCAAGCCCTTGACGAGCGTATTCTGATTCTTGATTAAGCCGTTGCAGTTCACGCTCGATTTCGCCAATGCTTCTCGAAGTAGTTGGTTGTCCGTCATATCCTTGTACGCATCCGTACGTTTCTCTATTTCCGATAACGGAGTTGCTTGTTCCCCCGTATCTATTCTTGTTAATGCCATTTAATATCTCCTTTTTAGTATAATTTTCTCCGAGTTTAGCCCCACGGATAGGCTTTTTCTTTTTAGGGTGCAAATATGAATATTCAGTTTTCGTTCTATTAAGCGTTACGCCGTAAAGGGAAAGATGCGAAACAAACTCTTCTTCAAATAAAGCCGTTTGCTTGGCTTCTTCTATAACTTCGCGCAGTTCTTCCTTCCAACTCGTTCCACCTTTAAGAATAATGTGTTGTTCTTCGGCTGTACGGTTGTTCTTTGCTTTCTTGCGGAAGTCTATTTCTGAAAAGCCCATTTCTTTGCCCAATCGGTTAGCTTCGTCTTTCATTGCGGTATAATCTTTTCTTGTTATGCGCAGTTTTTTGCCCGTAACGGGATGAACGGCGTTTACAACGATATGACTATGTACAGTGTCCGTATCCGTATGCGTAGCAATTACGCACTCGCAATCGCGGAAAAGTATAGCCGTTAATTCTTCGGCGTAAATATGTGCTTCTTGTGGTGAAACTTTATCTTTTCTATCACAAGACAATTTGAAATGATAATATTTACGCTCTTCAAACTTTTCGCCTTTACCAAACCGTTTTGCCGTCTCTTCAAACTGTTCAGCATAAGTAATGTTAATTGCGAATCTTCATTATAATCAATACTTATAAAAATTACGCCGTTGTCGGATAAAAGTTTTTTTGCAATGGTAAGACGTTTTTCCATAAACGACAGCCACTTGCTATGACGAAAAGTATCGTTCATATCAACATAAGCATCATCGTATACGAAATCTCTATTGCCTGTATTGTACGGCGGGTCTATATAAATTAAATCAATTTTACCTTTATGTGTTTTTTCTAAAAGCCTAAGGCTCGCCAAATTATCGCCTTCTATAAGAAAGTTCATTTGTCCACCGTTGTCAATATAAAGACTTTCTTCTTCGGTCAACACAGGAAGATTATTTTCAAGCGTATCGTCAATATTTTCACGGTGTTCTTCAAAAACAAGTCCGTATTTTTTCCCCTTAATATCTTTTTCTATTTCAGATAGATATGTTAAAAGATTACCAGTGTTTTTATCCTGTGGTGAAGAAGAAATAAAATCTCTTATCTCTTTTATTTTTTTAATTAAATTATCTCTTTTTTCTTTAGATAAATTAGTACTCATTTTCGTCTCCTATTGTAATTCTACCATACTAAATATGACAATTTCCGTCATATTTAATTATTTTCCTTTATTCTCCAAAGTGCGGCGGGGTGATGTTTTATATTCTCTACGATTTCTTCGTTATCGAATAATAATTCAGGTACGTAAGTTTTATCTTTTAGTTTAAATAAAAACTCTTTCTCCCCGTCCGTCAAAACAAGTAAATCTTTTACGTACGCCAGAACTTTTTCTTTTGCCTTTTCAATGTCAAACTTGTCATCTTTTGATATAACGGGTTTTAATTGTGTTTTATACTTCCTATAATCTAATCTCTCAACGTTTTTATAGTCTAACTCTTGAATATCGTAGTCCCCGCCGATAGCGTTATAAAATACGAGACATTTTCTTAAAAGTTCAGTATCTGCTATAACGTTATTTTCTATCATAGCGTTTACGTCGTACAAATCTCTTGGCGTAGCACGTGATAAAAGTGCGTTAATTTTACTTGCGTAAAGTTCAATAGTGTTTAAGGTTAAAACTTCAAAATCTTCTACTATGCCTTTCGTTAAAATTCTCTTCTTTTCAAGCGGTAACACGTGGCATCTATCCAAGAAGTTAATTTCAACCTTTATATTGTCACGATTGCCTGCGTTGTTAATGTAATTAAACAAGAACGACGTTAAAGCGAAATGGTCACGAGAATCTGCAAGCGAATAGCCTTCTTGCCACATATAGTCGGTTAGGCGCTTTTTGAACTTCTCTTTAATTTCGGGCAATTCTTCCCTATCGACGTTTACTGTAAAATCCAAATCGATATCAACAGAAAGGCGTGGAAGTTCTACCGCCGTTAAATTTATTGCCGTACCACCTTTAAGAGCAAGTTTATCCTTAAAAACAACGTCGCTATTTAAGAATTTTAATATTTCGGAAAGACGTAAAACCTTTTCCAAAGTATCTTTTATAAAGTTAGATTCTTGGGCAAGTCTTGTCAAGTATTGTCTTGAAAATTCCATTAATATCCCCCGTTTAGACGAGATTTAAGATTTTTAGGAGCCATAAGTTTCCACTTAGAATTAAATTCTATCTCTTTATACTCGTCTTGTAAAAAATATTTTATCTGATTGGTTAGTTTGCTTTTACACTCTTCAAAGAACGAATCGGTCAGCATAAATTTGTCTTGAAAATGTTCTAACACATAGCCTGCTTTTTGATAAAGGAATACCGAATCGTAAGCTTTTAACGTTTCAAGTAGTTTTGTTTCGTCTAAAACACGAATTTGGTCAAGCGCATTTAAGATTTCGTCAATACCACCACCTGCATCAATATCGTCAAGGCAGTCAATAACCGTACGTTCAAGAGACGTCACACGAACCGCGGCGGTTACTATATTCATAATTTGAACGTCGTGTTTTAAAGGTTTACGAACATAGTCGATATCATCAAAAGTAAAATCGTTGAAACGCTTTTTACTACCCACCGTTACGGTATTGAAAACTTGATTAGCCACGCCAAAATATTCAAAAGCAGAATGATAGCACACGAAAGCATCTTCAGCGATTTTTGTAGCAATCTCAAACTTTGTGGTAAGTGGATAGCCCGAAGCATCAATGTGAACATATAAACCGTTACGCACCTTAACGATTTTTTTAGAACGGACCTGCCCCGCTATCCAATTTTCGTATTGTTTATCATCTTTAAAATAGCCTATAACGTCTTTTTTTGTAAACGTATAAGGGATAAATTTTGCCATTTACATATCCTCAAAACTAATTTTAACTATTTTAACATAAAACACTACAAAAGTCAAGTGGTTTGTGTAGATTTGGTTAATATTTAGTAATACTATACCTAAATTGCTTGATTTCCGAAGAAAAAACGACGTTTTTCAAGCATTTTAGGTATAAAAAATATGGATTTTAACTGTTTTTACGCAAAACACTAAGCATTTCAGTGTTTTGTGCTTGTTTGGTTAAAACAATACATAAACAAAAAGGTTAGAACGCCTTTGTCCTAACCTTTTAGTTGATTATTAAATTACTCTTCATCCAAGATTTTATCTTCTTCGAGTTTTAAGGATTTGAGCCACTCTTCCTTTTTACGTTGAATTACTTGATAGTTTATACTTCCACGCGGACAACAAGATAATAAAAAGTTAAAATCTTTTAGTTTGTTGCGAATCTTATCATTAGGGTCTTCGACGACAATCTTAGGTCTGCGATACGCATTATATAAGGTTATAAAGCATTTCCAACTGTATGCCATCAAGTTTTGTTTTGCAGCACGTTTGCAATACCTACGCCAACATAACCTTATAGACGATTGATGTTTACACATTTGAAACTCTTCCCACTTAAAGTCAGGGATTAGATATCCTTCCCCTGCTTTCGCCCTTTCGGGGAATAATAAAGAAGAAATTTCTTCTTCACTCATTGACTTTACGTCATCATAATTAAATTCTAGCGTTCGAAAACGCTTTAGCACAGTAAAAACAGTCATTCGAGAACAACTGCAAAGGGTAGCGATTTGCTCTTGTTTATTGCCTTTTTCGTAATATTCAATGATTAATTTGTAATTTTTCATAAAAAACCTCCTTTTTGTCGCCCTTTTTTACCCATAGCGGTAGATACAGAAAAATGTAAAATTTGAGGAACCACCCCGTTTTTTTGACCGATTTTTGGCTTTGCAAGAGATTTTTAAGAGAAAAAAAGTAGTCACTCTCTTGAAAGAATGACTACTAAAACCTTATTTTTTAATTAAAAATTGAATTTTTACCGCTTTTTGGCGCTAAATCTTAGCCCCTAGGATTACGGATATTAGCTTGTGCTGCCGAGAGGCGTGCGATGGGCACACGGTAAGGCGAGCAGGAAACGTAGGTTAAGCCGATTTCGTGGCAGAATTCGATCGAAGAAGGATCGCCGCCGTGTTCGCCGCAAATACCACAGTGCATTTCGGGACGAACTTTCCTACCGCCCGTAACTGCCATTTCCATAAGTTTACCAACGCCCGTCGTATCTAAACGCGCAAACGGATCGGATTCGTAAATCTTGTTCTCGTAGTATGCGGGCAAGAATTTACCTGCGTCGTCACGCGAGAAACCGAACGCCATTTGCGTCAAATCGTTCGTACCGAAGCAGAAGAATTCCGCTTCTTTTGCAATCTCGTCTGCCGTCAAGCATGCACGGGGAATTTCGATCATCGTACCTACTTCGTACTTAAGATCGGACTTCGCCGCCGCAATTACTTCGTTCGCCGTTTTTACAACGATGTCTTTTACGAATTTCAATTCTTTCGTTTCGCCCGTAAGAGGAATCATGATTTCGGGAATAAGCTTCCAATCGGGATGCTTCTTCGTAACGTTGATTGCCGCTTTGATAACCGCTTTCGTTTGCATCACTGCAATTTCGGGATAGGTAACCGTCAAACGGCAACCTCTGTGTCCCATCATCGGGTTGAATTCGTGCAAGCCTGCGATAATGTCTTTGATTTGAGCAACCGTTTTGTTCTGTGCTTTTGCAAGCGCTGCAATATCTTCTTCCGCCGTGGGAACGAATTCGTGAAGAGGAGGATCAAGGAAACGAATGGTTACGGGATAGCCGCCAAGCGCTTCAAACAAGCCTTCGAAGTCTGCTTGTTGCATAGGCTCGATTTTCGCGAGCGCCGCTTCTCTTTCTTCCACCGTGTCCGAACAAATCATTTCACGGAATGCCCCGATTCTTGCAGGATCGAAGAACATATGCTCCGTACGGCAAAGACCGATACCTTGCGCGCCGAATGCAACCGCTTGCTTCGCGTCCGCGGGCGTATCTGCGTTCGTTCTAATGCCGAGCGCCTTATATTTATCCGCAAGTTCCATAATGCGTCCGAAATAACCGGAGTTAGGGTCAGCGGGAACAGTCTTGATAAGTGTATCGTAGATTTTACCCGTAGATCCGTCAAGGGAAAGGGAATCGCCTTCACGGAAAATCTTGCCTGCAAGTTCGAAGTATTTTTCTTCTTCGTGCATTTTAATATCGCCGCAACCGGAAACGCAGCACGTACCCATACCGCGCGCAACAACCGCCGCGTGAGAGGTCATACCGCCACGAACCGTCAAGATACCTTTCGCGTATTTCATACCTTCGATATCTTCAGGCGACGTTTCCAAACGAACAAGGATTACGTTTTCACCCTTCTTGCCTTCTACAACCGCGTCTTCTGCCGTGAACACGATCTTACCTGCCGCAGCCCCCGGGGACGCCGCAAGCCCTTTACCAACTACGTTGTTCTTATCCGCGTCTTTGAGCGCTTTCGCGTCGAATTGAGGGTGCAAGAGCATATCGAGCGATTTCGCGTCGATTTGCATCACTGCTTCTTGTTCGGTGATCATACCTTCGTCAATCAAATCGCAAGCGATTTTGATAGCCGCAGCCGCCGTTCTCTTACCGTTTCTCGTTTGAAGCATATAAAGCTTTCTATCTTGAATGGTAAATTCCATATCTTGCATATCACGGTAATGATTTTCAAGAATATTGCAAACTTTCAAGAATTGTTCGTAAACTTCGGGGAATACTTCTTTCATTTGTGCGATAGGCATCGGCGTTCTTACGCCCGCAACAACGTCTTCGCCTTGCGCGTTCGTCAAGAATTCACCCATAAGTCCCTTTTCGCCCGTTGCAGGGTCGCGCGTGAACGCAACGCCCGTACCCGACGTTTCTCCCATGTTACCGAACGCCATCATTTGTACGTTTACTGCCGTACCCCAGCTATAGGGAATGTCGTGGTCCATACGGTAGATGTTCGCACGGGGGTTGTCCCAAGAACGGAATACTGCTTTCACTGCTTCGAAGAGTTGTTCTTTGGGGTCGGAAGGGAAATCCTTGCCGAGTTGCTTTTTATATTCTGCTTTGAATTGGTTTGCAAGCGCTTTCAAATCATCTGCATCAAGCTCTACGTCTTGCGTAACGCCTTTCGCTTCTTTCATTTCGTCGATAAGCTTTTCGAAATATTTCTTACCAACTTCCATAACAACGTCAGAGAACATTTGAATGAAACGGCGATAGCAGTCCCAAGCCCAACGGGGATTACCCGATTTTGCTGCGAGCGTGTTGACTACTTCTTCGTTCAAACCAAGGTTCAAAATGGTGTCCATCATACCGGGCATAGACGCACGCGCACCCGAACGCACGGATACGAGCAAGGGATTTTCCTTGTCGCCGAATTTCATACCGCAGATGTTCTCCATCTTTTCGATATATTCCATAATCTCCGCTTGAATGTCGGGGTTGATTTGCTTGCCGTCTTCATAATACTGCGTGCAAGCTTCCGTCGAGATGGTGAAGCCTTGGGGAACGGGAAGACCGATGTTCGTCATTTCCGCAAGGTTCGCGCCTTTGCCACCGAGAATTTCACGCATTTTCGCGTTACCCTCGGTAAAGAGATAGCAATACTTTTTTGCCATAATTTGTATTTCCTCCAAATTGAAATTTTTTATCAGTAGTTTTATGCCGAAACGCAAAAAAATGCCCACGCCCTCGTTTTCGGGGGGTGTAAGAACTTTTTTAATTGTTTTCAACTATTCTATTTTATACTAAATTGAATAAAATATCAAGCCTTTGAAGTGTATTTTTACAGATTTTTTCGTGTTTTTATTAAAATTTCCCTATTTCTGGAAAAACGGAAGTGCGCTCGTTGAGCGCGCTTCCGCCCTATTTAGCCGATTTTACAATACGTCCGCTAAAACCGTTGATAAGTTCTTACCATAAGGCTTTGTCGTATAATTGTTATATCTCAAATTATACGAATCGTAATCCAACTGCGCGTTTGCAGGCAATTCGTACGTTCTGTTCCGCCAATCGGTATAAGCCACGCTATCTCGCCATTCGTCGGTGGAGAAAGACGGCACTCTGTAACTCGGTGAATAGTATATTTCATAGCAATATCCACGCAACGATTCACAGACAGGCACGTAGCCCGTTACCTTGCCCGCGTTGTCTATCACCGGGGTAAATACCGTAACGTAAACGCAGACAACGCCTTTATAACTGCTCGACGTATTATCCAACGTATCAGAAGTGGAATACAACGCAATTTCGTTATAACCATCGCCGTTTAAGTCTTGATTTTTTAAAAGAAACGAAACAGAAGAATCAATTAACACGTCGCCAAATAAATTGTCAATTTCCTCGTCATACGTATCGTCCATACTCCCAACGAACGGGTCTTGCGTTTTGTCGTTATTCCAATACACCTGTATCGTTTCATCAAGCAAGTAAGATAAGGAATCTTGCACTTTCTCCGTCTTATATTTACGATTCAGTATGTCGGATAACCGTTGCAAAACGGTAACTTCTTCGTCGGGCATTTCTTCGGGTACGTAAATAAATCCGTTGACGTTCACCATTTGTCCCGACGTAACAGAAGAGGCAGGATTTTGCGCATAATTAAACGTCGCGGAAACGGCTGCAACTGTTCCAAGCATTAAAAAGGTTGTTAAACACAAAGCGATTTTGGAAACCGATTTCATTGCTTACTCCCCCTTTTTTGCTCCTGTACAGGTGGACAAGCAAAACACGAAACATTTGCAGGAGCACAATAAACGGGATATAAGCATACAGGCGCGACAACAAGGGGAGTGCCTTGGGCTTGCCCGTACGTTTGTTTCCTTTGTTTTTCGCGCAACAACTGATACCGAGCATCTCTTGCTTTTTCTAATTTCTTATCAATAATGGGCGTTGCGATCGTTGCCGCAAGCACCAAAATCATACAAAGCCATCCCGCGGGACATTGCATAAACACTACAAAGCTACCTATAAACGGGACTTTTTCTCCACGGTAAATGCCGCGCATTTGCGAATACAGCACAGGGAATTTATCAGGATTATCCACTGCGTCGCCTTGCATCAGGAAATACCGCACCTTTGAGTGCTTTTCGTTCGGTTCTTCAATGCCCACGATACGGTGTGCAATCAACTCGCCGTCGTATTCGTAAATAACAATATCGTATAATTTTAAATCAAATTCGTCGGGTAATTTATAAGTCAAAATCAAATCGAGCGTATCGAACTGATTGTTTAAATTGTTTTCGAAAAGATATTTATTCTTTTCGTTTTTCTCCGACATAGAGCCACTGTTGACAACCTTAAACGTGGGTATCGTATCACAACAGGAAAATTTCGTCGTATTCAAATACAAAGAGAAACCAAAAATACCCGCAAAAAGGATACAAAAAAGCGTGGAAATTAGTATTTCGATTACCTTTCCACTCTTTTTGCGCCCTTTTCTTTGCGCCTTTTTGTATTCTTTAATAATTTGCTTGTCTTCTGCGCCGCAACGCACGAGCTTTAACGACATTCTCGTTAACGCTAAAATTACGGCAATCGTTATGATTGTCATAAACGCGTAAACGATAGTACAAAGCACAAGCACGTATGTATCGTACGTCATT
>ERZ808043.120-NODE-120-length-14014-cov-3.820119_pt1 | contig 14014 bp, 15 predicted proteins | sample MGYA00380194_ERZ808043 | MGnify/ENA primary metagenome ERZ808043 (study PRJEB31490, sample SAMN06133370) | cow dung metagenome | isolation source: H3 | host: cow | place: China: Chengdu | collected 2015-05 ...
CCGTGCTAGGCGGATTTTACACCGTTTAGAAAAACAAAAAATTGACCCGAGTGATTCTCGCAAACTTCAAGAATTGAAAGACAATCCTCAAATAGAAATGTTTGCACCACCAGATGAAAGTTCTAAACTATTAAAAGAAGAACTTTCAAGAATTTCTCCAGAAGAAATGACGCCCCTGCAAGCATTACAAAAGTTATGCGAATTAAAAGAGGCGTATTGCAAATGAAAGAGACAATAGATTTTAGCGCCTTGCAAGAATTTTTGGAAAACCAGCGCAGTACTGAATATTATTCAGTTCATGGTCTAGAACATTGGAATCAAGTGGAATATAATGGTTTGCTTTTAGCGCCACACACAGGAGCTGATATTCTTGTAGTTCGTTTATTTTCGCTATTTCATGATTCTCGCCGTCTTAATGACCACGGAGACCCAAAACATGGTGAACGTGGAGCGGTATTAGCTAGAGAATTAAGAAATAAAATGTTTGAATTGTCAGACGAACAGTTTGAATGGCTTTGTATCGCTTGTGAAAAACACACGCATACTCATTTAACAGGGAACCCAACAATAGATACTTGTTTTGATGCTGACAGACTAGACCTTGGGCGAGTTGGGATTTTACCTCACCCAGCTAAAATGGCTACGGTTTATGGAGCTAAATTAGCACAAAAACTTCAAGAAGAAAAGGTTTCGCCTTATCATGTGCGAGAATGGCTTTCTAAATTAGAAGTTTGAATTCGCGTTTTCTGGAATAATTATTTTATCGATAATTTCAGAAAGAGTTTCTCCGGTTCTTTTTCTTGAAGGGATTTTTGGGAATTTCTTTTTAAAATTTTCATTAGAAATTTGTTCAACACTTCTGTCTTCAAGTAATAAAGTCGTGGCTTTTTCTTTAAAATCTTCTTCTGTTAAAGCAATCTTTGTGTGAATTAAAAATTTGGGGAATAAATACCTGTATTTAGCAGAAATTTTTTCAGCAAAACTTTCTTTAGGGTCAATTAAAACGAGAGGGTTATTTTCTCTGACTTTTGTTGCGGCAATAGCCCCTATACCGCGCCCGGCATAAATAAGAGTAGGGGAGAGCGTTTTTGCACAATTTGCAATTTGAAGAGCGTCTGTCATGAAATTTTCTTCTGAAGGAGTTCCTTTATTTTCGCCAGAGCCACGATAATTAAATGCTAAACGGCCAATGTTTTTACTGCTCTGGGTTTCGGCCATAAATTGAGCGGCATCTTCGTCAGAATCAGGAAAATAAAGAATAGTCGGGAGGTTTTCTTTTTTTGCAAAAAAACCTTCAAGTGTAATATCATCAGAAATTTTACAGTTTACTTTTTTGACTATTGTTGTATCGGATACAGCTTCTCTAGCTTCTTTATGCTTAATTGCTTTAGGAAACGCAATCCGCCTTTCAGAAAGCATTAAATAAAATACCATACAAACATAGATGATAGCAATGGCTAAAACAAATCGAAAGATTCTTGAAATAGTAGAGCGTAAAAAATTTTTCATTTCAAGCAATAATGTAAAAAAATAATGGTTTAGAATTTTTTGTTTTAAAATTTCGAACTAAAAAAAGAAATCTTCCGCAGGCTTTGCCTGCGGAAGATTAAATTGTTGAATTTTACTTAGCTACAGCAGAAAGTAACTGAGTAATTGCTTTCACATAAGCAGCTGGGTCTGGCAATTGAGAACCTTCTGCAAGGAGAGCCTGCCCATAAAGCGCTTTAGGCCATTCTCCAAGAGATTCCCCGGCATCAGCTTTGGCTTTAAGCATTTCACAAATCGGGTGCGTTGGGTTAATTTCAAGAATACGCTTTGTCTTTTCCATATTTGAACGCCCCATAGCTTCCATCATACGTTCCATACGAGCGCTCATAGCGTGTTCGTCGGTAACAAGGCAACATGGGCTATCTTGAAGTCTAGAAGAAATACGAACTTCTTTCAAATCAGAATCCAAAGTCTTTTGAAGCGATTCGCAGAGACCTTTAAATGCACTCTTTGATTCTTCTTCGGCTTTCTTTTCTTCTTCTGTTTTATCAAATTCAACATCACCACGGCTAATATCGTGGAATTTCTTTTCCTTATATTCCGTGAGTGAACCCATCATAAATTCATCAATCGGGTCAGAAAGCAAAAGAACTTCAAACCCCTTAGCTCTGAATGTTTCAAGCAATGGGTTACCTTGAATCGTGTCTTTATTGTCACCAATCAAGTAGTAAATTTCTTTTTGATTTTCTGGCATGCGATCAATGTATTCAGTAAGACTTACAAGTGCATCACCTTCTGTTTTTGTACTGCGGAAACGAAGAAGTTCTTTAAGTTCGTCTAAGTGTTCCCAGTTCATGTAGAAGCCTTCTTTAAGCACAATGCCAAGTTCTTTCCACCAAGCGTTATACTTATCCACTTCTTTTTCAGCCATGTTTTTAAGAGTTTCAAGAACTTTTTTAATCACATGCTTACGAATATTTGTAATAATCTTGTTGGATTGAAGAATTTCACGGCTGACATTTAATGGCAAATCTTCGGAATCAACAATACCGCGAACAAAACGAAGCCATGGTGGGAGCAATTCTTTGCAATCATCCATAATGAAAACTTTTTTCACATAAAGTTTCAAACCGTTTTGAGCTTCTTGATTCCAAATATTATAAGGAGCTTTTGAAGGCAAATAGAGCAAACTCCAGAATTCCAAAGAACCTTCAGCGTGAGAATGATTCCAGGCAGAAGGGTCAGAACCGTCGTGAGAAACTACATGATAAAATTCTTTGTACTGTTCTTCAGTAATTTCTTTTTCGCTCTGACGCCAAAGGGCTTGGTCTTTATTTAAGCGTTCTTCTTCAGGAATTTCCATTTCACCCTTGTCATTTTTCTTTGCTTCTGGGTGGAAGTAAATGCCATAAGAAACAAATTCACTGTATTTGCGGATTACACTTTTAACAGTCCATTCTTCAGCGAATTCAGCAACGTCTTCGTCGTCTTTCAAATAAAGAGTAATTTTTGTACCAGCGTTTTCTTTAGGAGCTTCTGTAATTTCAAATTCGCCTGTACCTTCTGAACTCCAAAGGTAACCTTGTTCTTCGCCGGCTTTCTTTGTTAAAACTTCAATTTTACGAGCCACCATAAAAGCAGAATAAAAACCAACACCGAATTGGCCAATCAATTCTACATTCGACTTGTCAGAATCTTTCAAATTCTTCATAAACTGCTTTGTGCCAGAACGAGCAATAGTACCGAGATTCTGAATCAAATCTTCGCGGTTCATGCCAATACCATTATCTTCAATCACAAGGCGTTTGGCTTCGCTAAAAACATTTATATCAATGCGAAGTTGTGTTCCGACAGGCAAAAGGCTAGAATCAGAAACAGAAAGAAAACGTCTTTTATCTAAAGCGTCAGCAGCATTAGAAACAAGTTCTCTCAAAAAAATTTCTTTATTACTATACAAGGAATGAATCATAAGGTTCAATAAATCGCGAACCTCAGTTTGGAATTCCATTTTTTCAGTAGCCATAATAACTCCTTCAAAAAACTAAAAATACGAGTGAAAGATAGAAAAAATAACGGACACTAGACAAGATTTAAACCTAGCAAGAACAAACCTTAGGTAAAAAAGCTAAATACTATGAAAAATCCAAAACTCCTGGACTTGCTAACGATTTTGAAAAATAAGTCCCAAACAAGACTTGTCTTTGGTAGAGATGGTTATATTTTGGGCTTATTTATGTTTTATTTTGACTAGATAGAAATTTCTGGATTCCATCTCAAAATGACAACGTTCATAAATAACTCCTATAGATTTTGTTCTTGTATAAAAAATAAATCGGTTATAGTGTCATATTTTGTCATATTTTTTTAATACTTCTTCTAGTGTTAAATCTTCTTGCGTAAAGAAGAAGGTGTTCTTGCTCCAAATCTTTTGCTTCTACATTTGAAAGCCGGTTGACGAGGCCTCCGTTACCCATCATAAGGTGATGCAGTTGTACGAATGCCCGCATGATGGCTATGTTGACCTTGATTGCAGACTCACTTTTTAGAACCGAAGATAGCATCGCTACGCCCTGTTCGGTAAAAGCATATGGAAAATATTGTCGGCCTCCTCTGGTTTCGGTTTTTGTGGTCGCAATTTGCGATCTCAAAAATTTATGCTCCGTGGCATCCAGTTGAAAGCAGAAATCTTTAGGAAAACGCTCAATATTGCGCTTTACCTGCTCATTTACACGCTTCGTTTCCACCCCGTAAAGCGCCGCCAGATCGCGGTCAAGCAAAAAAGGCGGGGTAAAGTGTTCTCTATGCAAACATACATTCCTCGCATGTCATATTATGACAATTTAAGGGGAAAGCGAAATTTTTTTTTTGCATTTTATGACTTTTTTGTTCGTTGTTCCTAAAAAGTTTGTTTTTCCAAAATTGATTTGCTATATAGTTCTATGCTAGCAAAAAGCTGGCTAAGCTCACAAAAGAGCCGTTTTCTATATCGTATTAATTTATATGACGTAGGAACGGCTCTTTTTTTTTTTTTTTTTTGGCGTGGAGCATGCCGCGTAAATGAGTATTATGGATCCAAACCACGTCCCGTTCGAGGAACTGCCCATCACGAACCGCTTCATGTTCGCGCTGGTATTCAGTCGCAAGCACATCGCGAAGCCATTCTTGGAGGCTATACTCGGAATCAAAATTTTTGATCTGCAGGAGCCCGAACCTGAAAAATCCATCGAAACCAGCCCCTTCAACAAGGGCGTTCGTTACGACGTGTTAGTAAAGGAGCTGGGTCCCGATGGCGAAATAACCCGCGTTTTTGATATCGAAATGCAAATGGAGGACACTCACGATCTTCCGAAACGAACCCGATACTACCAAGCACTGTGCGATTCCGAAGCCCTGAACAAGGGCGAATCCTATCGCAATCTCAAGGAACAGTACATTATCTTCATCTGTCCCGACGATATTTTCAAGCAGGGCCGTGCTGTTTACAGGTTCAAAAACTTGGAACTCGGACATCCTGAGCACGAACTGGGTGACCTTTGTTATAAAATTTTTTATATATTCAATAAGTACAGGGAGGTTGCCGAACAGTCGGTCAAGGAGTATCTTGAATACTTCGCGACTAACAAGGCCACATCCAAGGGAACAAAAGATATCGAACGCCAGCGGCAATGGTATCTTTCGGACAACGAAACAAGGAAGCGCTATATGACTTGGCAACAGGAATTGGATGACTTGGTGTACGATGAGCGTCAGCGCACTAAAGCAGCCGAAAAACGCGCCAGCGAGGCTGAAATTCGTGCTGATGAGGCTGAATCCCGTGCCGATAAGTACGAGAAGATTCTCAAGGAACACGGACTCCTTTAATTGGGGGTCTTGGAACTTTTTTAAATCTAAAACCGGTCTGTAGGGACCGGTTTTTGCTGATTTAGTACGCTTTTTTATAATCAAAACAGCAAGTGTCATCTTTTGCCATTTCAAAAATCTATATTTCAAAGTAAATAGAGTTTTCTCTTGTTCTCTATCTGAAACTTCGACAATTTCAACAACGGGAATGAGACGAACACTCACGTCTGTAGCAAGTAATAGCTTGTTACATCGTTTTGCTAGATGGTGTTGATATAATCGATTTGCCTAACAAGCAAACGGCCATTTGGGGCGTGAGTTGTTTGCGTTTATTCGTTGTGGGCAGTCGAAGGCCTCAGGTAGATAGATGCATTCAACTCCACGCCTTTTTTATTTCAGAAAAAGACTGGATAAGTGCAGAATAGGGAAAATTTCATTGAGTTTTGCTCTTGTCCTCTACTTGGAACTTCGACAATTTCAGCAACGAGAATAAGAAATAACTCGCCGTCGCCCTTGGCTTGTATGGGCGTAGTGTACCCTGAGCGTTCTGTATTCGCTTGGGATTGTTTTGCAACGTCATTGCGCAAACGCATGACCGCTTGATTTTTCGAGTGTCATTGCGAACCCTGAAAGGGTGAAGCAATCCATTGCAAGAATAGTGCGGGTGTATTGTATTCTTTTGAAAATGTCGCGCTTTTAGGCGAGGAGTGAGTCGGCTCTTCGCCCTTTCTTTTTGCCTTGCACCCCGGTCAAGCGAATCGGCCAGAACCGCTCCCGCGAGAGTGAACTCGTTCACTTTTGAAATGGAGCGAAAAGTGCCGACGAAAAATACCTTATGCAGGATATGACCAACCAAGTCTCACTGCTTGTTATTTCGGCATAATTTGGACTAATGCTATCATGAAAATTAACATTGGAACAAGTTTTAGTGGAATAGGCGCGCCAGAACAGGCCTTAAAAAAATTAGGCGTTAAAGGAAAAATTCTGTTTGCGGGAGATATTGATCCTTATTGCAAAGAATCATTCTTTTCGAATTATCAAATTAAAGAGGCAAACTGGCATTCAGACATTCGTCAATTTTCTGCAAAAAAATATGCAGGAAAGTTGGATTTGTTTGTTGGTGGCAGCCCCTGTCAGTCGTTTTCGATTATGGGAAAAAGAAAGGGGCTTGATGAGGCTAGAGGAACTCTCTTTTATGAATACGCGCGAGTTGTATCGGAAGCCAACCCTAAAGTATTTGTTTTTGAAAATGTGACTGGAATATTAAATCACGATGGCGGACGTACTTGGAAGATTATTTCTGAAATTTTTAATAGCCTTGGGTATTATTGGATATTATGGATTTTAAATGCGAAAGATTTTGGAATTCCTCAAAATCGAAGACGAGTTTTTGTAGTTGGATTTAGGAAGGACTATGAAGACCTATTCAAAAAATTGAAGGAACCAGAAAAGATTGATTCTGATTTAACGGTTGAATCTTTTTTAGAAAAAACGGTACCAAATAAATACTATTTGCCCAAAAAAGGCTTTTTACGTGTTATTAATCCAACTCAATCTAAACATGTTGCCTTAAATGGAAGAATTGCAAGATGTCAAGTTGCGTGTCAGCAATATAATTGGTTTGGCGATATGCGATTTGAAACAGGAATACCTAAGCGTATAGAATGCGATTCAAGAATATATAAGGGTATGTATAAGGGATTACGTGGTGTTGCTAGAACCCTTACGCCTCGAGAATGTTTGCGACTTATGGGGTTCCCCGACGACTTCAAAATAGTTGTAAATGATACTCAGGCTTATCGACAAGCGGGAAATTCAATGGCCGTAAACGTTGTTTCTAAAGTAATTGAATCCATTATAAATACAGGAATATTTGGAGAAACTAAATGAAAAAATGCTTAAGAGTTGCCACAGTGTTTAGCGGAATTGGTTCTCCCGAATTCGCTTTAAAAAGAAGCAGAATTCCTCATAAACTAGTATTTGCGTGCGACAATGGTGAAATTGCATTGACTAAATCAGAAGATCAAGTTTTGAAAGAATTACTTGAGATACCTTCTTCTGAAAAAAAGAAATATATAGAATCTTTTTTACCTAAAAAGATTAACTATGTAAAAAAATCTTTTTTAGCAAATTACGATTTGGCTGAAGAACATTTTCATCATGATGTGAAACTGCTCGATGGAAATGAATATAAAAACAAAGTTGATCTCTTTATTGGTGGCAGCCCTTGCCAAAGTTTTACATTACTTGGGCATCAGAAAGGTTTGGACGAAGCGAGAGGAACGCTGTTCTATGAATTTGCAAGATTAGTTAAGGAAATAATGCCAAAAGCTTTTATATATGAAAATGTCCAAGGGTTGGTCAAGCATGATGGTGGGAAAACCTGGATGGTTGTTCAACGGGTTTTTGCTTCGTTGGGGTATAAAATTCATTACCAAATTATGGATTCTGTAAATTATGGAATTCCTCAAAAAAGAAGGCGTATTTTTGTAGTAGGTTTTAAACATGGTGGAGATGAATTTGAATTTCCTCCTACAAAAGAATTAAAATATACGCTTCAAGACTTCTTATTGGAAAATACTCCTGAAGGAAATTTTACATCAAGTAAGGGTGATATCTGTATAAAGCACGCTAAAGGGATTGTTCCTGAAAAATATTTTCTATCGGAACGTATTTTACCTGGAATCTTAAGTGAAGGAACTGGCGGTTTTTCAATGAAACCGGAAATCGATTTGAAAATTGCTCGTCCACTAATGAGGACAATGCACAAAATGCATCGTGCCGGGGAAGATAATTATGTTACAACTAATGGAAAAATAAGACGATTGGTACCAAGGGAATGTTTGCGCTTGATGGGATTTACTGATGATTTTAAACAAGTTGTATCTGATTGTCAGATGTATCAGCAAGCAGGAAATTCCATGGTTGTTGATGTTATGATGGCTTTAATTAAAGAAGTTTATAGGAATATATAGTATGAACGAAAAATTTGTGCTGAAAATTGCAGGACATAGTGCTACATTAAAAGAAGAGCCAACAGGATCGAAAGATACTGGTATTTTTCTTCCTCCAGAATTACTTGAATTTCTTGGGGGAATGGAAAAATTGTCTTTCGTTATATACAAGGAAGATTGTATTGCGGCAATGGCAAGTATTATTGTATCGTTACCTTTGTATTCAAATAAGGGAGGCAATAAAGTTAGTCATGATTCCATATTAGATACACATTTTTCTTATCAAAAAGCTATAAACGAATTTTTTGGATCTCAAATAACGGCAAAATACGAAGGATTCAAACCATCAATAACTACACAAAATCGGTGTTACCTTTATGGTTTAGATAAAGGAAACTTTTCCATCAGAAAATTTTTAATTGCAGATTATTCAACACTAACTTTTGTAAAAAAAGAAGACAATACAATTGATTTGAGATTTAAAACGAATGTAATCTCAGGAAGACAGGCTCCTTTACCAATTGAAAATAGTCTTGCTGATGTTGAAACAAAAGTAATTAACGATAATAAAACGACAATGTCTAAAGCGCTCCCCATTTCTACAACCCAAATCATCTATTATGGTGTTCCGGGGTGCGGCAAGAGCTACGAAGTAAACAAGGATATCAATGAAAAATTGGATAAATACGGCGTTACGGATAGGGAGTATCATAAGGTTCGCTGCGTGTTCCATCCGGAATATTGCAATGCGGATTTCGTAGGGCAAATTTATCCTTACGTGAAGCCGGACAACGGTGGTGTTGAATATCGTTTTAAACCGGGTCCGTTTGCTGAAATTGTACGCAGGGCTTACCGCAATCCTGCGGAGCCATTTTTCCTGATTATCGAGGAAATCAATCGCGGTAATGCGGCCGCCATTTTTGGGGAAATTTTCCAATTACTGGACCGCATTCGCCCGGAAGACGGCTCTGAAGAACTTTCAAGTAACATCTACGACACGGGTTGGAGTTCCTATGGAGTCACAAATATTGATGTGAATGCGTATGTTCGCCAGAAGAGTACGGATAATCCAGAAAAGATAGAATACGACGATTCCATCCCGTACGGCGACAAAATAAAGTTCATCAACAACACAGCCATTCGCTTGCCGCCGAACCTGTCTATTTATGCGACAATGAATACAAGTGACCAAAATGTATTTACAATGGACAACGCCTTCCAGCGTCGATTCAAATCGAAAATGATTCGTAATTCGTTGGACAATACGGCTCAATTTGATTTGAAAATCGGTGATACCGGTGTCCGCTGGGGTGATTTCCGCGAATGGATAAATGAAAAAATTCTTGCACCAGAAACTGGGCTGAAGAAAGCCGAAGATAAGTGTCTGGGTGGCTGGTTTATCAAGGGCGAAAAGAAAACGGACCAAAATGGCAAAGTGTCGAACGAAAGCAAAGACTTCCCGAAGGATGAGTTTGCAGAAAAGGTTCTCAAATATCTTTGGAATGACGTGTTCAAGCGTAGTGCCGCCGAGAATATTTTCTTAAAGGGTAAGGTGAGTTCGCTGACGAATTTGATTGAACTATTTGAATCGGGCGAAAAATTTGCTGCATTTGAAAATGTTTTTGTGATAAATGCAGCGGATAAAGACAAGTTATTGTCCCAAAAGAATAATTCCTAAATGTCTGACCAGAATCCAAATCCCGCAGAGTTTGCACAAAAGGCGGTTCCGTCTTTTGCAGATTTTTGCGTGTATGATTTTTGGTGCTCAAGTGACGAAAAGAAGGACAAGTCCTTTGTTGGTATCAAACTAGAAAAGGGGCTACCCAAAATCTATTTCCCGATGGGGTATCGTGCGTCAAAGCCTCCTGAAGATATTTGCAAGCAAGATTTCTATCAGCTTATTGCCGTGCTGAACGATAAATCCTTGCAAAGTTATTTCTCCGAGGAAGACTTGAAAAAGTCCCAACTGGATTTCCCGTTCTATGCGTATCTTTCGGTATTGCAATACTATCTTGATTTCGGTTACTTTGTGGAATCCGAAACGATTTACAAGAAGGGGTTCTCCGGCAAAATCAGTTGGCCGCGAACTATCAAAAGAATTAAACCGCAGATTGTTGATGACGTAGATGGTCGTCATCAGGTTGTATATCTGAACTTGATTACGCGCAAGACAAGTTACCGTGAAGATAACCTGATTACACTCATTCATAAGTTTTGCGTCAAGGAATCTGCTCAGCTAATCGGGCGGCTTTATGGTGTTTCAGAAAATGAAGTTGAAGATTCGGAACTCTTGTTTGACTATGAACTTTTTGCAGAAGTGATTCAAGATAAAATTGCAACAACATTCAACGATAAACACTTGGAACTTTTTCATGCCATGCTAAAGATGGTCCGTTATTTGGGAAACAAGGTGAATCGTGGCGAGGATGGAAGTGAAAACGAGCCATTGCTCGGCGTAAACAAGTTTGCTCCCGTTTGGGAAGCGATGGTTGATAGAATTTTTGGGAAATTGCCGCAGGGAGTTGCTAAGGATAAATTTAATCCGCATTGTGAATGGGATTTAAGTTCTAGAAAGCCTGGATATGAAAATCCGAATTATGCCATGCGGCCCGATACGATTATGTGGGATGGGGGAGAAAGTCGTCTTTATGTTCTGGATGCCAAGTATTATAAGTTTGGCATGACTGGTTCTGCGACAGATTTGCCTTCCTCTGATTCAATCTGCAAGCAAATCGCTTATGCAGAGTATGTTGAGCAGCTTGTTTTGCAAAAGAAGATTCCTGCCTGCGAGGGAATGACAGCGAACGCAATCTACAACGCATTCGTACTGCCGTATTGTTTCGATGCCGACAATTCTCAATTACCGCCAGATGACGACTTTGAAACGCGTCCTTACAAGATGCGCTTTATAGGCTATTGCCATGGGAACTGGAAGAATCTTGATGCAAAGCCAGGCGAAGTCGATTATCGCCCTTACCACCGAATCGCGGGAATCATGCTAGATGTGAAGTCTGTCATGCAGAACTATTGTGCGTTTGGCGAAGCTCAAAAGATGTTGGCGACGTGTATTTTGAGGGAAAACTCAAATCATTCTGGGTAAAATAGGCGATTTTTTCAAAAAAAACTCTTGCCTTTTTGGCTGAAATAATATATAATTGTTAGAAATTAGCGAACATATTACAATTTAGAGCGAGGATACGATGACTTTTGGAGATTTTGTAAGGGAAAAACGCTTAAAAGAGGGGGTAAACCTTAGGGCGTTGGCTAAAGAATTGGATATAGCCCCGGCCTATATGAGCGACATCGAAAAAAATCATCGTTATCCGCCAGATAAAGAAAAGATTTATAAGATTGCGGAAGTTTTGAAATTGTCGGAAGATGAAAAAAATCAAATGTTTGATTTGGCTGGCGAGGCTAGAGTCGGGACAATTGCTCCGGATATTTCGGATTACGTCACGAGTCAGAATGCAGCCCGTGTTGCACTTCGCAAGGCAAGGGACTTAAATCTTGGCGAAAAAGAATGGATGAAAGTCATAGATATACTTGAAAAAGGAACGAAAATACGGTAATGAACATTAAAGCATATTCTAACGAAAGACTTGAATTTTTTGGAGACGAATTGAATCGTCGTTTTAATCCGTCTCGTTTGGAATGTGTAGGATCCTTGGATGTTTATGATGTGGTTGATTTTATTGGTTGTACGCCAGAGTGGAAATATATAACGCCGGATCAATCCATTCTAGGTATGACGGTGTTTGAAAAAACTGAATACTATGTGTGGCGAGAACCAAAGTATGAAAAAGGTTGCTTACCAATTAAAACCACCCTTGAAAAAGGCACCATTCTTATTGATAGAACTCTTAATGAAGGAAACAAGCAAAAACAGTATGTTGAAAATTTTACAGTGATTCACGAATGCTTTCATTGGCTATTACACAAAGATTACTTTGAAAATACAGAGAACTCTATTCAATGTTGTTCAGAAGATACCTTGTTTGGAAAATTTTTTAGTTTAAATGCAGAAATCGCAACTTTAGAACATCAAGCAAATCGGTGTGCAGCATGTTTTTTAATGCCGAAAAATGCTGTGTCAAGCGAGTTTATGAAAAATGCAAGAATGCAAAACAAACCATACTCGCCATTACCTGAAAGAGAAATGAAAAAGTATATAGCTCAGACGGCCAATCAATTTGGTGTTAATTTCAATCCAATGAAGTATAGGTTACAAGAATTGGGGTTTATTCAAAAACAAGGAGAAAATTATGGAATGGATAAAAGATCACACACCAATGTTTATGGATGTTGCTAAAGATGTGAAGGGGCGTGAAGCGATTGAATATGGGTATGAAACAGAGAATGAATACAAAGATCATTTGGTTCGTGTTGTTTTTGAAAGAGATGAGCAACGCTTATTAGATTTTCTTCTGCTCGAGTTAATGAAAACATTTGACATGTACATAGGAAATGATGAAATGACAACTTTGGAGAATTGTAATGTTCCACGAGCAATTGAAATATCGAAGTCTTTTGTGAAAAAAAATGCAAAAACTGAGGAAACTTTTTCTAAATTTATTACACAATTGGAAAATGCCGTAAAGTATCAAAGCGATGTGTTTTTTGGAGGGTAAAAAAATTTTACGCAAAGTGTTAGAAAAAAGCGGACAAGAGACAAGAAAAATATGAAAATAAATTTATATCAAATAATTGGTCAATTAGAATCTTCTTTAAAAGAAATGAACGTTCCTTTTAAAGAAGGTTTTCCTATAGTTCCGAAGGAAATGCTTTTATGTAAAATGCCAAAAGAAATTTTACCTCATCCGCATCATTTAAAAGCAGCAGAACCACACAATTCTCTAATCTGTAATTTTTCGCAGGATGAGACCCTTTATCTGACATTAAAGGAATTGAATAAAAGAATTGTAATTTGGAAAAATTTTATGGGAATATGTGGTTTTGATTTTAGTGCGAGAGCTGGAGACGAAGACGTTAGTCAAGATATGTATTTGTATCTCAACAAACTTCTTGATGCGTATGTTGCCTCGCATGAAATTAAAATTTTGCCCAATTTTAGAATAGCGGGAAATTTATCGTCTTTGAATGTCTTAAGAATTTATCCACCCAATAGTTGGTTTGCGGTTGGTACACTTGGATGTAGTGGGAATGAAAAATTCAATTCAATGTTACTTCGTTACAAATTAATGTTTGCAAGACCGAAACACCTTTTGATTTACGGAATTTTAAAAGATATTTACAGAAAAATTTTAGAAGAGTATGGGGTAGAATATTCAATTTTTGAAGATTTTAATAGACGTAGCCGTAATGGATATTTTAAGTAGGGAGTAAAATCATGGATGCAAAACGTAAATACACTCGTCTTGTTGAAAAAGTTAAGAACGACCTTGATCAAAATGCGATTATTGAAAAAAAGATTAGGGAACGAAATCGTAGTCAAGAAAAGTATAAAGACTTATGGGAAAAAGTTAATCTAGATGAGATTGTGAAAAAATTTGCTCCTGGTTCAGAACCTATCATAAATGAGAATGGCAAGATTATTTTTAGAACTCCTGGAAGTAACATTCAGGTTGTAGCAGAGGCTACCATTGGAAGCGTGAGAATTCAGGATTTAAATATTACTAAAGGGAGGGGGTATTTAGATTTAAATGGTAAAAGAATGAACAATATTACAGAAAATGGTAAGATGCGAGGCTTATCTAAAAAAGAGTATGAACTAA